>Ga0315278_10005121_pt1 | contig 11896 bp, 10 predicted proteins | sample YL17G06_0_MG_FD_203880 | JGI IMG/M metagenome (GOLD analysis project Ga0315278, IMG submission 203880) | Sediment microbial communities from Yellowstone Lake, YNP, Wyoming, USA - YL17G06_0 | ecosystem: Environmental > Aquatic > Freshwater > Lake > Sediment | place: USA: Wyoming | collected... | reverse complement strand
CCGCTTGCGCCGCCAGCTCGGCGTGCTGGTTGAAGAAATCGAAGAACTTCCCTTCGCGCGGCAGCAGCCCCATGATTCGCTCGCCCTCTCCTGACGTCCGGTCGGGGATTATCGCATCCGCGGTGCGGCCCCGCGCCGCGGCGATCCACGCGCTCCGGCGAGGCGGGGCTGCGCGCGCGGGGGCTTCCCGCTGTAAGCTCGCGTAGCCTCGTGGCGACCAACAACGGTGCCGGCACGCCGAACGCCGCTGCACTGTCTGGCCAACCCTGCTGTTCCCGACTGGAGCCTGCGATGACCCCACCCCCCCCCACCGCCGCCCCTGCCGAAACCGCGCTCCTGGGCGGTGGCTGCTTCTGGTGCCTCGAAGCCGTGTTCGACGATCTCGCGGGCGTTTCGTCGGTGGAGTCGGGATACGCCGGGGGCGCCAGGCCCAACCCGAGCTACGACGACGTCTGCGGCGGGCGCACGGGCCACGCCGAGGTCGTCCGGATCACGTTCGATCCGGCCGTGCTTTCGTTCCGCGAACTCCTCACCGTGTTCTTCACCATTCACGATCCGACCACGAAAAACCGCCAGGGCAACGACGTCGGCACGCAATACCGTTCCGTCGTCTTCTGCGAAACGCCCGAACAGCGCGCGACGGCCACGGCAATCGTCGCCGAACTCGGCGCGGCGAAGCTCTGGCGCGACGGAATCGTCACCGAAATCGCGGACGCCGCCACGTTCTTCCCGGCCGAGGGCTACCATCAGCAGTACTACGCGCGAAACGGCGGCCAACCGTACTGCCAGGTCGTGGTCGCGCCGAAAGTCGCGAAGTTCCGCAAGCACTTCGCCGACCGGCTGAAGCAACGGGCGGCGACCGGCTGAGCGCCGGCAGGCCGGTCAGCCCTGCTCGCGTCGCCGCGCGAAGAGGCCCCCGGACACCAGGCACGCGCCCATCGACCAGAACACCGGCGCAAGGCCGAGCGACGATCCGACGGCGCCGAACAGCAGCGGCACCGCGACCGATGCCGCCTGGATCAGCGACATGCGCACGCCGACGGCCTCGCCGATCCGCGCCGCCGGCGCGTGCGTGTGCAGCAGCGACATCACCATCGGCTGCCCGCTGCCCAACCCGAGACCGAGGACGAACGACAGCGCGCCGAGCGTCGCCACGCTTTGCGCGTACGGAAACACGAGGAACGAGGCGCCGCCGACGAGCAGCGCCCAACTCAGCACCTGCCGCTCGGTCCGGCGGCGCATGATCACCGGTGTCAGAACCCGGATGACGAACGTGGCCGAGGCGAATGCGGCCAGCACCACGCCGATCTCGGATGCCGTGAGTCCGATGCGGGCGCCGTAGATCGGGACGAACACCATGTGCAGATCCCAACCGGACGAAAGCAGCGTGTTGATCGCCAGCACATTGCGCAGTGGCCGGTGGCGCAGCAGCGTGCGCACGCCGCCGTGGTGCGCGGCGCCGGTTGCCGCCTGCGGCCCGGGAAGCGGGAATCTGCCGCTCCCCAGCACGGCGATCGGCATCACCGACACGGCGGCCAGCACGGCGAATGCGACTGCGTGCCCGAAATGGTCGATCGAGAAGCCCGCGACCAGCGGACCGACCAGGCCCGAAACGGAATAACCGAGCGCCAGCAGGCTGAAATTGCGTGCGCGGTCGGTCGCGCCTCCGAGTTCACCGGTGGCACGCTGCGTCCCGAGCTGGAACGCCACGAACGACAGGCCCAGGAGCGGCGCGCTGACGAACAGCGCCGGCAGCCCGCGCCACAGGAACGGCAGCGCCGCCCCCACGGCAAGGCCCACCGACCCGGCCAGCATCGGCCAGCGGACGCCGATGCGATCGGACAACCGGCCCACCGCGACGGCGAACAGCATCGGCAGCACCGCGAAGAGCGCCATCAGGACGCCGACCGTGAACGGGGAGGCGCCGAGCGACAGCGCGTCGAGCGAAACGATGACGCGGCTGCCCGAAAGGATGGTGTGGTTCGCGGTCCCGAGCGGGATCAGCGTCGCGAGCGTGCGCGAGCGCCGCCCGGCATCGCCCGTCACGGCCGGGTGCTCCGTGCGGCCCGTCCCCAGCTCACGGCGTCGGCCTCCGCAACGTTCTCCGAATGGTGACCGCGGGAGTTGTCGGCCTCCCGCGCCGATTCGCTCCGGGTCGCATCCCCGCTGCGCGGGGCCTCTGCTCCCCAGCTCACGGCGCGAGCCGATCAATGACCCAGGCTGGGGTGTCGGGATTCCTGCGGTACCTGATCCGGTCGTGCATCCGGGAGCGGCGCCCCTGCCAGAACTCCAGCATCCGGGGAATCACGCGGTAGCCGCCCCAATGCGGCGGCCGCGGCACGTTGTCGCCCGCATCGCGATACTCCTCCTCGACCGCCGCGAAGCGCGCCTCGAGCAGCGCGCGTCCGGCCACCACCTTGCTCTGTGGCGAGGCCCACGCGCCCAGCCGCGAGGCCCGGGGCCGCTCCGCGAAGTACGCGTCGGATTCCGCCGCATCGACCCTGCCGGCGACTCCCTCGATCCTCACCTGCCGCTCCAGTTCCACCCAATGAAACAGCAACGCCGCCTGCGGATTCGCCGCGAGCGCCTCGCCCTTGTGGCTCCCGTAATTGGTGAAGAACACGAAACCGCGGTCATCGAAGCCCTTGAGCAGGACGATGCGCGCCGATGGCCGGAGATCGCTGCCGGCGCTGGCGAGCGTCATCGCGTTGGGTTCGGGCATCTTGGCCTTGACGGCCTCGTCGAACCAGCGCGCGAACTGGCGGAAGGGATCGCCGTCGACGTGCGCTTCGTCGAGCGTTTCGCGCTTGTAATCGGTGCGGAGGTTGGCAATCTTCATGGTGGCGATATCAGAATACGCGACGGACCCGATAACCTTGCTCGCGCAGCAGTGCGAGCAGGCTGTTCGGGCCATGGAGGTGCAGGGCGCCGACCGCGACGAAAACACGGCCGGCGCGCAGAGGCAGGAACAGCCGGTGCGCCATCTGCACCGACCGGTTGTCGACGAGGTGGCGGGTGAGCTCCGCAAGGTGGGGCGCGACCTCGGGATTCCGGCGTCGCTGCGCCTCGTTCAGCGCCGCGAGCGATGCGAGGTCGCGGTCGAGCCAGGCCGCGATCACCGCATCGTGCTCGCGGGCGAGCTCATCGCGGTGCGTCAGCACGAATTTTACCAGCGCCACCTGCGCCGGCAGCGCGATCGCGTCGAAGGCGGCGATCTGCTCGTCCGGGAGTTCCAGTCCGACGATGGCGAGCTTGCGCCGGCGGGCGTCCAGGAGCAGCCGCTGGTCGAGGATTTCGCCGTCGTTGCCTGCGGGCGGCGCCTCTTCGGCCAGCAGCAGCATCACCACCCACGGCTTCAGCCGATCGAACTTTGCATCCGCCGGCGCGTGCTCGCCGAGCCGCGCCCGGATCTCCGTCATGGTCGCGGCATCGAAAAAGTCGCCGAGCCGCCGGCCGTCGTCGAACTGCGCCGCCTCGAAAAAATTCGCGATCTCCTGCTCGGACAGGCGACCCTCGGTCGCAAAGGTCCTGGCCTCGCCGAACGCCCGTGCCACCGGTTCCGGCAGTGCCGTCACGCGCGGGTCCCCCGAGTGCAGCGTGCCGAACACGTACGACGGCGCGACACCGGCCTTCTCCAGCCGGAACAGCAGGCCGTGCGTGTCGGGCGCCCGGGTCGCGATCTCCGCCGGCAGCGCCGGGCTCGCGGCAAGACCGAGCGCCAGGGTGGCAAGCAAACGCAGCGGAAGGCGACGGACGCGCATGGCGGGAGGAAGGGAGGCAACCGGATGCCAGTGTCGCACCGCCGAGGCACGGGCTCAAGCGGCCGGCCGCCGCGAAGCTGCACCCCGACCGGTGACAACGGCGACTCGCATCGCCGCGCAACACCCTTGTCCGCCGAATGAAAAAACTCCATTGCAGGCATTCCCTTCTTGTCGGAATGCGGTATAGTTTCCCTCGATGGAGCAGGGATTGCCCATGACAGGAGGGCCTGCTTCAGAGTGCTACGCATTTCGTTGCGCATCTACTCATAGGAAGGAGAACTATGGCTACTGCCAAGAAAGCTGCAAAGAAACCCGCCGCCAAGAAACCCGCCGCCAAGAAACCGGCAGCGAAAAAACCGGCCGCCAAGAAACCGGCCGCCAGGAAAGCACCTGCGAAAAAACCGGCAGCCAAGAAGGCAGCCGCAAAGAAGCCGGCAGCCAAGCGCAAGCCGAATGCCGCGTTCATGAAACCGATGACGCCATCGGCCATGCTCGCCGCAGTTGTCGGCGCCATACCGCTGCCACGCACCGAAGTCACCAAGAAGATCTGGGCCTACATCAAGAAGAACAACCTGCAGAACACCATCAACAGGCGGCTCATCGACGCCGACGAAAAGCTTCGTGCCGTGTTCGGCGGCAAGAAGCAGGTGTCGATGTTCGAAATGACCAAGCTGGTGTCGAACCACCTCAAGTAGGCGGGGCGGCATCCCGTTCTGCAACGGAACGATCCCACGGCCGGCCGGGTCCACCCCGCCGGCCGTGATTTTTTTGGGACCGCCCGCATGGATCCACTGAGCGCAACGCGCGCGGCCTCGCCGACGGCTCCCGGCGCGCGCTACACGCTGTCGGTCGTCGTGCCGGTCTACAACGAGGAAGCGGTGCTGCCGGAGTTCCACCGCCGCCTCGCCGCCGTGCTCGACGGCCTGCCCGCCGCCGCCGAGATCATCTACGTCAACGACGGCAGCCGCGATGCGACGATGGCGCTGCTGACCGGCCTGCACCGCACCGATGCCCGCGTGGCGGTCATCGACCTTTCCCGCAACTTCGGCAAGGAAGTTGCGATGAGCGCCGGGCTCGACAGCGCGAGTGCCGACGCCGTCGTCGTCATCGACGCCGACCTGCAGGATCCGCCCGAACTGATTCCCGCCATGGTGCGCACATGGCAGGAAGGCAATGACGTCGTGCTGATGCGGCGGTCGAGCCGGGCGCAGGAGAGCTGGCTCAAGCGGGCGACCGCGCGCGCGTTCTACCGCACGATCGGTCGCATGGGCACGATCGACATCCCCGAAAATGTCGGCGACTTCCGCCTGCTCTCGCGGCGCGCCGTCGCGGCGCTGCGGCGATTCCCCGAGCGCAGCCGTTTCATGAAGGGCCTGTTCGCGTGGATCGGGTTCCCGGGCAAGGAGATCGCCTACGACCGCGATGCCCGCTACGCCGGCGAAACCAAGTGGAGCTACTGGCGGCTGTGGAATTTCGCGCTCGAGGGGATCACCTCGTTTTCGGTGGTGCCGCTCAAGATCGCGAGCTACATGGGCCTCCTCACCGCGCTGGGCGCGTTCGGACGCGGCGTCTACGTCATCGGCAAGACGCTGATTTACGGCGATCCGGTCGCGGGCTATCCGACGCTCGTCGTGCTGATCCTTTTCCTCGGCGGGCTGCAGCTGATGGCGCTCGGCATCCTCGGCGAATACCTTGCCCGGATGTTCATCGAAGTGAAGCAACGCCCGCTCTACCTCGTTCAGCAATGCCTGTCACCGGCGCGGCCGCTCGCGGCCGAGGCGGACCGAGCCGACGAAGCGGTCGGCGCCCTGCATCCGCCATGGCCTTCGCGCTGACCGCACGCGAGCGGCGCGCACTCGCACGGGTCATCGCGGTCATCGTCGGCGTGAGGCTCCTCACGCTTGCCGCATACCCGCTGATGGACTCGACGGAATCCCGCTACGCGGAAATCGCCCGCAAGATGCTGGAAACCGGCGACTGGGTGATGCCGCAATTCGACTACGGCGTGCCGTTCTGGGGCAAGCCGCCGCTGTCGACGTGGCTGTCGGCGGCGTCAATGGCCGCGTTCGGCGTCAACGAATTCGCGGCGCGCCTGCCGTCGTTGCTGCTTCTCCTCGGCTGCGGCGCGCTGGTCCACGCGCTCGCGGCGCGGCGCGGCGGCAGCGACCAGGGGCTGTGGACGCTGGCGCCGTTCGCGGCGACCGGCATGGTCTTCGTCGCCGCGGGCGCCGTGATGACCGACCCCGCGCTGGCGCTCGGCACCACGCTCTCGATGGCGGCGTTCTGGATCGCGGTGGACGGGCCGGCATCGGCGCGCCGCGCGAGCGGCATCGCGTTCTTCCTCGGGCTTGCCGTCGGCCTGCTCAGCAAGGGGCCCGTGGCAGCCGTGCTGACGTTCGTGCCGATCGGCGCGTGGACGCTCTGGACCCGGCGGGGGCGCGTCGTGTGGAGCGCGCTGCCGTGGCTGGCCGGCACCGCGCTGACGGCCGTGCTCGTCGTGCCCTGGTACTGGGCCGCGGAACGCGCCGCGCCGGGATTCCTCGACTATTTTCTCGTCGGCGAGCACTGGAAGCGTTTTGTCGAGCCGGGCTGGAAGGGCGATCTGTACGGCGCCGCGCACGCGCGTCCGCGCGGCATGATCTGGCTGTTCTGGATGGTCGCCGCGCTGCCGTGGTCGGTCACGGCGCTCGCCTGGCTCGGTCGCGCAGCAACGCGTCGACGCGGCGACCTCGTCCGCCTCGTCGCCGACCCCTGGCTGCTCTATCTCGTGCTGTGGGCGACGACGCCGATGCTGTTCTTCACGGCGTCCGGCAATGTCCTGGCGACCTACGTGCTGCCGGGGCTGCCGCCGTTCGCGCTGCTCGTCGGCGAGTTGTGGCGCCCGGCCGCGGCCGGCGAAGAGGCGCTGCGCCCGGCCGTGCGCACCGTGCTGGTGACGTGCCTCATCCTTCCCGTGGCATTTGCCGGCGGCATCGTCGCGCTGAACCACCGTTTCGAAACCGAGCTGTCGCACAAGGCGCTGGTGCGCACGTACGAAACGCTGCGCGACAGCGCGGCGGAACGGTTGATCTATGTCGGCCAGCGGCCGGTATCCGCCGAGTTCTATGCCCGCGGCAAGCTCTTGAAGGTGGGCGATGCCGCGGCGCTCGCCCCCCATCTCGACGACGCCCGCGGCGATTTCATCGTGCTGCGGGCGCGCGATTTCGCGGAACTGCCCGCAGAGACCCGCGCGCGCCTCACGCCGCTGGGCGAATTCGGCGAGTACCGGCTGTTGCGCGAGAAATCCCGCTGACGCCGCGCACCACGCCGCCTCACGCGACGGCTTGCATCGCCGTCGCGACGCCGGGCCGCACGGCGAGCGCAGCACCCCAGCGTTTGAGATTGGGCAAGTCGCCGGCATTGTCGGCGATCGCCTTCCGGGTTGCGTACACGGGATAGAGCGCAAAATCGGCGACCGACAGCTCGTCGGCGAGCCACTCGCGTCCCGCCAGCTGTCCGTCGGCGACCCGGAAAAAGCGCAGCAGCCGCTGCTCGAAATAACCGACGTTCGCCGGCGATTTTTCCGGGGCCAGCATCGTCAGCAGGAACATCGACGTCGACGCCGGCGCGCAATCGGTCACCGCGAACATCAGCCACTTCAAGACTTGCGCACGCCGCGCCGGATCCCGCGCAATGAATTTCCCGGTCTTCTCCGCGAGGTAGAGTTCGATCGCTCCCGACTGGGTGAGCGTCAGCGGCGCACCGCCGGGGCCATCGGCATCGACGATGACGGGAACCGCGCCCGCGGGATTGATCCGCAGGAATGCCGGATCCTGCTGCTCCCCTTTGAACAGGTCGATCTTGTGGACGCGATACGCGAGTGCGCACTCCTCGAGCATGATGGCGACGCGCTGACAGTTCGATGTCTGCCAAGCGTAGAAATCAATCATGGAACCCTCCCGGAAACTGTGGACTCGCGCACCGGCCGGCGCACCGAGGCACCACTATACCAACGGCCGGCTCCGGATCGCAGCGCAGGCACCGCGGTGCACGCCGCGCTGCGGAGATCGGCCGGCGTCAATGTCGCGCCTGCAATGCCGCGATGCGCTCCTCGATGGGTGGATGCGTCGCGAACAGCGCCATGATGCCGCCCCGGTCGGTAATTCCGAAGCCGCTCATCGCCTTGGGCAACACGCCCGGCTCCAACCCGCCGAGGCGCGCCAGCGCGTGCATCATCGGCTGCGGCGAGCCGAGGTATTCAGCCGAGCCCGCGTCGGCGCGGAACTCGCGATGGCGCGAGAACCAGGCGACGATCATCGACGCGAAGATGCCGAACACGATCTGGCAGACCATGACCGTAATGAAGTAGCCGGGACCGTTGCCGCGCTCCGAGCGGAACACCGTGCGGTCGACGATCGAGCCGACGATGCGCGCGAAGAACACGACGAAGGTGTTCACCACGCCCTGGATCAGCGTCAGCGTCACCATGTCCCCGTTGGCGACGTGCGCGATCTCATGGGCGAGCACCGCCTCGACTTCCTCTTTGTTCATCGATTGCAGGAGCCCCGTCGACACGGCGACGAGCGCCGAGTTGCGGAAGGCGCCGGTGGCGAAGGCGTTGGCATCGCCGTCGTAGATCGCGACTTCGGGCATGCCGATGCCGGCCTTGGCCGCCAGCCGGCGGACCGTTTCGACCAGCCAGGCCTCGTGTTCGTTCGCGGGTTGCAGGATCACGTGCGCGCCGGTCGACCATTTCGCCATCGGCTTCGACATCAGCAGCGAGAGGATCGAACCCGTGAATCCGACCACGGCCGAGAACGCGAGGAGCGGGCCGAGTTGCAGGCCGCCCTGCCCCATGCCCGCGCCGTCGAGTCCCAGCAGGCGCAGGACCACGGTCAGCACCAGCATGACCGCGAGGTTGGTGACGAGGAAGAGGACGATGCGTTTCATGGCGTCAACCTTTGAGTGGGGACCGCAAGCGCGGCATCTTAACGCGCACCGGCGCGCGGCGGCGAGCCGTTATTTGGGTGCGGCCGAACGAAAATCAATGGCCGGCCCGGCCTTGCCGCCGGCGGGTCGGGCCCAGGAATCGCGCAGCGTGACCGCCCGGTTGAAGACGGGCCGGCCCGGCGCGTGGTCCTTGAGATCGGCGACGAAGTACCCGTGGCGCTCGAACTGGAAGCACGCCGCTGCCTCGACCAGGGCGAGCGCGGGCTCGACGCAGGCCGTGATCACGCGCTTGGAATCCGGGTTGAGATCTTCAAGGTAGTTGCGCTCGGAAATTTCCGGCACCTCGTCGTCGTCGCCCGCCACCACCCCGGGTGGGCCCGACCCGGGCACGGCCGAGACCGGCGGCGTCACCGCGTCTTCGGCAGCGGCGCCTCGCGGCTGGCGAGCGCCGGGGAACGGCACCGCGAACAGGCGATCGTAGAGGCGCACCTCCGCCTGCCGCGCGGTGTGCACCGACAGCCAGTGCAGGTTGCCCTTCACCTTGCGGGCGTCGGCGCCGGGCGTGCCGGTTCTCGTGTCCGGATCGTAGAGGCAATGGACGGTCGTGACGTTGCCGTCCGCATCCTTGTCGGCGCCGACGCACCTGACGATATAGGCGTAACGCAGCCGCGCCTCGGCGCCCGGCGCCAGGCGAAAGTAGCCCTTCTGCGGACGCTCCTGGAAATCCCCGCGCTCGATCCACAGCTCGCGCGAGAACGGCAACGCGCGGCGGCCCTGCTCCGGCTGCTGCGGGTGATTCGGCGCGTCGCACATTTCAACCACGCCTTCAGGGTAATTGTCGATGACGAGCCGCACCGGGTCGAGCACCGCGATCCGCCGCTGGGCACTCGCGTTCAAGTCCTCGCGCATGCAGTCCTCGAGCACGCTCGCGTCGATCCAGGAATCGGACTTCGACACGCCGATGCGCTCGGCGAACAGCCGGAAGCCGCCGGGCGTGAAGCCGCGCCGGCGGGCGCCGACGAGCGTGGGCATCCGGGGATCGTCCCAGCCGTCGACGTAGCCCTTGTCGACCATCTCGATCAGCCTGCGCTTCGACAGGACCACGCAGGTGAGATTGAGCCGCGCGAACTCGTATTGCTGCGGCAACGGGCGCGGCAGCTGCCCGCCGTCCGCCAGCTTTTCGATGACCCAGTCGTATAGCGGCCGGTGGTCCTGGAATTCGAGCGTGCAGATCGAGTGGGTGATCCGCTCGAGCGCATCGGAAATGCAGTGCGTGTAATCGTAGAGCGGGTAGATGCACCACTTGTCTCCGGTGCGGTGATGCGCTTCGTGGCGGATCCGGTAGATGGCCGGGTCGCGCAGGTTGAGGTTCGGGCTCGCCATGTCGATCTTGAGCCGCAGCACGTGCGCGCCGTCGGGAAATGCCCCGGCACGCATGCGGCGAAACAGGTCGAGGTTTTCGGCGATGGTCCGCTCGCGGTACGGCGACGGCGTTCCCGGCTGCGTCAGCGTTCCGCGCAGGGCCCGCATTTCGACGGCGGTCTGGCTTTCGACGAAGGCCAGCCCCTGCTCGATGAACCACTCGGCAAACGCGTAGAGCTGGTCGTAGTAATCGGACGCGTGGTAGCGATGCACCCCCCAATCGAAGCCCAGCCAGCGGACGGAATCCGCGATCGATTCCTCGTACTCGACGTCCTCCTTCGCCGGATTGGTGTCGTCGAAGCGGAGATGGCAGGTTCCGCCATTTTCTGCGGCGAGGCCGAAGTTGAGGCAGATCGATTTCGCATGCCCGTAGTGCAGGTAGCCGTTGGGCTCGGGCGGGAACCGGGTGACGACGCGTCCCCCATACTTGCCGGTTCGACGGTCCTCGGCAATGATCGTGCGCAGGAAGTTCGGCGCCGGCGCGACCTCGCCCGGGCCGGACGCCCGCGACACCCCGGGGTCATTCCGGGTGTTGGCGGAGGTCGCCATCGGGCCCGTCGAATTCGGGCCGTGCGGCGGCGCAGCATTAGTCATCTTTGTTCATGAACAATGGGCGGTCAACCGGCATTCTAACCGCGCGTTGGAAACGCGTCACCGGCTGCGGGCACGGTTCTCCCCCGGGAAGGCCCGCGAAGCCGCACCGGCAAAGGCTTTCCGGGGACTCGCCCACCGCTGTGGCAGGCGGTTTTCCACAATTGCTGTGGATAAAAGTGTGCATATCTTGTAAATTTGTTCGCTAAGTGGTGCGCCCATCGCAGAAAACGTTGCGATGCCCAAATTAACACCGACTTTTTCGCCCAAGTTTTCAATGGATTGCGAACGCTCCCCCGGATGCTCCCGGTCGGCTCCGGCACGCGGCGGGCGCGGTGCGGCCTCAATCGGACCTTTGGACTCCGTCCTGGACAAATGCCTGCCAGTATGAAATCTGTCCAACGTTCGCTTCCATCGGACCGCTCCTGCGGCGGCCCTGACGCCGAGGGTGTGAATCCGTGGTCGCTCCCGCCCCGCCCGCTCTGCCGGTGACGCCCGCCGATTTCGCCGCGGGCGACCGTGGGACGGTGCTGTCGGTCTCCCTGCTCGTCGGCTCGGTGCGGCTTCTTCTCGAACGCCATATCGGGCTGGTCTGGGTGTCGGGCGAAGTATCCAACTTCACCCGCGCGGCCTCCGGGCATTGCTACTTCAATCTCAAGGACGCGGGCGCACAGGTGCGCTGCGTGTTTTTTCGCCACAAGGCGCAGTTCGCCAGCTTCGCGCTCAAGGACGGCCTGCAGGTCGAAGTGCGGGCCACGGCGTCGATCTACGAGGCGCGCGGCGAATTCCAGCTCAACGTCGAGACCGCGCGGCTCGCGGGCCAAGGCGCGCTGTACGAGAAATATGCGCGTCTCAAGGCGCGCCTCGACGCGGCGGGCTGGTTTGCGGCCGAACGCAAGCGCCCGCTGCCGACGTATCCGCGCGCCGCAGGGATCGTGACCTCGACCCGCGCCGCTGCGCTGTCCGACCTGCTCGCCACACTGCGCCGCCGCTGGCCCGCATTGCGCGTGATCGTCTACCCGACCGCGGTGCAGGGCGAGGGCGCCGCCGCCGAAATCGCGCAGGCGATCCGCACCGCCAACGAGCGCGCCGAGGTCGACGTGCTGATCGTCGCCCGCGGCGGCGGCTCGATCGAGGACTTGTGGGCGTTCAACGAGGAGATCGTCGCGCAGGCGGTCCACGAATCCGCGCTG
>Ga0315278_10005120_pt1 | contig 11897 bp, 8 predicted proteins | sample YL17G06_0_MG_FD_203880 | JGI IMG/M metagenome (GOLD analysis project Ga0315278, IMG submission 203880) | Sediment microbial communities from Yellowstone Lake, YNP, Wyoming, USA - YL17G06_0 | ecosystem: Environmental > Aquatic > Freshwater > Lake > Sediment | place: USA: Wyoming | collected... | reverse complement strand
TCCGGCCGGCGAATACATCGTCCTCGACCGGACCTGGCGGCAGGATGACGAGATCCGCCTGGCGCTGCCGATGACGCTCCGGACGGAAAGCCTGCCGAACGCTCCCAGGACGGTCGCGTATTTTTACGGACCGCTGCTCCTGGCCGGCGGCCTGGGCAAAGAGGGCATCGAAAATCTGAGCCCGTGGACCAAGGCGCGCGTCGATTACGATCAGATTCCCATCCCCCAGGTGCCGGTGATCGTCGGCGCGGACGACGCCATCGATTCCTATATCCGGCCGGCGGCGGAGCCGGCGACGTTCTTCCTGGAAGGCGGAGTCCTGCGCACGCCCGGCAAGGTGACGACCGCGTCGGTCAAGCTCATTCCGTTCTATAAGATGCACTTCGAGCGCTACGCCGTTTACTGGGACAGGTTCAGCGACGAGGAATGGCGGAAGATCAAGAAGGACTATGAGGCCGAGCAGGCGAGGCTGCGGGCGCTGGAGGCCCGGACGGTGGACGCCGTCCGGCTCGGCGAAATGCAGCCCGAGCGGGAGCACAATTTGACCAGCGAAAAATCGCGCGTGGGCGACATGCAAAGCGTGAAATGGCGCGGCGCGGACGACGGCGGCTGGTTCGCCTTCGACATGAAAGTCGCCGACGGTCCGCTCGAGATGCTCTGCTCGTTCTGGGGGGGCGACAAGGAGCGGGCCTTCGAAATCCTGGTGGACGACGCGAAAATCGCCACCGAGATAATCAACGCCAACAGCCCGGGCAAATTCTATGACGCCGTCTATAAGCTTCCAGCCGAGTTCCTCAAGGGCAAAGCCAAAGTGCGCCTGAAATTCCAGGTCCCGGCCGGGAAGCGCGGCGGCCGCGTCTCTGCCTGCCGGGTGCTGCGCCCGGCGGGAGCGTGAGGAGGATCGGCTTTCCTCCGGCCCTCCCCCGGGATCATTTCAAAATATCGAGAAGCTCCACTTCGTAGATCAGCCGCGTCTCGGGCGGAATGACGAAGCGCTTTTCGTTCGGCCTCTGCTTGGCATAGAACCCGTTCGAGCGATAGCCGATCTCGGCCGGAACGATGACCAGCCGCTTTTCGCCTTTCTTCATCCGGACGACGGCGGCATCGAAGCCGGAATTGATCCGGGTCTTGCCGGCTTCGAAGACGAACGGCTCGGGCGAACCGCCCGGGTAAGGCGTTCCGTCCGCGGCCGTGCTGAAAAAGGACAGGCCGTAAAGGTCCTTCCCGGAATAGGCCACTTTGAGCCTAGCCCCCGGGGCCGGGATCGGCCCCTTTCCTTCCTTTAAAATAACGTATTTCAATCCGTTTTCGGCGGCGACGGCGTTCGGCCATTTCCCGGCGACCATCTCTTCTTCAGCCGCCTTCTTTTTTTCCGCGGCCTCCTTGATCCGGGCTTTGGCCTCGTCCACCATTTTCAGGAAAGAGCCGGTCGTCGGACGGAAAGCCTTGGCCGCCCGGCCGACGCGGACGATCTTCACCCGTTCGACGATATCGTTCTGGACGGTGGCCGATACGACGTCCAATCCCTCGATGACGGCGCCGAAAACCGTGTAGTTGCCGTCGAGATAGGAGCGGTCGGCGAGCGTGATGTACCATTGGCTGCCGTTGGTGTGGGGACCGGCATTGGCCATGCCGACCATGCCCGCCCGGCCGTGATTCAGGCCGGGGCTGATCTCGTTCGGGAACTGATAGCCGGGGCCCTGCTCCTTCCCGTCCTTGGGCATGCCGCACTGGATGACGTGCCCGGCCACGACGCGGTGCCACTTGGTCCCATCGAAATACGGCCTGCCCTCCGGCAAGGCCGCGTTCTTGATCACGCCTTCGGCCAGCCCGACGAAGTTGGCCACGGCCATCGGCGTCTTTTCGAATTCGAGCCGGAGCACGATCGGCCCCTTGTTCGTGGTCAATTCGGCGTACAGGCCGTCCGGGTATTTTTGCGGCGCGCAGCCTGAAAGAAAGGAAATGGCCACGGCGCAGGCGACAAGATAGAGCAGGATTTTTTGACGGCGTTTCATGCGGATCTCCTTGTCACTCGCCCGTGTTTATAAGCGATGGGCGAGCGCGGCGGAAACGGATCGGGCCCATGCGCCCGCCTTTGCCGCCGAAAACCGAACAATATCTTTTCTCCGGCCGAATGTCAAAAACGGGATCTCCCCTCCGGAGTCTTGCGCGGGTCCGGGATTCCCCATATAATTCGGGCGTGCGCGACCCGAATGCCGTCACTCCGATGATGGAGCAGTATTTCCGGATCAAAAAAAATCTCCGGGACACGCTTCTTTTTTTCCGGCTCGGCGATTTCTACGAGATGTTCTACGAGGACGCCAAGATCGGCTCGCGGGTCCTTGAAATCGCGCTGACGTCGCGCCAGAAAGTGCCGATGTGCGGCGTGCCGTATCACGCCGTGCAATCCTACCTGGCCAAGCTCCTGAAGCGCGGCTACAAAGTGGCCATTTGCGAGCAGGTCGAAGATCCGAGGACCGCTAAGGGCGTCGTCAAGCGCGAGGTCATCAAAGTCCTGACGCCGGGCACCGCCGTGGAGGTGGACCTCGAAGGCGCCAAGGAAAACGTGTTCATCGCCGCGGCGCTCCTCGAAGAATCCGGTTGGGGCCTGGCCCTCATCGACCTTGCCACGGGGGAGATGAGGGTGACCGAGCGCGAGGCCGGCCAGAGCAAGACGCTCGTCGATGAGCTCTACGAAGCCTCGCCCAAGGAAATCGTCTTTCCCGAGGGCGGCGAGGAGGACCTGGCCCGCCTCCTGGACAAAACCGATCTGAAAGCCGTCCTCAGGAGCCCGATCGAAGCCTGGGCCTTCGAATCCGCCCAGGCCAGGAATTATCTGACCGAGCATTTCCAGGTGAAATCGCTGGCCGGCTTCGGCCTCGAGGACAAAAGCCTGGCGGTTTCGGCGGGAGGGGCCCTCCTTTTTTATCTGAAAAAAGTCCGCAAGGATTCGCTCTCCCTCGTCCACAGGATTTCCTTCACCCAGGCGGCCGACCACATGGTCCTGGACGCCTCCACCATCCGGAACCTGGAGCTCACCAAAAATCTCCGGGATGGGCGGGTGGACGATTCCCTGCTGGCCGTCATCGATTTCACCGTCACGCCCATGGGCGGAAGGCTGCTCCGGAACTGGCTCCTTCGCCCTCTCCTCGACGGCGCCGCCGTCGGCCGGCGCCTGGACGCCGTCGAAGAGCTGCTCAAAGACTCCATTTCCCGCCACGAGCTCAGGGAAAGCTTGAAAAGCATCCTGGACCTCGAACGCCTGGCCGGGAAGATCTCTCTCGCCGCGGCCCATCCCCGCGACCTCGTCGCCCTGAAGAAATCGCTCTTGGCGCTGCCCGGGCTTCCGCCTCTGCTGGCGCCGTTCAAGGCCGGCCCCCTGGCTGCGACCCGTGACGCGTGGGACAACGGGGAGGATATCGCCGGATTGATCGACCAGTCCATTCTCGAAGAGCCGGCATTTCTCCTGACCGAGGGAGGGATCATCAAGGACGGCTTCCACGCCGAACTCGACGAGTTCCGCTCGATCAGCCGCTCGGGAAAATCGTTCATCTCCCAGATGGAAAAGAGGGAGAGGGAGAGGACCGGCATCTCTTCCCTCAAAGTCCGCTTCAATAAAGTCTTCGGCTATTACATCGAGGTCACGAAGGCCAACCTGCCCCAGGTCCCCGTGGAATATATCCGCAAACAAACGCTCCTCGGGGCCGAGCGGTTCCTGACGCCCGAGCTCAAGGAATACGAGGAAAAGGTCCTCCACGCCGAAGAGCGCATCGGCGAGCTCGAGTACCGGCTGTTTTCCGAGGTCAGGGAAAGGATCGCCCGGGAGACGAGGCGTCTGCAGAAGATGGCCTCCGCTGTCGCTCTTCTCGATGTTTTCGCCGGCCTGGCCGAGCTCGCCGCCCGCCGCAATTATTCCCGTCCCGAAGTGAACGCCGGCGACGCCATCCGGATCAAGGACGGCCGTCATCCGGTCATCGAAGCGACCGGCACGGACCCTTTCATCGCCAACGACACGGCCCTCGACCGGGAGGGCGACCAGATCCTCATCATCACCGGCCCCAACATGGGCGGGAAATCGACCTATCTTCGGCAGGTCGCCCTGATCTCGATCCTGGCCCAGATCGGTTCCTTCGTCCCGGCCCGCGAAGCGGTGATCGGCGCTGTGGACCGCGTCTTCACCAGGATCGGGGCCACGGATTTTTTGACCGTCGGCCAGTCCACGTTCATGGTCGAGATGCTCGAGACGGCGAACATCCTCAACAACGCCACCCCGCGGAGCCTGATCCTCCTCGATGAGATCGGACGCGGGACAAGCACGTTCGACGGCCTGAGCATCGCCTGGGCGGTCGCCGAATTCCTCCACGAGAACGGGGACGTCCGGCCAAAAACGCTGTTCGCCACGCATTATCACGAGCTGACCGAATTGTCCCTGACCCTCCCGCGGATCAAGAATCATCATGTCGCGGTCAAGGAATGGAAGGACGATATCGTCTTCCTCAGAAAGATCGTCCCCGGGCCGTCCGACCGGAGCTACGGCATCCATGTGGCGAAGATCGCCGGCATTCCGCGGGACGTCGTTTCCAGGGCGAGGGAGATCCTGTTCAACCTGGAGAATCAGGAGTTTGACGAAGCCGGCCGCCCCAAGATCGCTTACCCGACGTCAAAAAAACGGGATAAGGGCCAGGGGCTCCTCTTCCAGGATGACCTCGAGCGGGAAATCTTCCGCGAGATCAAAGACGAGATGGGCTCCCTCGATATCGCGGCCCTGACCCCCGCCGCCGCTCTCGATCTTCTCCGCCGGCTGGCGGAGAAGCTGCGCCGCTAGCCGTTCGATTCGTCCTCGACCTCGAATTCGCCTTCCTCGCCTTCCTCTTCCTCGTAATCTTCTTCGAGGTCGTTGTCCCCTTCGTAAGGGGCCTCGCCGTCCTCTTCCTTGCGCCGCTCGGCCGCTTCCTCGAGTTCGCCCTTGTCCTCGTAGCGGCGCAGGTAGTTCGCGGTCGAATCGCTATAGACGAGCTCGAGGTAATCGTCCTCGATTTGGCAAAAAACCGACATGCTGTGGCCGGTCTGCAAATTTCCGATCGTTTCGATGATCTCCGCTTTCTTCTTGATCGCGTCCAGCGTGACCCAGCTCGTGATTTCAATTTCTTCCATACAAAACTCCCATTTCAAAAAATAGCGATTTTTGGCGAATTGTCAAGAGGAAAAAAGGAAATGAAAAGGAAGGGGACATTACGGCGGTCGACGCTGACGCGAAAAATGATTTCATTTTTTCGAAGAAATTCCAGGAAATGAAGATATATCGTTTTGGCCTCTCCAGCATGCGCTCATACAATTGATTTGACTTCCGATTCGAAAAAATGTAAATAGAGGTCACATTCAAAGCAGGAGGCTTATTAAATGATGACGAAAAAGAGAATGCTATTGGGTCTGGCGGCCCTCCTGGCGCTCAGCGCGATGTCTTTTGCCAACGGCTTGAACCTGAACAGCCTCGGCACGCGGGCGCTGGCCATGGGCGGAGCCTTTGTCGGACTGGCGGACGATTTCAGCGCCATTTTTTGGAATCCCGCCGGCCTCGCCAATTTCAAGAACAAAACGGTGGGAGTCTACGGCACCGACATCATCCCGTCGGGCTCCTACGCGCTGACCGTTCCCGGATCGATCGGCCAATATCTTGGCCTCGGCACAGCCGATGCGAAGGTCATCGACACAAAGACCGTGTCGAAGGCCTACCTGGGCGGCATGGCCGTTTATATCCATCCCATCAGCGAGAATCTCGTGGCCGCCATCGGCGCTTATACGCCGTCCGGCCTCGGGGCCAACTGGGACGGCTCCAAGCTGGCCTTCATTTCCGGAAACCGGACCGACATCGAATGGTCGAGCAAAGTCGGACTCCTGACGATCGCACCCTCGTTGGCTTACAAGATCAACGACCAGCTGTCCGTCGGGGCGTCCTTGAACATCAACTACGGGATGTTCGATCTCGCGATGTACGCCGGCAAGGCGGACATCAACGCCCAGGTTTTGCAGTTCGACATGGGCCAGTACAAGGAAAGCGAAACCGGTTGGGGCCTTGGCGCGACGATCGGCGTCCAGTTCAAGCCCAGCCAGATGTTCAGCCTGGGGGCGACGTTCCGCACGGCCAGCACGATCAAATTCAGCGGCAGCGCGAGCATCTCCAATCTGCCCCTCTTGGGCTTCAATCGAGCCTCCGATATGAAACGGGAATTGACCTGGCCGATGTGGCTCGCCGGCGGCGCGGCCTTCAAGCCGATGGATGACCTGACGATCACGGCCGACCTGCAGTGGACGCAATGGTCGAAAATCAAGACGATCGATACGACCTATAGCGACGCCATCTGGACGGTCTTGATGGCGGCCAGCCACAAGAACGAAATGGCCATGTATTGGCAGGACGCCCTCCAGATCCGGTTCGGCGCCGAGTACAAGCTGACCAAGGACCTGGCGGTCCGGGGCGGCTATTATATCGACCCGTCGCCGGCGCCCGATCGGACGATGAACATCCTGCTCCCCAATTATGACTTCAACGCCCTGACGTTCGGCCTCGGATACTCCACCGGCGGGCTCCAGATCGATGTCGGCCTGGAATATCTCATGGGCAAGGACCGGACGATCGATTTCGCCAAGACCTTCAATCACCCTCCGATCCCGAATACAGCGTTCGACGTGAATTACGCCTCGGCCGTCCCCGGCGTTTACGGCATGTCGATCATCGTTCCGAACATTTCGATCAGCTACAAGTTCTAAGCTCGGGCGAATCGAGCGGAGTCGCATTTTCAAGGTCCTTAGCCGGTTCGCCGGCTAAGGACCTTTTTTTTTGAGGAAACATGAGCATCAACAAAGCGGTCATTCCGGCGGCCGGGTTCGGCACCCGCTTTCTTCCCGCCACCAAAGCCGTTCCCAAGGAAATGCTGGCCGTCGTCGACAAGCCGATGATCCAATACGCCGTGGAAGAAGCGGCGGCGTCCGGGATGAAAAGCATCGGCATCGTCACCCGCCCGTCGAAAACGATTCTCAAACGGCATTTCGGCCGCGATTTGAAGCTCGAGGAATTTCTTGAAAGCAAAGGACGGGAAGGGCTCGCCGCGGAAATCGAGCAATTGAGCCGGCTGGCCGAGATCACGTTTGTCGAACAGCGCGAGCCGCGCGGCCTGGGCCACGCCGTTCTCATGGGCGAGGCCTTTGTCCGAGATGAGCCTTTCGCGGTCCTCAATCCCGACACGATCTATGACTGTCCCGTGCCCTGCGCGAAGCAGCTTGCGGACGTGTATGAAAAAACGAGGGCGACGGTCGTCGTCCTGGGCCGCATCGACAAGGCGGCGACGGGAAAGCACGGCGTCGTCCGGGCCGAACCGGTATCGGACCGAATTTACCGGATCCTGGACCTGGCCGAAAAGCCGGGCCCTGATAAGGCTTTTTCCGATTTGGCTGTTTTAGGCCGCTATATATTCACCCCGGAGATTTTCGCGGCCATCAGGAAAACCGCGCCCGGAATCGGCGGCGAGATCCAGATCACCGACGCCATCCGCATCCTCCTGGAAAGCCGGCCCGTTTACGGCGTTCTTTTCGAAGGGCGGCGATTCGACGCCGGCGACAAGCTCGGATTCCTCGAAGCCACGCTCCATTTCGCCTTGAAGCGGCCTGAATTCCGGGACGGATTGAGAGATATCCTAAAAACCATGAATGGATGAACGGACCGGTATGGGGAGAAGGGAAGGGGAATGGCGAGGGACGGAATTGAACCGCCGACGCAGGGATTTTCAGTCCCTCGCTCTACCGACTGAGCTACCTCGCCATGAACGATTACCGAGAAAGCCCGGAATCGGCCTATAGTATATTTTTCCCTCTGAAACTTGTCAATTGCATTCTATGCCTTCTAAATAATCTTCTGTCCGCACCGGGATTTTGCTAGAATAGCCGCTCAGGTTCCGATCCATGAAAATCGCCGCCCTGCTTCCGCACGTCGAGGTCTTCGGCGGCGTGCGCCGCTATCTCGAGCTCGGCAACGAATTCTCCCGCCGGGGCCATACGTTCGTCCTTTTTCACCCCGGCGGCGAAAAGCCGGGCTGGCTCGATTTCCAAGCCGAGACGCGGCCGTTTTCAGCGCTCGCCGACGAGGAATTCGACATCGGATTGTGCAGCGAATATTCCATCCTGCCTGAATTCGACCGTCTCCGCGCCCGGACGAAGTTTTTTTATTTTGTCCTCGAAGGCCACAAAAAGGAACGGGAAGTCGTCCGCCGGAATTTCCGGTTCCTCGGGAATTCGGAAGGGATCTGCCGGCGCATGGAGCGGAAGTACGGGATTTCCTGCCTTCGCGCGCCGGGCGGGGTCAACCCCCGCTTTTTCCATCCCGAGCCGGACCGGCGGGACCGGAACACGTTCAACATCCTCTGCTACGGACGAATCACCAAGCGCCGGAAGGGGATCGGGTCCATCATCCGGGCCGTCGAGGGCCTGGCCCGCGCGAACCCCGGCCTCCGCCTCATTTTCTTCGACGCGCTGGTCGGCCGGGACCGCCGCGATCCCCGGCCTCTCGTCAAGACCCGGGTTCCCCATGATTTCCATCTCGACCTCCCCCAGGACCGGATGGCCTGGCTCTTTTCCCGGGCGGACCTGTTCGTCAGCGCCGAGCGTCGGGCGGGCTGGTCGAACACGACGGCCGAGGCCATGGCCTGCCGGGTTCCCGTCGTTTGCTCCAAGTCGGGAACGCGGGACTTCGCTTTTCCCGGCCGGACGGCCCTTGTCGTTTCCTTCCCGTTCTCCTTTTTCCTCCGCCGCCGGATCCGGAAACTGCTCGAAGATCCCGGCCTTCGAGACCGGCTGGCCGAGGCCGGTTACCGGAAAATCCAGGAATTCACATGGCCAGCCCTCGCCGAAAGGCTGCTGGCCATATTTTCCGACGGTCTTCGCGAAGATCGTCCTTCCCCAGCGGGAAAATAGGGAAGAAGGGGATGACGTTTGGGGCGCCCCGGTCGGCGTCACCCGCTTTCCGTTTCCCTCGTCAAGCGAGACAGATCGAGAGATTGAAACTGGACGATGGTTTGGGGGCGCTTTCATTGAACAAACTCATTCATTATGATATTCTTAGCCGGCGGAGGATAAAAGGAATGGACGAGAGCCTGCTGATAGAGCGCTTGCTCAAAGAGAATCCCGTTTTCCGGAAGCTCCACGATGAACACCGGCGGCGCGAGACCGACCTGGTCGCCCTCAAGGAAAAGCCTTTCCTTTCCGACAAAGAACGGCTCGAGGAAAAAGAGCTGAAAAAGAAAAAGCTGGCCCTCAAAGACCAGATGTACAGGATCATGAAGGATTTTCAAAAAACCGCCTGATCCGGCCTCTGATGAAAGCCAAAAAACGGTTCAAGTTCGCCCTGGTGGGATCGGACTCCCTGCGCGGCCGGGAGATCAAAAACGTTCTCGGGCAGAAGAAATCCGGGTCGTTCGACGTCGAATTCTACGATCCCGAAGTCAAGGATGAATACAGCAAGCTCACGGAGTTCAAAAAACAGCCAAAAGTCATCCACGGCACGGGCCGCGATTTTCTTGAGGGGATCGATCTGGCCTTCCTGGGCGCCGATCAGGAAATCAACCGGAATCTCGGCCCGCGCGCGGCGGAGATGGGCTTGCCCGCCATCGATCTGTGCGAAACGTTCAACGAGCGGGACGATGTTCCCCTGCTCGTGGCGGGAGTCAACGACGGCGATTTCGACTTCGCCGGGAGCCGGCTCATCGCCAATCCACATCCGTTGACCATCATCCTCTCCCATTTTTTCCATAGGATCAGCGCCCGCTTCGGGCTGGCCAAAGCCGTGGCCTTTGTCCTCCAGCCCGCGTCGGCGTTCGATAACGCCGGCATCCAGGAGCTGGCCGGCCAGAGCGTCGCCCTGTTGAACGGGGCCACGCCCAAGAAAAAGGTGTTCAAAGAGCAGATCGCCTTCAATATCCTCTCCCACACCGGACCTCTCGACGCCGATGGTTTTTGTCCGCCCGAACGCCGGGTCGCGGCCGAGATCAAGCGGGTTCTGGCCAAGCCGGACCTTCCGCTTTCCCTGTCGGTCAGCCAGGCCCCGGTCTTCCACACGTATTCCATCATGACCTACCTCGAGCTCGAAAAGGACGCCGATATCGCCGCCCTGGAAAAGCTCTTCAAAAATGTCCCGCCCTTCGCCCTGACGGCGTTCCGCGAGACCTGCGCGGCCTCGCCCATCACGGTTTCGGGCAAGGACGAGATCTTCATCGGGCGCATCCGCAAAGATGAATCTTCGCCCCGCGCGTTCTGGATCTGGCTCGTCGCCGACAACCTCACCCAGGGCTCGGCCTTGAACGCCTTCGAGATCGCCCTGAAAATCCTCAAAGCCAGGACGGCCTGAGCGGGATCCGATGTTCGAGCTTTTCAAACTGACGTGGCGGGAGAAAAAGCTCGTCCTGCTCTCCTTCCTCGCCACGATCTTCGTCGCGTTCTTTTCCTATGTCTTCGTGGACATGGTCCAGCCGATCATCGACGAAATGTGGGGGCTGGGATCGCAGGCCGCGCCGGCGAAGTTCCGCTTCATGGACGTCGTCTTCCGCTGGCTCCATGTCGGCCGGCAGGACATCCGGAACGTGCTGCCCATCATCGTCGTCATCGTCATCTTCGGCAAGGGCGTCTTCACGTTCCTCTCTTCGTTTTTCATGAAGGCCGTGGGCAACAAGATCGTCAAGTCCATGCGGGACGACCTCTACAGCCATATCCTCTACCAGTCCATGGGTTACTTCGACCGGGTCACGACGGGCGACCTCATGTCCCGGCTGACCAACGACGTCGATAAGATCCAGCAGGCGGTTTCGAGCGCGATGAGCGACATGATCGAGGAGGTCTTCATCCTCGCCGCGCTCCTCGTCCAGATGTTCGTCCGCGACTGGAAGCTGGCCATGATGGCCTTTGTCGTCACTCCGCTGGCCGTCATTCCCCTCGCGGCCTTCAGCCGGCAGCTCAAAAGGAAAGGCCTCCAGAGCCAGGTCAAGATGGGCCAGATCTACGATCTTCTCCACGAGACAATCAGCGGCAACAAGATCGTCAAGGCCTTCACCATGGAGAAATTCGAGCTGAAAAAATTCCTGAAGGCCACCGGGAGCTATTTCCGGATCAACCTCAAGCTGGCCTGGATCTCCTCGCTCTCCTCGCCGTTCATGGAATTCATCGGCGGCGTCGTCGGCGCGTTCATCCTTTTCATCGGGACCCAGAGGATCTCCTCCGGCCTCATCAGCGCCGGCGATTTCGGGGCTTTCACCATGGCCATTTTCATGATGTTCACGCCCATCAAGAGGCTCAGCCGGGCCAACAACGTCATCCAGCAGGCGGCCCCCTGCTACGGGCGGATCCAGGAAGTCCTTCAATCCCCCCTGCAGATCCAGGACCGCCCCGGCGCCTATCCGCTGCCCCCGGTCAAAGGGCACGTCCGGTTCGAAAATATCCAGTTTGCGTACAACGAATCCCGGCCCGTCCTCCATGACGTCGATTTCGAGGTCCAGCCCAACGAGATGGTGGCCGTCGTCGGCTTGAGCGGGGCGGGGAAGACGACGCTCGTCAATCTCCTCTCCCGCTTTTACGAGCCGACGTCGGGAGCCATCACCATCGACGGAATCGACATCCGGGATGTCACCCTGGAATCCCTCCGCTCGCAGATCGGACTCGTGACCCAGGACATCATCCTGTTCAACGACACGGTCCGGAACAATATCGCCTATGGCCTGGACGGCATGTCCGAGGAGAAGATCGTCGCGGCGGCCCGGGCCGCCGAATGCCATCAATTCATCATGGAGCTCCCCGAGGGCGACGAGACCATGATCGGCGAACGGGGCGGGCGGCTCTCGAGGGGCCAAAGACAACGGCTG
>Ga0315278_10005119_pt1 | contig 11897 bp, 9 predicted proteins | sample YL17G06_0_MG_FD_203880 | JGI IMG/M metagenome (GOLD analysis project Ga0315278, IMG submission 203880) | Sediment microbial communities from Yellowstone Lake, YNP, Wyoming, USA - YL17G06_0 | ecosystem: Environmental > Aquatic > Freshwater > Lake > Sediment | place: USA: Wyoming | collected... | reverse complement strand
TGTTGGGGACCTCCGTCTATGCGCGGTATGAGGAGTTGTCGAACCGGCCGGTAGAATTTCCGTCAGAGGGGTATCACGGGGCCTACATCACTGCCGTGGCCGAGCGAGTGAAGCAACAGTTCGGGCACGAGCTGACCGGACGTGCGGCCACAGAGGTCGAGGAGCGCTGTCGAACGTTCGCCTATCAGGAACTGCTGAGCCTAATACGCGAGGATCTGAAATCCTTTGGGATCGAGTTCGAGTCGTGGTTCAGCGAGGCCTCTCTCGTGAACTCAGGGGCCATCCAACGGGTTTTGGATGAATTGAAATCGCAACATTTCCTGTTTGAGCAGGAAGGTGCCTGGTGGTTCCGATCCTCGGCATTCGGTGACGAGAAGGATCGTGTCGTGCGGAAACAGGACGGCGAGTACACCTATCTGGCTTCCGATATCGCCTACCACCAGGATAAGCTGCGGCGCGGATATGATCTCCTCATCGACGTCTGGGGCGCGGATCACCATGGCTACATTCCTCGCATGCAAGCGGTGGTGCAGGCCTATGGGTATCCGAAAGATCGCCTCCAGGTCGTGCTGGTCCAGATGGTGAATTTGTTGCGCGGCGGGGAAAAAGTGGAAATGTCGAAGCGGGCCGGGGAATTCATCACGATGCGGGAAGTCATCGATGAAGTCGGGGCCGATGCGGCCAAGTTCTTTTTTTTGATGCGCGATTCCGACTCGCATCTGGACTTTGATTTGGAGCTGGCCAAGCAACGGTCATCCGATAACCCCGTGTACTATGTGCAGTATGCCCATGCCAGGATCGCCAGCCTCTGGCGCGTCGCGGCCGCGCGAGGCATCGCTTGTCCCCCGCCGAGCGAGACCGATTTGACGATATTGACGGACCCGGATGAATTGGGGCTGATTCGCAAGCTCTCTGCCTATCCCTCGGTCCTCCAGGGCAGTGCGATGGCCTACGAGCCTCACCGGATGACCTATTACCTCCAGCAATTGGCCGGGCTGCTGCATACGTTTTATAACAAGCACCGAATTCTGCCTCCCGCTGCGGATCGGGATCTATTGGCGGTCACGCAGGAGGGATTGGTCTCTGGCGAGGGGCTGCTGAAAGAGGGATTGACCCCCGAACGGACTGCGGCGAGATTGGCGCTGATGCGAGGAATCCAGCAAGTCTTGAAGAATGGACTCGGCGTACTCGGGATTTCCGCACCAGAGCAGATGTAGCCACCAAGAGGGACTGTGGACTTTTCAGTTCAGCAGGCGGATCGTGAGACGAGCGCGCGGTTGGGGAGACTCAGCACCGCCCATGGAGTGATCGACACGCCGGCCTTCATACCGGTTGGCACGTTGGGGCCGGTGAAGGGGATTGATCCAGCCGACTTAGAGCAGCTCGGTTTTCGTCTCATGCTGAACAATGCCTACCACCTCTATCTGCGGCCTGGGCATAAAGTCGTGGCTGAGATGGGTGGATTGCATCGGTTTACCGGGTGGCCCGGAGCCATCTTGACGGACAGCGGCGGATTTCAGATTTTCAGTCTCGCCAAATTGTGCAAGGTGACGGACGAGGGCGTGAGCTTTCAGTCGCATCTCGATGGGTCCACGCATTTCATCACGCCGGAGACCGCCATGGAGATCGAAGAAGCGCTGGGGGCCGATATCATGATGGCGTTCGATCACTGTGTGGCCTTGCCGGCTGAGAGAGAGGTCGTGCGCGATGCCGTGCGACGGACCACTCTCTGGGCACAACGCTGTCAGGTCAGCCGGCGTCGCACGGATCAAGCCCTCTTTGGGATCGTGCAAGGCGGCTTGGATGCGGATCTCCGCCTGACCTCGGCGCGTGACCTCGTCGGGCTTGGCTTCGAGGGCTATGCGGTCGGGGGGCTCTCGGTGGGAGAATCGAAGGCCGAGATGTATGCCATGCTGGATGTGACCATGCCGGAACTGCCGGCTTCGAAGCCGCGGTATTTGATGGGTGTGGGGATGCCGGAGGATTTGATCGAAGGTGCGGCGCGCGGGATCGACCTTTTCGATTGTGTGGTGCCCTCGCGCCATGGGCGGACCGGTTCGCTCTTTACGAGTGTGGGGCGAGTGGTGATCAAGCAAGCGCGGTATGTGCGGGATGAACAGCCGATCGATCCGGCCTGCGGCTGTCCGGTCTGCGCGCGCTACTCGCGGGCCTATCTGCATCACCTTTTTCAGGTGAAAGAGATGCTGTCGTCGAGACTGAATACGATTCACAATCTCTGGTATTTTGCCGATCTGATGGGCCAGGTGCGGTCAGCGATCGCACAGGGAACGTTACGGTCGTTCCGGGACGAGTTTTACCGATCCCGCGACCGGGCTGCATCGAACGCCTCGGCTGCCGAGGTAGCCGAGATCGATGTATATCGGCATGCCGGAGGGGACTAGCAGGATGCGGGAAAACTTGGTCTACACACAATACACTGTTGGAATCTTAGAAATGGTGTTGATGCCAGAATAGCGTCAGGATGCTCAAAAAGGCCGTCCAGCAAGGCCGCAGCGAGCGAAGAGGCGAGGCGTACGCTTCGGTACGTTGAGCCTCTGAGCGATGCGAGAACGATGCTGGCGGACTTTTTCAGCATCCTGCTAACCCTGTCGAGGAGGAGTTCAGTATGGTCATGCAATCGGTCGTAATGGCTCAGTTGTTCGGTGGAGGAGGGGGTTCGGGTTCCAATACGTTCCTGTCCCTCATTCCGTTTGCGCTGATCTTCGTCATTTTCTATTTCTTGGTCATATTGCCGCAACAAAAACGCACGAAACAGCAGAAGGCGTTGCTGGAGGCTCTGAAGAAGGGCGACAAGGTGGTCACGGCGTCGGGTATCTGGGGCACCGTGACGAATCTCGGGAAGGAGACGGTGACACTGCAGATCGCCGATAGTACGAAGATTCGGATGCAACGAGACCAGATTGCTCGATTACGCGGTGGTGACGACGAGGACAAGGATAAGGACTCATAGGTTGTACCGGATAAAGGGGTTACAGACCACATGAAAAAAGTGGGTGGGCGGTTAACATTGTTGACGTTGGTGGTGGTGCTGTCGGTGATCTTCTTTATCCCGTCCTATCAGCCGTTCTATCAATCGTTGCCTGGTTGGCTGAAGAAAGTGATGCCGAACAAAGGCATTACCCTGGGCTTGGATCTCCAAGGCGGGATTCACCTTGTCATGGAAGTGGACGAAGATCGCGCGGTCGAGATCGCCGTCGATCGATCAGTCGTGTCCCTTCAAGATGGGTTGGTCGATAAGAAAATTTCCGTCGAGTCTGTGACGCGGACGGGACCGACCCAGGTCACGATTCAATTTCAAAACGCCGAACTCAAGGCGCAGATCCAAAAGATGATCGATGACTATCCGGCCTTCAGCGAGACGGAGTCTGCCGGATCGGCCAACCGGCTGGTGTGGGAACTACGAGAAAGCGAGGTCAAGCGGATCAAGGACTCCGCGATCAACCAGGCACTGGAAACGATCCGGAACCGCATTGACCAGTTTGGCGTGGCAGAACCGATGGTGCAGCGACAGGGGTTGAAGCAGATCGTCGTGCAGTTGCCCGGTGTCAAAGAGCCCAAGCGCGCCAGGGATCTGATCAAAGAGACGGCGTTGCTCGAATTTAAGATGCTCGATGAGGACAATCAGGCGAAGCTCGATCTGCCGGCCCGTATTCCAAAAGATAAAGAAGCGGATGTGCTGAAGCAGGTGGAGGGGAAATTGCCGGAAGGCGATCAGATCCTCTTTGAACGGGCGTTCGAAAAAGATAGCGGCCGTGAATATCGCATTCCCTATCTCGTGAAAAAGCGGGTCATGTTGACCGGTGATGTGTTGAGCGATGCACGGGTCTCGATCGGCCAGTTCAACGATCCCTACGTGTCGATCACATTTGACGCGAAGGGTGGTCGGGAATTCGAACGGATTACGGGGGACAACATCAAGAAGCGAATGGCTGTCGTGCTCGACAACACGATCTACTCGGCGCCGGTGATTCAGGACCGCATTACCGGGGGGCGCGCGCAAATCACTGGGACGTTTTCAATGCAAGAGGCGAACGACTTAGCCATCGTGCTCCGGGCCGGCGCCTTGCCGGCTCCGCTCAAGATCATTCAAGACCTTACGGTCGGACCGTCGCTGGGGAAGGACTCGATCGAGAAAGGTGTGCAGGCCACGCTGTTTGCCGGTGCCATGGTGGTGGTGTTCATGATCGTGTATTACAGGATGTCCGGGGTGATTGCGGACTTTGCGCTGGTGCTCAATCTGTTGTGTTTGATCGGAGCCCTTTCTGCGCTGAACGCAACGCTGACCTTGCCTGGTATCGCCGGAATCGTGCTCACGATGGGGATGGGCGTCGATTCGAACGTCCTGATCTTCGAGCGTATTCGTGAAGAGCTGCGACTGGGGAAAGCGGTTCGGCTGGCAGTGGATGGAGGATATGACAAGGCGCTGCTGACGATTGTCGACTCTCACGTGACTACCCTGATCACGGGGGTGGCGCTGTTCCTCTTCGGCACGGGGCCGATCAAAGGATTCGCCGTGACCTTATGTCTCGGAATCGGGATCAATCTGTTTACGGCCCTGATCGGCACCAAGGTCATCTTCGACCTCTTGAATCAACGACGCAAAGTGGAGACGATGAGCATTTAGCATGAAGCTGACAAGACACAGGCTGACAAGGGTGCAGGACCGTGCAAGCATGTTAGCGTGCAGCCCTGTCAGCCCGCGTGATAGGGAGAATGCATGTTAGAGATCCTTGGAAAAACCGATATCGATTTCATGGGGAAACGCCGCTGGGCCTTTCTTTTTTCCGGTATCATGGTGGTGCTGGGAATTGTGGCGGTCATTCAGATTGCCAGGGGGTCGGCGAATCTCGGCATTGATTTCGCGGGCGGGACCGCGGTGCAGTTGAAATTCGACCAAGCGATCCGGGTCGACGAAGCGAGAAAAGCCTTGGAGGCGAACGGCTTGGCCGACGCCGAGCTGCAAGAATTCGGTCAGGAGAACAAACTCCTGATCCGCCTGAAGGCCTCGACGACCATCGAGGAGAAGGTTGCCGAACGGGTCGTGGCGGTCTTTACGAAGGAATTTTCCTCGAACCATTTCGTGGTCGATTCCAGCTCGGAAATCGGACCGACCATCGGGCAGAAACTTCAACAGGATGCCCTCATTGCGATCGTCATTTCCTTTGCCGGGATCATTCTCTACGTGGCGGCGCGATTCGAACTTCGCTTCGGCATCGCCGCGGCCCTGGCGACCTTTCATGACGTGTTGGCGGTGTTGGGCGCCTTTTATGTCCTGGATAAGGAAATTACCTTGCTCGTCGTGACGGCATTGCTGACGTTAGCCGGCTATTCGATGACGGATACGGTCGTCGTGTTTGACCGTATCAGGGAAAATCTTCGGTTGCGGCGGCGGGATAGCGAAGAGACGATCATCAACAATGCGGTCAACCAAGTCTTGAGCCGCACGATCGTCACCAGTTTGACCGTTGTGTTGGTGCTGATTCCTCTGACGCTGGCCGGCGGAGAGGTTTTGCACGACTTCTCTCTCGCCCTGTTGTGGGGCGTGATTTTTGGGACCTATTCGTCTATCTTCGTTGCGAGTCCGTTGCTGTTGCTCTGGCCGGGAGCATCCGGGCGGCTGTTGAAGCGGAGTTAGCCGGAATCACAGGCGCGAGAAGCGAGACGTGCGTGAAGGGCGCGACTCGCGAAGATGAAACTTCCGACCCGTCCCGCTTTTCTCGCAAGTCTCGCGAGTTCCGCGCCAATAGCGAGATGGGGCACACCCATGACATTCTGGAGTCGGTCTCACAGTCTCCAGCGCAAGATCATCACGGCGATCGTGCTGGTTGGACTTCTGCCCCTGATCCTTCTGCTAGCGCTCACCTACATCGAGGAGCGGCGCGCGCTTCGCGAAATGACCGGCGCCAACTTCAAGGAAGTCGCCGTGGAAGCCGCTCGCCGCATCGAAATGCAGGTCAGTCGTGGGATGAACGAGGCCCAGCAACTCGCCACGACCCCCTTTCTCCGCACCGCCGTCACCGAAGCCAACCGCACGTACGCGGGAAAGGATGCGCAAAGCATCCAGGGCATGATCAAGGATTGGCAGCAGCGGTGGCGTCAGCGGGATAAGCAAAGCGAGTTTCCGCTTTTCATCAATCGCATCGTCACCAACCACCTCATCCGGTGGCACGATATCCGCAAGTCGGACTATGTCGGGATCCTGGTGACCGACCAGCAGGGGGCGCTGGTGATCAGTTCTATTCCACAAGTGGAATATTTCTACGGGAAGACGCCGTGGTGGCAAGCGGTGGTGAAAGGGGGAAGTCTCAGGGGCTATGTGAGCGAAATCGCCTTTGATCCAAGTTTCGGGACTCATGTGGTGGTGGTGGCGGCGCCCATTCTGGACGATACAAAGGGGACGGTGATTGGAGCGGTCACGATTCTGTTACGTCGAGACACGATCTTCCATGCCATTGCCGAGGTCACCATCGGAGCCACCGGTCACGCGATGTTGTTCAGTTCCGATGGTGTTCCTGTCATCTGTCCGGTCCTGGCGCCGGAAGAGCATACGGTAAGGCCTGAGTTGATCAGTGCCCTCGGTGGGCTGAAAGCTGGTTGGACCGTTGCCGCAGACGATTCGCATGGGAGCCGGAACGCTTTGATCGGATTCGCTCCGGTCCGATTCGGCGAAACCTTGGCCCCAGGGAGCCTCGGAGGAAATCAGTGGATCACCGTGGTACGGCAGGATCCCCAGGAGACCTATGCGCCGCTCACTGAACTCGTGGCGAAAGTGCTGCTCTATGGGTTGCTCGTGCTTGCCGTGCTGTGGGGGACAGGGATGGTCGTCGCACGTCGGATCGCCCGTCCCATTCAGTTGTTACACGACGGCGTGCGTGAAATCGGAAGCGGACGATTGGACCGGCGACTGGAGCTGAAGACCGGCGATGAAATTGAAGGGCTCGCCGATGCGTTCAACCAGATGGCGGAGAATCTACAACGATCGTTTGCGCAGATCGAACAACGCGTGGTGGATGTGCATCGCCTGGAAGAAAAGTACCGCGATTTGATCGAGCATTCCCCTGAGATGATCTATCAATTGAACCGGAGCGGCCGATTCGTCCATGTGAACAAGACGGGGGTCGAGAAGCTGAAATACACTCTCGATGAGATGCTGTCGATGCGGCTCTGGGACCTCGTGCCGCGTGGCCAGGAGCCACTCGTATTGCAATATTTGGAACGATTGGTGGCGCAAGGGCGCAGTTCGATGGAGACGGTGTTTCTAGCCAAGGACGGTCACCCGATCGACGTGGAGATTCACGCCACGGCGCTGATCGATCAAGAGCGGGGCGGGCTGATTCACTCGCGCGCGTTTGTGCGCGACGTGACCGAACGGCACCGGCTTGAACAACAACTGCAAGAATACACGACGAAGCTTGAACAGGCCGTGTCGGAGCGGACGCAACAGCTCGTGGTTTCGCAGGCGCGGTACAAGTCGTTGTTCGACTTGGTGGCGGACTCGGTGTTTATGGTGAATCCGAGTAGTATGATCGTAGCCGTCAACAAACGTGAGGAGCAAGCTCTGGGGTATGCAGAGGCAAACGTGGTCGGCCGCAGTCTGCTCGAAGTCGTCCTCTCCGGCTATCACGACGCATTGCGCGGATGGCTGAGCGACATCATTTCCGGGCAGCGGAAAGTGTCCACCCAGGAGATCATGGTGCGCCATGCCGACGGACTGGAAACTCCGGCAGAAATGGATTTGATCCGAGTCGGAGCGGCCGACCAATTGTTGGTGATGGTGCAGTTGCGAGACATTACCGACCGGAAGCGGCTCGAACGGCAGCTGGAGACGTACCGAGAAGAGTTGGAACATAACGTAAAAGAGCGCACGCGGGAAATTGAAGAGACCAAGCAGTATCTTGAAAATCTGCTCGAGAACGCCAACGATGTCATTTACACCCTCGATACCGAGCAACGGTTCACCTATGTCAACAGCAAGATCGAAGCATGGGGCTACCGGAAAGACGATTTGCTCGGGCGCCCGTACCTCGTCCTTCTCTCCAAGCGCCACCGAGGGAGGCGTCTCAAGAGTACCTTGGATATCGGTGCGAAGCAGGTCTATGAGGTTGAAGTGGTGACTCGCACGGGGGAGCCGAGGGCTGTAATGGTCAGTGTCTCCCCGCTGCATGGATCCGAGGGAGCGATCCTGGGTGTGCTGGGCATCGCGCGCGACATGACCGAGACCAAGAAACTGGAGCAGCGGATCAGGAATTCGGAGCAACTGGCCTCGGTCGGAAGGCTCGCCGCAGGAGTGGCCCACGAAATCAACAATCCCCTGGGGGGCATCCTCAACTGCCTCTACAACTTACGGAAGGGGACGCTGTCGCCGAGCCGGCAAGAAGAATATCGGGTCTCGATGGAAGACGGTGTGCGTCGTGTGCAAAAGATTGTTCGGCAGCTCCTCGATTTCTCCCAGCAGCATGAGCCGGAGTTTGCGCTGACGGACATCAATCACGTCGTCGATCGGGTGTTGGTCTTGACGACGCACCTCTTTGCCTCGAACCGAATCCGGTTGGAAACAGGATTCGGCCAGGGGTTGCCGAATGTCATGGTCGATCGGCACATGATTGAGCAGGTGCTGATGAACCTGGTTTTGAATGCGGTGCAAGCGATGAAAGACGGAGGGGGGCTGACGATTCGAACATCCGTAGTCGAAGGGATCTGCCTGATTGAGGTTCGCGATACGGGATCGGGCATTCCGCCGGCGGTCCTGCCGAGGATCTTCGATCCATTCTTTACGACCAAGAGCGAAGGCGAAGGAACCGGCCTCGGCCTGTCGGTCAGTCTGGGCATCGTCGAGCGCCACGGAGGAAAGATCTTGGTGGACAGCGAGGTCGGGAAAGGGACGACCTTTACCCTCTGTCTTCCTGTTTCCCGGGAACGTTCGTTGATGGAGCGAGTGTTATGAAGGGGCTCCGTATCCTGCTCGTTGATGACGAGCCGCTGATGCGGCTTTCGATGGTCGATGCGTTGGAGGCGATCGGCCAAGACGTTGAAGCAGCCGCATCCGGGACGGAAGGTATCGAAGCCATCCGCCAACGGCCATTCGATCTGGTAATCACCGATCTGCGGCTGCCCGGCGCGGACGGGCTCACGGTGCTCACAGCAGCCAAAGAACAGTCGCCCCCCACGGAGGTCGTGGTGATTACCGCCCACGGATCGGTGGAAACGGCAGTCGGCGCGATGAAGCTCGGTGCCTTCGACTACATCACAAAACCATTTCAGATGGACGAATTACTGTTGATCGTCGAGCGGGTGGGCCGCGTCGTGACCTTGCGGCGCGAAAATCAGGATCTCAAAGCGGTGCTGGAAGATAAGTTCAGTTTTGGGGGCATTCTCGGAGCGAACAGCCAAATGCGGGCCGTACTCGAGAAGATCAAGCTGGTGGCAGGAACGGATTCGACGACGCTGATTCTTGGAGAGAGCGGGACCGGCAAGGAGCTGGTCGCCAATGCCATCCATCAAAACAGCGCTCGAAGCCACTACCCCTTGATCAAAGTGAGCTGTGCGGCGCTTCCGGAAACCTTATTAGAAGCGGAACTCTTCGGCCATGAGAAAGGGGCGTTCACGGGGGCGCTGCGGCAGCGGCGTGGGCGGTTTGAGCTGGCCCATCGAGGCACGTTGTTTCTCGATGAAATCGGGGAAATCTCGCCGGTCGTCCAGGTGAAATTGTTGCGGGTACTCCAGGAACGGCAGTTTGAGCGCGTCGGGGGGAACGACAGGATTGATGTCGATGTACGCCTGGTCTGTGCCACACAGAAGGATCTCCGAAAAGAAGTCGCTCAGGGGCGGTTTCGAGAGGATCTGTTTTATCGGCTCAATGTCGTGCCTGTGGTGATTCCGCCGTTGCGTCAACGGCAGGAAGACATCATGATCATTGCAGAGCATGTGCTGAAGAAGTGCGCCGGCAAGATGAATAAGACGTTGAAAGGGTTTTCCCCTGCAGCGCGCGAGCTCTTCTTACGCTATTCGTTTCCCGGGAATGTGCGGGAGTTGGAGAACATGGTTGAGCGTGCGGTGGCGCTGGGGCGGGATCGTGAAGCAATCCAGCCGTCCGATCTGTGCGGGTTCCAGTCCTGTCCGTTTACAGGCGGGGTACCACAAGAATCTTGTGGGTTCTGTAGCGAAGGGCTGACGGGGCAGAAGCGCGAGGAGCGTCCGCTGACCTCGCTGGCGACGGCGCGAGAACAGTTTGAGCGCGAGTATATTGTGTCGGTCCTCGGGCGGGTGGAGGGCAGTCGAACCACGGCCTCGAAAATTCTCGGCCTCTCGCGAAAATCCCTGTGGGAAAAGTGCAAGCGCTACGGGATTCCGTCGGCGCGCGGCGAGTCGGGTGACGAAGACGAGTGAGGGATGGGGGCTGATGATCTTCTGTGCTCGCGCAACGCGCGGGCGCGGACTCCCCTCGTTGGACGCGCGCCGTGGAAGATCAAACAACCCCCAACCCTCGAGAGAGAACGAGCGAGCTTGGAGGGGAGAAGGGGATCGGCCAGGTGCCCTTCTTGCTCGCAGAACGCGCACATTCAGAACGTGCTCGCCTGGGACAAGAGCGCGTCTCGGCGCGCTCGGGGTTGGGCGGGTGAGAATGTTGCGCGCAGTAAAGGGCAGCCTCGGCCACTCCCTCCAAGAGAGGCATAAGGAATTCGGAAGATCCTCGCTCGGGCTATTGGCACGTCTCGGCGTGCCAGTGGTCGGGCGGGTTAGAAAGCTGCGCGCAGTTGCGAGTCAGCTACGTCGCCCCCGATTTAAAGATTGTGGGCGGGGACAGACCGCTGATAGGCCTGTCCCCGCTCGGAACAAACGAAGGGATCGAGAGTCTTTCCAAAAGGCTGTTAAGATTCCCGACCATCCCTCTTAGCGTCGACTCTCACACTCAGTGGGGGGACAAGAAATCGGCATGTGTGGTAAGGTGGGGGCTGTCGGATGAACTTGAGGTTCGAATGGGACGCGCGCAAGGCTCTGACGAACCAAGTCAAGCACGGACTATCGTTCGAAGAGGCAATGAGCGTCTTCACCGATCCGCTCGCTCGTATCTTCGACGACCCGGACAACTCTGTTGCCGAGTCCCGAGAGATTATCATTGGGCTCTCACAGAAGCAGCGACTCCTAGTCGTTTGATTTACTGAACGCAGAGATACCGTCCGCATCTTCAGCGCCCGCAAAGCGACAAAATGGGAACGCCAGGATTATGAAGAGAGATGAAAGCCCTAAACGACCGCGCAAGACACAGGACGGGATGCGCGCTGAGTACCGCTTCGACTATGTGAAGGCTCGATCCAATCGGTTCGCCGACCGCATGAAAAACGGTATGGTCGCCGTGATCCTGGATCCGGATGTCGCCGCAGTGTTCGGCTCCTCGAAGGCGGTCAACGCATTCCTTCGCTCCGTTATCACAACGTTGCCTGTTCGGATGCACAAGCGAGCGAAGGTCGGCTGACAATCGGCTGGTCAGCGAGGCATCGAACACGCCATGGCTTGGGGTACAAAGAAGACCGAGCACGCGGGAGCAAAGAAGGGAACGGGTGCTTTCTACGGCCGCAAAGCTGACGCCAAGCGCGGCAGTAACCATCATCGACGCCAGGAAAGTAAGTCTACCATCAACTCTGAACTCCTACAGTCATTGAAGAATCCTCAGCAGAAATCGTGATCGTCCGCCGCCAGGAATTCAGAATATCCCCGTTTCTGAGCCCCCAGCTTGACGGAGAGTAGGAACCATGAAGGATTATCACATCAACATCTTCTATAGCGACGCGGACAAGGGCTATATCGCGGATATTCCAGACCTGGACGCCTGTTCTGCTTTCGGGAAAACTCCGACCGACGCCCTGAAACAAGCGCAA
>Ga0315278_10005118_pt1 | contig 11898 bp, 8 predicted proteins | sample YL17G06_0_MG_FD_203880 | JGI IMG/M metagenome (GOLD analysis project Ga0315278, IMG submission 203880) | Sediment microbial communities from Yellowstone Lake, YNP, Wyoming, USA - YL17G06_0 | ecosystem: Environmental > Aquatic > Freshwater > Lake > Sediment | place: USA: Wyoming | collected... | reverse complement strand
TCGCGACAAGCCCGATACATATGAAGCACAAGCTCAACAAGACCCCCGCTGAGGTGCTGAAGATGGCTGTCGCGGCGGTGAAATTAGCGAAGACCTTTACTGATGACGTTGAGTTTTCGCCTGAGGACGCCTGTCGCAGTGAGATGCCGTTTTTGATTGAGATTTTGACCGCGGTGATTGAAGCCGGCGCAACGACGCTGAACATCCCGGATACGGTGGGTTATGTATTGCCTTACGAATACGGCCAGATTATCGCACAGCTTGTCGTCGGTGTCCCCGGTATCGACAAGACGGTAATCAGCACTCACTGTCATAACGACCTCGGCCAGGCGGTCGCGAACTCGTTAGCAGGCGTGAGAAACGGCGCAAGACAGGTAGAATGCTCGATAAACGGACTTGGCGAACGGGCGGGAAATGCCGCGCTCGAAGAAGTCGTGATGGCGATACATACCAGGCCCGACTTTTTCACAAAAGCAGCGGGTGGAAAACCGGTTACGACCGGCATCAAGACCACTGAGATTTACCGCACGAGCCAGCTTGTATCTCGCCTGACGGGATTTGTGATTCAGCCGAATAAGGCGATAGTCGGCGCTAACGCCTTCGCGCACGAATCAGGTGTGCACGTGGATGGCGTATTAAAGGAACGAAAGACATACGAAATAATGACGCCTGAGACGATTGGGCTTGCCGGCTCAAGAATGGTGCTTGGCAGGCATACAGGCAGGCACGGCTTTGCGGACCATTGCAAGAAACTCGGCTATAAGCTCAGCAAGGATGAGATTGAGCAGGCGTATCAGAGGTTTACACAGGTGGCGGACAAGAAAAAAGAGGTGTTCGACGAGGACCTTGTCGCGATTATCGATGATGAGGTGCGTTCGGTCGAACATACCTTTACGCTTGAGTATTTACGGGTACTCATAGAGACAGGCAACGCCCCGCAGGCATCAGTGAAGATAAAAACCAAAGGCGAAATTAAAGAAGCGCAGGCGGACGGCGATGGCCCTGTTGACGCCGCCTATAACGCAATACGAGAGGCGACTGGTTTCTCGCCGAATCTCGAGAGCTACTCGATACGCGCGGTTACAAGCGGCAAAGAAGCGCTCGGCGAAGCAACGGTTAAAATCAAGACCGATGGTCGCACGTTTGTCGGCAGAGGCATCTCGACGGACATCATCGAGGCAAGCGCAAAGGCCTATATCGACGCGATTAACCGAATGGTCGGCAAGGCCGGCGCTGAAGAGCCGGGAGCCAAAGCGGAACTATAGTTTTACCGCAGAGACCGCTTGGCTTGGCCATCCCTTCCGGGAGAGAACGCAGAGAAAAATAAGTTAATAAGGTAAAAAGGAAGATAAAATGAAGATGTGGCTGGTGTTTGCGTTGTTATCTATGGTTTGCTGGGGCAGCTATATAGTAGTGGCGAAGGCGGCGACATCGGTGAAATACTGCGGGTTAGGGCCAAGATGGGCGGCGATACTGATGATAGTCGGGATAATCGCTGTCTTCGGGGCATACGCGGCACTGAGTAAAGAGGCAAAGCCGGCGATTACAGTGGGTTCGGCGGTTGCGGGGATTTCGACCGGGGTGCTTTGGGCACTGGGAATGGTGTTTTCGTTTCTGGCGATTGGGACAGGGGCGGACGTGTCTCGGCTTGTGCCGATTTATAATTGCAACACGCTGATAGCGGTGCTGCTGGGGATAATGGTCTTGCAGGAGACGCCGAATTTCGCGGAAGCCGTGAGATTGATTATAGGCAGCGTGCTGATAGTGGCGGGCGGTATTCTTGTGGCAAGATAATGAAGTAGAAGACAGTAAACAGAAGGAAAGACGAATATGGGTATGACAATAACGGAAAAGATACTCGCAAGGGCGTGTGGAAAGAAAACAGTAAAAGCGGGCGAATTAATCAACGCGAAGATTGATGTGGTGATGTGCCACGATGTAACGACGCCTGCGGCGATATCGATGCTGATTGAAAAGGGAATCGATAAGGTATTCGACAAGAACAAGATTGTCGTAACGCCCGACCATTTTCAGCCGGCAAAAGATATCAAAAGCGCCGAGCTGCACAAACGCCTTGATGAATGGGCCAAGAGGCAGAAAATCAAGCACTACTACAAGATTGGCAAGGCGGGTGTCTGCCACGCGTTACTGCCTGAGCAGGGTCATATCAGGCCCGGCGAGGTAATCGTGGGCGGTGATTCGCATACCTGCACATACGGCGCGTTCACGGCGTTCAGCACAGGTATCGGCTCAACGGATTTAGCAGCGTCAATCGCTACGGGCGAGCTTTGGTTCAGGGTGCCGGAGTCGATAAAATTCGTTCTTAACGGCAAACTCTCGAAAGGCGTTTACAGCAAGGACGTAATCCTCGCGGTAATCACGAGGATTGGCGTGGATGGCGCCCTTTATAAGGCGATGGAATTCGTCGGGCCTGCGTTGAAGGATATGTCAATGGAGGCAAGGATGACCATCACCAATATGGCAATCGAGGCAGGCGCTAAAAACGGAGTCATCGGCTTTGATGCAACGACAAAGAAGTATCTTGCCAAGCATCTTAAAGACAAGAAAACCTATAAGGTCTTCGAATCGGATGCGGACGCTGAATACTCATCAGTCGAGGAGTTTGACTGCTCGAAGTTAGAGCCGATGGTCGCTATGCCGCATTTGCCGAGCAACGCCAAGCCGATTAGCGAGTGTAAAGGTATGGCTATGGACCAGGCGTATATCGGAAGCTGCACAAACGGGCGAATTGAAGACCTCAGGATTGCGGCAAAGATTATGAAGGGCAAAGAAGTGAAGATTCGCACGATAATTGTGCCCGCGACGCCGACGATTTGGAAACAGGCGGACGACGAAGGACTATTCGGCGTCTTCTATAAGGCCGGCTGCGTAATCTCCGCGCCGACCTGCGGAGCGTGTCTGGGCGGATTTATGGGAATCCTCGCCGCCGGTGAAAAGTGTGTCAGCACGACAAACCGCAATTTCGTCGGCAGAATGGGAAGTCCCAAAAGCGAAGTGTATCTCGCAAGCCCGGCAACAGCAGCAGCAAGCGCCTTAACGGGCAAGCTAACCGACCCGAGAAAGTTTATTTAACCACGGATTAACACGGATTTTCACAGATATAAAGGTAAAAAAACAGAAAACGGAAGACAGAGGACTGAAGACAGAAAAAATGGATTCCCGCTTTCGCGGGAATGACATTGAGAGGAACAAAAATGGCAAAGGCGCATGTTTATAAACGAGACCATATAAACACGGATGAGATAATTCCGGCGAGGTATTTGAATACCGACAACGAGCAGGAACTGGCAAAACACTGTATGGAAGATTTGGATGCCGGGTTCGTAAAGAAGTTAAGCAAGGGCGACGTTATTGTCGCTGGCGATGACTTTGGCTGCGGCTCATCGAGAGAGCACGCCGTATGGGCGATTCGCGGAGCGGGTGTGGCGACAGTAATCGCCAGGACCTTCGCGCGGATATTCTACCGCAACGCGATTGACTGCGGGTTTTATCTCATCGAGTCGCCTGATGCGGTCGAGCGAATTAACGACGGCGACGAGGTGCAAATCGATTACGATAAAGGTATAATCGAAGACAAGACCAATGGCCAACGAATCGAGTTTAGGCCCCTGCCCGACTTTGCGCTGGAAATCATCAGGGATGGCGGACTGCTTGAACATATAAAGAAAAGAAAAAGTTAACCACAGATTAAGGTAAAAAAAGTATTAACCACGTATTAACATGGAGTTTGCTATGAAGAACATAGTTGAAGTCGCACGTTTCTCACTAACGCTACTGTTGACACTTTGTATAGTCGGGTGCACAACTGTTTATAAGCCAATTTATACACCAACAGATATTTTTTACGAAGACCTACACGAGACACCGATAAAACTTCGAGTTCACGATGACAGAAAAGAGAACAAAAAGGTTTTTTATGAAAACTATCCTTTAGCTTATTCAGAGAATACTAACGGCTTCAAATTGGAACCTAGCTCAAGAGAAATTATTGAACAAAGTTTGCTTAGAGCTATGGGCACAAGCGGTTATTTGCTCAGCGAAGATGCACCGATAGTAATGGATGTGTCTGTCAAAGAATTTATTTGGCGATTTAACCATTATGCCATAGCTTACGGTCAGTCGTTTACAGCCGATATCAAGCTTGAGATAGTAGTGAAAAAGAACGATAAGATATTTATAAAAAAAACCATAGCTGAAACAGTCAAAAGAGAATCTGCAATTTCCAACATGGGCAAAGAAAAAGATGAAAACATGCTCAGTGAATGCCTTACCAAAACGATAGAAAAGTTAATCTCTGATTATAACATTATAACAGCAATAAAAAGAGGTTATAAAGATATTACTATTGAGAAAGAAATTAAAAATGATCAAGAGATGTGAAAAAATAAAATGGGAACGTGTTGGTACAAGTTTCGACCTTGTGCGTGTGAAAACAGGATCGATAGACAAAGGTTGTTTTCGGCGGCTTCTTTCAGAGGTTGAAACCGCATCAGCAAATTGGAGAAAGGGCATGCATTTCAACCAAAGAGCATATAAAGCATTTGAGGATTGGATAGATGAACCAAGCAGGCCACTTCCTGGATTTGCTTATGCGCTGTTAAGCAATTGGTTTCTGACAAGTTTAAAATTTATTCGAGAAAGCCCAAGAGGGGAAGCTGCGTTAAGATTTTGGAATAGATTATTCTGTGTAATTCCAAAAGAAAGAATAACAGATACTAAGAGGGATGAAAAAATACTGCATGAAAAGTTTCGGCTTTGGTGGGATAAACAGCAAAAATTCCAGAGAAGTAATAAATGACAATAAAAATAATCCGTGAAAATCCGTGTTAATCCGTGGTTAAAAATAAAAAATAATCAGTGGTTAGAAACACAATTAAATAAATCCGTGGTTGAAAGGAGAAAAAGACGTGGCGAAGAGTGTTAAGAGTTACAAGATAGCCGTGATAGGCGGCGATGGCACCGGGCCGGAAGTGATAGCGGAAGCGGTAAAGGTTATCAATACGGCTGCGGCGAAATTCGGCTTTAAGCTGGATATGACGCATTTCGATTTCGGCGGCGAAAGATACAAAAGAACAGGCGAAACGCTGCCTGATAGCGCGATAGCTGAACTGCGCAAATTCGATTCGATATTGTTAGGCGCAATCGGTCATCCGGATGTCAAGCCGGGGATATTGGAAAAAGGCATCTTACTTAATTTGCGGTTTGCGCTTGACCAGTATATCAACCTTCGGCCTGTGAGATTGTATCCCGGCGTTGAGACGCCTATAAAAGGTAAAGGACCCGCGGACATTGACTTTGCAGTCGTGCGCGAAAACTCAGGCGACGCCTACACCGGCACTGGCGGTATTACGATGAAGGGGACTCCCCACGAAGTCGCGGTGCAGTCGGCTGTCTATTCACGGTTCCAGGTCGATAGGTGCCTCAAATACGCGTTCGAATACGCAAAGAAAAACGGCAAGAAGGCGAGGGGCAAAGGCGATAACAATACCTTAGCGCTTTGCGGAAAAACGAACGTCCTGACCTTCATTTATGATTTGTGGGAAAGGGCATTCCACGAAATGGGTCAAAAGGAATACCCGAATATCAAACGCGAATACTATCATGTTGACGCAACCTGTATGTGGTTCGTGAAAAACCCGGAATGGTTCGACGTGATTGTTACGGGCAACCTGTTCGGGGACATCATAACCGACCTCGGCGCGATGATTCAGGGCGGTATGGGAATCGCCGCGGGCGGCAATATCAACCCGGAAGGCGTCAGTATGTTCGAGCCGATTGGCGGCAGCGCACCGAAATACACGGGCAAAGCCGTAATCAACCCATTGGCCGCGATTTGCGCAGGCGGGATGATGCTTGAAACATTAGGCGAGCAAAAAGCAGCGACCGCCATCGAGGACTCGGTAAAATTCGTTACGGCCAATAAGCTGAAATCTCTTGCCGCTGGCAAGATGGGCTATTCGACAAACCAGGTCGGCGACCTTGTTGTAGAAAATATCAAGTAGTAAGCTAAAAATCAGTTTCAGATTTCGGATTTTTAGAAAATGCCTGCGAATCTTACACCGGCTTATTTCAAGGCGGAGCAGTGGTACCGCCAGGCGACGACGACAGAAGAGAAAATCCTCGCGCTGGAGCAGATGTTTGCGGTAATGCCCAAGCACAAGGGGACGGACAAGCTCAAGGCGGATATTCGACACAAGCTTAGTGTGCTTAAGGAAGGCGAGGGAAAACGCCACAAAAGCACCGGCGTGGACATCTTTCACGTCCCGCGAACGGGTGCGGGCCAGGTTGTTTTGCTTGGAATGCCAAACACAGGCAAAAGCTCGATTGTGGGATTGCTGACCGACGCGAAGGTCCACATCGCGGATTTCCCGTTTGCCACAAATACGCCGGTTCCGGGAGTGATGCATTTCGAGGACGTCCCGATAGAAATTGTGGATATGCCGCCTATCACGGCTGATTTCAGTATGCCCGGACAGGTGGGGACATACCGAAACTGCGATTTAATTGCGATTGTGATTGATTTGTCCGCTGACGTTGAAGAGCAGTGGAAGGTCTGCCTGGATTTTCTCGAAACGAGAAACCTGGTGCCGAGCAAAAAAACTGTGTGCATCTGCACCAAGAGTGATATTGCGGCCGATGGCGCGATTGATAAGGTTAAACAGTTTTGCGGTAACCGCTTTGAGCTGATTGCGGTTTCAGTTGATACCGGCGAAGGAATGGGGGAGCTGCCCGCGATGCTGTTTAAGCTGTTGAGCATTATCAGGGTATATGCAAAGCCGCCCGGGAAAAAACCTGATATGAACGAGCCGTTTACGATACCCGCCGGCTCAACAGTGCTTGATTTGGCCAGGGTGATTCACAGGGAGCTTGCAGAAAAATTAAAGCACGCCAGAATATGGGGGACGAATGTTTACGAAGGCCAGAGCGTCCAGCGAAATCACGTCCTCAACGACAAGGATATTGTCGAATTGCACTTCGGTTAAGCACCCCTTATAATCTGCCTTCAACATTAAATAATCTGTTACGAAACACATAATTGCAAAGGAGGCATTATGAACGGGATACGCATAGCCACGATTGTGACAATTTTCGCAATTGCTCTTGGGCTGACAGCCGGCGGATGCGAAACAGGAACATCTCGCGGCAAGTTAGTTAAGCTGAAGAAGGATTACCCAATTGAGGCGGTGCCGCTGACAGATGTGAGTTTGACGGACAAGTTCTGGAAGCCGAGGATTGAAACGAACCGCAAGGTAACAATACCGCATATTCTCAAGATGTGCGAGAAATCGGGGCGGATTAACAACTTCGCGGTGGCGGGCGGACTGGCGGAAGGTCAGTTCCAGGGGCAGTATCCTTTCGACGACTCCGATGTCTATAAAAGTATCGAAGCGGCATCGTATTCGCTAAGCGCATATCCGGACCCGAACATGGAGAAATATCTCGATGAAGTGATTGCCAAAATTGCCTCGGCACAGGAAAAAGACGGCTATTTATACACGGCAAGAACCACAAAAACAAAACGTCTCGAAAGCTGGTTCGGCAAGGAGCGATGGTCAAAATTAGACGGAAGCCACGAGCTTTACAACGTCGGACATCTGTATGAGGCGGCGGCGGCGCATTATCTCGCAACGGGAAAACACAACATGCTCGATATCGCGATAAAGAACGCGGATATGCTGGATAAAACGTTCGGGCCGAACAAGCTACGCAAATGGCCGGGACACCAGGAAGTCGAAATGGGGTTGGTCAAACTGTACCGGGTGACGGGCAACGAAAAATATTTGAACCTGGCGAAGTTCTTTTTGGACGTGCGCGGGCCGGGCGGCGGCAAATATAACCAGGCAAATAAGAAACCCGTTGACCAGAATGAGGCGGTCGGACACGCGGTGCGGGCGATGTATATGTATGGCGGAATGACGGATATCGCGGCGCTGACGGGCGACGAAAGATACGCCGACGCGGTCAAGCGGCTATGGGACAACGTCGTCGGCAAAAAAATGTATATCACGGGAGGACTGGGGGCAACCAGCAACGGGGAAGCATTCGGAAAGAATTATGTGCTGCCCAACGCGACGGCCTATTGCGAGACATGCGCGGCAATCGGCAGCACGATGTGGAATTACAGGATGTTCCGACTGACGGGCGAGGCGAAGTATTTAGACATCTTCGAGAGAACGCTTTACAACGGCCTTATTTCGGGAGTATCGCTAAGCGGGGATAAATTCTTTTATGTGAATCCTCTCGAATCGAACGGGCAGCACAAACGTGAATCGTGGTTCGGCTGTTCCTGCTGTCCGCCTAATATAGCGAGATTTATGGCTTCGCTGCCGGGGTATGTATTCGCGAAAACGGATGACACGGTGTATGTGAATTTGTTCGCCGCCTGCGAAACAACGATAAAACTGAAAACCAACACCGTGCGAGTCAAACAGGAAACTTGGTATCCGTGGGATGGGGCGGTGAAGATAACCGTTGAGCCGACGGGGACAGGTAAATTTGCGGTGGCGGTGCGAATTCCGGGCTGGGCACTGGGGAGGCCCGTGCCGAGCGATTTGTATCGGTATATTGACAGCAATGTCACGCCGATTGAATTCAAGCTAAATGGCCAGGTTATTCAGCCGGATATTAAAAACGGATTCGCGTTCATTGACCGGCAGTGGCAGAAGCGTGACGTTATAGAGATGGAGATGCAGATGCCGGCAAGATACGTCGTTGCGAATCCTAACGTCGCCGCGGACATCGGCAGGATGACGATTGAGGAAGGACCGATTGTGTTTTGCGCCGAGTGGCCCAACAATGATGCGAATGTTCTCAGTTTATCTCTGGTTGACAGCGTGCCGTTATGGTCCGACGCTATTAAGAACTTGTTAGGCGATATCGCGATAGTGCATGCCAAGGCATTGTCGCCTGACGGCTCACGGCACGATTTGACGATGATTCCGTATTACGCCTGGGCGAACCGCGGCCAGGGACCTATGGCGGTGTGGCTGGCGAAACCGACTGAAGAAATGCTGACGAGGATTGAAATCGACGCGGGCAAAACCAAAGAGCCGATATCAAAATACATATACGGACAGTTCATCGAGCACCTGGGTCGATGCATTTACGGCGGAATCTGGGCGGAGATGCTGGAGGACCGTAAATTTTTCTACCCAATCAAGGATGAATATAACCCGTGGGGGACGGACAAAGACCCGCAGTGGAACGCCGGCGAATATAAATATCTCAAGGCGTCGCCGTGGAAGGTCATCGGGCCGGCGGGCACGGTAACGATGGATACGAATAACCCATACGTCGGCAGTCATACGCCGGTTATTCACCTGACAGGCGATGGCAACGAGGCGGGGATTTCGCAGGATGGTCTGGCGATTGTGAAGGACAAAGGGTACACGGGCAGGATTATCCTTGCCGGAGACAAATTAGCCGGACCGATTATTGTGCGAATCGTGCCCGACAAGAGCGACGCGATTAATATCGACGTCGGCAGAATAAGCCCGGAATTCAAACCATACCTGTTCGCTTTCACCTCGCCTGCATCGAGTGATAACGTCAGAATTGAAATCATCGGCAAAGGCAAAGGAACGTTCAGGATAGGTACGCTGTCGCTAATGCCGGCGGATAATATCAAGGGATGGCGAAGCGACGTTGTCGCTTTGCTCAAGGAGCTTGATTCGCCTGTGTATCGCTGGCCGGGCGGTAATTTCGTCAGCGGCTACAATTGGCGCGACGGCATAGGCGAACGAGATAAAAGACCACCTCGCAAAAACCCCGCGTGGAAAGGCATTGAGCACGACGACGTCGGCATTCACGAATATATTGAGCTTATGGAACTTATCGGCGCGGAACCGTTTGTCTCGGTCAATACCGGCCTTGGGACAGTTGAGGAAGTGGCGCAAGAAGTTGAGTATTGCAACGGCTCGGCGGACACGCCGATGGGAAAACTGCGGGCGCAAAACGGCCGCCCGGAGCCGTATAAAGTGAAATGGTGGGCCGTGGGAAATGAGATGTATGGCAACTGGCAATTAGGACATATACCTTTGTCGGAATACGTGAAAAAGCACAACCAGGCGGCTGAAGCGATTTGGAAGGTGGACCCGAACGCCAAACTCGTCGGCGTCGGCAGCGTCGGTAAATGGAGCGAGACGATGCTGAAGATATGTTCGGGGTATATGAACCTGCTCAGCGAGCATATTTACTGCAAAGAAATTAAGGACGTTACCAGGCATACTAAGCAGCTCGCCAATGAGATAAAACGCGTGGCGGATGCGCACAGGAAATATCGCAGGGACGTTAATGAGATTGCGGGCAAAGACATTCGCATCGCGATGGATGAATGGAACTACTGGTATGGCAATTACATTTATGGCGAGCTGGGGACACGCTACTATCTCAAGGATGCGTTGGGCGTGGCAACCGGCTTGCACGAGTATTTCAGAAACAGTGACATTTACTTTATGGCAAACTACGCCCAGACAGTCAATGTCATCGGCGCAATCAAGACATCTCGGACGGCGTCAATCCTCGATACCACGGGAGTTACGCTGAAACTTTACAGGCAGCACTTCGGCCAGATACCCGTTGAGGTTACAGGCAGCAATATAGCGCCTCTCGACGTTGCTGCGGCGTTAAAGAACGACCGCAAGGCGATAACCATCGCGGTTGTGAACCCGACGGACAAACAACGTGAATTGCCGATGGAATTGAAAGGCGTTAAGGTTGCCGATATTGGAAAACTGTGGATTATCACGGGGACAGACCCGCTTGCGCATAATGAGCCGGGCAAAGAACCAAAGGTTGTGATTGAGGAAAAGACCGCCGAAGGAGTATCGAATAAACTAAAAGCGCCGGCGATGAGCGTCAGTATTTATGAATTGGCCGTGGAGTAGTTATTAGCGGATAGGAGATGACCTGATGGAATGTCAGAAAAAGGAAAATTTAAAGAATTGCACCTGCACGTATGCGGGCTGCGATAAAACAGGTATGTGCTGCGAGTGTATCGCATATCATTTGTCATCGAGACAACTGCCCGGCTGCTGTTTCCCGCCAGAAGTCGAAAAGACCTACGACAGAAACTTCAAGGCATTTGCCAAGGCATGGAAGCTATAATAAGATAAAAGCAAAAAGGCCGGGCAAAACCATCCCGGCCATATTGGGTTTCGTTGTGATTACTTCTGCTTTTCGAGTTTTTCGATATATTCGCGGGCATCTTTGAGCGGGAACTTATCCGGGTCGTGAATACCATCGCCGAGGACAAGGCAGTCCCTGAAGGATTCGAGGGCTTTTTCTTTCCGGCCTGAATCAAAATAAGCGCAACCAAGATAAAAGTATGTTGTTTCCGTCCAGCCCTTCAAGTCGGGGTATTCTTTAACGCATTTTTCATAGGCCTCAATGGCCTTGTCTGTCTGGCCAAGGTTACTGTAACAAATCCCAATCATCGACAAGGCCTCTTCCCCTATATTCCACTGCGGATATTGTTCGTAAACCTGCTGATAAATTTTAATGGCCTGGGCGAATTCTTTCTGCTGGAAGAGTTTTTCCCCGCTGTTAAAGAGTGTACGAGCTTTGTTCTGGTCTTCTTTATTCGTAATGGCTGCACCTTCGGGGTTTTCGAGTTTTTTGATGTATTCGCGGGCATTTTTGAGGGGGAATCTGTCGGACCGGCGAATTCCTTCTCCCATAATGAGGCAGTTCTCGAAGGACTCCAGAGCTTTTTCTTTCTGTCCAACCTGCATATAAGCGATTCCGAGATAAAAGTAAGTAGCTTCGATCCAGCCCTTCAAATTGGGATATTCATTGACGGCCTTTGTAAGATACTCGATTTCTTTTTCGTATTCCCCTTTCCAATCATAGCAAATCCCTATCATCATCAGTGCCTCT
>Ga0315278_10005117_pt1 | contig 11898 bp, 11 predicted proteins | sample YL17G06_0_MG_FD_203880 | JGI IMG/M metagenome (GOLD analysis project Ga0315278, IMG submission 203880) | Sediment microbial communities from Yellowstone Lake, YNP, Wyoming, USA - YL17G06_0 | ecosystem: Environmental > Aquatic > Freshwater > Lake > Sediment | place: USA: Wyoming | collected... | reverse complement strand
TCACTCCCCTTCTTATTCTCTACTGGTACCTTTGTCTCTACTGGTACCTTTGTCTCCAGTGGCGCCTTCGCATTTACTGGTTCCTTTGTCACTACTGGTGCCTTTGTCTCTACTGGTACCTTTGTCTCCAGTGGCGCCTTCGCATTTACTGGTTCCTTTGTCACTACTGGTGCCTTTGTCACTACTGGTTTGATTGTATCTTCAGCCTGTACAGATCTTTTTACCGGGATATCCTGTTTTTTTTCTTTTTCACTACCAGATGCCTTTAGGACATCGGCTGAAGAGTCTGCCTTGCCCATCTTATCCCATTCTTTATTAACATATGCAATGTATGGACTCTCAGGGAACTGTTTTTTTAGATCAGAAAAGACTTTTTTTGCTTCTTCAGTAGCCTGTAATTGCAGGTATGACTTTCCAAGCCAGAACATTACTGCATCTTTGGAAGTGCTCTGAGGGTATTCTCGCAGAAACGATTTGAACTCATCTATAGCCTTATCCGGCTGATATGAGAGATAATATTCATATCCTTTTTTAAATACCTCTATTTCTTTGGCTGCATAAACATCCGAAATAAATACCAGTAGAATAGCAAGGAATATGAATATTCTTAGCCCTGACTGAGTATCACGGAAGCCTTTTCCCATAATGCCTTTATCCATTCTGTGAATAATTTTTCCCTTTTCTGTCTATACAGAATATTATATAACTCTTCTCTTACTTCTTCTATTGTTTTATAACTCTCGGCTTCTCTATTTGTGATCTTCAGAATATATACACCTTCACTGACCCAGACCGGATCGCTTGTTTCACCTTCTTTCATAGAGAACACCTTGTTATCTAACGAAGGGATTAATGCCCCCTTAACGAAACAACCCAGTATGCCTTCATGGCTTTTCAATGGTTCATCTGAATATTGCTCCACAAGTAAATCAAAATTTGTCCCCTCTTTCAGTTGTTCTGCTATCTTCAGCGCCCTCAGCTTCAGGTCTGTAATTTCAGTTGGGGTTGCGTCTTCTTTCAGTCTGATAAAGATAGCTTTTACCTCTAATTTCTCTGTACAGATAAGGTAATCCTTTCTCCTGGCATAATAGAGATCCCCGATTTCCTTATCCGTTATAATTACCTTTGAATCTATATTTTCATGAATCAGTTTTAACGACATAAGTTCATTCTTCACGAAATCTTTGTATTTTGGAATATTCAGACCGTCTTCCCTGAGCAGCCTTTCGAAATCTTCCTGAGAAAGCCCATTATCTGCTTTAAACTCTTCAATTCTCCTGGCTACTTCTGTTTCGCTCACCTCTATGCCCTTTCTTTTGGCTTCCTGCATGATGATCTTTTCTTCTATCAGGCCCTTCAGTAATCTTTCATCAATACCGTCTTTTTTTTCTATTCCACTGATACTGTTGGCAAATTGCTGGTAGTCGGCAAACGTGATTATTTCACCGTCAACTGTAGCAAGTACCCTGTCAACCGTTATGGAGTAAGCAGGAACCGCAGCCAATAAACAACTGACAATGAAACCCGTCATGATTACAGAATGAATCCACATAAAACGAGAAGAAAAAGGGGAAATTAACTTATGAATGAAACGCGGCATACAGCTTGTCATACGTGCTCAGTATATGTTCCGGAATCACCCTGACTTCATCAAACACGGTCATAAAACTGGTATCCCCTGCCCATCTCGGCACCATGTGGAGGTGCATATGTTCTTCCATCCCTGCACCAGCTATCTTTCCAATATTTATCCCCATATTGAATCCTTCAGGCATAAAGGCCTTGTTAATGGATCTGACCGCATGCTGCGTGACTTTCATAAAATCAAGCATTATTTCGTCACTCAGTGCATCCAGTGAATGGGTATGGACATAGGGCACAACCATTATATGACCGTTATTATACGGATAACGGTTCATGATGACAAAATTGTGTGAACTCCTGTAGAGGATAAGGTTTTCTCTGTCTTTGTCCTGTTCCGGCAGGTCGCAAAAAATACACCCTTTTGTTTTGTCTGATAAAATGTAATCCATCCTCCAAGGCGCCCATAATACTTTCATCTGATTTCCTCTCTTGAATTTAACTTTTTGCCCCGAGTATCCCAAGCACCTTCTGTGCATCACTCCAGGTCAGCCACTTGTCTTTCGGGTTCCGCATGAGATATGCAGGATGAAATGTCGGTATAAGGAGAATACCCTTGTAATCAAAAAACTTCCCGCGTATTGCTGTTATTTTAAGTTTAGGGTCACCGGTGAGAGCCATAGCAGAGATCCGTCCCAGGGACATGATCACCTGCGGATGTATGATCTCTATCTGCCTCTCTACAAAACCCTTGCACTCTTCCATTTCATCGGTTTCAGGATCGCGGTTCATCGGAGGTCTGCATTTAACTATGTTTGCAATATAAACATCTTCTCTCCTGAATCCCATTTTTTCTATGAGTCTTGTAAGCACCATCCCTGCATCTCCTACAAACGGCCTTGCCTGAATATCCTCTTCCCTGCCCGGGGCCTCGCCGATAAACATGAGCTTTGCATCAGGGTTGCCCTCACCAAAAACAATATTTGTCCTCTTGCCTGAAAGCTTGCACCTCTTGCAGTCGACGATCTCTTCCCTCAATTTCTTTAAAAGATTTTCTTTATCAGAATGAATCTGATTTTTCACCTTTCTTCCCATCGCCACGGGCTTATTTTTCACTGCAAAATTTATCGGCAGGCTTTCAAACCCTAACGCATGGTAAAACTCCAGAACATCTTTTATATTTTCAACGATGTTTGCCACTTTTAACTCTCAGCTTCCATCTTTATTTATTATCTCTCGCCCCACTTTAATTTTGTCCTGAGGATCTCGAAATAGTCTCTTTCACAGGGGATGAAGAATTTTGATTTATATTGAGATTTCCTGACTTCGATCGTATCTCCCTGCCGGAGAGAAAAACCGACCTGCCCGTCGAGCGTAAGAAAAACATCCTCATTCTCTGACCTTAAGACGATTTCTACCCGCACATCATCCGGCAAAACGATCGGTCTGTTTGTGAGTGTATGAGGGCATATCGGCGCAAGGACTATACTGTTCAGCGTAGGATAAAGTATCGGTCCGCCTGCGGAGAGTGCATATGCTGTTGAACCTGTCGGGGTAGATACGATGAGACCATCCGCCTTGAAGGTAGCAACATACTTATGGTCTATATACGTCTCGAGGTCTATTATCCTTGCAAGCGCTCCCTTATTCACCACAACGTCATTAACCGCAATATATTCTGAAATGCATTCACTATGCCTGAAAACGCATGCCGAGAGCATAATCCGTTCTTCCACAGGGCATTCTCCGGTAATGACCTTTTCAAGAACCTCGAAGATCTCATCCTTTTGCACAGCTGTCAGAAATCCAAGGCCGCCTATATTGACACCGAGTATCGGGATGCCTTTTTCACCCACAAGTCTGGCTACACTCAGCATGGTACCGTCTCCGCCAAGCACAACTATGAAATCAGCCAGCGACGGCATCTGTGAACGAGGAGACCCTTCGATACGCAAAAAAGATGCGGCATCATTGTCTATATAGGTTATACAGCCTTTCCGTTTCAGCCACGGCAAAATATCCTTCAGTATTTCATATGGTTCTGTTTTTCCGGTCTTACAGATTATTCCAATCTTTTTCATCAATGCCCTCAATTGTGATCTCTCTTGTAAGTTCCCCTGTTGGATTAAGTGTGACTTTGATAGTATCTTCCGGCAGCAATCTCTCTGCCTTTTCTGCCCATTCTATAACTGCTATGCTATCGCCGCCCATGTATTCCCATAAACCCAGTTCATCAAGTTCAAGTTCTGCAGCTTCTTCTATTCTGTATAAATCTATATGTACAAAAGGAGGAGTTGTATCATGCCCGGAAATGATCGTGAAACTCGCACTTACTATATCTCTCTCATCAATCCCGAATGCACGTGCGATCCCCTTTACCATTATTGTCTTTCCCGTGCCCAATTCACCATAAAGACCGACAACATCTCCCGGCTGTAAAAGTCTTCCTAACCTGAAACCGATCTCTTTTGTATCATCAGGCCCTTTACTGGGATATTTCATCATTCTAAAAATATCCCGATAAATCCTCCCTGGCTACCATTATATTCTTTAGTATACCTGTAAGAGTAAAAGTTCTCCGGCAAGCAGTATGTACACTCGGTTGAAACCCATATATTTTCTTCAGGAACACCCAGCGATATTGCCTGAAGCATATTTGCTGAAGGAAGATCGATGTAGCATTTATTATCCTTTTGTATATAGTAATCACCATCTCCTGTAGCCTTGCAGATAGCGTCCTTAACTTCTCTGTCAACCTGATAACACCCTCCCCTTATACTCGGGCCAAGGGCCATGCGTATATCAAGAGGCGATGAACCATATTCCTTAATCATCAAAGCAATAGTCTTCTGAGTTATCTTTTCAGCTGTTCCACGCCATCCGGCATGCACAGCGCCAACGACCAGATTTTTCCTGTCAAAAAGCAGGACAGGAACACAATCGGCAACCTTTACTCCGATAAGAACGCCGTTTCTGTCAGTAACAACTGCATCTGCTATCTCCTGATCCATAGCTGAATTCAAAACTTGAACCCTGTCAGTATGTTTCTGTGTCGGGAGATAAACATTCTCTCTCCTGATAGAAAGTATATCGGCAATCTTCTGGATATCCACCCCTAACGGTTTCTTTGTGAAAAATGCCTTTACCTGCCCATCGAATACATCCGGGCAAATCAGTTCATTCATTATCTTTCAAAGAGTTGAACGCAGCCGGTATTTTATCTATGATATCTGTTGCTATCAATGAGTTTTCCCCTATTTCTGATGCCCCGATATCTCCTGCAAGGCTGTGCATATACACTCCAAGGATACACGAATGCAAAGGATTTCTGCAGACAGCGAGAAATCCCGAAATCATACCTGTCAGAACATCCCCTGTCCCTCCTTTGGCCATCCCTGGATTACCCGTCGTATTGATAAATGCCTGTCCGTCAGGGGCAGCAATTATAGTTGGCACCCCTTTAAGCACAAGATGCGTCCCTGTTTCCTTTGCAAAGGATATCGCTATATTTATCCTGTCCTTTTCTATTTCATCGCGTAGGCTAATCCCGAAAGCTTTCGGGACTGCGGCTACATCTTTGCTCCTTGCTTTTTGCTCTATGCTCTTTGCTCTATGCTCTTTGCTCTTTGCCTCTTTTAGTAGTCTTGCCATCTCGCCCGGATGGGGTGTCAGAATTAGAGGGGCTTTTGCCTTTGTGAAAACACCTCTGTTTCCGTTAAGAGAATTAATTCCATCTGCATCTATGACCATCGGAGATTCTGAATTGCTTATTAAATCCCTTAAAAGTTTTCGAGTCCCTGCAGTAACACCAATACCCGGTCCGATCGCGAGGATATCGGCGCTCTTCCTGAGGAAATCGAGGATTCTGCCTGATGCCTTTGCCGAAAGCGTACCATCACCATTATCAGGCAGGATCAGGGTCATTGCCTCTGTGACACGTGACTGGAACACCTCTGCCAGAGACTCCGGGATGCCGATTGTAACAAGTCCTGCGCCGGTTCTAAAACAAGCCTCAGCAGCCATCAAAGCAGCGCCGGTCTTCCCTCGTGATCCGGCTATGATAAGCACATGGCCATAATTGCCTTTATGTGAATAAATCCTTCTCACCGGGATCAATCTGACCAGATAATCCCTCTCAAGCAGTTCAACCCCGGGTTTTTCAGATACGAGCAACGCTTGCGGAAATCCGATATCCTCTATAAAGAGTTTTCCGGAAAATTCAGCGCCGGGATGGAGAAAGTGGCCCCTTTTCGGAAGACCAAAGGTGACAGTATAACCTGCTCTTACAGCGTTTCCCATTACCTGTCCATTGTCTGATGAGATACCGGACGGGATATCCACAGAAACAACAGGCAATGCTGATTGGTTCAGTACATTGATAATCTCAGATAACATACCGGCAATATTTTTTTTGAGACCGGTACCCAGGATGGCATCAACGATAATGGAATGCCGGGTGAAGATTGATGCCTTGTGAATAATAAGATCTTCTGCAGGTTTTATTAATACCCCGCATTTTAGAGCGGTTTTATACTGTGACAGGGCGTCCCCTTTCAGATCTTCAGGCATCACTGTCAGAAAGACTTCAACATTCCAACCTTCATTGTGGAGGTTTCTTGCGATAACCATCCCGTCACCACCATTATTCCCTGCTCCTGAGACAACAATAACCTTCTTTCTGCCAAACAGATCCTTTATTTTTGAGACAACAGCAAGACCCGCCCTTTCCATCAGCACAAGGCCGGAAATACCAAGTTCCCTGATAGTCTTTTCGTCGATCTTCTGCATCTCTGCTGCTGTCACGACTTTCATTCTTTTCCTCGTCTGAGAGAGTATTTATTTTTACAAAAATTATAGCATCACTTTAGGAATTATTCATAGCGGACCATTTATGCATCGTTCAGTTTAATAACATATATTTAGCCAGAAAATTGACAAAAAAGGGGAAACGTGTTAAAAAATAACATGTTGACTCCTAAAAAGAAACAACGCATTGGAGAACTCCTTATTGAAGAAGGACTGATCAATACTAACCAGGTTAAAGATGCACTGAAGCGGCAGGCTCAGGCCGGAGGTCATTTAGGGTCTATTCTGGTTGAACTTGGTTTTATCACAACTGATGACCTGCTTGGTGTCCTCGGAAAGCAGCATGGGATCCCATCAGTAAATCTCCTTAAGATAGAAATAGCGCCGGAAACACTGAAAATCCTGCCTATCGAAAAATTAAGAAAAATGAAGGTTCTGCCTGTTCATATGGACGAGAATTCCATAACCCTTGCAATGGTAAACCCGCGTGATATGCTGTCGATCAGGGATATTGAGTTTTCACTCGGCAAAAAGGTTCATCCTGTTGTAGTAGCTTCTTCACAAATGGACGCTGCCATACAGAGTATTATGTCCCATCCCCAAAATGGTCTTACCGGCTCCGGAGTTGAAAAAGAGATTCGCAGGACAGAGACAAGAAAAGCGCCTCCTCTTATCGCCCTTCTGAAATATCTTGCAAGTTCACCGGCTACGGACATGCTCCTTAGCGCCGGCGTATCACCTTCAATAAAGCTCAGCAATGAGATAAAAAGGGCTTCTATGGATTCTTTGACACCTTTAGACTGTGAAAGGTACGCCCGGGAACTTATGTCGGAAAAGGAATGGGAGATATTTCTTCAGAAAGGTGAAGCTGATCTTGCTGTAACTTATCCGGAGTTTGGCCGCTTCAGGGTAAATCTGTACAAGCAGCGGGGTTCCATTTCGATCACATTGAGGCATATTACAGACATCCTTCCTTCTCTTGAAGAACTGAACCTGCCTGCATGGATAAAGGAATATGCGTTGATGCCTCAGGGACTAATTCTCATTTCCGGCCCTGCAGGACATGGCAAGACCACGACCCTTGCTGCAATAATCGATATTATCAACTCGGACAGGAGATGCAATATTATCACCCTTGAAGACCCTATCGAATACCTCCATAAACACAAAAAGAGCAATGTAAACCAGAGGGAAATCGGACTTGATACCCAGACGTTTTACGACGGATTGAAGCATATTTTCAGACAGGACCCTGATGTCATTGTTATCGGGGAACTGAGAGATCCGGAAAGCTTTTCTATTGCCCTGCAAGCCGCTGATACAGGTCATCTCGTCATAACAACTGTTCATGCAAGCACAACAGCTACAACCATAGAAAGGGTGATCAATTTTTTCCCATCTGATCAGCAAAGCCTTATCAGATCCCGCATCGTGGACAACCTTTTATTTGTATTGGCACAGAGACTGGTTCCAATGAAAAAAGCGGATGAAAGGGTACTTGCCTATGAAAAACTCATAAACAGTTTCAGTGTAAAAAACCTCATCAGAGAAGAGAAAACCCATCAGATAAAATCTCAGATGCTGACTGGCAGCGAGGAATACACGTCTCTGGAATCTTCACTCGCAAAACTCTACAATGCAGGTTTGATTAAATTTGAAGACGGGCTTCTCTATTCAGAAAATAAACCGTTCTATAAAGAGCTCACAAAGACCTTATAAGCATTCGGTTTTTTATACATAGCGTCATAGATAATGTCGCATTATTGTCATTCCGGCTTGTCCGGAATCCTTCCGGAAAGATTCCGGACAAGCCGGAATGACAGTTTTACGGGGTATAAGCAGTCCTTGCGATGCGAAAAGATTTATGTCGTCATGTATAGAACAGCCGGCAGATTCATCTTCAGGATTCATTATTATCTAAAGCGATAACGTGATTTTTGCAGTTTAATAATCCTTGTTTAATCTGATCACAAAATATTAAAATAAAAATATTTAGAAAGGAATTCCTGCTTTGGAACAAGAAAAAAAGAAGACACTGATAGATAAGATCTGGGATTTTTTAGCATCTGTTAAGCTTGCAATTGTCGTATTCGCACTGATCTCACTCACATCAATAATAGGAACAATTCTGGAACAGAGGGCTGAACCTGCAAAAAATATGCAGGTACTCTCAAAATTGTTCGGCGAATCTCTTGCACCTTCCCTGTACAACATATCTGAGAAATTCGGGTTTATAGATATGTATCATTCATGGTGGTTCACAGCCTTGTTAATTATTTTTTCTGTTAACATCATCATTTGTTCTCTTGACAGGCTTCCAAGGGTATGGAAATTAATCAGGGAACCGATCGGTCCAATGTCTGAAGAAAGCATAAAGAAACTGATCCTCAACAGAGAGACAGTGCTCAAAGGAAAACCTGACAATAACAAGGCGCTTCTTGCAGATGCCATCAAAAGCGCACGATTCAGCTGTCAGGAGGTTCAGGAAGGGAACGGTTATCAGTTCTTTTCTCAGAAAGGAACATACAGCAGGCTTGGTGTATATATAACACATTTCAGCATCCTCGTAATACTTGCCGGCGCAATAATCGGGATAAGGTTTGGGTTCAAAGGTTATTTAAATCTGCCTGAAGGAGCTGTATCAAATGCTGTATTCTCAGGCATGGAGAAGGAGATACCCCTGGGTTTTGATATCCGTTGCGATAATTTCGATGTAGAATTTTACGGGATGTCAGATATGCCCAAGGAATACAGAAGCTGGCTTACCATAATAAAGAACGGAAGGGAAGTTCTGCAAAAGTCGATCGCAGTCAACGATCCATTGACATATGAAGGAATAACGTTTTATCAGTCAAGTTATGGCATGGTGCCCGACAGCATCGGGAGAGGGATCTTTGTATTCAGGCTCATATCAAACGATGGGAAAACCTCGAACATTAATCTGAGATTTGGAGATGCTTTTCAGATACCCGGAACCAGTGTATCAGGTAAGATCCTTGATTTCAGTCCTGCTCTCAAAGTGGATGAGCATGGTCATGCTTTTACCTATTCGGATCATATGAACAACCCTGCGGTATTTATTGAATTCTCCGGGGCCGGGAAAAATACGTTCTCCGGCTGGTTGTTGAGAAGGCAACCGAATACCTGGCAGTTGCCTGAAGGGCACAGGGTTGAGTTCATTGATTACTGGGGGGGCGAGTTCACCGGATTGCAGGTAAGAAAAGACCCGGGGGTATGGATAGTGTATCTCGGATGTATAGCTATGAGCATAGGACTCTTTATCGCATTATTTATGAACCACCGCAAAATATGGATTAAAGCTGTCGAGGATAAGAATAATACGAGGGTGCTGGTAGGAGCTATCACGAATAAAAACAGGGCTGCATTCGAAAGAAAGATCGATGCAATAATCTCCATCCTCAGGAAAAAACAGGAAGGGGTGAAATAGATGAACAGTTCCTTTTTCTTTGGATTATCGACAATGGCCTATATCACGGCTATGATGACTTATATTGCATATCTTGCATTTAAGAAAACACAGGTTGGGATTGTAGCCACAACAATAACGATAACAGGTTTTATAGCACAAACAGCTGCAATAATCCTGAGATGGAGCGAATTTGCAGAATTAAGCGGAATGGGTTTCTTGCGGTCAGCTCCTCTGACAAACCTCTATGAATCGCTTATATTTTTCGTTTGGTGCCTGATACTGGGATATCTGGTAATCGAATTTAAATTCAAGAACCGTTCATTCGGCGCATTCATCACACCAGTTGCAGGTCTCGTGCTGGCATTTATCGATCTGACCGGTGTTTCCAAAGAGATTCAGCCGCTCGTCCCTGCATTAAAGAGCAACTGGCTTCTCGCTCATGTCACGATGAGTTTTATAGCATACGCTGCCTTTTCCATGTCCTTCAGTACCGGCCTCATGTACCTCATTTTGACAACAGAGAAAAGAAATGACCTCTCATATATATTCTGGACACTGACCTTCGGCATTTTATTTGTCGTTTTAGCCTCAATGGGCCTTGATTTACTGACATTCAAGGTTATGGTTAAACCTGACATATTTATAAAAAGCTACTTGTTTAAGACTTCATTCCTGAATCCTTCAGCAGTCGTTAAAATGCTCAGCTGGGGTTTAGCGTTTATAACCCTGTTTATTGTCTGGAAGTATGGATATGTGCTCAGGACAGCAATGGAAAAATTTGATATCACTGCTGATATGCTTGATGAAATCACATATAAAAGCATAGCCTTTGGCTTCCCCATATTTACATTAGGCGGCCTTGTCTTTGGCGCTATCTGGGCTGATCAGGCATGGGGCGTTTACTGGAGCTGGGACCCGAAAGAGACATGGTCGCTGATAACCTGGTTCATCTATGCTTTTTATCTCCACGGTCGAAAGGTAAGAGGGTGGAAGGGGAAAAAGGTGGCAGTTGTTTCTGTTGTCGGTTTCATGGCAGTTATGTTCACCTATCTCGGCGTAAATATGCTTCTCTCAGGGCTGCATTCATATGGTTCCCAATAAGCAATAATGCCTTGAAATCATTCTCTGTTTCGGATAACATAAAACATAATAAAAACTGATACTTACGGAGGCATTGATTGATATGAACAATATAAAAACTCTTGTTTTGCTTATGACATTAACCCTTATCCTTGTTTGGGCAGGAGGCGCCATGGGCGGCAAACAAGGCATGACCATTGCCCTGATATTTGCATTGGCTATGAACTTCTTTGCATACTGGTTCAGCGACAAGATAGTCCTTAAAATGTACAAGGCAAGGGAAGTCAGGGAATCAGAAGCGCCTGATCTTTATAACATCGTCAGAATGCTTTCCCGGAAGGCAGAGATGCCCATGCCCAGGGTATATATGATCGACGAGGAACAGCCAAATGCATTTGCAACCGGCAGAAACCCGAAACACGCAGCAGTCGCTGTCACAACGGGTATTATGCGTATACTCAGCCGCGAGGAGCTTCAGGGCGTCATAGGACATGAGCTTGCACATGTCAGGAATAGAGATATTTTGATAAGCACTATAGCTGCAACAATCGCAGGCGCCATCAGCTACCTTGCCCAGATGGCTCAATGGGCAATGATTTTTGGCGGTAACAGGGGAGATGATGAGGAAGGAGGCAGTCCGGTAGCTGCCTTTGTAATGATGATCGTTGGACCGATTGCTGCAATGATCGTGCAGATGGCCATCTCAAGGTCACGCGAATATGCTGCAGACAAGGGTGGAGCAGAGATTGCAGGAAATCCGCGGTATCTTGCAGGTGCGCTCAGAAAACTTCACACGGCATCACAGAAGATCCATATGGATGCGAACCCGTCCACATCACACATGTTTATAGTAAATCCGTTATCCGGCGGAGGCATATTGAAACTCTTCAGCACACATCCACCGATTGAGGAGCGTATTGCAAGGCTTGAGTCCATGGGTCGTTAACCTGCCTGAGGCGGATTGTTCCGGACTTGACTCTTCATATGTTCATTGCCCAGAA
>Ga0315278_10005114_pt1 | contig 11902 bp, 7 predicted proteins | sample YL17G06_0_MG_FD_203880 | JGI IMG/M metagenome (GOLD analysis project Ga0315278, IMG submission 203880) | Sediment microbial communities from Yellowstone Lake, YNP, Wyoming, USA - YL17G06_0 | ecosystem: Environmental > Aquatic > Freshwater > Lake > Sediment | place: USA: Wyoming | collected... | reverse complement strand
CGCGTCCCCGCGCGCGCTGCCAGCGTGGTGTCGAGGGTGTTCTGCGCGCGGAGCGCGGGGGCGCCCAGCGCGAGAGCGAACGCGGTGACGGCGTGGAGGGTGGCGATGCGGTTCATGGGTTCCTCAGCTCTCCACGGGAAGCGTGGCCGCCTGGCGCAGCAGATCGAGCTTGCGATCGAGCGAGCGCTGGAGGTGGCCGTTCAGGTACGTGTTGTTGGGATCGCGTGCGAGCGCGGCGCGGGCCTGGCCGATGGCCCGGTCGATCACCTGCAGGCTCTGCTCGAGCACCCGCACCGTGGCGGTGTCGAGCTGCGGGCGACGCGTCTCCAGCACCTGCTGGAGGTCGCTGATGGCCGCGTCGTAGGAATCGAGTCCGGCCTGCCCCGGCAGCGACACGCCGACCGCCCGAACGCCAGTCTCCGAGGGCACCGAGACCGCCGGCCTGGGGCCGAACCCGCCGCGCACCGCCGTTGCGGCGATGCCCGACGAGAGCGTCATGAGGGCAAGTGCCGCGGCGGCCAGCTGCGGCACCGAGAAGCTGATACGGCGCCGGCGCGATTCCAGCGGGACGACGTCGGCCGTTGAGGCGCTGGCGATGCGCGCCTCGATGCCCGGCCAGAGGTCCCGCCCGGGGGGACGATCGTCGAGGGCACGCTCACGCCGTACCAGGCGGCGCAGGTCGTCGAGCACCGCGCGGCACTCCGCGCACCCTTCGAGGTGGGCCTCGACGCGCACGCGTTCCGCCGCCTCCAGCTCACCGTCCAGGTACGCCGACAGTTCGTAATCCAGGTGTGCCGTCATCTCACCGCTCCAGGTGTCCGCGCATCAGCATCCGCGCGCGGTGCAGCTGTGCCTTCGACGTGCCGCTCGCGATGCCGAGCAGGTCCGCGATCTCCTCGTGCCGGAACCCCTCGACGTCGTGGAGCACCAGGATCTGCCGTGCTCCGCGGGGCAGTTTCACCAGCGCGTCCTCCAGGTCCATCGCCAGGTCGGGCCGGGCGCCGCGCGACGGGGCAAACTCAAGGGCCGTGTCGTCCTCGAAGAGCTTTCGGCCCCGGCCCGCGCCCTTCACCCAGTTCAGGACCAGGTTCACCGCCAGCCGGTGCAGCCAGGTGCTGAATGCGGCCTCGCCGCGGAAGCTCCCGAGCCGCTGCCACGCGCGGACGAAGACGTCCTGCACCAGCTCGTCCGTGTCCGCATCGCCGCCGACCATCCGGCGGACCAGCGAGTGGATGCGGTTCACATGGGCGCGGTAGAGCCGTTCGAACGCCTGGGCATCCCCCGCCTGCGCGAGGGCGACATCAGCCCGTTCCGAGTCCGCCAGGGCCGGCGGGTCGTTCATCGGCGGTACGCTCAGGCCTGCCTCCACTCACGCTGCCCGTTCCAGCATCCACGACCTTGGACAGCCGGCACGGCCCGGAGGTTGGAAGGGGGGTGGCTACTGCAGCGGCATTGCCGCCAACCCCTGGATCTGCTTGAGCTTGCGATGCAGGGTTGAGCGGTCGATGCCGAGGATCTCGGCGGCCTTGAGCTTGTTGCCACCGGTCTTCTCGAGGACTAGGAGGATGTGGCGCCGCTCAACCTCTTCCAAGGTGAGCATGGACGTGGGGAGCTGCGAGGCGGCCACCACACCGGACGGACCGGTGGCGCGGGCGATGTGCGGCGGCAGATCGCGCACCGTCAGGGTGCGGCCCGAGCGCAGGGCGAGGGCGCGGGCCAGCACGTTCTCCAGCTCCCGGATGTTCCCCGGCCAGTGGTAGGCGGTGAGGGCCGCGAGGGCGTCGGGGCCGAGGTCGGCGGCCGCGAGCTGGTAGCGGTCGGCGAGTCGCGCGAGGAGGTGGTGCGCCAGCGCCGGGATATCCACCGGGCGCTCGCGCAGGGGCGGGAGCTGGAGGTGGACGATGTTGAGCCGATAGTAGAGGTCTTCGCGCACGCGTCCCGCCTGCACCTCGGCCTGGAGGTCGCGGTTCGTGGCGGCGATGAGGCGTGCGTTGCTGCGCAGCGGTTCGGCATCGCCGAGGCGGCGGAACTCCCCGTCCTGCAGGAAGCGCAGGAGCTTGGGCTGGGAGGCGAGTGGCACCTCGCCGACCTCGTCGAGGAAGAGGGTCCCGCCATGGGCCGATTCCACGACGCCGGCATGGTCGCGCCGCGCGTCGGTGAAGGCGCCGCGCTTGAAGCCGAACAGCTCCGACTCGAAGAGCGAGGGCGGAACGGCGGCGCAGTTGAGCGCCACGAAGGGGCCGCGGCCGCTGGCGCCGTGGATGGCGCGGGCGACGACCTCTTTCCCGGTACCGGTCTCGCCGGTGATGAGGACGGGCGTGGTGGTCGGCGCGACGCGAATCGCCGTCTCGAGGATCTCGCGCATCTGGTCGGAGACGCCCACCACGTCGCTCGGCAGGTTCACGCGGCGGCGCAGCCGCGCCAGCTCGCGGCGGTCCTCGGTGTTCTCCTTGGCGCGGCGCACGGTGATGCGCAGCTCGGGGAGCTTGGTCGGCTTGGCGATGTAGTGATACGCACCGGCGTGGAGCAACTCGACGGCCGAGTCCACCGAGGCGTGGGCCGTCATGATGACGACGGGGACCTCGGGGCGGCGTTCGCGGACGGCGGCGAGGAGCGCCTTACCGTCCATCCCCGGCATGAAGAGGTCGGAGAGGATGACGTCCACGTCCTCGACCTGGTCGAGCGCGGCGAGCGCCTCCTCGCCGGACGTGGCGGGCACAACGCTCCAGCCGTCCGCCTCCAACACCGTCCTCAGCAGTCGGAGCTGGGCGTCGTCGTCCTCGACGATGAGGATCTTGCCTGAGTCAGACATCCCTACGCCTCGGGTAGTTCGCCGCAGCTAGTGTGGCGAACAGCGACAGAAGCCGCAAGAGTCGATGGAGAAGCGTTGCGGGGTGCGGCACTGTGCGGTCGAGAACCAGTGGCGGCCGTCAATCCTGAGCGTCGAAACCGTGCTTGACAGACCCCAGGATGTTCGCGCGTTTCAGTGGCGGGCATGTCGTTGTGCCCGGGAGGGATCCATGCGCGCCGGCGATCGTCCGATCCTCGTGATGTCCCTGCTGGTCCTGACGGCCTGTGCCAGCCAGGAGCCGCCCACCGCGCCCATCACGTCGCTGCCACGGGCGCTGACATCCGCCGAATCGCGCATCGTTCAGGCCGACAACCGCTTCACCTTTGCGCTGCTGCGGGAGACCCTCGGCCGAGAGCCGGCGGGGGTGAACGTCTTCGTCTCGCCGCTGTCGGTGGCGATGGCGCTGGGGATGACCTACAACGGGGCCGCCGGGGCCACGGCGACGGCGTTCGAGCAGACGCTCCAGGTGACGGGGCTGACGCGGGACGAGATCAATGCCTCCTATCGCGGCCTCATCGACCTGCTGCGCGGCCTCGACCCGACGACCACCTTCACGATCGCGAACTCCATCTGGTACCGGCAGGACTACGTCTTCGATCCAGCCTTCCTCCAGATCAACCGCACGTACTTCGACGCCGAGGTGCAGGGGCTCGACTTCGCGGCGCCGGGAGCGGCGGGGACGATCAACGCGTGGGTGAGCGACGCGACCGCCGGGCGAATCCCCGAGATCGTGGACGCGCCGATCCCCAACGACATCATCATGTACCTGATCAACGCGATCTACTTCAAGGGGACCTGGACCCACCGGTTCGACGCGTCGCGTACCCAGCCCCAGCCCTTCTACCGGGCGGACGGCTCCCAGGTCGCGGTACCGCTGATGACGCACGGGGCCGAGGTGCCGGTGCGGGCGGCGGGCGACACGGTGGCCTCGGTGCTCGACCTGCCGTACGGCGGCGGGGCGTACAGCATGACCGTCGTCCTGCCCGCGCAGAGCCGGACCCTGGACGCGGTGCTCGCGCAGCTCACGCAGGCGCGGTGGGACGCGTGGATCGCCGCGCTCGATTCCACCGAGATCACGGTGTTCCTGCCGCGGTTCACGCTGCGCTACGAGCTGGTGGCGATGGACGAGGTGCTGAAGGCGCTCGGCCTGGGCCCGGCGTACTGTGACGCCGCCGGAGCGCCGCCGGACTTCACGCGGATGGACCCCTCGGGCCGGGCCTGCATCAGCGAGGTGAAGCACAAGACCTTCGTGCTGGTGGACGAGGCGGGGACGGAGGCGGCGGCGGTGACGTCGGTGGGGGTCGGGGTGACGAGCGCGCCGGCGATGTTCCGCGTGGACCGGCCGTTCCTGTTCGCGATCCGCGAGCGGTTCAGCGGGACGATCCTGTTCATGGGCCGGATCATGGACCCGACGGCGCCGTAGTCCGACGCGGCGGCCTCAGCCTGCGCCGTCGCAGAGCCGGAGGAGCTGGCCGAAGTCGGCGACCCAGTGGTCGGGGCGCTCCTCCTCCAGTCGCTCGCGCGCGAAGGGACCCCAGAGACAGGCAGCGGTCGCAGCGCCGGCATCCCGGCCTGCGGCGATGTCGTGCGGCGAGTCGCCGACCATCAACGTCGTCGAGGCGTCGCCGCGCAGCTCTGCGATGCCGGCGAGTACCGGCGCGGGATCCGGCTTGCTGATCTCCATTGAGTCGCTGGTTACGAAGGCTTCGAAGAGCCCCGCCATCCCCACCAGGTTCAGCCCCTTCTCCAGGCCGTGCAGGTTCTTCGAGGTGACGATGCCCATCCGCGCGCCCTTCGCCTTCAGCGCTTTCACGGCCTCCACGGCGCCGGGGTAGGCGGTCACCATGCGGTCGTGGTTGGCGAGGTTCCACTCCCGGTAGGTGGCGATCATCGCCTGGACCTCGTCGGGGTCATCGGTGAAGGTGCGGAACTGGACGCGGAGCGGGGTGCCGAGGCCTTCGAGCCAGACGGCGTCGGGTGGGGTGTGGCTGCGGTGGACGCGCAGGGTGTGGCGGTAGGACTCGAGGATCAGCTCGATCGAGTCCACCAGGGTGCCGTCGAAGTCGAAGAGGATGGTGGGCCAGCGCACGCCGGAAGATAGCGGCGGCGCAAGCCTGCGTCAGTCGCGGCCGGGACAGCGCGCGGTCACGACGAGAGCGGCGGCGAGTGCGAGTCTCGGCGGCGGCGGAGCGGTCTGCTCCGGGGCGGGCTGGTGCGCCGTCAGTCGCAGCGCCTCGTGTGCGATCAGCTCCCCCGAGCTGGTGGAGCGCGCCAACTCGCCGAGCCGGCGTTCGACACCTGCCGGCACGTCGTGCGCAAGCCTGGCAGCGGCTTCCTCCAGTACCATGACATCGGTGCGGTCACGCCGTCCTCGCGCGATGGCGTGGTCCAGAATGCCGAGAACGGCGCGACGTCCAGGCGCCATCAGGACGACGCCCCGCCATGCAGCATGTAGAGCCGCTGCACGAGCGCGTGCAAGCGGCAGCACGGTCGCCAGCGCATCCGCGAGCAACCCCGGCTCGATGATGACCGGCCTCCCCCGGCTCGCGCGTTCCGCCAGCACGCCGAGTTCGACGGCGTCCTCGAGTACGCTTCCTCCGGCGCCGAGGACATACGGCAGCGGAATGGCGCGGTGGCCGGTCGATGTCAGCGTGAGCAGCAGCCCCACGCCTGCCGCACCGCCTTCCACCACCGCACCGGCAACGAGGGGACGGTCACCGCCATCCGCACCATCCAATAGCGCGCGCCATCGCTCCCACGCTTCGAACGGAGCGGCACGTCGCCAGGCCTCCTCGTCGAGCGCTGCAGGCGTCAGCCCCCGGTCGAGCCACCAGAGTGCAGCCAGAGGATCGGGCTCGGCGGTGGGAGCGTGCGCGCCGCGCACAATCTTGTGTCGCAATCGATCGAGCGTCCCCGCGAGGCCAGCGAGGCCGCCCGCGGGGATCAGATGGGCCACACGGATGTCGCGGTGCTGAGAGCCGAGGCGATCGATGCGGCCGGCTCGCTGCATGACGCGGACGGGATTCCAGGGCAGGTCGTAGTTCACGACCGCCTGCGCATCCTGGAGGTTCATCCCTTCGCTGGCCACATCGGTCGCGACGAGCACGTCGGCGGCGAGCAGCGGGTTCGCTGGACGTCCCCGGCTGAGGGGTGCGAACGCGTCCAGGGCCTCCATGCGCGGGATGCGATCGGCGCCGGCCCAGGCGTCACTGCCGGTAACCGCGAGAACGCGGAAGCGTCGTCGGAGTCGCCGCAACAGGTAGAGCGCGGTGGCGCGATGCTCCGTGAAGACGATCGTGGGCGCGTGTCCTCGTTTCAGGACCTCTGCCAGGGCCTCGACCTTCGGGTCGTCGTCGCGTGTGGCCTCTTCTACGGTGAGCTCGACGGCATCCAGCGCTGCCCGGAAGGCAGGGAGCTGGGAGGGGGCCGCTCCCTCGCCGTCGAGCAGCAGGTCCCAGAGGATGAGCTGGTCGTCCGCGATGCCGGCTCGTCGCGCGCGGCCGAACTCGCGGCGCGTCAGGTGCCGGCCGCTCCGCGCTGCGGCAAGTGCGTCGTCGGCGAACGCGCGGTGCCGCCGCAGCGAAGACCGCAGCGCGGCAGGACTTGACTCGAGGCGGCGCAGCAGACCGAGATGCATGAGCGCGGCGGCATGTTCGGCGCCCCGCATCGCGCATGCGAGCGCGTCGAGGTCGTCCAGCACGGCGCGCAAGCGACCGGCATAGCAGCCGTCGAGGTCGTACCGCACGGGCGGTTCGAGCGTCCGGCGTGGGAAGGCGGTGGCGAGCTCGGGCCAGCGCTGTTCGACGAGTCGCCGCGTGCGGCAGACGCTCAGGGCCCCGAGCGCGATTTGGGCCGGCCGCGCATCCGTCGCCTGCAGTGCCTCCGCGATGTCGGCGATGCCGAGACCACGGAAGCGATCGCGACCGGCGAAAAGGGCGACGAGCGAGGTGATGTCGGCGGGACCGTTGTTGAAGGGTGTCGCCGTGAGCAGCGCGACCCTGCGCCCGACCGTGTGCCGCGCGAGGGCGTCGTATCGAGCCGTTCGTGAGTTGCGAAAGGCGTGGGCTTCGTCCACGATGACCAGAGAGCATGGCGCGTGCGGGCCGGTGCAGGAGATGAGGCCCCCGTGCGTGAGCAACGGCACGACCACGCCCGTGTGGGCCATGGCACGCCGCCACTCCTCCGCGAGCGCCGCGGGCACGACCGCAACACAGTCCCCGCCGTCCCGCCGCTCGAGCGCGGCCAGCGCGAGCGCAATGTACGTCTTGCCCAGGCCTACACCGTCGGCGACGAGGACGCCCCGGAACCGTTCGAGGACGCCGCGCGCGCGGCGAACGGCCTCTTCCTGGTGCGGCAGCAGCCACACCGGCATCGGTTCGTCCGGTGCGGGGGCTTCGAGCGGCGCCAGGAGCGCCCGCGCGACGGTGGCGGCCGTTGCGCGCGGCGTTCCGGCTACGGCGCTCCGGAGGGCCGGAAAGAGCGGATCAGCGATCCCGGCCAGCGTCTCGGCGCAGAGCTGCACCCAGGCGGGTGAGCTCGGCCGCGACACGGGACGGAAGGCGGAGCGCATCGGTGACGAGCGCGTCGAGGGCATCACAGTGCAGGTGGGGGTCGACCGCGAGTGCCCGTCCGGACCGGGCGAGGTCGGCGAGGAGCGCGGCATCGGAGACGCGCGGGAGCGGCAAGGCGCCGACAACGCCCGCGCTGAAGCGGTAGACGCCGCCGCTGGCACGCTCCGCGAGCGCGAGCGCCAGCGCGCCGATCGGGCGGCTGTTCAGCCAGGCGCTGAGCCACCACGCCGTGTCTTCGTCGCTGACCGCGACGCCGTAGCAGGTATTGAGCGGCACCGGTGCGCCTGCATGGCGGCGATCGAGGGGAGCTGCTTCGAGTGCCCCGGCGATGTCGCGCCAGAGTACCAGCCAACGCGCCGCCAACAGCTCCGTCCGGAACAGCGCCCAGGGCACCGCGCCCTTCGCGTCGCTGCGCCGGCCGAGCGTGGCAGTCCAGGGACCGAGATAGGCGGTGACCTCCGGCGGGAGTGCCGGAAGCGGGCGACCAGCGCGATCGAGGAGGGCCATGAGGACGGCGCCGGGGCGGATCCGGTAGGGTTCGATGTCGCGGCCCTGCACGGCCGGTACACGGAAGGCCGAGGGCAGTTCGTGCGCACGGCTTGCCTCGCGAACGAAGACCTCGTTCGCGCCGGTCTTCACGCCCAGACGCGGCCGAAACCGCTCGTCCAGTCGCGGGCCCGCGCGCAGAGCATGGCGCGTCGCGTGCAGCGTGACGGACGGCAAGGCGAGCCACGGCGAACGCGGCGCGTCGGGGTCGAGCGGCAGGTCCTGCTGCGCCGCCGTCCCGCGGAGAGGGCCACCGTGGCCGGCGTGCAGGGTGATCTCGACCGGGGCCCGGGAGTCCGGTTCGCGGCGTCGGAGCACCGCGACCATGGGGAACACGGTGGCGGCGAAGCCATGTGGTGCGTGAGACATGTCTTCGAGCGCGATGACGGTGGCGTGGCGGCGGATGTGGGCGCGCAGCGGGCCGGCGTAGCCCGCGCGCAGGATCTTGGCCGGGAGCAGCAGTCCGACCACGCCGTCCTCACACACGAGCTGCAGCGCGCGCTCGACGAACGCCACCGAGAGGTCCGGCAGGTGTGCGAATCCGCGACGGTCGCTCGATGGCCGGAAGACAGCATACCGTGCCGCGAGCCGTTCGCGCATCGATGCAGGCAGCCGCTCGCCCCGAACCCAGGGCGGGTTGCCGAGGATCACGTCGAATCCCCCGTCTGCGACGACCTCGCCGAAGTGCACGTCGTAGGCGAAGAACGGGAGTGTGTCCGCCTCTCCGATGTGCCAGCGGAGGCGACGGATCTCCTGCCTCCGGGCGCGCAGGGCACGGACGGCGCGCTCCCGAGACGATGACCGCGCGGCGCGTCGCCCGAAGAGATCGCGTTCCGCGGCACCGATGTCCGCCAGCCGGGCCGTGACGGATGCGAGATCCGCATCGGCGCATGCTGCGGCGATCACGCGCTCGCGTTCGCGAATTGCGCGAGCGAGCGTCGCCTTGCGCCGGCCGCTCGCCGTGAAGTAGGCGGATCTCGCCTCGGCGACGGCACGCACGTGCTCGTGCGCACCGGCCGCGCGTGCTGCGCCCACATCGAACGGGGAGAGCAGGCTGTCGCCCTGGCGCAGGTGCTGGTCGAGGTTGGGAAGCGGGCAGACCGCGCCCGCGGAGGTCTCGTCGACGACCAGGGCCAGCCAGAGCCGCAGTTCCGCCAGACGTACGGCCATCGGGTCCACGTCCACGCCGAAGAGGCAGTCGCGGACGATCGCCCGCCGTCGCTCGCCAGGTGGTTCGGCGGGAAGCAGCTGTCCTCGGCGCTGCTCCAGCCACGCAAGTGCCTCCAACAGGAACGCGCCCGAGCCGACGGCGGGATCCAGGATGCGCACGGTTCGGATGCGCGCAGCGTCCGCGTCGTCCAGGGCCGTCCGCATGGTGAGGTCCACGGCGTGGCGCAGCAGCGGTCGCGGCGTGTAGTAGGCCCCGCGATGGCGCCGATCGTCGCTGGCCATGAGGCCTTCGAAGACCCGTCCGAGCATCTCCGGGTCAACGGCGTCGGTGTCCACGGACTCGCGGACCGTGAAATGGAATCGCTCGAACAGCTCATCGAAGAGCGCACGCCAGGTCTCGTCCGGCAGGACCGCACGCGGATGGCGGCGCTCGAGCGCGTGGCGCTCGAAGAGTCCTCCGTTGAGAAAGGGGACGGCGCCCAGCGCGCGCGCGGGCCCGCGGCGTGCGCCGGGCGGCGTGGCGAGGGCGCCGAAGCAGAGCGGCTCGAAGACCGCGCGATGGAACGGGTGGCTGCGAGCGAGCGCTAGGTCGAGGAGCGACGGTAGGAAGTCGCTACGGCCCGCAAGCCACCCTTTGGCCTGGACGAAGTAGAGGAAGAGGACGCGGGTGAGGAACACCAGCGCCAGCGCGCGTCGCTCCGTTGGAGTTGCTCCGGGTGCATCCGCGAGCGTGGTCGCGGCGCGCTCGTGCATGCGCCGGAACTCCCGGAAGAACCGGGTGGTGAGTCCCTCCTCGGCGAGCACGTCGCCGATCCGTGCGGAGAGAGTGAGGGCGCCCTCTCCCGGCCGCGGGGCAAGTCCGTCGAGGATCTCGGCGGCGATCCGGCTGGGTGCGCGCAGGTCCACCCTGAGCACGCGAGCGCGCAGGCCACCCGGCGCGGGCGCTGCGCTCCCCAGGGCGAGGGTGCCTGCCTCGCGATCGAGTGCGAGGAGGAGGAACCGTCCGGAGCTGTGCCGTGCGAGCCGCTCCACGGCACGCGCCACGACCTCCCGTGACGCCACCGCCGTTCTGATGCCGTAGACGTGGAAGTGTCCGTGTCGTGCAAGAACAGCCGCGCTCGTGACGCCGAGGGTGCCGCCGTCAAGGCCGAGACGCGCACGGGCCTCGGGGCCGAGGTCAGCAGGGGCCGGGTGGAAACCGACGGATCGGACGAGCTCCACGAGGTCGTCCAGCGACTGCAGGCGGGCGAGCAGAGCGGGTGTGACGGGCACGTGCCCAGAGTAGCTGCGGGCGCGACATGGCATCTAGCCAGGTTGTTGCACGGACGAAGCGTTTCGACGCGGGCATCTGCATCTCGCCCCGGCATCGCCGGGAGGCGTAGATTGAGCCGACCCGTGCCGTCGGATCCGTCATGCGCTTCCGTCCCGTCGCTCTGCTCTCGCTGGCCGCCCTCGCGGCCTGCCGCCCCTCGTCGTCGAGTCCCGAATCCGCCGGTGGCGCGCGCCGCCTCCCCACCGGACAGACCCTCGATCCCGCTGGCGTCGTGAGCGAGGTGGGGCAGATGCCGCTGGCCATGGTCCCGGCGCCGGGCGGACGCCGCGTCGTGCTCCTGCTCAACGGCTATCGCGACCAGGGACTCCAGGTGGTGGACCGCGAAGGCCGCGTCACCCAGACCATCCCCCTCGAGGCGGCGTTCATCGGGCTGGCCTTCTCCACGGACGGCCGCACCCTCTACGTCTCGGGCGGGAACCAGGACGTGGTCTACCGCTTCGACTGGGCCGCCGACAGCGCCGCGCTGCGCGACAGCCTGATTCTTGCCATGAAACCGGCCAACCGGGACGGCATGCGCTATCCCGCCGGCCTGGCCCCAAGCCCCGACGGAGCCCGGCTCTACGTGGCCGAGAACCTCGCCGATTCGCTCGCGGTGGTGGACCTCGCCAGAGGGCAGGTGGTCCAGCGCCTCGCCACCGGCCGCTACCCCTACGGCGTCGCGGTGACGCCTGAGGGCACGGTCTTCGTCTCCAACTGGGGCGCGAGCACGCTGTCGGTCTTCACGGAGACCGGCGGACGCCTCACCGCCCATGCGCCGCTCGCCGCCGGCCGCCACCCCTCGGCGCTGCTCCTCAACGCCACGGGCACGCGGCTCTTCGTCGCCTCCGGCAGCACCGACCGCATCGCGGTGGTGGACACCCGCGCGCGGCGCGTCATCGCCGAGTTGCGCGACCCGGTCCCGGAGGCCGGGGAAGGCGCCACGCCGAACGCCCTCGCCCTCTCGGCCGACGGCACGCGGCTCTTCGCCGCGGAGGCCGACGCCAACGCGGTGGCGGTCTTCGATCTCTCGGCCTCCACCGCCGACGTTCCGGTGGCGCGCGGCGCCGACCAGCTCGCCGGCCGCATCCCGGTGGGCTGGTACCCCACTTCGCTCCTCGCCCTCGGCGACACCCTGGTGGTGGCGAACGGGAAGGGCGCGGGCGCCGGCCCCAACCCCGAGGGGCCCCGCCCCGGCGGCCGCCGGCACGCGTCGCGCGAGTACACCCTCGGCCAGATCCAAGGAAGCCTCGTCATCGCTCCGCTCGCCCGGGCGGCGGGGCGCGAGCTGGCGGCGCTCTCCGCGCGGGTGGAGCGCGCCAACGGGTGGAACGCGCCGGGGCGCCCCTCGCGCTACCCGGATATCCGTCACGTCATCTACGTGGTGAAGGAGAACCGCACCTTCGACCAGGTGCTCGGCGACCTGCCGCAGGCCGACGGCGACACCTCGCTCGT
>Ga0315278_10005112_pt1 | contig 11902 bp, 10 predicted proteins | sample YL17G06_0_MG_FD_203880 | JGI IMG/M metagenome (GOLD analysis project Ga0315278, IMG submission 203880) | Sediment microbial communities from Yellowstone Lake, YNP, Wyoming, USA - YL17G06_0 | ecosystem: Environmental > Aquatic > Freshwater > Lake > Sediment | place: USA: Wyoming | collected... | reverse complement strand
CGCTCATCATACGCTCGAGGATCGTCCAAAGCTCCGTCAATGATACGTTCTGCGTGGCATAGTCCATCCACCAATATGTTTAGCGAGAATGGAACCCTTGTGGATGATTCGCTCATCTGGGATGCGGGCGATGTCCATTTCTCTGTCGAAGAAGATGCGTTCTCTCTGATTCAGAAGAAGGTCGAGGGAATCTTGAAACACGGATCCAAACCGATCTGCCTGGGAGGCGATCATTCCATCACATTTCCGATTGTAAAGGCTCTTTCAAAGCGTTACAAGAATCTCAACATTCTGCACATCGACGCCCACCCAGACCTGTACGATGTCTTTGAGGGCGACCGGTTTTCGCATGCCTGCCCGTTTGCGCGCATAATGGAAGGTGGTCTGGCCAAAAGGTTGGTGCAGATCGGAATCCGCACACTGACCCAACACCAACGAGAGCAGGCTGCAAGATACGGCGTGGAGGCGATCGAGATGAAGGACTGGCATGAGGGGAGAAAGATGAGTTTCTCGGGGCCTGTCTATATCTCATTCGATGTGGACGCCTTGGACCCCGCGTTCGCACCCGGTGTCTCGCACCGCGAACCCGGAGGATTCTCCACTCGACAGGTCATCAGCGTTATCCAATCGTTCAAGGGTTCAGTCGTTGGAGCTGATATTGTTGAATTCAACCCGCGTAGGGATGTCAGGGGAATGACGGACATGGTCTGTGCCAAAATCCTGAAGGAGATGGCTGCGAGAATGACGAGGAATCGCCGCTGAGGGGTCAAAGGCAGGAGATAGATTGCCAGCCGCATGTCCTTGTTGCGAGGTGTTCACGCCCGAACAGGCAACTCTAAGAAGCTCCTGTGGCGGTCGTCATGGTACAGCTTGATGTGAGCCGTCCGAGCATCTCTTCCGGATTCGCGCGCGACAGCCCCTCCGGAGTTATAGTTCTTCTGAAGATAGATTGAGTTCAGGCAGCCAACCATAAGTCGGATCCTGCTTCCTTTTGAAATCCTTCGCGCAAAGAACTGAAATCCCTCGAAATGATAGCGATTGATGACATTCGACTCAATCAACTCTTGGCTTCTGAGCGACTTCCGGTATCGCGCTCGAGCTATGTCGTCTGCCAGGGCGACGCTGGTCCCATCAGGCAGTATCTCGAACAAGCGGACTACGAAATCGGTGTCAGGGACATCCATCGCGATCCACGCACTGAATCTTGGCGTTCCCACGATTTCCGTATCCTCAGGGAACGGGTCAGAGTGGTAGATCACTCCATTCCCGAAAAGGTTGAGACAATACCGCTGGTCGGTGTTGTAGTTCTTAATCTCCTCACGCTCGAGGTCCGCCGGACGCAGGTCGAGCGGGTCGTATGTGAAGAGATCCGGTTTGGACCTCCCCGGCTTGCTCCTGCGCAGGAACCCCGAGTGAAACGCGTCATTGGCCTCGCCGTCCTTCGAGTCCAAGTAGAAGGTGAGCCTACTTCCTGACACCCGATCCAGATTGTCGGCATATACCCACTTCTCAGCCCCTTCCAAGTAGTATGCTACCCGTTTCTTCAGGAATTGTGGCTTCCTCCCTCTCTTCAAGGTCCAATCATACCATTCCTTGAGGAGCTTGTTCATGTCAAGGACGCTTGCCTCGCCGAATTTCAGACCGCCAATCTCCTTCGAAGGCTTCCTCGTACCCTCGTGATCCCATGGGCCAATGATGAGGTAGTGGAGAGTTCTGGCTCGAGGAGATGCATGAAGCATGTGCTGCTTGTAGTGGTGAAGGGCTCCGATCTGGTCTCCGTCATAATGACCTGTGATAGTGAGGATAGGCATCTCGATCGCCTTGTACCGCTCCCTGGAGGGAGCCAGTGATTCCCAGTACTCATCGACATCTGGATGCTCGATCCATTTCTGGAAGTGAGAAGAGGAGTTCCCAACAAAGCTGTCGAGTGTTTCGTATGGAAGTTGCTTCAAGTAGAATTCACGAAACTTCTCTATCCAAAAGCGCTGGTCCATCCATATGGTGGCATTGTCGGTCACTCCGCTCACCAGAGTGAACCACTGGATGTCGTAAGGATAAGCGATGTTCTTGCGCGGAAGGTCAACCGCAGCACACGGAGACGCAACTGGTACTATCGTTTCGAGATGTGGAGGAGCTTTGCCTGCCACAGACCATTGGTTGCTACCAGCGTACGATCCTCCCCACATGCCAATCTTGCCATCGCACCATGGCTGCTTTGACAGCCATTCAACAATATCGTAGCCGTCCTCCTCATCATCCTCAAAGGGCGAAAAGTCGCCTTCAGAGTTCCCTCGACCTCGAACATCGATAACCAAGAAGACATAGCCGTGTCTCGTGAAGTAGACCGCATCACTGTGCCACGTGCTTCCCACATAGGGAGTCATCGTGAAGATGGCAGGGATTCTTCTTCTCGATTCCTTGGGTTTGTACAGAGTAGCATTGAGTCTCACTCCGTCTCGCATCGGTATCTTCAAGCCCCAGTTCATGTCGATTTCTGTCTCATCATCGTCAGGGGCACCGCTTCCTGGGAAGACATCAAATGGTGACGGCATGGTCCAAATCTCCGACAAAACCCCGATGAGGATGCTTGGCAATGTCTTTTTCCATTCAGGATGAGGAATAGACGCGGAATGAAATGAGTTTGGCTCGGTGCAGTAGTCCCCTGATTGAAAAAGAGCCAGATGTTCAAGTTCAAGTCCGGCTCACGATGCTTTCCTTCGCCTCGCCTCACCTATCAACATGGTTGCCACCAGGAGGACCACCACCACGAACTGCATCACCCCGAATTCCGGTATCATCACTGGAGGCGTCGTCAGGGGATAGTAGTCCTTCGCCCCGGCGCTCCCGGTGAGGTTGTATGACCAATCCACTATGCCATCCGAATTGGCATCAGGGGTCGTCAGATCGCTCCACCTGTTGCCGTAGCCGTGGGGGGAGCCTGAGGTGTTCCACCAGTTGTTCGTCCCGGCGTCGTTTGCCTGCACCCCTCCTCCGTAGTTGCCTGCGAACGTGTTGTTCCATATCCTGTTGTATGATCCGGTTTGAATGTATATTCCTCGATCACCGTTGTTGAACACCTTGTTCCAGGATATGTTGTTGTAGCTGCTCCCTTGCGAGATATAGATGCCAAAATAACCATTGTGTGAGAAGTTGTTGTCCGTCACGGTATTGCCACTCGACCCTTGGATAATGATGCCCATATCACCGTTCGAGCTGCAGTTGTTATTTCTGACGGTGTTGTGGTAGCTGGATCCGAAGAGATATATGCCGATATCATCGTTCAGATCGTTGTCTGTCAGGATATTCCCGTACGATGCTTGGAGATTTATACCGGCACTATTGCCATTGAATGTATTGTTGCTGACGATGATGTTGGTGCAGGTCTGGACGAGATATATGCCCCTACCGTTCGAGCTGAAGTTGTTGTCGCTCACAGTGTTATTGCTCGATTGATCGACGATAATGCCATCTGAATTGCCTGAGAAGGTATTGTTACAGATAGTGCTGTTCACGCTCTTGAGCTGATAGATACCCCAGAACATTCCATTGCCGTGGATATAGCAGTTCCTGAGCACATAGTGCGCGTCCGTGAACATTATGCGTATCGCAGTATCTCCGGACGAATCTATGTCCCAGCCCTCTATGATGTAGGGATCCGAGGCAGTCCCGTTACCAGACACGACTCCGTTCAATGGGAAAAGGGTGTTGTTGAACTGGGCGTTGCCAATGATGGAAAAGCGCTGATGCGAAGTATAAGTAACTCCTGCAGGGACCGGCGGGGGGAGAATCTCAGCTGATGGGCTCAACAGGAGAGACAGAGGCAAAGCCAATAGGATCGCCACGGCCAATGCCACGAACAAGCTCCAAAGAGGTTTCGGCTCTCTTCGTCCTCTCGACTCGGGTTTCCTACGATCGATCTCTGGAACCCTTGACAACACCTTTGCGTATCTTCCGCGGTCGAGCTCATAGCCGGGATTGTACACCCCGTGACTTGGGAATTTGATTGCCACTTCTCACACTCACTCAAGTATGATCCTCTGTTCAATATGACCTTTTCTATCATGCGCAATAGAACAAAACTCTTGACGCCCAGCCAGGAAAAGCCCAAAGGGGAGGAAAGACGAAAAAGAAGAGGTTTGAGTTCACTAGCAATGATTACGCTGCTCATTGAGGAGGCCACGGAATATCCCAGAACACCTGACCCGGGCTAGCTCCAGGGTCGGGATTGTCAGGCATCGACCATCCGCCTACTCCGAAATACACCTCCACATCGAAGGACCACCAGAATGTTGACAAACCGCCAATCGAATCTTCCGAGAACACCATCTGGAATTTCGGTCCGTCATGCGTGAACTGCAAATGTGTCATGACGCGCATGTCAACATCCCATAGACTGGCAGAGTAGCTCGATCCGTCATACGTCAAAGTCACGAAGTATGCGAAAGGCAAGGGGTTGTATGGATCCCAAGGCCCAGCGGATTCAATAATCATCTGCCAGGTCGCCAAACTCATCCCGCACGGCAGTGCTTTCCCCTCTTGTGGAAGACCAGCCGCGAGTTCCATCCCGAATGTGTAGATCTTCCCCTTTTGCGCAAGCCACGCGGACACGATGTCTAGGTATCCGGCAGTTACCACTGGCGTGTTATCCCCCAATACGTGCCTGGGCTCCCCAGTACTCCAGTTGTAATGCTTGCAGAGGTCTCCCTGCCTGTCCGGAACCGTGACCATCTTCGTTCCGGCCGAGACACCACTCGGAACCAGCAATAATCCTACCACAATCGCGCTCAATACCGCCACCACTAGTTTCCTCATTTACTCCCTCCTCATCGAACCACCCTGGAGGTGTTCGCTCCGTCCCCTTCTCTGGCCCTTTGTGCCAGTACGCAGTCCTTGACAACGGCAGTCAGAGTCATAAGCGCACGTCTGGGGAACAGATGAAATTGAAGTCATAAACGGACGGCAAACTACCATTTCATTCCGACTCTAATTGAAAGAAAGGACATTTTCAGAGGGATAATATGGTGCCAAGCTTGCTGATCAGGGTCATTGCTTCCTAAGTCCAGACGTCGGATTGTGCGTTCTAGCATTCTTGGAAGGGCGCGTCCGGACTGCAGGCAACTTGTCTCGCCAGGTCGTGTATTTGCGTTCAAAGTAGTTGAGATTGAACATTATGGACAGGACATCTTCATCCCCGTTGATCTCTCTGAGGATCCTGCGCGTCTCAGTCATCTTGTCAGAGCAGAGAGCGCATATGAGGAAACCTGGGATATTGCTGAATGACCTGACGAACGCGAGGTGGTACTTCGAGAGTAGCCTCTTGCTGACTTCTACTTTGTCAGCACCTTCCCTGAGGTTCACATGCACAATCGTGTAAATATCTTCTCCTGAGGGTGGGTCCCAAGGCACGTTCAAATCTAGCGAACCCTCGGATATCATGTCATCTAGATGTCGCCTGACCGTCTTGGCCGAGACTCCAACCATATCAGCGATATCCGCTATTGGTGCGCGCGCGTTGTCCTTGAGTGAAGCGATAATCCTGAGGTCGAGTTGAGAGAGTTCCTTGTAGCTCTGCTTCCGCTTCCCTCCATCAATATAGTCAGGCTGGATCCCAGAATCGATGTAGGCTATGCCCACGGTAGGCTCCGGCATCTCCCCTGCTCGTTTCACGAATTCGACATAGCTATCGAGTTCGGATATGTTTCTCAGCTCCCCGAGGACATAGAGGAAATTCCATCCGGCGACGACTACGATCTTCGAGAATTCGCTTTCCCCCAATCTGTTCAGCGTCTCCTCGATCGATGCTGTCTTGGATCTACCGAAGACCATCACAGGGACTGCATCAAGGTAATAGATGGAAATGCCCGCAGTTATGCCTTGTATCACCCCGATCTTCGTCAAGACTTGTAATCGGTGGTGAACGGCCTGCGTGGAAATCCCAAGTTTCTTGGCGAGCTCCCGGAGATGTATCCTGGGGTCCGCAGATATCAGAAGCAATAGCTTCCGGTCAGTATCATCCATTTCCTTCAGAACGCCTATCGCATGCGAAGTATTCAACCTTTCTCAGAAGGACCTGGATGCATGATCCCTGACGAGAGAACATTGTGTAGCACGCTCTCTGAACCTTCTCGGTCACCAGGAAAAGAGAAGAAAAGGTTTCTACCTCGGTGCCAAAGTTCCCCTGATTGAAAAAGAGCCAGTAACTCAAGTTCAAGTCCGTCCTACTTCTTTACTGCGTAGTAGAGACCGAGGACGCCAAGAAATCCAAAGTGAGGCAGGCTTGGATTGATGCGACGAACCTCATCACGAGGAGTACTTAAGCGGTTGAGAGAGGCTGCGATGGCTTCCCCTAACGGTTATATTCAAAGGAGGGGATTGTCCTCCTGAAAGGATGCTTGAGAAACACTTCCTGAAGGGCATCGAATTCGGTCTCGTGGGCGGGGTCGTAGGAACCATCCTGATGGATATTGTGATGGTCGCGACTTTTCTGATGGTGGGAGAGCCGTGGGACACTTTCTTCACGATGGTCGGTGAGAAACTCGGAGGCGGCGCAGCGATCGGAATTGCCCTTCACAATCTCGTTGGTCTCACGGGAGGATTCGCTTTTGCGTTGTCGGTTCTTAGTATCCCGGGTCTTCGAATTGAAAGCAGAAGGAGGGGGCTTACGTTAGGCATCGCTGCCGGAGCCATAACCATACCGGCCGGCTGTATCCCGTTGGCCATATGGCTCGGCGAGCCTATTCTGATCGTCATAGCTTTCTCGGCTCTCCCTCATATGGTGTGGGGAACCGTTCTTGGCTTGACTGTGGGCTACGGATTGGTTTCCCGTAAGATCCGACCCTCTCCTGCTTGATGTATGTATCGATCGGCGTCGCCCGATCTCCGAGATTCCTTCAGATTCTGACCCGAAAAGTTCTTAATGGCAACTGCAATCCCCTGCGGGGGATTCTATGAAAGCACTGGTTGCCTATTTGTCCTCGACGGGGAACACGAAGAAGATTGCTGAGGCCATCTGCGACGAGATCAGATGCGACAAGGACATCATGAAGGTCGACGAGGTCCAGGATATCGGATCGTATGACATCTCCTTCCTCGGGTTTCCAGTCCACGGGTACGGGCCTGACAAGAAGACAAAGGAGTTCCTGGGGAAGCATTGCACCAATGGACGTAAGGTAGCACTCTTCATAACACATGCTGCACCGGAGGAGGAACCAGAACTCCCGGAAACGCTCGCGAAGTTCAAGCGGGCAGCTGCCGGAGCGGACCTCCAGGGTGTCTTCGACTGCCAGGGAGAGCTTGCCAAAGGCGTTAAATTCATTATGAAGATAGCTCCAAGCAAGAAGATGCGCTCACAGGCAAAGATGGACAACAGCAAAGGACAGCCAGATGCAGCTCGAGTGGAGAAGGCCCGGGCATTCGCCCGAGAGACTATGAGCCGGATGGACTCTTCGAAACCGAGTTAGAACTCAGGACTAGCGGAATGGGCAAGCGAGGGTTCATCTCAGGATGATCTCCGCTCGCTCAGCTGTCTGCTCGACTATCGCTTGGACCCGCCTCTGAAGATCTGACTCTTCCTCTACGCCATCCTTTTCGATGCCCTTCCCTTCATTCTTCGAAGTTTCATCAGATGTTGATACTGCCATTCTCGTTCTTTGGTCGAAGCAGCGTCAGCACTGGCTGGCAGGGTAGCGTCACGGATTGCAGTGGCTGCGTAGACCGCTGCGGCGAGGGCATGTTTAGGGACGTGTGCCGTTGCCACCGCTTGTCCTGCGGCACGGGCAGCTGAGCGGGCTGTATCATCATCTTTCACCTCACGGGCTGCGGAGTGCGAATCAAGCGCAGCCTTGCGTATGACCGCCATCCTGAACACGTCCGTCTTGACCCAAGCTCGTCCTGTTTCAATTGCAACTCTGGGACGGTTGTCTTTTGGATATTTGCTCTCAAAGAAAGGCAATACACGCTCCGCGCAATCAAGAGCCCATGTTGCTAGCGTCTTGTGATCGGTATTCTCTGCAAGCTCGGCGGTTCTTCCCTCATGCGGATTCGTGACGGCTAATCTCGATTTCTTCATTTAGCATATCCTAGAGTGAAACGCCAAAGTGCCAGATCGAGCTAGGTATCGCCCTCAGGGTGAGCTCAGGATGGTGGTGGTGAACTCCTCTACCTTTCCCTGCCAGCCTTCCTTCAGGGGCCCCTTCAGCGTCTCCGCTGAGACCAAGAATACCTTGTCGGCGACTTTCACCAACCCCTTCACCCTCAAGATCTCATCCAGGGTGGGTATGGTCTTCCTCCAGCGGTTAACTTCTTCCTCCGTAGGCATCTGCCCGGTCTTCTTATTAGGCACCGCGTCACCGTGGGTCGCGAATATGGCATACTTTGTTCCCGACGGCAGTGAGACCTTCTTGATGAAACGGCGCATGCTCCCTAGCGGCCCGCCGAATCGCGTAGGTGACCCAAAGACGTACAGGTCGGCGAGGGGCAGCTCCTTTGGCTTCGACTCATCGATATGATGCACGTTCACCTGGTGCCCCTTGGTCTCCATGACCCGACGCAACTCCTCGGCGACCTTCGCTCCGTTCCCGAACTTCGAGGCGTGATATAGCTCAATCTTGATGAGGACCCCCCCCCCTTCAATGGCGAATGCAACCAATCTCTCTTAATGACATCTTGCTAGCCTGGGCTACGAGTCATAGTCTAGAGAGGTTTAGATTCCTCCCAATTGCAGCCCGAGCATTCGATGTCATCTCGTTGACGTGGAAGAGGATGCAAAAGGTCTTCATCTCGGTGCATAGAACCCCGAATTGAAGAACAGCCAGATGTCACGGTTCATGTCCGGCTCCCTGCACTTCATTCTTCCTCAGGCTATGGGGATGTCTGTTCGGGCTCGATTCGCCTCTATTACGGGCAAACGTCCTGCGGTGGGAAGGCACGGTAGGGAATCCGCCATGGTCTCTCTCGGCGCGCAAGCGTCCGCCTAGTGAAGTCGCACCTCAAAAACAACATACTGACTCATCATAACCGTTAATTAATCGCGAAGTATATTCCCCCCCGGCTAGGGCCCAACAGGGGGTCTTACTATGGGGGGATAAACTGAAAGCAACAAAGATAGCATGTTTTGCGTTAGTCATGCTGATGATCGTGGGCGCCTTCGCTCTGGCAGTGCCCAACGCAGCGGCGGCCTCGACCATAGCTGACGTAGTGAAGAAGGATATTGGACCTGAGATCAGGAAGATGCAGCCCAACAAGGCGGAGGTCGCAGCAGCCGCCTCGGGTGCTTCCCTTCGGTACGGTCTGTCCGACGTGTACGAACTCGGCGACAAAGTGTCGTATTATGTGGATGGATACGGCGTAGAAGGCTTCATTGATTTCGAGAAGAGGGGCGAGGGCAGCCTGGTGGAGGTATGGATCGCGACAGACCTGAGCTTCCCGACTGGAGACCCTCGGAATAGCGACCCGAACAAGATCACGATCTATGACTGGCAGGTCGAGTACCTCATCAATGAATACGAGACAGTCATCTATCCAGTTGAGTCGAAATACTTCGGCACGCCTGCATTCCATGATGGCTCAAATGCTACCATTGATGAAATGGGATATCCCACGTTCGACGATGCTGCTGGAAGGCTCATGATCATGGTATTCAACATGGTCGATGAAAGCTACTACGATTCGACCTATCCGAGCTACGTAGTCGGCTACTACTCGCCATCCATTGAGAACTACTATGACCGTAATGTCATCCACCTCGACAGCTATGACTGGACAAACAGGCTCGGTGCCGACGTAGCCAGACCGTTCGTGTACGAATCCACGGTCGCTCACGAGTACCAGCACCTACTGCACGACGACCTCGACGCGGACGAAGTATCCTTCGTCAACGAGGGATGCTCGATGTACGCTGAGATGCTCTGCGGCTACGGAGAGCCATGGGGATACATTGAGCAGTTCCTGTACACCCCTGACAACTCGCTGACCGAGTGGGGCGACCAGGGCGACATCAACATCATCGCCGACTACGGCGCAGCTGCGATGTTCGCAATCTACCTCAATGACCATTTCGGAGGAGCGGACTTCATCGCAGCTTTGGCTGCCAACCCAGCAAACGGTGAAGAGGGAGTAACATCGACTCTAGTGGCTGCTGGCTATACTGACTGGGACTTCGAGAGGGTATTCGATGCGTGGAAGATGGCCAACCTGATCCACTCCGATGACTTCGGTGGCGGATTGTACAACTACGTGTCGATCAACCTGAACGATCCTAGGGCGGGCAAGCTCACGACCCTGAAGATCAACCCTGGAATGGGCTTCGTAACGCAGTCCTATGCCTTCCAGTACACCTGGACCCAGGACGGATACAACACCGGGACTTACCTGCTAGGGCCTTACGGGACTGACTACCTGAAGATACAAGGCACAAGAGCTGGGCAGCTTCCGAAACTGAACTTCAAATTCGACGGCAACGACTTCTACGAGCCCGGTTGGACGCTTACGGCGGCCCCTGCAGTCCCTGGCTTCTCAGGGATGGTCTGGTATTCAGGCGCTAGCGACCTCAGGGATGTCTCCGTTGTTGGAACGGTCGATTTGAGCGGCATGACCAAGGCGATCCTTTCGTTCGACACCAGCTACGCCATCGAAGAACAGTGGGACTTTGGCTTCGTGCAGGTGTCAACGGATGGCGGGGCCACATGGACATCGCTGGCGAACGAGTTCACCAGATCCGACATTGTCCTTGAAGGACACCCTGACATCGCAGCGAACCTGCCTGGGTTCACAGGATTCGGTTCCGGGAACATGGAATTCAACCTGTCCGCTTATGCCGGCAGCGAAGTGATGCTCTCGTTCCGGTACATGACCGATTGGGGCTACACGGAGAAGGGTTGGTATGTGGACAACATCGCCATCAACGGCAAGGTCGTTGACAATGGTGATGACATCCGGTCCTTCAAGTCGATGCAGCCGCCGATAGAGGTTGACTTCTCGGTCATCATGTACGCTCCAGCGTACACCAACGACGAGATCTCGCTGCCGTACAAGATGGAGACCCTGAGCCTGGCGGATGGTGCCGAGACGGTCCTGCACAGCCTAGCGGGTTACGCGGGATACAAGGACATATACATCATCATATCGCCCGACCATGGACCGACCAACTACAAGTTCGGACTGCTCAAGGCTTGAGCCGAACCCGACCTAAACCTCTTTCGTTTTCATCCTTTCTTGCCTTTTCTATCCGACGAGAGTCGTCTGGATGTCCTTTGACAGCGCCGGCTCCGCGATGTTCAAACTAGCCACTACACACGACGTTGAGAACAGCCCATAGGGGAGAAAAGGTGAGAAGAAGAGGCTTGGAAGGAGTCTAGCCTGGTGCAATAACCCTCTGGTTGAAAAAGAGCCAACAGTTCGGGTTCACACACGGCTCCGTCCACACCCAGGGCCTGCACAGGGGGTTTCCCGGTGGGATCTTAACCGCTGATCCGTGGTCTCGCCTCATGACGTAGGCAGGGGACCTCGTCTACACACGATCCCTTTCCCCAGATTCTGTTTCAGTGATGGTCAAGGGATGCTGCGCGCAGGAACGTCGAGACTCTCGATCAACGGAGCGCCGCATCCGATGCACTTCTCTTCATCCTGTTTGTTCAGACTTCCGCAGTACCTGCACCTGACTCTGATGGCTGACGCGTTCCTGAGCTTCTCGACCCGTTCGGCGTAACCCCTGAGAATGTAGTATCTGGCCAGAAGAAGGACAATCCCCGCGACGACAAGCCCCGACGCAGGTATTACCATCCCCAGGCCGACGAAGTAGCCCGGGATGAGCAGGAACAGGCCGAAGAAGAGGCACATGATGGCGAGCATCATGTAGATAGTGGCTCGGTCCTCCGTGTGAGAGCCCTCTGGGGGAAGGATCATA
>Ga0315278_10005111_pt1 | contig 11903 bp, 12 predicted proteins | sample YL17G06_0_MG_FD_203880 | JGI IMG/M metagenome (GOLD analysis project Ga0315278, IMG submission 203880) | Sediment microbial communities from Yellowstone Lake, YNP, Wyoming, USA - YL17G06_0 | ecosystem: Environmental > Aquatic > Freshwater > Lake > Sediment | place: USA: Wyoming | collected... | reverse complement strand
CGCAAAAACCGGCGTCCCCGGGGGTCGGCCTCACTCACATCCGTGTATCGGGCGCAAAGGTGGAGTTCACTTCTGCGTAGGGGACAGGGAGGGGGGAGTTCTTTCAGGACCGTCGCCAGCAGGGAGGCTGGCGAGGAGCTTACAGGGACGTATTCACAGCGTGTCCTGAAAGAACTCACCGCTCCCTGAGCCCGGCGACTATGCGCATGCACACTAAGGCATGTCCGGAAGCAAATGCCCGCCTCAGCGGGACTCATGCACAACATCCGCCGGCCACCATGGGGCTGTCTGCAGGATAGTCAGGTCTGATCAAACAGTTGAAAAAGTGGGAGTCGGCCGATAAGCCGGGTTCTGTCGTGGGCAATCATTCATCTGGGACTGCCGTCACCGGCAGCCTCAAGCAACCTACCCGAAAGCGCCGCGGGCAACGGCATTGCTTTCCTATTTGGTCTTGCTCCAGGTGGGGTTTACCTAGCCGCAGAATGTTGCCACCTGCGCGGTGCGCTCTTACCGCACCATTTCACCCTTACCGGTCAAAACCTGGCGGCTTCGACTGGCGGTATACTTTCTGTTGCACTTTCCGTGGGCTCACGCCCCCCAGGGGTTACCTGGCACCTTGCCCTGTGGAGCCCGGACTTTCCTCTCCGCTGCAGCGTTTCCGGCGCCACGGAGCGATTGCCTGGCCGACTCCCGCAGCTATTGTCTCGCAGCAGCCTGGAGATTGATAGTTAAGCTTCATCCAGGCCAGACAGTTTTTGATAGAGCACTCTTCTGTCGACACCGCATAACCGTGCCGCAACGCGTGCAGCCTGGCTGCCGGACAGGTATTCCTGCAAGGCATGGCCCATCTCGATGGCCCGGGGCATTTGCTCATCCTGGTCTCGCTCGACACCCGCGACCAGGATTACAAACTCACCCTTTTGCTGCATCGGATCGGCGCCAAGCACCTGCTGCAGATGGCCCAATTCGCCTCTAAGGGTCGTCTCAAACCGCTTGGTCAGTTCCCGGCAAATCGCTGCAGGCCGCTCTGCGCCGAAAACTTCGGCCATGTCTTTAATGCTGGCAAGAACCCGGTGACTGGATTCAAAAAACACCAGGGTGCGTGACTCAGAGCGCAGGCGCTCCAGGCAGGTAGTGCGGGAGGCCTGCCTGGCGGGCAGAAATCCCTCGAAAACGAAACGATCGGTGGCCAGGCCGGCTATGGAAAGTGCGGCCGTTATTGCGCTGGGACCGGGAATCGCCTTGATGGGGACGTTTGCAGCGATGGCCAGGTTCAAAAGGCGGTAACCCGGATCAGACAACAAGGGGGTCCCGGCATCCGAGACCAGGGCCAGGGACTCGCCCGCACACAATCGCTTAACCAGTTGCGGCCCCACCGCGGACTCGTTGTGTTCGTGCAGAATTACCAGGGGTGTTTTGATGCCGAAGTGGTCGAACAACACCCGCGTGCGCCGGGTGTCTTCGGCAGCGACCATGCTAACATTGGAAAGGATATCAACTGCCCGGTAGGTCATGTCATCGAGGTTGCCAATGGGAGTGGCAACCACGTAGAGTTCTGCTATCGGCTTGTCGTAGTTCATGAAGTTCCCATCCTGATAAGGCTGGCTTCGGGTTAATCCTTTTCGGGTCAATCCCTTTCGAGCCAATCCCCTTAAGGCCAATTATTATGAATCATTGGCATTATGAATCATCAGGGCAGCTGCTGAGGTATCATTTCGTTTTGGATATGCACCGGACCATACGCTGCAATGCTTTATCGGCCTGACTCCAACCGCCCCCGGGCAATGCGCTGCCCCAGCCTGACTCTGTGCCTGGCCCTGTGCCTGGCTCTGCTGCATGCCTGCGCCGGAACCCCACCGGCCCCCATAGCCGTGGAGAAACCGGAACCCAGCCCGGAGCAGGCATTCGCACAAGGCAACTATGCACAGGCGGCCCACCTGTGGCAGCAACAGTCTGCGAGCGCCAGCGGATCAACAGCAAGCGGCCTCCGGGTGCGTGCGGCGGATGCCTGGATGCTTGCCGACAATCTTGCCCAGGCGGAGGACAACCTTCGTGTGGTGGACAAGTCTGAATTGTCCGGTGCGGACACCGCACGCCTGAACCTGGTTCTCGCAGACATCGCCTTGCACAGGGACCAACCGAGTGGGGCGGAAATGCTTTTACGGCAAGCGCAAACCAATCTGCCCAAGTCTTCACAACAGCGATTTGATCAACTGTACAAGAGCACGCAACTGATGCTTGCCCAACCGGGTTCGCACGATATTTCGCACGCCCTGGCAGTGATCAATGCCAGCACGAGTTACCAGCCCGGGGAGGGCCTGCAGTTTTTGCACTCATTGCAGGATATTCCATCGAGTGAATTGGCCCTGCGCTCTATCAATCCTGCTGATTCGACCAATCGTGGTGGCGACCAGGCTACAGCCGGATGGCTGGACCTGGCCCTGGTGATCCGCCAAAACCTGGTGCACGCTGACTCCGTGCAACAAAACATCGAAGCCTGGAAAAGCCGCCATCCGGGTCATTTCATGACAGCAGAGAACGCACTGGATCTGTGGTTGGTCTATCGACAGGAATTTACCAACCCGCAAAAAGTTGCGGTGCTGCTTCCCAGGCAGGGACCTTTGCAAGCAGCAGCCGAGGCAATACGCGATGGCATCATGAGTGCTTACATGGAAAGTCCCGGGGGTGCGGAACTGGTGTTCCTCGATACCGGCGAAGCTGGAGAGCTTATTGATTCTGCATATTTGAAAGCCAGGGATAAAGGCGTGGACTGGATCATTGGCCCCTTGCAAAAACCCGAGATCGAAGCCTTGCTCAAGCTCGCTGGCCTGGCAACACCGGTATTGGCGCTGAATGACTTGCCTGCGGCGCTGAATGACTTGCCTGCGGCGCTGAATGACTTGCCTGCCAATTTTACCGCGCCTCCGGGCCTGGAAGGGCACATCCAGGCAATATCCCTTTCCCAGGATGAAGAGGCACGAGCGGTTGCCCGCGAAGCCATCCGTTCCGGCTTTCACAGCGCTATTGTTCTTGCGCCGGAAACAGAATGGGGTGCGCGCATGACGCAGGATTTCACAGACGAATTCCTACAGGAAAACCGGCAAATCGTGGCATCAGCCACCTACCTGGAGAGCGAGAATGACCACTCGCCAGCCCTGGAGCATTTGCTTGAAATTGATGGAAGCAGAGCACGTAAGTTGCAAGTCGAAAACGCCCTACAGATGAAACTTGAATTCGCACCGGTGCGCAGGGACGATGTGGACGTTTTGTTCCTTGTTGCGAGCAGTAGCCAGGGCCGGTCGATTCGTCCCCAGCTTCGATTCCTCGATGCTGGTGATATCCCGGTGTATGCAACTGGCCGGATTTTCACCGGAAAGGCTGATCCCGCCGGAGATCAGGATCTCAACGGAATTCGATTTCCCATTACACCGCTGCAGCTACAGCTGGATTGGACTGCGCCTCCCCCGGATTTTGTCAGTTTGCGGGGCGGTGTTTTTACATCACTGTATGCCCTTGGCCTGGATGCGTGGACCATGTTGCCCTGGCTGGACATGATGAAACGTGACCCCGATTTCCGTTTTCCCGGTGCTTCGGGCGTCTATCGCTTCGGATCCTCTGGTGCGTTATATCGGGAGCCTGCTTTTGCCCTGTTCATCCGGGGTGTCCCGGTGCCGCTTAATCCCGCAACGGCAAGCGCAGACACCGGTGATAATGATGGACCAGCGCCAGGGGATGGACCAGCGCCAGGGGATGGACCAGTGCCAGGGGATTGACCAGTGCCATGGTGACCAATACCAGGGCTGTCGGTGGCCAGTGGGAACGCCATGCCGAAGCCTACCTGCACCGCCGCGGCTTGAAGACGGTTGCGCGCAATTTCAATTGCCGCGTGGGTGAAATCGACCTGGTCATGGAAGACGGGGAGTGCCTGGTATTCATGGAAATTCGTTACCGTGAAAACAGCCGCTTCGGTAGCGGTGCAGAAACCGTAACCAGGGCCAAACAGCGCCGCATCATATGCGCGGCGCAGAAGTACTTACAGCTTCACCGCAACCGTGCTACGCAACCGTGCCGGTTCGATGTAATCTCGCTGGGAAATGAGCAGGGTAAATTGACGGTAGAGTGGATCCGCAACGCTTTCACCTGCTGAAATGATCATAGCCCAGTCGCGTGGGCACGAACTCTGTTCCATCTGCCTGATGTAAGCGCAAGCGGCTGCCTTCCGTTATCCTGCCGATGACCGTCAGGCCTACGCCTCCGGCCTCTGCCAATGCAGGTAGCTGCGCCTCCAAAGTCGCGGGCAAGGTGAAGCACAATTCATAATCATCCCCTGCGCCGAGTTGCAGGTTCCAGCGCTGTTGCAGATCCAGCTTGCTCAATGCTTCCGGGCAAGGCAGGCAATCCAGCGACAGCTCCCCGCCAACATGCGAAGCAGACAGAATATGCCCGAGATCGGCAGCCAACCCGTCCGAGATGTCGATACAGGCAGTCGCCTTGCCAAGCAAGGCCTGGCCCAGCGCGAGACGTGGTTGAGGCCGTGTTAGCGCTTGCCACGCCGATCGATCAACCACGGCTTTCCGCTGCAACTGGATCAAGCCGAGACCAGCCAAACCGGTGGTCCCGGATAGTACTATCAGGTCGCCAGGCCTGGCTCCGCTGCGTAACAGCGCGCAGCCTTGGTCCACCACGCCCAGTGCCGTAATGGTAATACTCAATGGACCCGAGGTGGTGTCACCACCCGCAAGATATACTGCACTGGGTGTAGCCAGGTGCTCAAGGCCTTGTGCGAACCTGTCCAGCCATTCCCTGCCTGGATCCGGAATGGTCATGGCCAGGAAAAAGCATACCGGTTGCCCCCCCATGGCAGCAATGTCGCTGAGATTTACTGCCAGCGCCTTGTAGCCGATATCGAAAGGGGCTGACTGATGTGGAAAATGTACGCCATCCACCAGGGTATCGGTAGTAACCAGCAACTGCCGTCCGGGTTCCACTGAAAGCACCGCCGCGTCATCACCGATGCCCACCGAACCCGGCTTCAGCAGGCCAGCAGTCCTGGCGTTCACAATTCCCTGCAAGCGGCCAATTAGCTCAAATTCACTCATGGCCAGGCCACTAGTCAAGCGGTCTCAGCCGGCCGCCAGCACCTGGCCGCCTTGTCCAGGACACCGTTGATAAATGTATGGCCTTGTTCAGCCCCGAAACGATGTGCAAGGTCTATGCATTCATCCAGCACAACACGAAACGGAGTGTCAGGACAATTGAGTAATTCCCAGGCCCCGAGGCGCAGTACTGCCTGCTCCATGATGTCCACCTGCACCATGGGCCGGTCGAGGAAAGGCTGCAACCGTGCGTCAAGTTCAGCCTGGCTGCCAATTACGCCCTGCAGCAGGCTTGCAAAGAATTCCTCGTCCACCATGCTCAAGTCCTGTGCCAGGCGGAACTGGCGCAGGATTTCATCAGCATCCTGCCGGGTAATGTGCCACTGGTACAAAGCCTGCAACGCCCTGCGGCGTGCTCTTTGGCGCCTCTCGTGGCCTCCCGTGTGGACCGGCGCTTTCTGCCCCGCAACGGGAATACCGGAATTCATTTCCTTTCTGCCTGCCCGAGTTCTTGCGCCAGGTCCTGCAGGGCTTCAACCATATCAAGCGCCGCAATTGCTGCATCAAATCCCTTGTTTCCCGCATCCTTCCCCGCCCGTTCCAGTGCCTGCTCGATGGTGTCCGTGGTCAACACCCCGAACATGACGGGAATTCCATGATCCAGGGCAACGCGGCCCAAGCCGGCGGCGCACTCCCCGGCAACGTAGTCAAAATGAGGAGTGCCACCGCGGATCACTGCACCGAGCGCAATGATGGCATTGAACTGGCCGGAGCGGGCCATGTGCTCGGCAGCCAGGGGCAATTCAAACGCTCCGGGAACCCAAACCAGCGTTACGTCCGCCCCGGATAGCCCGCGACGGGACAAAGCCTCATGCGCCCCGGCCAGCAGTTGATCAACTATGAATTGGTTGAACCGGCTGGCGACCAGTCCAACACGAAGTGCAGCGCGAGCTTCTTTCCCGCTCATTGATGCACACTCATGCGGGCAACCTGGGGCTGCAATTCCTGCGCGCCACTGCCCTGTGGATGGATGTACTCCACGACTTCCAGGCCGAACCCGGCCAGCCCGGCCATTTTCCAGGGAGCACTCAGAACTCTCATCTTGCGTATGCCCAGGTCGGCAATGATCTGGGCGCCAATTCCGTAGGTGCGAAGTTCCCGTGACCGCCGGTTGTCTCCGCTCGCGGCCACCGCCGGTTCGGGCTGCTGCTGGATCAGTCGCAGCAATCGTTCATCCGAGCGTTCCCCTCCCAGCACCAATACCATGCCGCTGCCATTTGCCACAATTTCAGCCAGGGCGGTGCGCAATGGCAGGCCAAAATCCGAGCGGTGCACAGACAATATATCGCTAAGGGGATTCTGCACGTGAACCCTGACCAGGCAGGGTTCTTCAGCGTTCACCTCGCCACGCATCAATACCAGGTGCAAGCGCCCCTCGATGGTGTCGCGATAAGTGTGCAAGGTGAAGGGGCCGAAGTCGGTGTCAACCTCGTGGTGTGAAACATGTTCAATGGTCTTCTCGGTCTGCATGCGATAGTGAATGAGATCTGTAATAGTACCAATCTTGAACCCATGTTCCCGCGCAAACTCTTCCAGCTGGGGCCTTCGCGCCATGCTGCCGTCTTCGTTCAGAATCTCGACCAGGGCGGCTGCCGGCTCAAGGCCAGCCAACATGGCCAGGTCGACACTGGCTTCTGTGTGGCCAGCACGTGCCAGCACTCCACCGGGCTGCGCCATCAAGGGAAACACGTGGCCCGGTTGCGACAGGTCGGACGGATCGGCATCGGGCCTGACGGCAGTACGAATGGTATGAGCGCGGTCATACGCCGAAATGCCCGTAGTGATTCCTTCAGCGGCCTCAATCGACACAGTGAAATTGGTGGCGAAACGTGCCTGGTTCATGTTTACCATTAACGGCAGTCGCAGTTGCTGGCAACGCTCCCGAGTCAATGGTAAACAAATCAGCCCGCGGCCAAATCGCGCCATGAAGTTGATGTCCTCCGGACGCACCTTGGAAGCCGCCATGATCAGGTCGCCCTCATTTTCCCGGTCTTCATCATCCATCACCACGACCATTTTGCCCGCCCGGATGTCCTCGAGTAACTCCGGGATCGAGTTCAATACGTTTTTGTTTGTCATATCGTTGCTCCAGGAAATACGCTGCACCGGAAAATCACCTGTGCGTCCCTAATGAAGCTCTGAATAAATCAGAGTTTCCCTAATTGTTCCAGGTACCTGGCAATCAGGTCGACCTCAATATTGACCCGGCCTCCACATTCAAGGCTCCCCAGGGTGGTCGCTTCCAGGGTATGGGGTATCAGGCACACGGAGAAAATTTTGCCGGCCACCGAGTTCACTGTCAGGCTCACGCCATCAATGCATACCGATCCTTTCCGCGCAACGTACCTCTCAAGGCCGCCTGGCAACTCGAAATCAAATCGCTGTGCACGCCCATCGGGTTCGCGTTTTACCAGCCGCGCCATGCCGTCAACATGGCCGGTAACGAGGTGCCCTCCGAGGCGATCTGACAGGCTCATTGCCAGCTCCAGGTTCAGCCTTTGCCCTGGCTTTATCGAACCCAGGGTAGTAACAGCCAGTGTCTCTGCGGAAACATCTGCTGCGAAGCCCTGGTCTCCCGGTTGCAACATGGTGAGGCACGCGCCGGACACGGAGACGCTATCACCTTCCCGGACGGATCCGGATTTCAGCAGGTCCGTTGCAAGCAGGATCCGGAAATCTCCACCCACGGGGAGAATTTCCCGCACCACACCGACAGCCGTTACGATACCAGTGAACATGTCACCCGCCAGTGTTTCCGCAACCAGGTTGATCGGCAATTGGCCGCAATCGCAGCCGCATATCAACGCCAAAGTAGCACGTCTCCACAACGCGCAGCTGTGGTCTGTCACGCATGGATTCAAGCACACCCAGGTTGAACAAGCCCGGACCGCCTTCACCCAGCAGGACCGGCGCCTGGTACAGCACTATTTCGTCCACCAGGGCCGCCTTGAGCAAAGCGCCGCACAAATCGGCGCCCGCCTCAACCTGCACCTCGTTAATCTCCCGCACCGCAAGGGCACGCAACAAGGCATGCAAATCAATCCTGCCGTCGACTTCCGGCAAGGCCAGGCACTCGACGCCCGATGCAGAGAGGGCAGATGGGATGGCGTGTTCCTGGCTGCCTGCGATCACAGTAGAGGCAGGCTCCAGCATTACCCGGCTGCGCGGCGGCGTCCGCCAGTGCGTATCTGCAACCACGCGCAAGGGTTGAAGCGTCGACTCTTTGGCCGCCTCATTGACCCGGGCAGTAAGCGCAGGATCATCGGCCAGAACGGTCCCTATGCCGGTGAGTATGGCGCAGGATCGCGCCCTCCAGTGCTGCACATCAGCGCGGGATGCCTCGCTGCTGATCCACTGGCTTACACCGTTTGAAAGCGCCGTGCGACCATCCAGGCTGCTCGCAAGCTTTACCCTTACCCACGGTCTTCCTGATCGCATGCGCATCAGGAAACCTGCATTCAATTCTTCAGCTGCCGTTGCCATCAAACCACAATCGACCTGTACCCCCGCTTGCTGCAGTCGTCTTCGACCGGCACCGCTCACCCCTCCGTTCACTGCGACGTTGGGATCTTCCATGGCACAAACCACCCGGCTCACGCCCGCTGCCAGCAAAGCATCTACGCAGGGAGGGGTTCTGCCATGGTGACTACAGGGCTCAAGCGTTACGTACGCAGTTGCCCCTTGCGCGCCCCCTCCAGCCGATTCCAGCGCCACCACTTCTGCATGAGCGCTTCCAGCGGACACATGCCAACCGCTTGCAAGGACACGGCCGTCACGGGCAAGCACACAACCTACACGCGGATTGGGGCGCGTTGAATTCATGCCCCTGGCTGCCAGAGTGAGCGCCAAGGCCATGCACTCATGGTCGAAGCTGGAAAAAGTCACTCTTCTCGCCGGTCCTTTTGACTGCCCGATTGGTCCAGCAGGGAAATCTGGCGCGTGTCGCTTTCCCCCGGGTGCTGGCGCTCCAAACGCTCGATAACATCGCGAAATGCCTGCACATCCTCGAATCGCTTGTAGACCGAGGCAAAGCGGACATAGGCCACCTGGTCAAGAACGCTCAATTCGCGCATTACCCATTCACCGATCAGGCTGCTGGGAATCTCTGCATCTTCAACGCCGCTGATTTCGCGCAACAGCTTGCGGATACTGTGCTCAACCTCACGTGTTTCCACCGGGCGCTTTTCGAGCGCACGTAACATCCCGTTGCGCAGCTTCTCTTCGGAGAAAGCTTCCCTGCCGCCGTTGGACTTGATGATGCGCGGGGCCTTCAGTTCGGGTGCTTCGTAGGTATTGAATCGTGAACCACAGTCAGCACACTGCCGCCGCCGCCGGATCTGCATGCCATCGCCGGTCAGGCGGGAATCCACCACCCTGGTGTCGGTGTGGTTGCAAAACGGGCACCACATGACGTCAAGCTCAACTGCCGTAGACCGGATGATTCCGGCACAGGGCGAGCGCGGCTTGTTTTGCCTTTTCTATGACAGATGCATCACCCACGTGATCAAGTACGTCACAAATCAGGCCAGCCAACGCGCGGCAGTCTTCGGTGTCAAAACCGCGCGTTGTCACAGCCGGCGTGCCCAAGCGTAATCCGCTGGTTATGAACGGCGAACGCGGCTCACCCGGAACAGTATTCTTGTTGACTGTCATGTTCGCACAACCCAGTGCTTCCTCTGCATCTTTACCCGTGTAATCCTTGCCGATCAGGTCAACCAGGAACAGGTGGTTATCGGTGCCGCCGGAAACAATTTTGTAGCCACGCTCCATGATTACGCCAGCCATGGCGCGCGCATTGTTCACCACTTTGAGCTGGTATTCCTTGAAGCCGGGTTCCAGAGCTTCCTTGAAGGCAACTGCCTTGGCGGCAATGACATGCATCAGGGGTCCGCCCTGCGTGCCCGGGAAGACCATGGAATTCAATTTTTTCTGAATTGATTCGTCGTCACCCGCGAGGATGATTCCGCCGCGCGGACCGCGCAAGGTTTTGTGCGTAGTGGAAGTCGTTACGTGGGCATGAGGCACCGGGCTGGGATAAACCCCGGCCGCAACGAGACCTGCCACGTGGGCCATGTCCACCAGGAACCAGGCCCCAACCGAATCTGCAATGGCCCGCATCTTCTCCCAGTCGATGAAGCGGGAATAAGCGGAAAAACCGCCGATCAGCAGGCGCGGTTTATGCTGCCACGCCAGGTCGGCAATAATGTCGTAATCGATCAGGCCGGTTCGCTGGTTGATGCCATATTGGACCGCCTTGAAGAGGCGGCCGGAAAAGTTTACCGGGCTGCCATGGGTCAGGTGGCCACCTTCGGCCAGACTCATACCCAGGATGGTCTCACCCGGCTGCAGCAAGGCCAGGTAGGCAGCAGCGTTGGCTTGCGATCCCGAGTGTGGTTGCACATTGGCATAAGCGGCTCCAAACAGCTGTTTTACGCGTTCCTGCGCCAGGCGCTCAGCCACGTCAACGTATTCGCACCCGCCGTAGTAACGCTTGCCGGGATAGCCCTCGGCATACTTGTTGGTCAGCACCGAACCCTGGGCTTCCATTACCCGCGGACTGGCATAGTTTTCTGAGGCAATCAGTTCAATATGATCTTCCTGCCGGGTTCTTTCGTCATCCATGGCCTGCGCCAGTTCCAGGTCGTATCCGTGGATGCGGTAGTTGCTATCAAACATTCGAGTTCCTGTATTTCAGTAGGCCAGTTCCAGTATTACGCGCGCTGCACAAATGCACAAAATAGCTGGTGATTCTAACATTGATTGCGCTGTGGTGGCGCAGGGGTGGAATGAAGCGGACTCATCGCGCATAATTCGCGCCTCGCTAAATTGGACAAAACCATGGCTCAGTATATTTACACCATGATCGGGGTCAGCAAGGTTGTTCCCCCGAGCAGGACCATCATCAAGGATATCTCTCTGTCGTTCTTTCCGGGCGCGAAAATCGGACTGCTCGGGCTGAATGGCTCCGGAAAATCCACCGTTCTGCGCATCATGGCCGGAGTCGACACCGAGTTTGAAGGAGAAGCCAGGCCACAGCCGGGAATTCGCATTGGTTACCTGCCGCAGGAACCACAACTGGATGAAAGCAAGACCGTGCGTGAGGTGGTCGAGGAAGGCGTAGGTGAAGTGCGGGACCTGCTGATCAAGTTCGATGAAATCAGCATGAAGTTTGCCGAGCCCATGGACGACGAGGCCATGAATGATCTGCTCACGCAGCAGGCAGAACTGCAGGAAGCCATCGAGAATGCCAAGGGCTGGGAACTGGAACGAACATTGGAGGTAGCCGCCGATGCCTTGCGTCTGCCGGAGTGGGACGCCTCAATCGCCCACCTTTCCGGTGGCGAGCGTCGTCGTGTAGCGCTGTGCCGGCTATTGTTGTCCAACCCTGACATGCTGCTGCTGGACGAGCCAACCAACCACCTGGACGCCGAATCCGTCGGCTGGCTCGAGCGATTCCTGGTGGAATTCCCCGGCACCGTTGTAGCCGTCACCCATGATCGCTATTTCCTGGACAATGCCGCCGAATGGATCCTGGAACTGGATCGGGGCTATGGCATACCGTGGAAAGGCAATTATTCATCGTGGCTGGAGCAGATAGACCAGCGACTGCAGCAGGAAGCGAGCCGTGAAAATGAGCGGCAACGCTCCATCCAGGCCGAGCTGAAATGGGTACGATCCAATCCTAAAGGCCGGCAGGCCAAGAGCAAGGCACGCCTGCAGCGCTTTGAGGAATTGAATTCGCAGGAA
>Ga0315278_10005110_pt1 | contig 11904 bp, 17 predicted proteins | sample YL17G06_0_MG_FD_203880 | JGI IMG/M metagenome (GOLD analysis project Ga0315278, IMG submission 203880) | Sediment microbial communities from Yellowstone Lake, YNP, Wyoming, USA - YL17G06_0 | ecosystem: Environmental > Aquatic > Freshwater > Lake > Sediment | place: USA: Wyoming | collected... | reverse complement strand
GGTGCTCGCGCACCTCGCGGGGCGCAGGCGCATGGCGCGGTGGGAGCGTGCGACCTGACGAGGGCAGAGAAGATCGCGGTGGCCAAGGCGCTCGCCGCGTCCTGGACGCGGGCCGCCGACAAGGCGGCCGAGGCTGCCGCAGATGCTGCGGCTTACGCCCACCACCGGTCGATCGCGTGGGTCGCTCTCTTTGGGGGATCCGGTGGCGGCGGCGGGGGAAACACGGTCACGGTCGAGGAGGAGGACATGGGAGACAGTCATAGGCGATTGTGGGTCTACCCGACCGTCGGTGCCGGCGGGGCCGGGTGGGTGACTGGTGTTCAGATTCCAAATGTCGTCGCCCCAGGCACGTTCGATGCATACGTAGAGGTAATCCCCGCCGGATGGGCGGCCGCAACATTCACCCTGACCGCCCTGAATGTGGAGGTCGCGATGATAGACCTTGCCACTACCGACATCACCTACGAAATGGTGATCGCGACCGGTTTGCTTGGCGCGGAGGTTGAGCGGGCTAGGGTGAGGTTCACCCGCACCGATCTCGGCGCAGGGCTAGCGAAGGACTGGATCGTCAACCAGATTCCGCTGAAGACGGAAATGCTGCCTGCCGGATCCAGGATCAGCGCAATGTGGACATCATCAGCGGTAGCTCCTGCTCTTTCCATCTCCGTCCAGGGCCACTACTACGACTGAGGGGTGACGCGTTGACGGATGTTCGCACGGAATGGACGGCAGGCCAGAAGGCCGCTGGGTTCGGCGTTGCGGCGCTGCTCGTCGCGGGCCTCGCGGTGTCGCTGCGGGGCGTCGGGCGGTGCGGCCGCCTCGAGCGGCAGTACGCGTACGCTCTCCGCATGGGCGGGCAGCGCGACAACGAGGCGGTCCGCCTTCGCATCGCGGGGTCCGCCGGAGGCTGCGGGTGGGCCAGGAAGATCGAGGAGTCGCTCGAGCAGGACCGCTACCTGCGGTCGAAGGGCATCGGCTGACGGCATGGCGGGCAGGAGGGACAGGTGGACAAGAGCAAGCTCGGGACGAAGATCGCGGTTGAACTGACGGCGTTCGAACTTCTGTCCGTCTGCTCCAACGTCCTGTTGGCCGTGCGGCATCCCGAGAACCGAGGGTCGGCCGAAATCCTCGGACGGTTCTTGAATGACTCTTTCGCCAAACTCCGGTCCGTGGGCTACCTGACCGACGTCGATGTCGACATGATCAGGAACCTGGATCGGAGGACGGTCAAGGTGCAGCAGCAGAGGAACGGTGAGATCGACCTGTTCAGGTCGACGGAGCGCCCCTAGATGGCGCAGACCTACACCATCGCGGCAGTCGGAGTTGCCCCAGCCGCGAACAAGTCGATGGTGGCCTGCTTCAACGGGGCGGGCTCGAGCAGGATCGTCCGCTGCTACCGCGCGTGGGCCCTCAACAACGGAACGTCGGCCGTCTCCGGCATCGCCTCGCTGCTCCAGATCATGCGTATCTCGACGGGCTCCGGCGGCTCGGCCATCACCCCGACGCCGCACGATTCCGCGAACGAGGCGTTTCCAGCGCAGATCGTTTCCGGAACCAACATGACCGTGACGACCAGCGACATCTTCCGCCGCGTCATGTGGTCATACGACGAGGCGTCCGGCAACGCCAACGCCACCATCGACGAATGGGAGTGCATCCCGGCGCTGACGATGCTCTGGGATGTGGGGTACAACGAGAACAACGTCGAGCCCCTGGTGTGCCGGGAAGGCTACGGCGTGACGATCTTCAACGTGACCAACACGGTCATCGGCACGGGAGACTTCTTCCTGGAAGTCACCCTGGCCGCGTCGTAGGGGGATGCCGTGGCACAGACCTACACGCTGACGGCAACCGAGGTCGCGTTCGCGCTGAATAAGTGCCTGCTCGGCGTGTTCAACGGATCCGGCTCGGGGCGCGTGGTCCGGGTCTACCGGATCTGGACACTCAACAACGGCATCGCGCTGGTCACCGGCGTCCTCACGAATCTGGAGTTGCGCCGCATCACCGCTGGATCGGGCGGAACGACGGTCACGCCCGCCAAGCACGACACCGGCTCCGAGGCATTCCCGGGACAGATCGTCGTCTCCACGAACATGATCTACACGGCGAGCGACCTGTTCCGGCGTGCCATCTGGTCGAACGACGAGGCCATCGGCACGACGACCGTCGTGTCGATCGACGAGATGGAGGTGTTCGTCCCGCTGAACCTGATGTGGGACGTCGGCTACGCGGACGCGACCGTCGAGCCGATCGTCTGCCGGGAAGGGTACGGCGCCGCGCTGATCAACACCGGGAACACGGCGGTGGGCGTCGTCGACGTGTTCATGGAGGTGACCCTTGCCAACTCGTAGGGAGGACCGCTGATGGCCGCCACCTACCGGGTCGCCGCGCCGGGCATCGCCTGGGCCGCCAACAAGAACATCCTGGCCATCTACAACGGGGCCGGGTCGGGCAAGATCGTGCGCGTGTACCGAGTCTGGATGTTCAACGGCTACACGGCGTCGGTGACGGGGATCCTGTTCCGCGTGAGCCTCGGCCGGTTCACCGGAGCGCCTACCGGCGGCGCGGCGGCCGGCGTCTACAAGCACGACTCGGCCAGCGCCGCGGTGCCCGCGCAGGTCACATCGACGACCGCGTCGACCGTCATCGCGATCACCGACACATTCCGCCGGATCCTCTGGTCGTCGGACGAGGCGGCTCCGTCGCTGTTCACGATGGACGAGTGGGAGTTGTTCCCGGCCTTGATGTGCATCTGGGACGCCGGCTACTCGGACGCGAACATCGAGCCGATCACCCTGCGGGAAACGTACGGCCTCGTCGTCCAGGTGTCCGCCGACGCCGGCGCGCACGTTTCGTCGGTCGATACCTACGCGGAGATGACGATCACATGACGGCGACCTACACAGCTATCGGCCAGGGCGTCGCGTGGGCGGCTGGGGCCAAGAATATGATGAGCCTGTGGAACGGCGCGGGCTCCGGCAAGATCGCGCGCATCTACCGCATCTGGATGATCAACAACCAGATTTCTACCGTGACCGGGGTCACGCTCGAAGTGTGGGACATCCGGCGCGTGACGGTCAGGACGGCGGGCGGCGCGGCAGTGACGCCCGTGAAGCACGACACCGCCTCGGCCGCTATTCCGGCGCAGATCATTGTGGAGACGACCGCCGTGACTCTGACGACCACGGAGATTCTCCTGCGCGGCCTGTTCTCCAACGACGAGCCCTCGGCGAACGCCGCGATGACCTGCGAGGAGATGTGCGACCTCGTGCCCCTGGCGCTCGTGTGGGACGCCGGATACGGGAACGGAGGCGTGGTCGAGCCGCTCACCGCGCGCGAGGGCGAGGGGTGGGTCGTCACGGAAGTCAGCGGCGCGGCGATAGGCGTCCTCGACATCATCTTCGAGTTCACGTTGACGTAGGGCATGAGCATGACGACGGCTCACTACAGGATCTACAACGAAACGAAGCTGATGGCGCAGGCCGGAAACGCCATCTGGGCCATCGTCAACAAGCGGAACAGCGGCAAGAACGTCTACGTCCACTACGTCGAAGTCTACAACTGGACGACCCTGGGCACGATGATCACGGCCGACACCCAGACGCCGGTGCCGACCGTGCTCACCGTGGGCAAGGTGTCGTCGCTCACGCTAGGCGCGGCGCTGTCTCCGGCCCCTCTCGATCCGGCCGCAGCGGCGTTTCCTGGAACCGTGAGGGTCGCCACCGGGGCCGGGTACGTCGAGACGGCGAAGATCAGCAAGGTCGGTGTGGTCAAGAACCTGACCAACAACACTTACCCGACGCCGAGGATCGGCCTCGGATCGTTCGGCACGCTGTGGACGGGGCAGGTCAATACGACGGCTGGCCTCCAGGACATCGTCGTCCGTCAGGGGGAAAAGATCGCGGTCTACTGCGGGTCGACGGCCGATCAGAACGCCTCGATGCCGCTCTACATCGAGGCGACGCTGATCGTCGAGGGATCGCCCAACAGGACGTACTTCGTGAGCACCGTGACCAGCGTGCTGGCGGCCACGAACGCTCTACTCTCCATCGACAACGGGGCCGGAAGCGGACAAGTGGTTCACCTGCACGACCTGTGCATCTGCGAGTTGGGGACGTTCGACACCCCTTATCTCCAACTCGTTCCGGTCGGGTCCGTCGACGCGAACGCCTACGGCGACGCCTCCCGCACGTTGCCGGTCGTGAAAATGGACACGAGTGCGGCAGACCTCACGGCCAGCCAGATCGAGGTGCTGACCAACGTGCCCATTCTGCCCAAGGGCGTGCCGACGGAGTACCTGGCGCAAAGCTCGGCCGGGTCGCCCAAGGGCTTCAACTACCTCCAGACCAAGGACTTCATCGGGCCGCTGTACGCCACGTTTTTCCCGGAAGGCGCGCACGCCAAGACGGCCGGGACGACGCTCGCGCCGACGAACATGAGCCAGGGCCTTGGACGGAACAGGAGCGTCGTCAAGGGCGACAGCGCCCGCTTCGGCGCCTGCCGTCCGAACTCGCGCGGGTCGTGCATCGTGCTGCACGAGGGCGAGGGCATCGCGATGGTTGGCGGTGCCGAGACGGCGACCATCGCCCTGCCCATCGCCATGTCCGGGTGGCTCAGCATGGACTTCGCCGTCCACATCGAGGTGGCTGACGCCACGACCGTTGCCGTGGTCGTGGTAGACGCGGCCCAGGCGCCGATCATCGGTGCGCGCGTGGAGGTCAAGAAGGTCAGCGACGGGTCGGAGTTGATGAACACGACCACCGACGCGAACGGTCTTGCCAGCGCGACGGTCGGCTACACGGGATCCGCGATCGGTGTGATCGTCCACGTGCGCAAGAACAGTCCGGGGGACACGCGATACATCAACGAGTCGACGCTCCAGACGATCACGAACCTGGGGCTGACGCTGACGGTGACGATGCGGCAGGATACCGCTGCGTAGGAGGGTACGATGAGCGACACGATTCTTGCGGGGCGATGGGTAGTCTACTACGAGGCGGAAACACGCCAGAAGCGGCTCAAGCGCGACACCGCCGTCACGCCGGCGGTCACCGACACGGTGCAGGCCCTGTACTCGGCGCTGATGGACCTGTTCGACTCCACCGTGCCGGCCTCCGAGGGCACGCCGATGAAGTTCGACACGCCTGTCCAGTACAAGATCGGCATCATCGACTCCGGGGACAAGGATCCCTGGTTCATCGACCGCGAGTCGGTGGAGTACCTCTCCGGAGGGTCGCTCGAGACGGTGTCCTGGGCCCGCGTGCTGACGACCAACACCGGCATCGTCACGGTGGGTTGCTCGACGCTCAACACCATCGTCGCGGGGGACATCGGCAAGGCAATCTCGCACGCCGACGGCGACACGGGCACGCTGCTCGACGTGCATGTCGCGTCGAAGTTGCTCGTCATCCGTCCCACCGACGCGACCGCGCCCAACAACTGGGACACGGGATCCGGCACGATCACCTGCAACGGGCACACGGCGACGCAGAACGCGGCTGCGGTGACCGGCGAGCAGCTGTGGGCCAACATCTACACGACGGGCCTCGCCACGCTCCAGCCGAACACGGTGCTCGGCGTCTACCAGAACGGGGCCTACCGCACGAAGTACAAGGATACCATCGACTGGTGGACGACCGGCGACATCGATATCCTCGTCGCGATCAAGGACACGGTCGGAGTGCTGATCGACGGCGGGTACCTGACGGTCAAGGCCAACCGGGCGCTAACGGGCTTCTCCTACTTCATCGCCGACGTCCACACGGGAGGTCGGAACCCGATCCCGCTCACCTGCGGCACGGACCTCAACAACGTCTACGGCAACCGGCAGCAGGTGCTCACCGACGCCTCGGGCAGCTTCACGGTCGGCGAGATCATCAAGGACGACACGGACGACACCATCCAGGGCGTCGTCACGTCGTGCGCCGGGGCCCCCCCGAACTGCACGATCCAATACTACCTCATCGGCGGCCTCAACACGGCCGACACGCCGCAACAGCACGACTTCACGGCGGGCACCGGCCAGTTCACGGGGCAGACGAGCGGCAAGACGGCGACTGCGGTCGCCCCGACCGACGTGCATGGCGCGGCGGTCGCCGGATGCACCATCGTGCATGGCTGGACCACCGCGGACATCAACGAAGATGGGACGGACGAATACTACTCCATCCTGATCGACTGCAACGGCTACCACGTCTCGGACGTCTACCAGTGGGCGCAGTTCCTGGCGCGGTTCGGCGGCACCACGACGACCAACACCGACGGCATCCAGGGCCAGCAGTACATCGGCTCCGACTACCGCCTCCGGTACTCGGGGGCCGTCACCGGGACCATCGCCGAGGGCGACGTAGTCGTCCAGGCAACCACTCTGGCAACCGGTACGGTGGTTGCGCACAACACGGCGCAGAAGTACATCATCCTCCGCAACTCGCGCGGCACGTTCAACACGACCGACATCCTGTACGCGGGCACCGTCGGCAGCGGGAACCACGTCGTGCCCGACACCGCCGCGACAGTCATCTCGCCCATCGTCTCCGCGCCGTTCGGCACGTTCGCCGGCGGCTGGTACGGCGCGCCCGGAGTGGTGCTGATCAACGTCCACGGCGACGACGTGAACAAGTATTGGCTGACCGACGACCTCGGGAATCCCGTCGCGCGCCCGACCAAGGTTTCGACGACGGTCGGCAATACGCGCGCCGGAGACTGGGTTGCGGTATTCGAACTGACCGCCGTGGGCGGCGTGATCAAGAAGGACTCGTACACGCTCGACGCCGCGCATCCGGTGGCCGGTTCGACGACGGTCAAGGTGGATCCGAACATCGACTCCAAGGTGCCGGGAAAGACGGACGGCGGCATCGTCCGGCTCATGGACGCCGCCACGGGACAAGAGTACCGCTACCGCTATGTATCGTGGTCGGGCGACGTCTTCACCTTGTTCCAGATTGCCGGAGCGACGTCGGACGCCGGCGGCTCGCAGACCTCGCTCAAGGACGCTGACGTGGACTTCATCGCCCTCGGCGTGAAGCGCGGCGACATCGTCCGCAACGTGACCGAGGGCGCCTACGGGTACGTGACAGCTGTGGCGCAGCACGAGTTGACGATGACCAACCTGTCGTCGGCGGCACCGGTCGTCGACTGGTCGTCCGACTCCTACCGCGTCGGCGTGACCGTCTCCAACCACAGCCCGAGCAACGACAAGGTGTACTGCCCGTTCATCGACTCCTACGAGGACACCGGTACGGAACTCGCGCCGGGGTCCGAGGTGGTCTCCGTGACCTACGTCGCGCCAATTCCCGTGCGGATCAAGGCCCGACAGTACAAGAGCATCGTCCCGTTCAGCGGCGACTCCCTGATCGGGGCCACCGGCATGAACGTGAACGTCGTCCGCACGCCGGACCCGGTCGCGACGTAGACCGGAGGTTGAATGCCGCAGGGGATTTCCGACGCTCGCAAGTCCGTCCTCCGGGCGATTGCCCGGGGTTGCGATCTCCAGAAACTCAAGGACGAGATCGTGCTGCGCGAGCGGAACAAGGCCCTGTTCCGGCGGGCCATCGATCAGGAGGACGTGACCATCGCTGAGTACAGGTTCATGATAGAGGTCAAGGAGGAGACGGGTGCCGGTCCGTAGCGACATCTCCGTGGACTGGGTAGCATCGCCGCGGGTCATCACGGTGCTGGCCCCGTCCACGTCACTCTCCATGCAGGACCTGGTGGACACCTGCCGGGTGCTGGAGATGGATCCGGTGTGGTTCGACGAAGACCACCTCATCGACGCCTCGGGCAAGGACCAGATCGACGTCGGCGTCTACGTCGGCATCACGGCCTGCCTGCGCAACGCGGTCGTCTCGTTCGAGGCGCGGACCGGGCCGGCATGGGCCATTTGCAAGATCGTCGGCGGAAACCTCGTGGCCAAGGACGCTCTGGGCGTCTACATGGACCCGCGCCTGCACATGGCGTTCACGTCCATCGACGTGGAGAAGTCCACGTCGGCCGCCCTGCTCTCGGGCAGCGGCGGCGCGACGCCGGAGGAGATCCGCGAGGCGGTGCTGGACGGGTCGGTTGCCGGGCGTCCCCCGGGGTCCCTCGGCGCGACGGTGAAGTCGACGGATCAGGGCGTCATCGATGTCGCCGATCAGGTGTCCGACCTCGCCGCCCAAGTGACTGGGGTGGCCGGACAAGTGACGGGGGTCGCCGATCAGGTGGACGACGTCGGCGATCAGGTGACGGGCGTCGGAGTCCAGGCGACGGACATCGCGAACCGCGTCGAGGACGTCGTGGACACGACCGACGACCTGCACGACGAGGCGCTTGGCAGGTGGGTGCTCAATCCGACGGCCAAGACCCTCACCCTGTATCGGCAGGACGGGTCGGTGCTGCGGACCTTCAACCTGACGCTGGCGGCCGCCGACGTGCCGGCGTTCGTGGAGCGGGTGCCCGCTTGATCGTGACGAAGGGCATAGGCTCGAACCGCCTGATCACGTCCGGGTACGGATGGGGGTTCAGCTACGCCGCGGCCATCCCCACGGTCAGCACAGGGGGCCTCGGCGCTGGAGGCTTCCCGTGGGAGCGCCTCGGCTACATCCCGTACAACGACAGGCCGCCGACCTACATGAGGGGCCGACGACCGCGCCGAGGGCGTCAATTCGCGGACCTCGACCTCCAGCAGGAGATCGTGAATCTCGACGGACTCTTCCCGCTCCTGGACGCCTCGGGTGCCGCTGCGGAGAACTCGCCGCCAGACGCACCATCCGTCTTCCTGGGGTCCCTGGGATCCGAGCAGGAGGCTGTGGAGGCGACAGTGCCGTCTGCCGGGACGAGGGCGGCGGCGGTCGGTCTGGAGCAGGCATCCGCCGCGCCGCAGGCGGTTCGCCGCTGGTCCACGGGGGCGAAGGTCGCACTCGCGGTCGGGGTAGTCGGGGCCGTCGGAGTCGTCGGAACCGTCGGCTACCTGATCGGCAGGCGCATGCGGGCGAAGGCAGTAGGGACCGAGGTGACGGATGCGACGGAGTTCTGCGGCGGCAGACGCTCGAGGAACGCCGATCAGCCATCCGCAAGGCCTCGGCCCCGGGCTCGGAAACGCAGGAAGGGTAGGTAGATGTACCTAAACCTCGGATTCGGCGCGGCAAAGGTCGTGCGCGGCACGCCGGAGCCTACGGCCGTCCAACTGACCGCGGCGCAGCGCAACGCGGTCGGCGCGTTCGTCGGCGACGACGGCCTGCCGTTCTGCACAGGCACGCTCGTCTCGCCGCACGTCGTGCTGACCGCCGCGCATTGCGGAGCGGAGGTCGGGGACCGCTTCGTGATAGGCGCCGACGCCCTGAACCCGGACGCCGAGGCCTACGTCGCGGCCGTCGGCGGGCACCCCGGGTGGTCCACGTGGGTCAGGGACCAGGCGCTCGTCCTGCTCGACCGCGACCTGCCGGCCGAGCCGCTGGCGCTGGCCCCGCCGCCGTCCGTGGGCGACGTTATCCAGGGCGTCGGCTACGGGCTGACGGCCGTGGGATCGTCGGCGCAACCCGTCCGCTGGTGGGTCGAGGAGCCGGTGACGTCGATCAGCGACGGTGGCTTCACGGTCAGCGGCGGCGGCGAGCGCGGGTTGTGCAACGGCGACTCCGGCGGCCCGGCCATCGTCATGGGGCCGTCCGGTCCGGCCGTGGCGGGCACCGTGTCGCAGGGCGAGATGTCGTGCGTCGGCGACGACATCTACTCGGTGCCGGACGCCGCGTGGATCGCCTGGACCATCGCGAAGTGGGGCGCGCCCGGTACCGTGCCCATCACCGTGCGCCTGTCGCGGGCGTCGGTGCCGCTGGCGCTGGCCGCCGTCGGGGCGGTGATCGTGGTAGGATTGATCGTGTGCCGCCCAAGAAGGACGTCGTCGGCGCGAACTCGCGGATGACCGCGATGGCCTGCTCGTCCAACGTCATCATCCGCGACCCGTCTTCGCTCCGGCATCGAGGAATCCCCCGATCAAGCCGATCACCCCGCACGTTCCCCTGCGGTACTCGTCGATGGCCTCGGACAGGTCTCCGCGGCTGGCGGTCGCCGCCAGGGACGACGCGGAGTTCAAGTTCTCGACGGCCGACGAGAGCATCGATCTCGCGGACTCGAGGAGCGCGCGTCGGCCCTCGCCAGATGGGATGTCCGTCTGCACGTAGCATCCACACCACTTCGCGGCCACGGGCCCTGCATCGTGGTGCGGAGCGTCCGGGTGCGTACACCTGCCGTCGGAGGCCCCGGCCCATGAGCGGCAGCACCGGCAGTCGCGGAAGGCCTCGGAGACCTCCATCAGACGCCTCCTGTGTCCGGTGCCGAAGCCCAGCCGGAGGACAGCTGCTGCTCCAGCACCTCCTCGGTCGCCTGGACGATCTTGTGGTCGGTGCTCCTGCGGCAGTAGACCTTCCCATCTTCGACGCGCTCGACGACGATGTGATCTCCTCGGTCGTTTCTCCATGCCTGCCCGACCCTGAACTTCGGGACGGCGTACTCCAGGACCCTCGCGGCTAGCGCGAGCGCCGCCTCGGTCGGCATGCACCCAGCCTCCTTGAGTGCCGCCTGCCGCTCGCTCGCCGCATACCGCAGCATGCCGAGGATCCGGCGGGCCTTCGGGCCGTCCGAGACGCCGAACACGGCGAAGGTCCAGTCACGGACCATCTCGACGATCTGGTCGTCGATGGGCTGTCCAGGAGGGACGTCCTTCTTGCCGCTCATCGACGTGCCTTCCCGTCGAGCATCGCCCGCAGTTCTGGAGGAATCTGATCCGGCGGCATCGGCGCACCGTACATCGGGATCATCGCCCCTTCGACGGTGTCGACGTGCAGGGCTTTCCGAAGATCCAGAGGAATCTTCTCCGGAGGCACCGGGCATCCGTAGATCGGCACGAGGTCCTCGGGACCGGGCCCATCGGGCGGCCCGACGCGCGTGCGAGGCGGTGCCTCCTTCTCCTTGAACGCCGAACAGAAATCGTACGGCGGCTCGGGGCAGAACGGAAAATCGCCGTGGATCGTCACGGGCGACCCGCCGTGGCAGCACGGGACCTGCGGGCGCCCGCTCCCCTGCTCGTGCATCACGCGCCAGCGGCAGGACGGGCAGCGGTTGTCGGTCATCGCTTTTCTCCTTCCTTCGGAACGAACTCCACCACGACGCGGTAGTAGCCCTCAGCACCCCGCAACAGCGGCACACCTCGCCCCGGACCGAGGCCGATGCTACGGCGCAGAACGCACTCGCTCGGCACCATTTTCCGGAACGGCTCGACCTGCCCCTCGTCGTCCTCGATGCCCTGCGGGTTCACGTCGTCCCCGTCGAAATAGCGGCCGCACGGGGTCCACGAGACGAAGCGTAGCGGGTGGGTCGCGCGTTCCAACAGCATCGGGTCGTTCGCCTCGTCGTGAAACACGTCGTCGGCCTCGTCGTCCTCCCACCGCATCACGCGCCCGTCCTCGAGGACGAACTCGGCAGAGACGCACTTCTGGTCGCTCAAGGCTGCTCCTCCTTCGCCGGAATGGCTTCCACCTCGATGAGGTAGTCGCAGAGCGGGCCGTTGGCGCCGTCCGTCTCGCCGAGCGCCTCCGGCGGCAGGATCTGCCTCCCGAGATGGTACGTCAGGACGACGTCGCGGTCCGCGATGCCCTCGCCGTCGAGCCCTGCGTCGTAGTGGCACCCGCACAGCGTCGTCACCTTCCGGTGCGGACGCGTGGTGGTCGGCGGCTTCGGCTTGAGTTGGTCCCATGCCCCGCTGCCGGGCGCTGGCATGTCCACGATCTCGCCACCCGGTACCTGCATTCCGATGAACCCCTGGAGATCGGATCCCTCCCACCGATCCACCGTACCGTCGCTGAACACGGCCCGGAGTCCGACGCACTTCCGGTCGGTCAGCTGGCTCAAGGATTCACCTCCATCACGTCGAGG
>Ga0315278_10005109_pt1 | contig 11906 bp, 11 predicted proteins | sample YL17G06_0_MG_FD_203880 | JGI IMG/M metagenome (GOLD analysis project Ga0315278, IMG submission 203880) | Sediment microbial communities from Yellowstone Lake, YNP, Wyoming, USA - YL17G06_0 | ecosystem: Environmental > Aquatic > Freshwater > Lake > Sediment | place: USA: Wyoming | collected... | reverse complement strand
CCAACGGCGTCGCCGTCGACGCCGGGCGCATCGTGTTCATCGCGGGCCAGGTCGGCTGGAACGCGCAGCAGAAGTTCGAATCGGCGGAGATCGTTCCGCAATTCGAGCAGGCACTGAAGAACCTGCTCGCGGTGTTGCGCGAAGCCGGAGGCGAGGCCCGGCACATCTGCCGCATCACCGCGTACTGCTGCGACAAGCCGGCGTACCTGGCAGCGCGGGGCGCACTCGGCGCGGTCTGGCGCAAAGTGATGGGCACGCATTACCCGGCGATGAGCATGATCTTCGTCTCCGATTTGCTCGACAACCCCGGCAAGATCGAACTCGAGGCCACGGCCGTCGTGCCGGTGCACTGAGACGGATTCGCCTTCAATCATTCGAGAGCCGGTCGGCAATGGACCAGAAGCCGCCCGTGCGCGCGCGGTCAGCCTGTCGACGTCGTGGCGGCAGGGCGGCGGCGGTGCCCCCGTTCTCCGGCCCACGCTCGCGGGCGGCCGTCGCAGACCGCAAGCCGCAGCCGCATTGACACCGCAGTGCCCTGCAACCATGGGGGGCGACCGCGAATGGTGCCTGCGCCCGGGGGCACCACCACCGCCCTGGTTCAGCCGGGGTGGCGTGCAACGCCTTCGCATGCCACCCTTGTGCGCAGGCAGCTGGCGCGGGGGATGGGCGCAGGCCCATTCGCGGTGGCGGCGACCCGCGCACGCGCAGGCGCTGTTGACGGCACAACGCCTGCGAACCGAACCCGGTGCCCCGCGAGCGTGGGCCGCAGACCGTGCCCCAAGCCACGTGCCTTGCGCTACACCCGCACGCAACCCGCTGCGAACGCCAGCAACTGGCCGTCCACCGCCTGCCGTAGCACGCGGCTCGCCAGAGGCTCAACTTGGGGGTCGGCTTTCTGTCGGCGAACTTTGTGAAGCGAGCGGCGCCTGGTGCCCCTTAGCGGTCAGCGGCGCACTGAAAGTCGCTCGTCCGATGCGGACAGTCGGCACAAGCACGGAGCGCGCACCCGCTTCGTGAGATGGCTGCACGACTTGGAGCCTCAAGCGCCAGAGAACGGCCGTCGCTTTGCCAACATGGTATTGAACGACTTCGACGCCATCGCCGAGACTGCCCCGCAGCGCAACGCTCCTTCGGCACACCTTACCGTCTTGGCAAGACGGGTACCCGCCGCAACCAGCGCCGAGGTGCCCAATCCTGCGGCTCTCGTGCAAGTGGACGAATGAGCGTGCTGCCCTATCTCTCGCGCTGATCAGCAATGACAATCGGCGAGGCGCCCACTGAGGTAATCCCTGGTTTTTCGGTTAGCGTATTGGATAGGGCATCAAAGACCCATTGATTCAAGTTGCGCCGTCCAATTGGCTGCTGATCCGGCAAGTGAAGAACGCTGGCACTGTGCGTGCGAAGAAGCATCAGCGAATCCTGAGACGGATGTTTGCGCAGGAGCGCTTCCGCCGCCTGGAGTGTTTCTGCGAAGCGCGGATGTTGTGCATCGTGCGCAGCGAGCGCTTGGTTCAATCGGCAGTACGCCTCGATTTGTGGCTGGCCGGCGAGGTTAAACAGGCGGGCAGCGGAGTTGTAGAGGCGGTCACCGGCGTCGAAATGCCCTTGGTGGTACTCAAGCAGTCCCTCGGTAGCCAACGCAAAAGGCTCGGCGGTGCTTTGGTGGTGCTGACGCAGTCGGCGGATCGAGTACGCCGCGGCTTTCTGATCTCCTGCTTTAGCGTAGGCAAACGATAGATTGATCAACAGGCCTCGGTCAGTCGGATCAGTCACCAGCCCTGCCTTGCCCCAGTCAATCGCTTGTACTAGTTGACCGCGATAGGCGTACAGGGCGGTCAAGAGTTGGACGGGCCGGCTCGAAAACGGTTCCTCCGCATGCCAGCTCAGTGCGTGTTTTTCGACCTCGTCGGGGTTCGCAGAAATCCAAGCCTGCAGTAGACGTGCTTCGGCCGCGTGGTTCAGCGCGGTCGTAGCCGGTTGGGTATTAAGCGCGATCCCGAAAGCGGCCTCGAGCTCGACCGCCTGCGCAATGACATTGTCATTCGGCGCAAGCAACGCCCGCCGCTGCGCTTCGCGTGCGCGTTTGAGATTGCCTCCCCTCAGTTCCTCCATCGCGACTACACCAGCCAACTCCGTTAAGTGTTCCGGACGAAAGGCTCCCTTGTCCTGCAGCAGGCGCCGTCCCTTTGACAAGAACTCTCCAGTCCGACCAGCGGCGTCGGCAAGCGCCACCTCCGATGCCATGAGCCATGGGTCGACGGAGGTGCGTCGATGCCGTCGGAGTAGTTGATGCGCTTCATCCGCACGATTGGCGTGTACGAGAAAGCGCGCCATGGTTCGCAGCACCAGACGATTGGAAGGCGCAAGATCGATGGCGGTTAGAAGCGCCCGCTCTGCTGCGGCACTCTTGCCGACGGCAGCCTGCAGCTGGGCAAAATCGAGCAACACCAGCGGGTTGTCGGGGGCGAATCGAAGTAGAGCCCGCAGTCGACGAATCGGCGCTTGAAAGGGCCGGAGCCCGGTCGAGGTCGAATCGACACCGACGTGGGGAATGATCGACTCCTCCGCCCCCCAGGTCTCCACCAGTTGCCGCTGAAGTTCGGTCATCGGCGCTCCCGTTCGCAGCGCCTCCGCCCCGATCGCAATTGCCCGCTCTGCCAATGCTGGATCCATCGCAAACGACAAGACGTCCCCCAGCACACCGGGAGAGTGTGTTGTACGCCAAACGTGAGTAGCGTTCGCGAGTTCAGACTCGCTGTCGCGCACCGGGTTGCTGCTAGGCAGATCGCTTGTCGACGCAGCCTCGAACCGACGCAGCGTCTGCTGGGTCGATCGCCAGCGTGGGATTAGCCTTCGAGTGGGCAGGATCGACGTCATGGCCGCCTACGACCACGCTCGATCGCGGCGCACTGGGCGGCGACTGCGGCGACCCGCTGCTGGAGCCGATCGATGCCTACCGGGCGCCCAAGTTGACGGCGCGCTCGGGTGTCGCCACGTGTCTCGGGAACAGGGTCCGTCAGTGACCGCTCAATAGCCATCACCAAGTCCGAGACCTCCGGCATGACAAGCGGTTTCAGGTTTTCTAGCAACACCTCGGCGTGCGCCGCGACTAGGACAGGCTTTAGGTCTTGATCAAATCTTCCCGTCCAGATGCCGGGGCGAAACGGCGCCGGGATTGCGTTGATGACTGCAACCTGCAACGGCGTGCCGGTAAATAGAAAGAAGAGCAGGCTGCCGAGCATGTACGCGTCAGCGGCCTCTCGCGAGTCGCACCAGTCGGCCGGCACGTAACCGTACCAACGCTCCGGCGGGCTATATCGGTCATCTCCTGGCCATGAGAACGCGTCGTATGGGCCAGGAGTGTCCTTTCGAACTACTCGCCCGACGTCACCAACCTTCATCTGAGACGGCCCGCCCGGCAAGGCCTCTCCGAAGGCGATGACGTTTGAAGGCTTCAGATCCTGATGCGCAATGTCCCGGCTATGCAGCTGCGCCACGGCGAGCGCGACATCAGCGAGAACATGCATGTTCCAGGCGCAGTTGGCAAGGCCGTTCGCAACGATCAGACGCCGCAGATCAGTCGTGCCGGCCTCCATCACCAAACATGAAACGCGATTCATCGGGTCGGTCTGCGCCCCGACCCACAGATACTCGTGCCCGAAGTAGCGCAAAACTCGAGTCATCCGCTGGGACATGCAATACGCCAGGACGTCGCGCTCGAAGAGGTTCATCTGCGTGAGCTTGGCGAGTTCGACGAATGGATCGGGTGCATTGAGCGCGTCCCAGAAGTCAACGGCCTTCACGAAGGCCTTCTCCGTACCACGTGACGCACGATAGCCAACTCCGAAAGCGCCCCCCGACGAACCGGGGGTCGCGATCAACACCTCGTCCAGAGTCCAGCCGCTCGCGAGCGACATACCCAACAGATTGTGTTTTGGCGATGTTGATGTGGGCAGTGGTGGTGTGCTCATTCGTGCTTTCGGCGAGTGCTAGTTCTTGGGGCAACGGGTACCTGAGCACCCTCCTTTGATCACCGTCTCTAGGCGGGTCGGAGCACTCGACCCCGTCGGTACTCATGGAAGCCTTGCCGTGCGAGATCGCGGCGCACCTCCGCCTCGTCCTTCATCCCGTATGCCACAGTTCCACGCAGAGCGCCGACAAACGACTTCTGCGCGACCCATTGCCCCTTCTTCAATGTTGGCAGGTGTCGACCCTCTCGGTCCGCTGTCAGCGCCATCTGCCGTGGATCGCTATTGGACTGCCAAACGTAGTACGTCCAGTCGTCTCGCGCCTTGTACCGCGTGCCGGCATAGAACGGGATGCTATCGATCTTGACCTTCTGCTGATCTATCACAAAGCCGCGCTGCTCCATGATCTGCCTCACCATGTGGCCGATCATTTGCTTCACCCGATCATCAAGAACGTCGCGGCCGAAATCCCTGAGGAGTTCACTCTCAATTCCCGCAACTGCTGGGTGGCCAAGTGCCGTCGCAGTGGTCATCGCGGCAACGTACGAAGCGCTTGTAAGGGCGGCCCAGAGCGAACGACCCAACGGCGTTGCCGCTAGAGCAGTGAACGTTCCCGGGTCGTAGTTCATACACACACCGCCGTTTAGATGGCGCAAATATACGCCATCACAAGTATGGTGTCAATGAGCAAGTGCGCAGCTTGGATGGGTTGAAGGTACGCTGAACCTGCCGCGAACCGGCCCGGCGCCACCCGCTGCTCATTGCCGTCCACTGCCTGTCGCGACAGCTGGCTCGCTGGATGCTTAACTTGTGGGTCGGCTTTGTGGCGGCGAGCTTTGTGGAGCGAGCGGCGCATCAGGACCCCTAAGCGCAGGTCGCAACTGCGCGCTGTTGACGGACGCGGCGTTTCTGAAGTCCAGGCTATCCTCGGACTCTGAGCAAGCGCGACCGGCCAGACCTTGACACGGATTTCGCGAGCATGCCTCGCTGCGAGGCAGCGTGTGTGCCGGTGGCCAGTTGGCGTGCCGCGTGCCAGGCCGCGACCTTGCGACGCTGCGAAGCGCGAGCAAGACGCGCAACCACCAGCATTCACTGGCCTCACCCGCTGGCCCTTGGTCAGTGATTCATTGCGATGCGAGGTCAACCATCGCCGCCACCAGGAACCTGGTCACCATGGAGCCTTTGCAGTTCGCCGCCTGATGTCGCCGAAAACCATGCGCAGATCGAATTCAAGACGAGGTTGCCGCATGCTTGCGATCGTGTCGAGCACCTAACGGACGATTTGCAAGCCTCGGTTCGACTTCGATCGCCGGCGCCACATCAGGCGCGACTCCACGTAACCCGAATTCGATTGGAATCGCGGCTTCGTTCTTCGACTTGTCGTCTGGTCGACAATGAGCAAGAAGATATGGGGGTTTGTGATGGGAGAGAGATTCAGAATCGCGGCTGTCATGGTGACGCCGGTCATCTTTACCGCGCACGCAACGCTCGACGGCCTGCTCGGGGCGCTGCTGTTTGACGAATTGCAGGATGTTGACGCAGCGCACGCCGCGATCCCCCTCCGATCGACCGATGGACTGTTTCATGCCTCGGCTGCGCGGCTCCTCGCCGTAACCACGGCTCGCAAAATCGGCTTCATCGCCGGCCTCCGCGCGTCGCACGACATCGCCCTCGACCAGATCGAGCGCAACAAGCACGGCGAACCTCACAAAGCCCTTGGGCTGGCCCGTCGCAGCGACTTTGGGAACGTCGCCAATGCCTACACCGTCCACGCCGCGACCGTCATCGAATGGACGGCAGAGGGAGACGGTGACCGCGTCATCGAACTCCTGCAAGGCGTCCACGCCATCGGCAAGCGACGCAACGCGGGCTTCGGCGAAGTTTTGAACTGGCACATCGAACAAGCCGACGACGACGGCGTGGTCGGGATCGACGGGCGTGTCCTGCGCCCAATCCCGGTTGAGATTCTCGGCCCCGGATACTCTGATGTTGCCGCCGATGCGGGCTGGCGCCCGGCCTATTGGAACCCGCGGCACCGCGCCGCGTGCTATGTGCCGAGTGGGCGAATCGAGTTCGCCGTCACGGAAGAGGCGGCGTCAGCATGAACACCTACGCCTTCTTCATGGACCACTTCGGACGCCACTTGCTCAGGCCGACGGGCGACAACCTCGTCGACACCGAGCGCGTACTCAACATGAGCTTCACGAACCGAGCCGGCAAGCCGCAGCGTCTCGCCGCCGGTTGGGCCGTGGTGTCGCCCCGCGGGTCACGCCTTCAACTCGACATCCCCGCGCAAGGCATCGAGACGGGAGCCGCCGGGACCCGGTTCGATGCGTTCGCGGCCGCGCTGCGCGAGCCGCTTCCAGCGATGCTGCTGGCCTTTGACAAGAAGCCGCTTGGCATCGATCAGCTCTTCGTCACGTACGACCTGCGTTCAGTGCGCGTCTGCACGAAGGACGGCGGGGAGACGTTCGACCTCGCGGCCGACCCGGTCGGCATGTACCACCGCAACATCCGAAAGGTGATGCAATGACGACCGACACCCTGATTGCAAAACCGGAAGCCTTGACGGGTCACGACCTGCACCGCGTGGCGGCTGGTGTCGCCCCGGGGGCTCTACACCGCGACGAAGGCGACCATGTGCGCATACGCGCCAATCTGCCCTCTGACCTGCGTGCGTTCACGCTGCGCGCCTCCGTCTGCATCCGCAAGGGGGGGAAGAACTTCTACCCGCACTCGTCGGACTGGCAGGCCCGGCACGACTGGCTCGAACGCGAGGGCGAGCGCAACGGCTTCGCCATCATTACGCAGCACTGCTCCGCGGGTCGCCAGCGCATCCGCGATGGCCGGGGCCGGGACTTCGTGATCGACGCGACCGACTTCGTCGGTGTGCTCAAGATCACCGATCAAGACAAGTTCGCCGCTGCACTGACGCACGGCCTCGGGCGCATCGGGCGCGCGTGGGGCCTCGGCATGCTATGCGTGTAGATTGACCAGAACACCAACCAACGACAGGGGACCCCATGAGTAACTTGATCTTCAACATCGAAGCCCGCACCCTTGCGCCCGTCTCCATCGTGGCGCCGCCGGCCGAAGGCTCGAAGGCCACCGGCCACCCAACGATGCCGCGCGGCGAAGGCGAAACGGCCTATATCCCGGCCTCCACATTGCGCGGCAAGCTGCGCCGCGGCGTCGTCATGCCGATGGTTGCTGCGGCTGCTGCGGGCGGCAAGCCGTGGCGCTTGCCGCGGCTCTACGAGTACCTTCTCGGACAAGACACCGAAAGCGAGAAGAAGGCGGAGTTCATCAACCTCAACGCCGTCGCCGCGAAGCGTGTCGCGGAGCCGGTGCTCGACCTGTTCGGCGTCGGCCTCACGCTATCGGGCCGGCTGCTCGTGTCGCACCTCCTGCCCGTCGAGAACGTCACACCGATCATCATCACCGGCACCCGCCGCGATCTCGACGACGATGAACCAGTGATTGACATGCTGACGAGCGACGACCGCACCGCGTTCGAGGGGAGAGGCGCGGCGAACACCGAGCGCGTCTCGCACGCGTCAAGCATCAAGGCGCTCGAATCGAAGCGGCGCGCAACGTTGAAGAAGGACTCGAAGGCCGAGGTGAGCGAACTCGACGCGGCGATCGGGGTCGCGAAGCAAGCCGAGGCTGCCGCAAGCGGTGCGATGGGTGAGATGAAGAACTCAACGCGCACACTGATTCAGCACTCCGCCATGCCTGCCGGCGTCGAACTCCGTGGCCGGATCGTCGTGCGGCGGGAGCGCGCAGGTGACCTTGAGATGCTGCTCGGCGCATTCGATGAGTTCTCACGCATGCCGATCCTTGGCGGGCATTCGGCGAGGGGTTGCGGCGAGGTGGCGATGACGCTGAGGGTGACGCGCGACGACGCGCCTTTGATGACCGTCGAGGTCGGTGGATTCACTGGTGCGCGCACGCACCTTGCGATGAAGCCGGCAGAGGCCGGCATGACCAAGGGCGCGGCGGCATGAATTTCCGATGCCCAAACACCTGTTTCTCGTACGCGATCAAGAGGGTGCATGGTATCGGGTCGAGCCGCCCCTTGTTGGGGTGGCTACTAGAAGTTGAATTGGATCGCCATGATCGTGCCGAACGGTCGAGCCGCCCCTTGTTGGGGTGGCTACTAGAAGTGGGCGAAGGTGCGGCCCCAGCGGAACAGGGGTCGAGCCGCCCCTTGTTGGGGTGGCTACTAGAAGTATCGGCCACGACTTGATTGCAATGTATGTGGTCGAGCCGCCCCTTGTTGGGGTGGCTACTAGAAGTTGACTGTCGCTCTCGATCCGCAGGTTAGGGGTCGAGCCGCCCCTTGTTGGGGTGGCTACTAGAAGTAGCGCCCAGGGCAGCTAGCCCTGTGCGGTGGTCGAGCCGCCCCTTATTGGGGTGGCTACTAGAAGACACGAATTTGCAATCGCGCGGTGCGCGCCACTCGAGCCGCCCCTTGTTGGGGTGGCTACTAGAAGTGCATGACTCGAAGGCTCCAGTCGGTAGCAGGTCGAGCCGCCCTTTGTTGGGGTGGCTACTAGAAGAGCAAGTCACGTAAGCAGCACAATCTGATGGGTCGAGCCGCCCCTTGTTGGGGTGGCTACTAGAAGTAGCTCCATCCACCGATGCCGGCGAAGAAGGGTCGAGCCGCCCCTTCTTGGGGTGGCTACTAGAAGAAGTCCGCGCATACCATTCGCGCATCGTCCGGTCGAGCCGCCCCTTGTTGGGGTGGCTACTAGAAGGTGTAACGCGTACCACCACGCGCATCGCGCGGTCGAGCCGCCCTTTGCTGGGGTGGCTACTAAGAGCATGATCTCGGTGCAGCGCGAAAACCAAGGTTGAGCCGCCCCGTCGGGGATCGCTATTGAAGGAGATCATGTTTCGTTCCAGTGGACAGCAGCACTTCCACGATATGCTCGCGGCGCATCGAGGCGCGCCACTGCTCCTCGAAGGCGCAGCAGGGCTCGGGAAGACGCGCGCGATGCTCGCTGCTGCGCAGGACTCGGGCAGCGCGGCGATCTGCGTCCCCACGCGGGCGCTCGCGACGCAGATGGCCGAGTCCAACGATGCCAAGGCGGTCGGCGCTCGCGCTGTCATCTACACCCCCGCCCGTGAGTTCGCGACCCGTGCCGAATACCTTGCGCACCGCGAAACGTGCCGGTCAATACCGCTGCTGATCTGCACGCATGCCGCGGCGCTCATCGACGTGCTGTCCGACGGGCTGCTTCTCGGGCTCGCCAAGCGGCACATGATCGTCTTCGACGAAGCAGATCAACTCCCGAGCGCCGCATCGCTGCAACGCGACTGGACGCTGCCCGCCGGTATGGAGTTGGACGACGCGCTGCGCAGTGATGACATCGAGGCGCGCGCGGCAGCTCGGGCGATCTCGAAAGCGCTTGAGCGGCCAGCCTGGTACAAGAAAGTCGGTCGTGACGAGGACGGTCAACTGCGCCTTGTCCACCAACTGCCGGCGCGGATGCTTCGCCCTCTCTTCGACCATCCGCGCCTCTCGTTCCTCTCCGCGACGCTCTCTATCAACGGGTCATTCGAGGACTTCAGGCGCGCACTGGGCCTGCGCGAAGTGGCCGCAGAGTCGACGATCGTTGAACCGAGACACCACGGCAAGCTGATCGTCCACTCGCTGAAGATGAACGTCGAGGCCCAAGACTTCCTCGACCGAGCCGCCGCGCACATCACGCAACTTGAAGGGCCTGCGCTCGTCATCACGACCTCGCACGCCGACGCCGCCGCGCTTGGTGAGCGGCTCCCCGGCGTGGCCGTGCGCGCGGAAGCCGAGACGACGGGCGAGGCAGCCGCCCGCATGAGCGGCTCGACGCTGATCGCCGCCGGCGCGTGGGCCGGGCTCGACACGCCGATCCGGTGGGAGCATGTGGTGATGCTCAAAGCGCCGTATTCCCCACCGACCGTGCTTGACGGGCATGAAGTCACTCGATACGTGGACTCGCGCAACGCTGCCCTTCGCCGCTTCCGGCAGGGCATTGCACGCGGCCTTCGCACGCCGGATGCCGAATGCATCCTGCACCTACTGGATGCCCGATTCGAGCGACCGGAGTTCAAGTCCGCGATGCCTGCGCGGTTCGCGCTGGCATACATACGCCGCACCGCCGTCGTCGAGGTCCGCACCGCGCAAGGGGCGTTCCGCCGACGGATGTTCGAGCGTTGGGGCGGGCGTTGTGTCGTGACCGGCTGTGACGTGGTCGAGATGCTGGAAGCTGCACACGCTGGTGCGCAAGGCGGGTGGCGAACGAATCACACTGACGGCTGGCTACTCCGCGCCGATTTGCATCGAGCGCTCGACGCCGGGCTTCTGGAACTGTGCACAGAGACCGGGCGGGTGCTGCGAGCGGAGAAGGGTGTGCTGCCTGAAGGCTCGTCGTTCACGAACGACGTGAACGATGTGGGTCCTCGAACACGTTGAACCGAGCGACGCTTCGTGGAACCAGATGCCGCGCCTTGCCGCGAGTCGCTGCTGGAACTTGTCCAGCCAACGCAACACCCTTCGTGCCACTCTCAGAGGAGGACTTGTACTGTTCCGGCTCGGCGCTGCGCATGGTTGCGACCTGCGCATAGGGGTCGCTATGGAGAGCTCTGCATAGGGACCCATAGCCGTCTGACCGTGCACGATCAGCCTGCCAAGGTCGTGGCGGCAGGGCGGCGGCGGTGCCCTCGTTCTCCGGCCCACGCTCGCGGGCGGCCGCCGCAGACTGCAATCCGCAGCCGCATCAACACCGCTGTGCCCTGCAACCATGGGGGGCGACCGCGAATGGTGCCTGCGCCCGGGGGCACCACCGCCGCCCTGGTGCATCGGGGGTGGCGTGCAACGCCTTCCCCTGCCACCCGGGTGCCCGGGCAGGTGGCTTGGGGCACGGGCGCAGGCACCATTCGCGGTGGCCGCGACCAGCGCACGAACAGACGGTGTTGATGGCCCGACGCCTGCGAACCGAGTACGGTGCCCCGCGAGCGTGGGCCGGAGAACGTACCCCGGGCCACCTGCCCCTGCTCCACGTTTGCACGCGGCCCGCTGCGAACAACGGCCGCGGGTATTTTGCAGCTACCAAATCTCATTCAATCAAGTGCCACTTCGTACGAGAAGCTGCACCGGCGGCTTGATCTGGTTTAAGGGCAATTGCGTGCGGCGCTTTCAGAATCGAGCCTTGTACGCCGAAGTCCAAAGTCCAACCGGAGGCAGGGCGATGAGCTCGCTGCACGAACCGCTGCAATTCACCCCCGCCGCCGCCGCGGCACGCGTGACGCTGGTCGGCGCCGGCCCCGGCGACCCCGAACTGCTGACCGTGAAAGCGGCCAAGGCATTGCGCGCAGCAAGCCTCGTGCTCTACGACCACCTGGTCGGCGAAGAGGTGCTCGAGCTGCTGCCGAAGAACGCCGAGCGCATCTACGTCGGCAAGGAGTGCGGCCGCCATACGCTGACGCAAGAGGGCATCATCGAGTTGATGGTGTGCCTGGCGCGCGCGGGCCGGCCGGTGTTGCGTCTCAAGGGCGGAGACCCGTTCATCTTCGGGCGCGGCGGCGAAGAGGCGCAGGCGCTTGCGGCGCAGGGCATACCGTTCGAAGTGATTCCGGGCATCAGCGCGGCGCAGGGCGCCGCGGCTTGCGCCGGCATACCGTTGACGCACCGCGACCACGCAGCAACGCTGGTGTTCGTGACCGGCCACCTGCGCGCCCACGCGAGCGGCGATGACGATTCGCGCTGCGTTGACCTCGACTGGCCGATGCTCGCAAGGCCGCATCAAACGCTGGTGATCTACATGGGCGTGGCGACCCTGCCGCTGATCTGCGCGCAATTGATCGCGCATGGCCTGAGCCCGGACACGCCCGCGGCCGTGGTGGAGCGAGCCAGCTTGCCCGGCCAGCGTTGCGTGACGGCAACCGTGCAGACGC
>Ga0315278_10005106_pt1 | contig 11910 bp, 9 predicted proteins | sample YL17G06_0_MG_FD_203880 | JGI IMG/M metagenome (GOLD analysis project Ga0315278, IMG submission 203880) | Sediment microbial communities from Yellowstone Lake, YNP, Wyoming, USA - YL17G06_0 | ecosystem: Environmental > Aquatic > Freshwater > Lake > Sediment | place: USA: Wyoming | collected... | reverse complement strand
GACGTGGACACGATCCACTTCTCGCCCAAGGGCGGCGTGGACATCGAGTCCGTCTGGTCGAGCGTCGTCACGATCGACGTCCCGATCCTGGGGGACATTGCGAAGATCGACATCGCCTCCAAGCTCCCGGACATTGCGGAGAAGAAGGAGGTCGCCCAGTTCATCGAGGTCCTCTACCGGATCTACGCCGACTACTACTATAGCTACCTTGAGTTCAACCCGATCGCCTTCTCCCGCGGTCGGCTCATCCCGCTTGACACGGTGGCCAAGCTCGACGACACGGCCGCCTTCCAGTGCGCGGAGAAGTGGGGCAAGATCTCCTTCCCGCGCGCGTTCGGGAAGGCCGTCTCCAAGGAAGAGGAGTACGTCGAGTCCCTCGATGCCAAGACCGGCGCCTCGCTCAAGCTCACGGTCCTCAATCCCAAGGGGCGCGTCTGGCTCCTCGTCGCCGGCGGCGGCGCGAGCGTCATCTACGCCGATACGGTCGTCGATCTCGGCTACGCCAAGGAGCTTGCGAACTACGGCGAGTACTCGGGCGACCCCTCGACCGAGCTCACCTACGAGTACACGAAGACCCTGCTTGACCTCATGACCCGCGAGAAGGACCCGCAAGGGCGCCCCAAGTATCTCTTGATCGGAGGGGGGATCGCGAACTTCACCGACGTCGCCAAGACCTTCACCGGGATCATCCAGGCCCTGGACGAGTACAAGGAGAAGCTCAAAGCGAACAAGGTCAAGATCTACGTCCGCCGCGGCGGCCCCAACTTCAAGGAGGGCCTGGAGAATATGAGGAAACTGGGGGAGCGGATCGGAATCCCTCTTGAGGTCTACGGACCGGAGACGCACATGACGCGGATCGTCTCCCTCGCGTTGGAGGAGGCCCGCCAATGACTAAGGACTACGAGCTCTTTACGAACGAAACGAAAGCCTTCATCTACGGGGAGCAGCTCCGCGCGGCGCAGCGGATGCTCGACTTTGACTACCTGTGCAAGAGGAAGGAGCCATCGGTCGTCGCCCTCATCACCCCGGAGCGGGGAGGCTTCGAGAAGTTCTTCTGGGGGACGAAGGAGATTCGCGTCCTGCGGGAGACGAGCATGAAGGCCGCGGCCGCGCGGTTCCCAGAGGTCGACGTCCTCGTCAACTTCGCCTCGCAGCGCTCGGCGTACGACGTGACGATCGAGGCCTTGGAGATCCCGACGATCCGCACGATCGCCGTGATCGCCGAGGGGATCCCCGAGCGCCAGTCGCGTCGCATGGCCGCCCTCGCCAAGGAGAAAGGGAAGTGGATCATCGGCCCGGCGACCGTCGGCGGCGTCAAGGCCGGCTGCTTCAAGATCGGGAACGCCGCCGGCACCATGGAGAACATCAAGGAGGCGAAGCTCTACCGGCCCGGGTCGGTCGGGTTCGTCTCCGTCTCCGGGGGTCTCTCGAACGAGGCGTACAACATCGTCGCTCGCACGACCGACGGCCTAAACGAAGGGATCGCGATCGGCGGCGACGCCTACCCCGGCTCGACCCTCCTCGACCATCTCCTGCGGTTCGAGAAGAACCCAGAGATCAAGCTCCTCGTGTGTCTTGGGGAGGTCGGCGGGACCAAGGAATACGAGATCGCCGAGGCGGTGAAGTCAAAGAAGATCACAAAGCCCCTCGTCATGTGGGCAACCGGGACCTGCGCCAAGGTCCTCCCCGGCCAGGTGCAGTTCGGCCACGCCGGCGCCAAGGCGAACACGGCCGAGGAGACGGCCGACGCGAAGAACGAGGCCCTGCGTAAGGCCGGCGTCATCGTCCCCACCTCCTTTGACGACTACCATCAGAAGATCAAGGAGACGTACGACCGTCTGGTCAAGGAGGGGAAGATCGTCCCGGCCAAAGACGTCACTCCCCCCAACGTCCCGATCGACTACGCCCAGGCCAAGGCCGAGGGCCTTGTCCGCCGGCCGACGAACTTTGTATCGACCATCTGCGACGAGCGCGGCGACGTCCACAACTACTGCGGCGTCCCGATCGATCGGGTGATCGAACAGAATTACGGGATCGGCGGCGTGATCGGGCTTCTTTGGTTCAAGAAGGACATCCCGCCCTACGCGCGAGAGTTCATCGACATGGTCATCCAGATCATCGCCGACCATGGGCCGGCGGTGTCGGGCGCCCACAACACGATCGTCGCCGCGCGAGCGGGGAAGGACCTGATCAGCTCGCTCGTCTCCGGCGTCCTTACCATCGGTCCCCGCTTCGGCGGCGCGGTGAACGGCGCGGCCGAGCACTTCCTCTACGGACTTCGCAACAAGCTTGGGCCACGCGAGTTCATCGACTCAATGAAGACGAAGAACGTGCGCATCCAGGGGATCGGGCACCGGCTCCACTCGCTCGAGAACCCCGACGCCCGCGTCGAGCTCATGAAGGGGTTCGCGAAGAAACACTTCCAAGCGACCCCGCTTCTCGACTACGCGCTCTCGGTCGAGCAGGTGACGACGCAGAAGAAGAATAACCTGATCTTGAACGTCGACGGCTGCATCGGCGTCCTCTTGGTCGATCTCCTGAAGGAGCTTCGGTTCACCGACACCGAGATCGACGAGATGATCCAGGCGGGTCTGTTCAACGCCTTCTTCGTCTTGGGCCGCTCGATCGGCCTCATCGGCCACTACTTCGACCAGATCCGGCTCGAGCAGGATCTGTATCGGCACCCACTCGACGACATCCTCTACGACGTCCCGAAGGGACCGGAGAAGGTGGGATAGGCGAGGCGCCTCTGCGCGAGTGAAGAGGACGAACCCCGGGTGGTCAGCGACGGACTGGCCGCCCTCCCTCTTCGGGGACCCTTGGTCAACCGGAGCGGGAGCTGGCCGTCGTCGAGGCGACCACCCGAGACGTCCCGTGGGGAGCCGCGGATCCTATAGGAGGTCGAGGAATCCCTCGCGGGACAAGTCGCAATCGCGGAGGATCTTGGAAAGCAGCCCCGGTCCGATCGTTTCCCCGGCATGAACCGGCACGACGGTCGCCCGTCCGTCCGCGTGCTGGGAGCCTCGTCATGAGCGGACGAGGACTCTCTGGATCCCCACAAAGTCGAGTGCCTCGCCGTCACTCCCCTCTTCTTCGAGGCAGAGCGTGATGGCCTCGCGGATCCTCTCCATGACCTCGTCGAGGGACTTCCCCTGGGTGTGACAGCCGCGCAGGGCGGGCACCGAGGCGACGTACGTCCCCTCGGAATCCTGCTCGATGATGACGTTGTACTCGTTTCTCATGTGCACCATCCTGGCTCGTTTCAGATTCCATTATACAGGGCACGGCGGTGCTGGGACCCTCCAGGCCAACCACGCGCTCTCGGTCGAGCAGGTGACGACGCAGAAGAAGAACAACCTGATCTTGAACGTCGACGGCTGCATCGGCGTCCTCTTGGTCGACCTTCTGAAGGAGCTTCGGTTCACCGACTCCGAGATCGACGAGATGATCCAGGCGGGGCTCTCCAACTCCGCTCGAACTCCGAACTCTTCTTCTACGCGCTACGTGCCACACGCTCATGGTAGACCCCAGCCACTGCGGGTGTGCCCGCAATCTCCGGTTCGCTCACGGGATGTCGTTCAGGGCGCTCTCGAGTTCACTTAGGAGTTCGGCGAAAAGCTCCTTGACCGTGACGATCTTGTGGATCCGGTAGGCGTTCTGACCGCAGAAGATGAGCCCGTGGTCGACGTCCCCGCGGTAGGCGTTCAAGAGAGCCTGGGCGATGCAAAACCTGGCTTCCGCGACCTTGCAGACGGTTAGACAATGGTAGGGACAGCTGATCTTTGGCTTGTCCACCTTCTCCAAGTCCTTGAGGAACTGGTTCTTAATGGCCCGCCCTGGCAAGCCGACAGGGCTCTTGATGATGACGATATCCTCTTCCCTGGCGTCGAGGTAGCTCTGCTTGAACTTGCGGGACGCGTCGCACTCAAAGGTGCAGACGAAACGCGTCGCCATCTGGACTCCGGACGCGCCCAAGGACAGCATCCGGGCGATGTCCCCGCCGTCGAAGATCCCGCCGGCGGCGATGACCGGGATCTTCTTTCCGTAGCGGTCTTCATACGGCTCGACCGCTTCCAGGACCCCAGGTAAGAGCGTCTCCAAAGAGTAGTCTTCCGGATGGCGGAGCTCTTCGAGGGAGAAGCCGAGATGTCCCCCCGCGAGGGGGCCTTCGAGGATGAGGGCGTCGGCCGATCTCTGGTAACGCTTGGCCCAGCCACGCAGGATCAGTTCCGCGGCCCGGGCCGAGCTGACGATGGGCACGAGGTTCACCGCTCGCTCCGGAACGAGTTCCGGGAGCCTCATCGGCAGTCCGGCCCCAAAGACGATCATCTGGATGCCTTCCCGGACGGCCGTCTGGACCAGGTCTTCAACATTGCTGAGCGCGCCCATGAAATTGACGGCGAGAATCCCCTGGGTCATGGTTCGGGCCTTGCGGATCTCTTCCTGCAAGGATTCCCGGGAGATCCGTTCATACTCATGCCGGGCCGCTTCGAAATCCCCCAGGCCGATGCTCGAGATGGTGCCGATTCCGCCCTCCCCGGCCACCGCCGCCGCCAGGGATGCGAGCGACACCCTCACGCCCATCCCTCCCTGGATGATCGGGACATCTGCGGTGAGGTGTCCGATATGGAGCTTGGGGATGTTCATCGTTACCTCCCCTTCTCGTACCTCTTGACGACCAGGCAGGCGTTCCCTCCCCCGAAGCCGAAGGACTGGCTCATGGCCGCGTCGAGGTCGATCGACTCGGCTCCCCGGGTGACGTAATCCAGCGGGCAATCCGGATCGGGCTGCTCATAGTTGATGGTCGGGGGAATGCGGCCGGTCGAGACGCTCAGCACGGTGGCCGCGAACTCCACGGCCCCGGCCGCGGCCAAGAGGTGGCCGATCATGGACTTGATGGAACTCATCTTGAGCCGCCAGGCGTGGTCGCCGAAGACCTCAATCACAGCCGCGCTTTCGATCTTGTCGTTGAGGACCGTCGAGGTTCCGTGGGCGTTGATGTAGCCGATGTCCGGCGCGGCGACGCCGGCGTCGCGCAGCGCTTCCCTCATGACCCGGACCATCCCGTCGCCCTCAGGTTGTGGCGCCGTGAGATGGAAGGCATCGGCCGTGTTGCCATATCCGGCCAATTCCGCGTAGATGGGCGCGTTTCGCCCGAGCGCATGGTCCAGCCTTTCCAGCACGACGACACCGGCCCCCTCGCCCATGACGAAACCGTCGCGGTTCTTGTCAAAAGGACGACTCGCTCGTTCCACATCGTCATTGCGGCTGGACATCGACCGTGTCGCGCAGAAGCTGGCGAACGGCAACGGGCTCACGCTGGCCTCGGTTCCTCCCGCCAACATGATGTCGGCGTCTCCTCTTTCCAGGATGCGATAGGCGTCGCCGATGGCGTTGGCCCCGGTGGAACAGGCTACGGAAGGGGCAGACAGAGGTCCCTTGAGCCCATGGGTGATGGACACCATGCAGGCGGCCGTGTTGATGAGGACCTGGGATACGACGAACGGCCCCACGGATCTTGGCCCTTTCGCCAGAAGCTCGGCGTGCACGCTTTCGATCGTCTGCGCTCCCCCGATGCCGGACCCGATGATGACGCCCGCCCGGCAGCCGTCGAAAGGAAACGCGTGCAGGCGCGCGTCCTGCATGGCCAGGTCCGCGGCGACCAGGGCAAAATGGGTGAACCGGTCCATCCGTCTCGCGAGCTTGCCGTCGATCCATTCCTCGGCGCGGAAACCCTTCACCTCTCCGGCCATGTGAGAGCGGAATTCCGACGGGTCAAACAGGGTGATGCGAGAGATGCCGTTCCGCCCGGCGAGCAATCCTTCCCAGAAATCCTTCCGCCCTATGCCGATCGGGGTGACGACCCCGATACCGGTCACCACCACACGATGTCGATGCATGGTGAAGGCTTTCCTTCCGTCGGCCGCGGGGAGAAGAGCGCCGAGTCAGCTACGCCGAATCGAAGTGAGCGCGCGGGCCGCAGCGGTCCGGAGCCGTTGACCCGGGCGAAGCACGCCGCAAGAGGCATCATCCCTAGAAGAGGTCGTGGTCTCCTGGTCATCCCTGCGCCTCCTTGCTCAGTGAAGAGGGTAGCAGACGGGGCCAGGCCAAGGCAACCCGAACTGATCTATTCCAGGTTCTCTGGGGAATCTGGGGAAGCACTACTCATGTCGTCGCCGACTCAGAATGCTCCGCACCTTCGGCCGGCAGTCGGCTTTGTCCCCGGATTCCCCTTGACAGAAACCACCAGTGAAACCCTGCCCCCACCTCCCGCTCGTTCGAGAGGCTCAGGCCCTGCGCCGCGCCCGTCGCCGACCCCGAGATCGAGCGGATTCATCGCGTTCGCTGGGCATGTCCGCCGCGTGAGGCGTAACTGGGGATCGCAAGGCGCCTGCAGGCAATCCCGAAATGGGTTATCCGATTATGGGATTTATCATTGTGCCATGGCCAAATCATTGCACACGCCGGAGTACGAGCACTTCCGGTCCCTTCTCATCGCGGCCCGCGAGGAAGCAGGTCTCACACAAGCAGAAGTCTCGGCAAGGCTGAGACGTCCGCAATCGTTTGTCGCGAAGTACGAAGGGGGGGAGCGGCGGCTAGACATCGTCGAGTTCGTCCGGGTGTGTGCCGCGCTGGGTATTGATCCCCATGCCATCCTCGCCGAGATCCAGGCAAAGGTGAACGTATGAATACCCAGGAGGTCATTGCCCTTGCGAGCGAGTATCTGAAGGGGCTCGTGGGGCATGAATTCGCCGTGCTGGAGGTGGCCAAGCCAGTCTCGCCCGAAGCGGCGGTCAACCTAGCTAAGATCATCTCCAAACTCTCGCCTCTAGTAGGTAACCTGATTGAGTTCAACACCTGCGAGTATCTGAATGATCAGAAGGGTTTCGCTGAATGCGGCCGGTGGCGACGGCAAGACCCTGGCTTCCCAGACACGGTTTTTGAGGGCAAGGTCGCGCCGACACCTGGCTTCGAAATCAAGGCATGGTTCCCGCTGGCAACGGAAATCACCGCACGGTTCAAAGACAGTCAGAAGCATTTCGTCGACAATCAAACCTACGTTGCGATCCTGGCCTGGCTGCCTGAGTCGCTGATATTCGGGAAGCCGAAGATCGTCGACATCGTTGTAGTGTCCGGGGCATCGGTAGCAGGTGCCCGTGACGATCACTACCACAACCCTCCCGACTACCTCGTGCTAGAGCCCGAAGATACGACAGCCCGTACCAGCAACCTGCAGCAGACCAATACGAACGGCTATAAGTTCCAGGGCACACCGAGGCAATTCAAGGAAGCGGAAACGCTGGTGGGAAGCTGGGGCGCGGTGGGCAAGGTATACGAACCTACGGCGGCCTATCAAGAACAGGTACGCGAGCTGATTGCACGCTTCCCGTACCGCTTGGACACCAACTTCGCCAAGATGGACCGTATCGTCCACGAGGAGATTGAGGCGTTCAAAGATCGAGTCTACAAGACCGCGCTCCATGGGCGCAGCATCGGCGCTTGGAACCAACTGCTGTCGAAAGGCGACGAAGACGTGATACGGCGCGAGCTGGCCAAACGCCTTGGCATCCGCGACGAGGGGCAAGCGGTCATCGAGTGACTCTAGAAGAGCCGTAGCGTCGGTTGGAGGCGGCGCAGACCTAGCTGGAAGTAGGTCGGGTCGATCTCGCCCGCGAACGCCCTGCGTCCGGTCTGTTTCGCAGCCAGTGCCGCCGAAAACAGCCCGCCAAACGGTTCCCAGACTACATCCCCCGCGTCGCTCGATGCCTCAATGATCATGCGCATGAGGTCGAGCGGCTTCTGATTCAGATGCGCGGCCTTGCCGCTGATCTGTGGCACCCTGATTCGCTCAGGACCCTTCAAGGGAACGCGCTCCCACACGTTCGTCACTCCCAGCGGGCAATGGAAGGTAGGGCGCATGGCAGCCCATTCCTCCAGGGTCATGGGGCCGGTGCCGTCGCGCGAGAAGTAGGGACGGCCAGAGGGGTCGCCGTGTTCGTTGGCGTACGTCGCCAGCTTCGCGAACATGCCGGGCGGCGGGTAATACCACAGGTGGCCCTGATCTAGGTACTTACGTACGGCGACATCAGCGACGCCGCAGGCCTCGTTGGCTGCGCGCATGGTAAGGCCTGTGCGCTTCCACTCCCTGTAAAGCCAGCGCTGCAATGTCAGGCCATCGATACGCGGCTCAAAGACGTACTGCACGCACATCTCTGTGACCACAGGGAAGCGCCGTATCTTCGCGGTGTCTACGTTCCCAGCGATGTGCGCCTTGCCTTTGTTCCACACGTTGGCGTTCACATAACGCCAGCCGTAGCGCTCCAACACGGGATGGACGGCTGCCCAGCCAATCTCCGAGTTCCAGAACCAGAGCGTCGTCCGCGCTGTGGCGCGCTCGCTCCATGCGCGAATATGGGGTTCGTACCACGCGGGCATATCCAGATGATCAGGCGTGTCCCCCTCGAAGCCCAGAATCCCGTACGCACCGTCCGAGACGATGACGTTCGGTGCCTCCCAGCTCGAGTAGTGGTCAAGGCTGTCACCCAGGCAAAGGCTTACAGTACCATCTGTCCAGCGGTCGGCAGATGGGAGGGTGTCGAGAGATACAGCTTTGCCCCGCCCTACCGTGCTGGTAGGGGTGCTCTTCTTGTGTTTGCCCACCGTTTCTACCATGGTTGCGCCCTCGCGTATCCCGCTTCGGGATACTCTACCCCTTCCCGAGACAACTGCAAGTGAACCACCCTGCGCCCAGCAAACCGTTCCTGCCAGCACCTGAGGGGACACCGTCGGGCCTGCCGAGAGGTGCACGCCCCTGAAGGCGGCAGATGCTGGGGTGGCAGGCCCTCCCAAGACGCAGCGAAAGGGGGCCTTCGAGGGGGTCGGATCTTCACTCTTGGCGTTTCCGCGCATCGGCGACGAGCCTCTCGATCACGCGGGATGGTGAAGCAGTGGTGGCCAAGGGAACCGCCGACCTCCTCCAAGGCTTGGCCGAGGACACGAACCCAGTGGATCAGCTCACGATCAAGCCGGGTACTTCGGTGTGCGGGAAGCCACGGGTCAGGAAGCGCGGAAGCAGCGAGGTACGGAAGACACTGTACGAAGCGACGCTCTCCGCGGCGAGGTACAACCCCAAAGTTCGGGCGATCTACCGGCGGCTGAAGGAAGACGGCAAGCCGGACAAGGTGGCGCGAACAGCTGCTGCGCGCAAGCTGCTTCTCATCGCCCATGCCATCTACAGCAGCGGCCAGCCCTTCCGTGGGTCAGAGGAGGTTGAGACTTGACATCCAACACAGCATCTGACCCCATCTCTTGTTGTCTTGGTGAGGCCCCGCCTTGGGGTGACCTGAGGCGAATCAAACGTGCCTCTGGGTCCGAGATCAACGCTGGGAGGTGTGTGCATAAGCAGTATTCGCCGCCGCTGGCGGCTCCAACCGCGGCACTTGATATCGGGGGCCGCGGTCTGGGTACCGAGCGGGCCGGACAGGAAGGCGATCCTCCGGACGACTGCGGTGATCCTCCTTTTCCTCGCGGGCTACCAGATCGTCGAGGTCGGGATCTGCTCAGTCGCGCCGGGCTACGGCTTCCTGCCGAGGCTTGCGTTCATGGTCGTCACGTGGCTCCCGCCCATCGGGATCCCGCTCTCTGCACTCTGACGCCTGGGACAGATCGGATCTTGCATCTTGGTGTGTCCAGAGCCCGGTTTGGCAGTGATTCGCTAGCATCCGCCCCGGGTCGGCCACGGAGAGGGCTCGACCCGGTCCGCCACTATGTCTGAGCCTACTTGGCGAGGTGGTTCAGCTCCTCCTCGGAGAGGGTGGTCTTCCCTTCCTCGCCGATTCGGACGTAGGTCTCGCCGACCCGGACGATCACCTTGGGCCCGAGTGCGAGGTGGGGCGCGATCCAGGGGATCTTCGTGATGAGCGCGAAGTAGGCGTCACTATAGGCGACGATGTCCAGGGTCTCCTCGTCGGTGTAGGTGCTGTCTGTCCAGACGCCTTGGCGCAGGAAGTAGACACGGTCATCGACGACTCGGACCGCCTCGAGGTCCGTGGGCGTCTGCTCGGCCTGGGAAAGCGAGCGCAGCGCGGAGGCGCCCTGGACGGCCTGGGCTCCGCTCGCCGGCGCGCTCGTCGCTGCCCGCACGGCGTTCGCCATCGCGTCCTTTCCCTGCACCGACTCGTCGACGAGGAACGACGTGTACGGGGTGATGATCCCGTACCGCTTACTGAGCGAGACGACCTCGTCCACGAGCTCGGCGTTCTCTCCGTAGAGGCGGATCTGGTCGAGGAGGTAGGCGATCTTCCGGCCGGCCCACAGGCGCGGGAGGAACGACGCGCGAAGGTCAGTGTCGGAGAAGGTCTGGAGGGTCGTGTACGAGGTCGCGACGCCGGCCGCCGTCCCGGAGACGGTGACGCGGCACTCGCCACCATCGCGGTAGCGTCCGAGCACGAGGAGCTGCGTGCCGCGGAAGAGGTCGGGAAGGACGTGCGGGAAGAGGTCGTAGGTCGCGACGCCCTCGAACGCGAGCGTCGTGTTCGCAAGGACGGGCGAGGCGATCTTGCGGTAGAACGTGGACAGGGTCGCCTCGAGGTTCTCGCCGGGGAGGACGTAGTTCGTCGTCCCACGGTTTTCCTCTGCGAGCTGGTCGAGGAGCACGGTGTTCACGTCGTAGCCGACCCCGAACACGAACATGCGGGCGCTTGTGCCGTTAGACGCCTTCGCGTTCTTGGCGATCGTCGCGGGGTTCATCTCGCCGACGGTCGGCTCGCCGTCGGTGAGGAAGATGAGGAAGCGTGGCCGCTCGTTCGTCTCAAACAGGGACAAGGCGAGCCGGAGCGCAGCGTCGATGTCCGTGCTCCCGGTCGCCTCGATGCCCGCGACCCAGCTTGAGGCCCGGGAAATGGCCTCGGGCGTGACGGGTTCGAGGTTCGTCGCGAGCGCCTCGCGGGAGTCGTTGAACGCGATGACGGCGAACCGGTCGTTTGGGTTCAGGTTCGAAAGGATGAACTGGAGGGCCTCCTTGGCCTGCTCGATCTTCTCCCCGGTCATGCTCCCCGATCGGTCGAGGACCAAGACGAGGTCCTTGGGCATCGCGACCGCGGCGGCCGGGAGGTCCGGCGGGTTCACGAGGAGCAGGAAGAACCCGTCCTCTGCCGGCGCGCGGTAGGAGAGGAGCGTCATCCCGACCTCGGCCGCCTGGACGGAGTAGTAGAGGACGAAGTCCTGCGTTGGCAGGATCCTCGAGGCGGCGCAGCTCGCGGTGGCGGCGTTGGTCCCCGACCGCTCGACGAGGAGGTCGTGCGTCGGCGAGTACACGGCCGCGAGCGGGGCGCTCGTCACAAGGTCGACCCGGATCGAGACCCGCTCGAGAGGCTGCGCGGAGAACCGCTCCGTGTCGAGCGGGTAGTGGTAGCGATAGAGGCCGAACTCGGGAGTGAGGATCTCGCTATAGGTGATCTCGATGCGCCGCTCGCCGCCGGCGGGGACGGGGAAGATCCGCGCCGAGAGGGTGTTGCGGCCGACGTACTCGAGGAGCGCCGGGTCGATCGCGCGGCGGACGTAGTCCTCGTAGATCGCGCGGGCCTCGCCCGCGTCGAGGATCCGGCCCTCGAGGACCTGTCCGTCGACCCACATCGTGAAGCTCGAGACGACCGCGCCCGGAGGAAGCGGGAAGAGGTACTGGCCCTCAAGGTCGCGTCCGGTGCTGTTGCGGAATGCCTGGTCGACGTGGGTCGTGGCCACGCCGTCCTGGATCGTGATCGTGACGTCGTGGTAGAGGACGCTGAGCCAACCGCGTTCGGGGTGGTCGGGAAGGATCATCCCGTCGGCGAAGAGAGCGCTCGAGAAGAGCGCGAGAACGAGAAGCGACACGTAACCCACCCGGTGAAGCATTCCAATCGCCTCCATGAT
>Ga0315278_10005104_pt1 | contig 11917 bp, 5 predicted proteins | sample YL17G06_0_MG_FD_203880 | JGI IMG/M metagenome (GOLD analysis project Ga0315278, IMG submission 203880) | Sediment microbial communities from Yellowstone Lake, YNP, Wyoming, USA - YL17G06_0 | ecosystem: Environmental > Aquatic > Freshwater > Lake > Sediment | place: USA: Wyoming | collected... | reverse complement strand
TCTTATTGAATGGAAAATGGTTGTTTATGCCGGAAAATGAACTTACTGATTCGCGACAAGGGGCGTCTGTAAGTTTTAACGATGAGACCTGGCATACTATGTCAGTTCCTGATTTCTGGAATCCAATCCGTATCTGGCTTCATGGCGAAACATTTGGTGAGCATGCAAAAGGAGTTTCCGATTTCTATTTTCAAAAAGAAACAGACCGCTGTGACAATTATACTTTTGATTTTAAGAAAACAAATGTAGCCTGGTACCGACAATGGATTGAACTTCCAAACGAGTTGGCATCAAAGCATATGACACTGAATTTCGATGCTGTATCTAAAGTTGCTGAAGTGTTTATTAATGGACAATTGGCTGGTACACACATAGGTATGTTTGGTGATTTTGCGGTAGATGGCACAAAACTGTTTCAACCCGGAAACAATCTTATAGCTGTGAGGGTCGTTCGTGATGTTATTACAAATATTGAGGAGAGCGACACAGTTGTGGATGTTGCCGTTACCGTACCCGTGACAAACAATATGCTTAAAGATATTGCCCACGGATTTTATAAGGATAATCCGGCTGGTATTTGGCAACCGGTTAAGCTGGTTATTACTGACAATGTAAGAATTGAAGAAGTATTTGTAAAACCAACACTTAGTGGCGCAACTTGTGACGTTAGCATAACAAACTATTCCTTTAAACCGGTCTCGTATGATGTATTAACAGATATTTATGAAAAGGAGACAAGACATCTTTTCTATTCAGGTACTTCACTACAAAACATTGAATTGAAATCCGGTGAAGAACGCAAAGTTACGTTCACAATTTCAAATTTGAAACCGCAGCTTTGGACTCCAAACCACCCGAATCTATACGATTTCAATATTAAGCTGGTGTCGGGAGGGAAGGAAATTGATAATAAGCTAATTGCTTCCGGCTTCAGGACTTTTGAATCGAAAAATGGATTCCTTTATCTCAATGATGTTCAGTATTGGCTTCGGGGTGCTAATCACACGCCTTTTGCGCTTGCTCCCCACGATGTAGATTTGGCTAATTCATTCTTCCAATTGATGAAGTCAGGCAACATAGATGTTACCCGTACTCATACAGCTCCTTATAACGAGCTATGGATGAATGCTGCCGATCAAAACGGAATTGGAATTAGTTACGAGGGTACTTGGCCATGGTTGATGATAAATGCTACGATGCCAGATGCACAATTGATAAGTATGTGGGCTGATGAATTCATAGGATTGATAAAGAAATATCGAAACCATCCGTCATTATTACTCTGGACCGTTAACAACGAAATGAAATTCTATGATAATGAACCTGATTTGGAGGTGGCAAAACACAAAATGAAGATTATCTCGGAGGTTGTGAAACGAATTCGCGACATTGATCCTACTCGTCCGGTATGTTTTGATTCAAACTATAAACGAAACGAACAAAAGTTCGGAAAAGAATTCTTTAATACCGTTGATGATGGGGATATTGATGATGACCACGCCTATATCAATTGGTACAACCATACTCTTTTCAAACAGTTTAGGGGTGAGTTTCAAAAGAGATGCCTCAACAAAGGCAGACCTTTGATTAGTCAGGAAATGTCAACCGGTTATCCGAATACAGAAACCGGACATGCCACCCGGTTCTATAATTTGGTTCATCAAAACCCACAAACCTTGATTGGCTATCAGTCGTATGAATTTGCCAATCCTCAGGCGTTTTTAGATGTACACTCATTTATTACAGGTGAATTGGCTGAGGCATTACGGCGTTCTAACGACAAGGCTTCGGGCATATTGCATTTTGCCCTGTTGACATGGTTCCGGAATGTGTATGACGTAAAACATATTGAGCCATATTCAACGTATTATGCAATAAAAAGAGCCCTACAGCCGGTGTTGGTAAGTGCAGAGATATGGGGACGTAACCTCTATGCAGGTGAAAATCTGCCAACAAGAATTTGTGTTGTGAATGATAAAGAAAACGGCTCGGATATGGCAGAATCAATTCTTTACTGGGAGCTAAAATCGGATACTGGCGAACGAATAGTTTGGGGAAAAGAGATAGTGCCAGAGGTTAAACATTCAACACGTGAGTGGATTACTCCAACAATTCGCATTCCTGAAAATATACCTTCGCAGAAAATGATTGCAACATTAAGACTTAAACTCACCGCAAATGGAATACCGGTTTCTGAAAATGAATATAGACTCAATATCGCAACCAAAGACTGGAGTTGTTCTAGAATCAATCCGGCAAAAAAGATTGCGGTGCTCGATTGTAATGGAATAGGTAAAGTATTGGATTTTCTGAAGGTGGAATATTCTTCTTATGACAATGTGGCAGACGCCCTTAAATCAAAATCAGATGTATTTCTGTTTTCAGGACTTGATACCTCAAAGAACTGTTCAGGCGCAGAGATTCTGCAATTGCGAAATAGCATTGATAAAGGTGCAAAGATACTGATACTAAATTCTCCCGAAGCTACCATGAAGTTGTATCCGGAGTACATTGCCGGTTGGATAGTACCTACTGAAGGAGATATTGTGAACATGGAAATACCTGAATCAATGGTCTTTGATGGAATAGGAATGTTTGATCTCAGATATTTTAATAATAATAAACCGGAAATCCCTGTTGTATGTGAAGTAGCTTTTAAAGTGAAAAGAGACAGAAATGTACTTGAATTAGCCAATCAAACCAAAATACATGGATATATCAACGGCGAGATGTTAACCCGTTCTGAATATGTCAAAACAATAAAGGGATTTCCAATTATTCAAATCAACAAAGGTGGAACGGCTATACTTTCTGCTATGAGCGTGAATAAATCAATTACAGATCCAATTGCAGGTCGTCTATTTATTAATATGATAAACGAATTAATGAACAAATGAATATAAGTAATGTGTGTTATGAGACCAATACATTTCATCCTCGCGTTCATTCTGACCCATGAGGCGTTCGCTGCACAAATAAAACCAACGGGAATCAAGGCCAGTTCGGCTATGGACAACTATCCGACTTCCAAGGCGAGTGATGGCACGGTGATTGATGCCTCTCGGCGGGTCAGTAAGAAATTAGACAAGCCGACTTGGCTGGAAATTAGTCTCGGTGCGACGCAGAAGGTGGCGGGTGTGCATGTGTTCTTCGGACACAGGAAGGAATCACCGGTTAAAGAACTTTAGCAATACTGTTGTCATTTAGAGAGGGGATGGAATAGGTTCGCGATTACATCTAAGGGGAATGTTGCAGAAAACAATAGAATATCAAAGTGAGTCTAAAGACTGACCGTATTGAGTGTTTCAGGCAAATTGATTCAATGAGTGAACGATAGAAATATATGCCAAATCACATTCTCACAGTTCTCGTTGCATTCTTCTTATGGGCAGATTGTTTTGCTCAGAGTGATTACCCTTTTCGAAATACTGCACTATCGCATGACAAAAGAATAAATGATTTACTTGGCAGGTTAACCATTGAAGAAAGAGTTTCCCTGCTCATCGCTTCAAGCGAAGGAATTCCCCGGCTAGGAATTGACAAATACTACCATGGAAACGAGGCATTGCATGGTGTGGTACGACCTGGCCGTTTCACTGTGTTTCCTCAGGCAATTGCGCTTGCCGCAACATGGAATCCTACGCTGATTAAAGAGGTGGCGACGGTAATTTCTGATGAAGCCAGAGCAAAATGGAATTTCTATAATCAGGGCAAAGGTCAAACGAACTATTTCAGCGATGTATTGACGTTCTGGTCGCCAACTGTAAATCTGGCGCGCGATCCCCGATGGGGTCGTACTCCCGAAACCTATGGCGAAGATCCTTTTCTGACAAGCAGAATTGGGGTTGCCTTTGTTAAAGGTCTGCAGGGGGAAAATGACAAATACCTTAAGGTTGTCTCAACCCCCAAGCATTTTGCCGTCAATAACGAGGAACATAACAGGTTTGAATGTAACGCAAAGGTATCTGAAAGAGCACTTAGGGAATACTATTTAAGAGGATTTGAGGCATGTATTAGGGAAGGGAAAGCACAGTCGATAATGAGTGCATACAACGCGATTAACGGAGTACCCTGTACAGCAAATAAATGGCTGCTGAATGATTTGTTAAGGGTTGAATGGGGTTTTAACGGTTATGTAGTATGTGATTGCGGCGCAGTCAAGACCTTAATAAGCGGGCACCATTACGTGGACAATAAAACAGAAGCAGCCAAAGCAGCTATTGAGGCTGGTGTGGATTTGGAGTGTGGAGATGACGTGTACAAGGATTATTTGTTAAAAGCATATAAGGAAGGATTGGTTGAAGAGTCATCTATTAATCAGGCTGCCTACAGAGTTCTTGAATCTCGATTCAAGTTGGGAATATTCGACCCTGCTGAGAATAATCCATACACAAAAATATCTCCTGATGTCATCGGATCTGAAAAACATCAGGCGATTGCTTTGGAAACAGCAAGAGAATCGATCGTTCTTATAAAGAACAAAGACAATCTATTACCTCTTAATAGGAATAAGCATAAGAGTATTGCCGTACTGGGCCCAAACGCATCAAATATTGTGCTTGGAGATTACAGTGGCAAACCGGTAATCAAACCGGTTTCGGTATTAGATGGAATTAAAGCCAGCGCGGGTGCTAATGTTGAGACCAAGCATGTTGAGTGGAAAAGCTCTTCAAAGGACTTTATTCTGATCGAACCGCAACTCCTAAGCAATGATAAATCGGTTGAAGAGGGATTGTACGCTGAATACTACGATAACATGGATCTGAAAGGTACTCCAAAAACCCGAATAGATAAGATGGTCAATTATGACGCAGTCAGCCAGCCCCCCGATCCAGTGATATCAGATGCCCCGATGTCAATACGATGGACAGGGTACATAACAACTCGTGTATCGGGCTCTTATAAAATCCGGATTACTTCGTCTGACGGAATCAGGTTTTGGGTAGAAAACAAGTTAGCAATAGACAAGTGGCGTGATCGTGCAGAAACTTCGGATCAGATAGAGTATCAGATGGAAGCCGGTAAGAAGTATGCCGTGAAGCTTGAGTATTTTGTGAATAGAGACGATGAGATCTGTCAGTTGTTTTGGGAAGTCCCCGGTGTTGGCAATTCGGTTCTATTTGCGGAAGATGTGAAAGCGGCAAGGGAAAGTGATTATGTTATTGCCGTAATGGGTATTAACAAATTGACTGAAAGAGAAGGACTGGATAGGAAAACTATTGATCTTCCTTTAGAGCAAACAAACTATTTGAAGGAGATTTATAAGGAAAATAAGAATATAGCTGTGGTTCTCATAGCAGGAAGTGCTATGGCCATTAATTGGATAGATGAAAATATTCCGGCGATAGTCGAAGCTTGGTACCCCGGCGAAAGCGGAGGCACAGCAATAGCGGAAGTCTTGTTCGGCGATTACAATCCGGGCGGCAGACTTCCATTCACTTTCTACAAATCTATTGATGATCTGCCACCATTTGATGACTACGATATTTACAAAGGAAGAACATATATGTATTTCAAGGGAAAGCCACTGTACCCCTTTGGTTATGGCTTAAGTTATACTTCGTTTGGATACAGCAATATGTCGATTTCTGGTTCAGGTGATAGTATTGTTGTTGCTGCTGACATAAGAAATACTGGCGATATCAAAGGTGATGAAGTTGTACAGCTTTATTGTACCGATTTGGAATCTCCTGTAAAACGGCCCAAGAAACAATTGGTTGGCTTCAAAAGAATGTCGCTGGACAAAGGCGAGACAAGAACTGTTTCCTTTGTAGCGGCCAGAGATCAATTGAAGTACTGGGACGAAGGCATTCATAGCTGGAGCTTTGAGCCTGGTGAATTTAAGTTTGCTCTGGGAAGCTCATCAGAAGACATAAGACTCAATCGGGTGATTGATGTTAAATAACAAAGCAATGCTTGATAGGTAGTCATCATGCTAACGAGAAGAATATTCATGAAGGACTCAGGCGTCTTTGTTGCCATTTTATTCAGCGGTCTACTGACAATACAGGCCTTTTCAGCCAAGAAGCAGAATCTTCTGTTCATTTTGACCGATCAACAGCGTTATGATGCCTTAAGCATTGCCGGCAATAGCGTTTTGAAAACGCCCAATCTTGATCGCCTGGCCAAAGAAGGCGCTTTTTTTAGAAATGCGTACACTCCTTGCGCTGTTTGCGCTCCCGCAAGATCGTCAATCCTTACTGGCTGTACGGTCGAGAACACGGGAATGAGTACGAATGAAAAGGCCTATTCTTATCGAGAAGAAGGCCTGATGAGCATGCCTACTTTTGATGAAATGTTGGCAGAAAACGGATACCACTGTGAGTATTACGGCAAATGGCACAGCCAGGCTTCACATACCAGAGTATATAAAAACTCGAAGAGCCGCGCAAAGAATGGGAAGTCAATGTTTGAACACGGTGGGCAAGATTATGTGTATAGCGATTACATCGATAAATACGTTCCTGTGCTGGACCTGAGACCGGGCGAACTATACGACACCTTCACCAAACGGCCCTACCGGAAAGATCCGTTGGATAACTGTTACCATATGTCTGCCAAAGAAGTTGAGGAAAACAAACCTCTCAGAAGGCAGCCGGATTTGCATGGCGAGGTCATGATTCCCAAAGAACATAGTTTCACGGCATTTCAGGCGAAAGAAACCATAGAAGCCATCGAGAGATTGAAAGACGAACCGTTCAGCATTACCTGTTCATTTCATTTTCCACATGCACCTATGTTGCCTCCGGCCCCTTACTATGCTATGTATCCTGCGGAGGAAATGGTGCCACCGGAGAGTATCAATGACGATATGGAGAATTCAACCTACAGGAACACGAATGGCAGACTGGAACTGACAGAATATGCTGATCCGGACAAAATCAAGTATATGATTTCCAGTTACTACGGACTTGTCAAGGAGATAGATGATTGGGTAGGCAGGATCTTAGATAAGCTGGATGAACTGGACCTGGCAAAGAACACTCTGGTAATCTTTGCGAGCGATCATGGCGAAATGCTTGGAGCTCACGGCATGCGTGAAAAGAATGTTTTCTACGAAGAATCCGCACATATACCTTTGATCATCCGGTTCCCGGGTGAAATTGAACCCAGAACAACAGTTGATGGATATATATCCTTAGTCGATCTATTCCCTACCATCTTAGACTATTTGAGAATACAAGAACATCCATCAGATGGAAGAAGTCTTCGGGGATTGATTGAGCGAACAGATCCGGAACATGGGAAGTACGTGGTTACGGAATGGGATTACAGGGGCGATAGAGAGCCTAATTACATGATTGTTAAAGAGGGTTGGAAACTGATAATCCCTTATTCTAAGAACTCCAAGGTCATGAATGCCATGTATAACCTTGTCGATGATCCTTACGAAATGACCAATCTTCTTGGTAAGAATCCTAAAAGGGGAGAATATAGAAGGCAGGCTGAAGAATTGCGTGCATGTTTGTTAGAATGGCTACGAAAGAATCGCTCCATACACTATAACGGAGTGAAAGAACGGGAGCTCATATAGGATTCTGTCATAAATTTCGGGCGTTCAGGTGGTACTATCTGATCTGTCGACTAACAATGAAATGTATATTGATCCAACGTCACACCTGTCCGACGCTCCCTCGCGAACTATTTCAATAAAGAACCAATGAAAACAATGGTTGAAATGCACAACACATCGCAAGGCGATTCTGTGCTCGTGCTGCGGGATCCCTGGAGACTGCCTTTGCATCTTCTGAAGCGAGTCAATCCGATGCTCAAGTGAGGTGCGTACGGGACCGCAAGCGCACGAGAAAGCGATTCCAGAAGCGCGGATGATGGCGCGTGATTCCGCAGCAAGCCATCTTCTCTCATTTGGCCGGGTACGCTATTCAGTGCGCAGAGGAAGACAGAACGCAACAAACAACAAACCTAAGGATCGCATCATCATGCAAAATGATCTTCAGATAGGCCGCCGCTTGATACGACATCTCATCCCATTCCTTTTGCTGGTCATTGTTTCGACGGGAGTATCAGCCAAGAACAAGCACGCGAAGGAAACAGTCTACCCGACCTACAAAGGACTGGTAATGGCGGGCTACCAGGGATGGTTCGTTCAAGAAAACGGAAGGATGTATACGGATCCGGCCAAAATCAAGATCGATATGTGGCCGGATATGAGGGAATACGAGATTTCATATCCTACCGGATTCAGATATGCAGATGGTAGTACTGCAACGTTTTTCAGCGCCACGGATAAAAGCACCATCGACCTCCATTTCAAATGGATGAAACAGTACGGGATCGACGGCGTCTTTATGCAACGCTTCTTCGACTACACTCGTCTCGGAAGCCAGCGAAGAGAAGTGTTCTCCAGAATGCTGACCAATGCCTTGGAAGCTGCATCAAGATACGAAAGGGCGATCGCTGTCGAATACGATCTGTCGGGATTGAGAGCCTCAGGAGAGGATTGTACACCAATTATTGAAGACTGGAAGTATCTGGTGGACTCTATCGGAGTGACCAATCAAAAGGGGAAGAAGACCCACCTTTTTCATAACGGCAAACCACTCGTTGCCATATGGGGGATTGGATTCCCTGACCGTCCGTACAACATCAGGGAAATAGGCTTGTTGAAGCTGATTGACTTCCTCAAGAATGATCCGGCCTACGGAGGTTGCTCGGTACTGGTTGGAGTCCCAACATACTTCCGGGAGCTAGGGAGTGATTGCGTCAAGGATAGCCTCCTGCATGAGATTATCAGGATGGCAGACATCGTTCTTCCATGGATGGTTGGAAGGGTCGACGAATACAACTATGACGCATTCAAAGAGAACGTTGCAAAGGATGTTGTCTGGTGTAAACAGAATCATGTGGACTATGCACCCGTGGTATGGCCGGGGTTCAGCTGGCACAATTTGAGGAAAGACACTCCCTCGAACGCCAAGCCGCGCAACGGAGGATCATTCTACTGGAAACAGGTGTACAATTGTGTGCAATCTGGTGTGGAAATGCTCTTCATAGCGATGTTCGATGAAGTGAATGAGAGTACCGCCATATTCAAATGCACCGATAATCCACCCGTAAGCACTGAAGCTGTTTTTATCACTATGGAAGGCAAGCCTTCCGATCATTATCTCTGGCTGACAGGGGAAGCCGCAAAAATGCTGAGAAGAGAAATGCCGTTGAGCAGTCAGATCCCAGTCAGGAAAGAATAACCATTGTGTGAATCATGGTGCCTGATAGTGAAGGTACAACAACACGATGGCCGCCTCATCCTGAACAACCAAGTTTCGTATCTCTTTGAAATCGCTGGTCCTACTGCGGGACCATACCAAGGACGCATGTATGACAAAAACTCAGGTTGCACTCTTACTCCTGCTCGGCCTCTTTTCTGGCGGTACGCGGGTGACAAACGCTCAGGGCGTTGATTATGCCGATTATGTCAATCCCCTGGTTGGCACGGATTCGGACCGTCTGCTCTCCAACGGCAACACCTATCCCGCCATCGCTCTCCCCTGGGGAATGAATTTCTGGACACCCCAAACCGGTCGGATGGGTGACGGTTGGCAGTACACCTATTCGGCGCACAAGATCGTCGGATTCAAGCAGACCCACCAGCCCTCTCCCTGGATCGGTGATTACGGGGCTTTCGCCATCCTGCCCGAGACCGGTCGCCCCAGGATTGGCGAGGAAGAACGTGCCTCCTGGTACAGCCACAAGAGAGAGACAGCAAGGCCTTACTATTACCGGGCCTACCTGGGCGATTACGATGTCTGGACCGAGATTGCGCCGACTGAGCGTTGCGCCCAATTCAGGATCACATATCCTGCATCTGATAGCTCCTCTTTATTGATTGACGCTTTCAATCAGGGTTCGTACATCAAGATCCTGCCCGGAGAAAAGAAGATCATCGGCTACTGCCGAAACAACCAGGGCGGGGTGCCGGCCAATTTCCACAATTATTTTGTGATCCGTTACGACGTGGAGATCACATCGGCCGCAACGTGGCAGGGGAATGAACTCTTCCCGGGCCGTCTGGTGCTGCAGGGCGATCACGTCGGTGCCCTGCTACAGTTCAAGACCCGGCGCGGTCAGGCCGTTCATCTGCAGATTGCCTCCTCTTTTATCAGCCCGGAGCAGGCCGACATCAATCTCTCGCGGGAGGTGGGCAGCGATTCCTTCGACCAGACCATGATCAAAGCCAGAACTGTTTGGAATGAGGGATTGGGAAGGATCAAAGTGGAAGGTGGGACGGTGGACCAAACCGTAACTCTTTACACTGCTCTCTACAGGACGATGCTCTTCCCGAGGAAGTTCTTCGAATACGACCGGGAGGGGCGGGTCATGCATTACAGTCCCTACAACGGACAGGTCCTGCCAGGCTATCTCTTCACCGACAACGGTTTCTGGGATACCTTCCGGGCGGCTTTCCCTCTTCTGACCATCATGCAGACGCAGCTGGTCGCCCAGATCATGGAAGGGCTGGTCAATACCTACAAGGAGAGCGGCTGGCTGCCGGAATGGGCAAGTCCCGGCCACCGGGATTGCATGATTGGCTCCAATTCTGCATCCATCATCGCTGATGCGTGGCTGAAGGGCATCCGGGGCTATGACATCGCGACCCTCTATGATGCCCTTCTCAAGAATTCAGATCAGGAGGGACCGCTGCATTCGGTCGGACGCCTCGGCGTGAAATTCTACAATGAGCTCGGCTATGTCCCCTATGACGTCGGGATACATGAAAGCGCAGCCCGGACCCTGGAGTATAGTTATGACGATTTTGCCATCATGAAACTCGCCCAGGCGCTCTCAAGGCCCATCAGCGAGATCAAGCGTTTTGCCGGACGTGCGCGCAATTATCGCAATCTCTTCGATGCCTCGACCGGCTTCATGCGGGGCCGCAACAGTGATGGCAGCTTCCAGGTCCCTTTCAGACCCGATAAATGGGGGGATGCCTTCACGGAAGGGTGCGCATGGCACTACACGTGGTCGGTGCTCCACGATCCTCAGGGTTTGATCGACATGATGGGAGGGCGGGCGCGATTCGTCGAAAAGCTCGATGCGGTCTTCTCCACCGCGCCGACCTTTGACTATTCGTATTACGGCCGCCAGATTCACGAGATCACCGAGATGGCCATCGCCGGGATGGGACAGTATGCTCACGGCAATCAGCCGATCCAGCACGGCATCTATCTCTACGATTGGGCCGGCGAACCTTGGAAGGCGCAAAAACATGTTCGCGAGGTGATGGATCTGCTCTACACCCCCGCTCCCGATGGGCTCTGTGGTGATGAGGACAACGGCCAGACGTCGGCATGGTATGTCTTTTCGGCCATGGGCTTCTATCCCGTCTGCCCGACTGCCGGGCAATACGCCCTGGGTTCGCCCCTCTTCAGCCGGATGACTCTGCAACTGGAAAACGGAAGGAAGCTGGTGATCACAGCCCACAACAACAACCATGAGAATGCCTACATCAGTGGCGCTGAGCTCAACGGCACGCGTTTTTCCAGGAACTACCTTCTCCATAAGGAAATCATGAATGGCGGCCGCCTCGATTTCACCATGAGTGCCGTGCCGAACATGAAGCGGGGCATCGATCCTGCTGATTCCCCGTACTCCCTCTCGCGTGATGTGGAGAATCGCTAGTGTCGGTCTCAGATATAGTGTGAAAAAGTCGGATGGCAATATTTGACCTAAAATCAGCCTTTGCTTGCTTTCCAGGACTTGGACTTATCAAAAGTACTTGCGAGTTGAGACACGAGTATGAAACGGCACAGCGAACATGTTGCTGTCATAATTGAAACCAAAGTACATTTCGGAAAAAGGATTTCCTGACATGAGAATCAAATCCGCGTCTTTGCTCCGTTCAAGTTTCGGCAGAACAATCGTGCTGGCCCTGCTGGCTACCATCGTGGCCCGAGCA
>Ga0315278_10005103_pt1 | contig 11917 bp, 4 predicted proteins | sample YL17G06_0_MG_FD_203880 | JGI IMG/M metagenome (GOLD analysis project Ga0315278, IMG submission 203880) | Sediment microbial communities from Yellowstone Lake, YNP, Wyoming, USA - YL17G06_0 | ecosystem: Environmental > Aquatic > Freshwater > Lake > Sediment | place: USA: Wyoming | collected... | reverse complement strand
GGAGGGGGGAAGGGAGCGCGGCTGGCTTGGTTCGCCACTCTTATTCACCCACGAGGCAAGCTCGTGGGGGTCTCAAACCCTTATATCGGAATTTCAGTGGGATATCCCCTGCGTTTGACTTCCCGCGCCCGATATGGTAGAATATTCGGCGGTTTGACGAGAGAGTTTAATCTGAAACACACGGACTGATAAACCATGAACTATCACCTGTCAATCATAGTCATGCTGTGCCTTGCACTGACCTCGTTGCCTGCAACGGCGAACCTGGTGAAGATTGTCCGCACGGGCACGACGTATCCCACCATCTCCGCGGCGGTTTCGGCTGCATTAGACGGTGACGTGCTCAACGTAGCGACCGGCGTCTACGAGGAGCAGGTGGTTGTTGCAAGCGCGGGCCTCACCATCGAGGGCGGCTATGACGCTGCCTGCAGCGCGCTGCTGCCGGGCGAGCGCTCGATGCTGAAGTCGTACAGCATCTACTTCCAGTCGCCCAATTCCACGAACGCGCTGAGGAACTTTGTAGTCACTGGCTCGCTGGACAGCGGTGTCAATGCAATGCACGTCGAGCTGCTGCAGTGCGGGTCGTGCATCGTGACGAACAACGAGGTGCAGCCGGCCAACGCCTACGGCGGAGGCCTGTATATCGACGGTGCCGCCGTGGTGCTCAGCAACACTGTGATACAAGACAACCGCGCGTTGTACGGCGGAGGCGCTGGCGTGATAGTGAACGGCACGTTGGTCATGGACGACCTGACCACGGTGATCTCGGGCAATAGCGCCGACAAGGGCGGCGGCGTGGCGCTGGTGAACAGCAGCCTGATGGCCCACAACGGTGCCAGGATAGCTGTCAACACGGCTGGCACATGCGGTGGCGGCGTTTACGTGGATGGAGGCACCATGACGGTCGAGGACTACGCCTCGATTGGCTGGGTGGATGCCGCTGCGAACAGCGTCACCAATGGCGCTGGAGGCGGCGTGTATGCCGAACACGGGGCGATCGTGGAGGTGGGGCCCAATGGCCGGATAGCCGGCAACACGGCGAGCGGCAATGGAGGCGGCGTGTGCCTGTCCAATGCCACGCTGCGGTTGACCAGTGGATCGTTGGGCGAGGGCCTCACCCCGGGCACGATATGGACGAACCTGGCTGGCGGCAATGGAGGCGGCGTGTACGCGATGGCAGGAAGCACCGTGAGCATTGCCAGCATCAGCACGGTGGTCGGCGGCTGCGCCCTGAGCGGGGGAGGCATCTACATGGCCGGCGGCGTGCTGACGCTCGATTCGGCGGCCATTCAGAACAACATCAGCACCAACGGTCATGGCGGCGGGCTGTATCTCGAGCAGGACACCCAGTGGCAGGCGACCAATGTCCTTGTCGCCGACAACGCCTCGAGCGGCTATGGCGGCGGGTTCTTTTTCGGAATAGTGCCGGGGGCAGGCGGCATGCAGCTTGACCATGTCGTCGTGTCAAACAATGTCGCCGTTGAGGGCGGTGGTGGCGGCAACGTTAGTGGTACAAACGTGACGGTGGTGCGGAACTCGCTGTTTGTCCTCAACCGTGCGGGATGGAGTGGCGGCCTGCAGGTCGAGGGCGGCTCGGTTGAGCTTGACGCAGTGCGCATCGCGGGCAACAGCGCACGCGGACATGTCACCGGCATGGGCGGCGGCGGCATTGGCAGCATTGGCGGCTCGCTCATCATGCGGAACTGCACCGTGCTGATGAATGAAGCGGACAGCGACGGCGACGGCATTGGCAACGGCGGCGGGCTGTATACTTGCAGCAGCGTCGAACCGTCCCTCGTCACCATCGAGGCGTCCGCCTCCTTGTCTGCCTGGGGGCTGAACCATGCCGCGAACGGCGGCGCGGTCTTTGCTGAGGGCGACGCGACCGTGACTATGGCCGCGGCATCAGGCTATGCCGTCAGTTGCGTGCTCAACACGGCGAGCAATGGCGCGGCGGTCTTCCTTCTCTCCAATGCGTGTCTGCAGAGCGTGGGAGCCCTGACGTTGGCCGGCAACAATGCCGAAGTCGACGGCGGCGGCATCTGCGCCAGCGACGCCTCGTGCTTCCTGCTGACGAGCAACGGGTTCTCATCGTTGATATTGGGAAACACGGCGGGGAATAATGGGGGCGGCGTTGCGCTCTTTGACGACTCAACCTTCTCCGCATTCAACAGCCGGTTCGAGGACAACGAGAGCACGAACAATGGCGGTGCCATCTATGTCGCCTCGGGCGATGCAGCCATCGCCGCGGACTTCTCCGGGCTTGGCCCGCTCACCGAGCCGCCCTGCATATTCAGGAACAACCGCGCGGGAGGGAACGGCGGTGCGTTGAATGCCGCGTTCAACACCGCGCGGATCTCCGTCGAGGACGTGCTCGTGGTCAGCAACACTGCGGGCAGTGGCGGCGGCGCGTATGTCATGGACGGCAGTCTCGCCATGGCGAACGCCGTGGTGGCCCACAACGGCGGGACGCACGCCGTCAACGGCTTTGGCGGCTCAAAAGTGCAGTTGACCCAGTGCACCATCGCCGACAACGAGGGCGGCGGCGTGCAGGCGATGAACGAGCTGGGTATGACCAACTGCATCGCCTGGGGCAACAGCGGGACGCAGGTCTCGGGCGGCGCTGGGTCGGACGTCAGCTACAGCGATGTCCAGGGCGGCGGGATGACCGGCACCAACAATCTCGATGCCGACCCGCTGTTCGCGGACACAAACACGCTGAACTACCAGCTCACCGCCGGCTCGCCCTGCACCAACACGGGCGTTGCCCTCGCGGGCATCGTGACCAACGACTGCATCGGCGTCGAGCGGCCGCAGGTCGGCGGGTGGGACATGGGCGCATACGAGTTTGTGCCTGAGCCCGCCGCAGGAGTTGCGGCGACAATGTGCTTACTGGTAGTCCTTGTTCGGAAGGGGAGAGGAGGGAAATGAATGCCCGGCATTCATTTTGTATAGGATCGCTGGCAACCAGCGGTTATTGATGAACGGTTTAAACGTGTCATATACGGAGGAACAAACCATGAACGGTCAATTGTCAACTGCGCTATGCCTTCTAGTCCTGCTCGCGTCGCTGCCGCTTGCGGCAGGGCCGCACTATGTCTCGGCGTCGAGCACCGGTGGCGTGCCGCCCTACACGTCATGGGATACCGCGGCGAGCAACATCCAGGACGCGGTCGCCGAGGCCATCGATGACGACATTGTGCTGGTCACCAACGGCGTGTACGACCGCGGCGCCGGCGCTGCGCCAGGGCAGGTGCTGAGCAACCGGGTCGCCCTGACGAACCATGTGGCGGTGTACAGCGTGAACGGGCCGGCGGATACGATGATCGAGGGCGATCAGGTCCTTCCGTTGCGGTGCGCCTACCTGGCATCGGGCGCTGAACTGCACGGATTCACGCTCGAGTATGGATGCACGATGACGACGAGCACCTGGGTCTATGAAGGCATGGGAGGCGGAGCATTCCTCGATGGCGGCGGCATGCTCAGCAATTGCGTGATCCAGTGGTGTGAAGGTGTGGGTGGCGGTGGCGTTGCCCTTGAAGGCGGTGGCAGCATCATCGACTGCACGATCGTCGGGAACACAGGCTATGGCGACGGCGGCGGCGTGGTATGCGATGGTGGCGGCGAAGTCATTCGTTCCACCATCACCGGCAACAGTGGCGAGCACTTCGATGGCGGTGTCGCGATGGTCTATGGCGGCCTGCTGGACAGGTGCATTATCACCAGCAACACCGCGGAGACCCTGGACTATGGCGGCGTCAACTGCATAGGGGGCCTCGTGCGCAACTGCCTGATTGCGGACAACGTGACGTCATACGAGTCGGAATTCAGCGATGCGGGCGGCCTGAACCTTGTTGAGGGCGGCACGGCCGAATGGTGCGTTGTCAGGAACAATTCCTGCCGCGAGAAGGGCGGAGGCGTCCTGGTTGACGACGGCGGCGTGCTGAACAATTCGTACATCAGCGGGAACCGGTCGAGGAAGGGCGGAGGCGTGTTTATCGGCGAGGACGGCCAAGTCAACAACTGTGCCGTGTTCGACAACCATGCAAACCAGGGCGGCGGCGCGTTCAGCGTGGGCGGCACTGCGGTCAACTGCACGTTCAGCGGCAACACCGCGGACTGGCAAGGTGGCGGTGTGTTCAACTCGGTCACCGGCCTGGTCCGCAACTGCATCGTGTACCACAACACCGCGCCGGAGGGGCCGAACGTGGTCAACGATACCGCATCCGGCTTCTGGTATTGCTGCACGGCGCCGGTCCAGCCCGGTGTCAACAATACGACGAACGATCCGTTGCTTGCAGGCATCCATAATCCGCACCTCCTGTCCAATTCGCCGTGCATGGCTGCCGGCAACACGGCGTTTGCGCCCGGCCAACTCGACATTGACGGTGAGCCGCGCACGAACGGCGTGTCGGTTGACATTGGCTGCGACGAGTTCTTCGCTGCGGGCATCACCGGCTCGCTTGACGTTGCGATTGTTGCCGACTCGAGCACGGCGGTCGTGAACTTCCCTGTCCATTTCCTGGCGGATGTCGAGGGCAAGGCTGAACGGATCGACTGGCAGATTGATGGTCAGCCCGGCGTCACCGACTCGGTTGCCGTCTCGTGCACATGGCCAGCGACGGGCGACTATCGAGTGATTCTTACCGCATGCAATCTCGAATACCCGGCAGGCGTTGCGGCAACCGCGACAGTGCACATCGTTGACCGATACACGAACTACGCGGCGCTGACGAGCGTGCCGGTGCCTCCGTTCACTTCGTGGGCAACCGCCGCAGCCACCATCCAGGACGCCGTGGACGCCTGCCCGGCAGGCGGCATCGTCATGGTGAGCAACGGCGTGTATGCCGCCGGCGGCACGGTGTCGGGCGCGATGAGCAACCGCGTCACGGTTGCCACGCCCATCACGGTGATCTCGCTGAACGGGCCTGCGGCGACAGTCATTGCCGGCTGCGGGCCGGGCGGCAGTCCCGAGGCAACACGCTGCGTCGGCCTGAGCGGCGGAGCGGTTCTCAACGGGTTCACCCTCAGCAACGGCTTCACTGCGAACAGCGGTGACGTGGCGAACGACATGAGCGGTGGAGGCGCGCTGATGGGTGACGCCACGATGACCAATTGCATCATCGCGGAGAACTGGGCCTACGCGTGGGGCGGCGGCATGTACTGCGGCTCGCGCGCCGTGGTGGACAGGTGTGTCATCCGCGGCAACGGCGCCGGATCGGGCGGCGGCGTCTACTGCGCCTCCGCATCTGAGGTCAACCGCTCTGCGTTCGAGGACAACGAGGCATATCAGGGCGGAGGCCTCTACTGCTACCTCGGCTCGGTTGTCGAACAGTGCACGGTGTTCAGCAACACGGCAATTGTGGGCGGGATGATGACCGGATTAGGAGCCGGCGTGTACGCGCTTGGTGGAACCGAGATTGCCAATTCGCTTATTGCGCAGAATGATGCGGATGTGTGGGGCGGCGGCGTCTACTGTGCGTTTGAGAGCGGCGCAGGGGAGGGCAGGCTCGACAATTGCACCATCTCCGCCAATCAAGCGGGATCCCAGGGCGGCGGCGTGTGCTGCGAGATGGAACCTTTTCCTGGCAGCGGGCTCGCCTGGCGGCTTGGCAACTGCATTGTGTACCAGAACACGGCCCCGGTTGATCCGGAGCATTGGATAAGCGGCATAGGCCAGCCATTCGAGTACTCATGCACGGTCCCCAGTCCGGGCGGCACGCACAACATCACCAACAATCCCTTGTTCGCCGGCAATGCCGACTTTCACCTGCTCGAAGGGTCGCCCTGCATTGACCGTGGAACCAACGCATTCGTGGTGGGTGCGTGGGACGTGGAAGGCAACGCGCGGATCATAGGCGGGCGCGTGGATATGGGTGCCTACGAGTTCGTGCCCGAGCCTGCGGCCGGTGTGGCAGCAGGTGTGTGCTGCTATCTGCTTATCGCCCGCAGAAGAAAGGAGTGAAAGCGCGCGCGCCGGTGAGGCGTCTCCGCGGTAGTATGCCGGCCAGCGCCAGTACCGCGAGCATGGCCGGCTCCGGGACAATCATGATGTCCAACCCCGACATTGCGTTGGTCACGAAGACATCCGGCTCATGCAGGGCATTGTACTCGCCCGGATCGAACACGCCGTTCGAGTTGATATCCGTGAATGCCTTGACCCAGTAGCTGGTGAGCGTGGGCACATTGCTGACTATGTACGCTCCGGCAACCGGAATCACGGATCCATAGACATTGTTCCATGATGCCTGGTCGCTCACCGCAACGATGCAGACCGGGCAGCCCGGTATGGCGGTGTTCGTTACCACGCCGGCAAGCGTGGTGACGAAGGAGGCTGGATCTAGTGGATCGGTTCCGTGGTGCACCTCGATCCCGTCGCCTTGCGTGTCGTCGTCGGTGTCCCAGTCAAGCGGATTGGTTCCCCGCATCACCTCGGCCAGATCCGACAGGCCGTCGTCGTCCGTGTCCGCCTTGTTCGGATTGGTGCCGAGAGTTCCCTCGGTGCCATCGTCAAGGCCGTCCTGGTCGGCATCGGCGATCCGCTGAGCCTTGTAGAACCAGCCGGGCACGTTGAACGCCGATGGAGTCGGAAGGCGCAACTGCCAGACGATTTCCTTGCTTGGTGTCACCTCGAACATGACGGACTGCTCGAAGTCTGGCCACGGCTCGTTGGTTACCACGCCGACAATCAGGGTGTTGCCGTTGGGGAGCCGGTCGGCATCCCGCGTGGTGCGGAGACACGGGCGGTTGTATTCCCACTCAGGAAGACAGGTCGCGCGGTCGAACTCAACCACCTGGTACGGCGTCGTCCACTGGAGGCAGACCAGGAGGTGATCGTTGGTCTGGAGTTCCGGCTCGTGGGGGTCGTAGCCGACCGGGAACGTGCCGGGATAGAGGTTGGTGTAGTCAACGGACCAGACCACGGTGCCGTTTGTGTCAACTTCGATCGTGCGGTCGAAGTTCCGGAGGTTGATCAGCGTATGGCCGTTGGTCATCCGGCTCGCGGCATTGACGTGGGTCCAGCCGCCGCGGGCGATGTTGGTGTCGGTGGTGGGAAAGACCGAGAAGTATTCGTTGCTGGCAAACCAGGACCAGACTCGTGTGCCGTTGGTCGTGACTTCCTTGACAACCGCGCTGCCGACATCGTCATTATCACCATACGAGTAGAGCGTATTGCCGTTGGGAAGCCGCTCGAAGGAGTGGTCAATCCTTCCGTCAAAGTTGCTCCAGACGATGTCTCCATGCCGGTTGATCTCGAACAGGCCCTTGCCTGCCAGAAGCACCATGATAGTGCCGTTGGTGAGCAACGCTGCGTCGCTGGCTACCGCGAGGCCGTCTTTCAAGCCGTCCGGGACGATGTACTGCCACACAATGTCGCCCGCCATGTTGACCTGGACGATACGGAGCCCGTTTGACCAATGGTCGTCCGCGAACAGGGTTGTTCCATTGCAGGCGCGGCTCGGATCGTAGTAGTCCACGATGTACGGAGGCGCGCTGGTATACGAACCGAGGGCGGAGGTGAACCATACCTGTGCCCCGGCGTTGGGCAGCGTGGTGCCGCCGCCCCATACCGCGTGGCCATTGAACACCTCGACAACCGGGGACCGACCTGCGGCTTTTCCGTAGTCGACAAAGCCGTCCATGTTGGATTGGAGCCAATTCGTCCCGTCCGCCGAGCGCCAGACCTGGGCGCGTTGCTGTGCTGAGAGCCCCAGGGTGGAAACCCACAGGTGGCCGATGCCTTTCGCAATGTGGTGCAGCTCGGCGATCCGGCTGCCCTGGTCGAACCCGTTGCTGACGACCTGCGTCCATGGCTGCGCCCCGTTGGCAAGCGCGTTGGCGAGCGGCGTCCGCCACAACTGGCCGCCCGTGGCAGCGTTGTGGACGGTGGCATAGAGAAAGCCGTTGTACTCGATCAGCGATGCCAGGTTCAGATTGTTGGTGTCGCCGAACCCGTTGCCGACCATGGTGTTGGCACTCCAGTTGGTGCCTGCCGCATCCGTGCTCTGGAACAGGCAGGCGTTGGTGCCGCGCGACGCGGCCATGAAGATGGTATTGCTGATGAAGTAGAGGTAGGTGATGCTGTAATTGGTACATGCACTGTCGAGCATGCCGAGACCAGAGGAGAAATCCTGCACCGTGGTCCATTGTGCCGAGCCATCAACCGGCCGTTTCAAGACCACGCACGTGCCACCGGTCACCATGAGATTCACGAAGAGGTTGCCGGCGCCGACGGTCATGTGCAGCGCCCAGAGTGCGCCGACCCTGTTGAACCCGCTTCCCGGAGGGTTGAACAGCGACCATGTGCTTCCATCCGTCGAGACGTAGACATTGGCGCCCCCGCTCTTTGGAATCACCTGTGTTCCCATGAACAGATGCGCCGAGCCATCCGCCTCGATCGAGAAGGAGTCGAGATCGTTCGTGCCGAACGTGGCCGCGCCCACCTGTGTCCAGTTGGTCAGGTCGCTCGAGCGCCAGACCGAGAGAGGGTTGCCGGATCCGGATTCCTCCTGGCCGACTGCGGCGTAGATGAAGCCGTTGAACACGCGCAGCCACTCGACGCCCTTGTTTGCCGGCATGTTGCTGACACTCCCAAAGCCATCGTAGATCGGCGCGGTGCCGTTGCCGACCGATTTGACCCACGTGTCGCAGCCTGCTCTACAGGGGAAAACGCCGATGGAAAACAAGGCGGTGCAGCACCACCACACTAGTGCCGTGGCAACCGGTTGCTGCATATCTTCACTGCGATGACGCATACCGTCAGGCGGGCTGCTGGACGGCCGAACCACGCCGTCGTCGTGGATTAAAGTGGGTGCGCAGCCTCCTGTTTAAGCGCTTGGTAGGCCTTTGCCGCCTGCGTGTTCAGCGGATCCTTTGCCAGCGCCTTCCGCAGCATGGCACGAGCCTCGTCCTTCCTGCCCACTGCGCTCAGGACATTGCCGAGATTGACCATGGTGGCGGAGGAATCCGGGTGCTGGGCATACAGGCGCTCGGCGACATCCTGGACCAAGGCCGCCTTGCCGCGTGTCACGAGGGCGCGCACTGCGGAGTTCGCATCCGCCGGCGAGTCAGCCGCAAGCGAGTCGAGAATGTTCGTGGCCAGCGCATCTTCATTCAAGAAAACCGCCGCGCGCAGGCGGGCGGCATCGACGGCCACCTTGTTCTTCGCCACGGCGGCAAGCTGGGCAAGTATGCGAAACGTCGCAGTGGTGTTTCCCACCTGCGACATCCTGTCGCAGGTGGCAAGCACTGCAGCCTCATAGGCCTCGTCCGGAATCGCCTGCTCGGACGTGCCCCGCGGCAGCAGCTTCTCCTTGTGCCGGTACAGGGCGAAGAAGTTGGACGCACTCGTGTTGACGTCCGTAAACAATGCGCGCGCGGCGGAGTATTCGAGCGTATTATGGGCCTGCCGCAGGATCCGCGTCGAGCCTGCGCACAACCGGTCGTAGTCCTCGCCTTCAACAGCGAAATAACGGATGAACAGCCCTCCGGCAAAAGGCTCGTGGCAATAGTCGACAAGATCCTTGCAGAGGTCGGAGTTGAGGCCAATCAACTGCTGCATGTGCTGGAATCTGGGTATCAACTGCGACTGACTGCCGATCAGCAAGGTGTCTGCAGGCGTGATCGAATAGATCGCGTGATAGGGAAACACGCTGGCAAACGTGCGCGCGATCATCAGGTAGTCGTCCAGCTGCAGGTTGTAGCACTGCAGCCACTGGCACATGACGCCGTTGGTGGCAAGGGTGTCACGGTAGTCCTCGAAGCATTCGCGGGTGAAGAGGTCGGCGATGCCCGAGATCCACGGATTTGACGGCTCGGATATGATCACATCATACGTCCCGCGCGAGTGGCGCAGGACATTGCGGCCATCGTCAAGAAAGACCCGCACACGGGGATCGTTGAGCGGCTTGTTGTTGACGGCACTAAAGAGCGGCAGCGCTTCCAGCACGCGCCTCTCGATCTCCGCACAATCTATGCGGTTCACATTGTACCGGCAGACTCCCCCGAGCGTCACTCCGCTGCCGAGACCAAGGACAAACACCCGCTGCGCCCCGGGGTTCAACAGCATGGGTACATGCGCCAGCATCAGTTGCGTGGGCATGTCCACCTTGGTTGCAGCGTCCACCTTGCCGTTCACCCGCAGTTGCCGCACACCACCGCTCTCCGTCACGGTCACGTTGCACGACACGCCGTCCTTTTGAAACCGGATCTGGGCATCGCTGCGGAGGATGCTTGGCCCATACATGTACAGCCCGGCCATCATGGACAGTTGATTCCATGGCCGCGCAACCAGTCCCCACACCAGCATCAGCGCACACAGGGCACACAGTCCGATCCTGCGGCTTAACGGCCACACCACACACCAGGCAAGCATGACCGCCGCCGCACTGTTCATCACCGCGGCGGCAACCAAGGCATGGCGTACTCCCAGCCACGGCACAAGCAGGAAGCTTGCCGCAAGCGCGCCTGCAATGTTGCCCGCGGTGTTTGCCGCGTAGATCACGCCGCTGTGCATGCCGATCCCCTTGTCCCTCCGTACCGCTGCCACGGCAACGGGAATGGCCATGCCGATCATCAGGCCGGGCACCAGCACGATGCACACACACACCACGAAGTTCAGCATGAGGATTTGAGGGAAATGCCCCAGCAACCCCTGGTTCAGCAGGCTCACATAAAACGCAAGACGGTCGTATATCGGCACGGTCAGCACCAGCACTGCCGCAATGGTTGCCTGGAGGATTGCCAGCCAGGCGATGCGGGCGCGATAGATCCCCAGCAACCACGCGGCAAGCAGTGCCCCCAGGCCAAGCGACACCAGGAACACCGACAGCAGCGCGGTGAATGCGTAGACGGAGCTGCCAAGCAGCAAGGCCATCACGCGCGTCCAGCCAACCTCGCATGCCATCGAGGCCGAGCCGGCAAGCACAAGACCCGCGTACAGCAGCCATCGCCTCGCAACCGGATCGCCCATGGCAGCGCCGTCGTGCGCCTTCGTCTTCTCAGGCTCCGATGCCGGCTGAGCCCGCGGGGGGAACACCTTCGCACACCACAGTGCGCACAGGATCACCGCGGCATTGAGAGCCAGCGCTACGGCCAGGCTTGGTTGTTCGCCATAGGCGGGCAACAGGACGAATCCCGCCAGCAGGCAGCCCGCGACTGCGCCCAGCGTGTTGATGCTGTACAGCAGGCTGAAGCTTCGGCCGGCATTCGGATTCAGGGTGGCGGCATGCCTGGCCAGTGCGGGCAGCGTGCCGCCCATGCAGATGGTGGGCGGCAGCAATACGCATACCAGCACCAGGAGCCTGATGGTCACGGGTACAACACTCGATGCGGACGACTGGGCGATCGTGCTCGTGAGCGGTTTGGCTATCATGAGGAGGAGAGGCACCAGGAGTGCTCCAACCAGCACGCCCGCCTCGAGCCACGCGTAGAGTCGAACGCCGCTTGCTGCCCGGTCGGCCTGCGGGCCGAACACGCGGCTGCCTATCGCCAGGCCCGCCATGAACACCGCCACAACCGTTCCGATCGCATAGGTCGAGTTGCCGAACACGCGGGCGCAGTAGCTGAACCACAAGGTCTCATACACAAGGCCGACAAACCCGGAGGCAAAGAACAATGCGGTTGTACAGGAGAATTCGAGTCTCCAACCGTGAGCCTGGACGCTCTGGGCATGAGCCTTCGCCATGGCTAAAGTATAGCGATTGTCACCCGGAAAGTCAAGTGTCTGTTGTTGCCCTGAAATTCCGATATAAGGCTGTTTCCCTTGTACCGACGCCCACGAGCTTGCCTCGTGGGTGAAGGAGATCGAGCCAGAAAACATCGTGCTCCCCGTCTTCCCCCCCCCGGGCCCCCGGGCGGGGCGGGGGGGGGGGGGGGGGCGGGGCGGGGGGGGGGGGGCCCCCCGATTCAACCCCCC
>Ga0315278_10005102_pt1 | contig 11917 bp, 9 predicted proteins | sample YL17G06_0_MG_FD_203880 | JGI IMG/M metagenome (GOLD analysis project Ga0315278, IMG submission 203880) | Sediment microbial communities from Yellowstone Lake, YNP, Wyoming, USA - YL17G06_0 | ecosystem: Environmental > Aquatic > Freshwater > Lake > Sediment | place: USA: Wyoming | collected... | reverse complement strand
CGCCCTGCGAGCCACCCCCCCCCCCCACCGCCTCACACACGGGAAGAAGGAGAAGAATCGGGTCATAGGTATTTCTTGATGTCCTTCTCAATCGATTCGGGCGCCGTCGTCGACGGGTAGCGGCCCACGACGTTGCCCTGGCGGTCGACCAGGAACTTCTGGAAGTTCCACTGAGAGACGGGAGGGGGGAGGGGCATCGGCCGCGCACGCGCAAACACCGCCGCCGCCTCGCCCCCCCCCCTCTCCCCCCACTCGAACCTTGATGTCCTTGCCCAGGATGCCGCCCTTGGCATCCTTGAGGTAGGAGAACAGGGGGGACGCGTCCGGCCCGTTGACGTCGGCTTTGGCCAGCACGACCCCTTTCGTCAGCCCCTTGTCCGCCGCAAACTTGGCGATGGCCTTGTTGTCCCACGGCTCCTGCCCCCCAAACTGGTTGCACGGTTGGGCGACGACGACGAGGCCTTCGGACGCGTACTTGTCCGCGAGCGCCGCCAACCCCGTGTACTGGGGCGTGAACCCGCACGCGGACGCCACGTTGACGATGAGGATGACCTTGCCCTTGAACTTGTTCATGGAGACGGAGCCGCCGGTGGCGAGGGGCTGGGTGACGGCGTAGATGCCATCGGCGGGGGGGGCGGAGCCGAACAGGGCGGCGGCGGCGATGGCGCCTGAGGCACGGGTGGGGGGGCGATTGTGTGATTGTGCTGTCGTGGCGGGGGCGACCGCGGCGCCCCCCTGGGCGCGGCGCGCGCGGTCGGTCCGGGGGCCTTCCGGCGCCGCCCGCCGCGCCTCCCGCGCGCATTGCGGGCGCCGCGCTCCACCACACGCCGATCCAGCACGACGCACACCCGCCCCGACCACTCCTGCACCCACCGTTGCGCGCGACGCGGCGCGCCGGCGCCGCGAGCGCGGCGCGCTGCGGCCGGGCGGCCGCGGTCGACCCCAGGCCGCGGCGGGTGAAGGTCCGGACCAGGGGGCAGGCCAGGGAGGCGCGGAGGGCGAAAGCCATGGTGCGGGAAGGGAGGGCGGGAGGAGGCTGTGTTTTGCGGTGTGGCGGCGCCTGGCGGCGGCGGGCCGTCCTCCCCACGCTCCCTCCCGCGACAACAAAACCTCACAGAGCCCGGCACACCCGGGCACCCCCCTCCCACTCCCTCACATCGACCCCGCGACCTTGGCGCGCCGGCGGCCGAGGTCGCCCCCGCGCGCGCACTCGGCGTCGCCGCCGCCCCCGCCGTCGCCGCCCTCGGACCGCCTGCCGCCTGCCGGCGGCACCGGGAACGCGGCCGCCACGGCCGCCGCGGCCGCGGCCGCCAGCGCCAGCGCGGCGAGCCCCGCGGCGTGCCCCCCCGTCCGCGCCTTGAGCGCCCCCACCAGCACCGGCCCCGCCGCGCCGCCCACGTTGCCCAGCGAGTTGATGAGGGCGACGCCGGCCGCGGCGGCGGGGCCGGCCAGGAAGCCGGCGGGCAGGGAGGAGAGGACGCCCGCGGGGGCCCACACGCACGCGGCGGTGGCCAGCAGCGCGCCGAACGCGGCCGCGGGGGACGCGTCCACGGTGAGGGCCAGGGTGAGCAGGCAGAGGGCGCCCAGGGCGAAAGGGTAGGCGATCAAGCGCGTTTTTTCCCCGGTCGCGCGCGCGCGCGCCGCGGTCGCCCACATCGACGCCGCGGCGACGCCAAAGGGGGCGGCGGAGAGCAGGGCGATGATGGGCGCGCCCGCGCCGACGACGGGGGGCGGGGCGGCGGCCGACAGGAGGGCGCGGCGGCCTGCACTCTCGGCGACGGTCAGCGTCGCGCCGGCGGGCTCCCCTCCACCCCCTCCCCCCGTCACCAGCCCCGCGATGATGAGCGGCGACCAGTATATGATGGCGTTCTTGACGGCCGCCTCCAGGGCGGCGACGAGGGCGCAGTGCCAGGTGCGGCCGTCGCGCGCGGCGGCGGCGAGGCCGGCGAGGGGCTTCGAGGCCGCGTCACTGCCCGGCCTCGCGTCTGCGCCAGCCCGCGCCCGGGCCGCGACCGCCACCCGTTCATCCGGCGTGAGGAACGAGGCGTCCGCGGGGCCGTCGGGCAGCCGCGCCGCGAGCACGCCCGCCAGCGCCAGCGTCGGCACGCCTTCACATACAAACAGCCACTGCCACCCCGCCATACCCAGCACGCCGTCCAGGGAGAGGAGGGCGGCGGCGAGGGGGGCGCCCAGGGCTTGGGCGGCGACGGTGCCGAGAGTCACGTGTGTGTAGGCGACAGCCAGGTCGGCCTCGCCATAAAACCTCGACAGCACGACCCACACGCCCTAACGAAAAGGGGCGAGGGGGTGGGTGGGGTGTGGGCTGGGAGTCGAGGGCTTTCGAGCGCCCCTCTCCCCTCCTCCTCGCCCTCTCTCTCCCCTACCGGGAACACGCCCGCCTCAGCCACGCCCAGCAGCACGCGCAGCCCATAGAAATGGGCGGCCGTGCGCATGCCGGCAAAGGCGACGGCGGCGGCGCCCCACGCCGCGACGAGGAGGGGGAGCCACCGCCGCGGGCCGACGCGCAGGAGAATGAGATTCGAAGGGACCTGCAGCGCGGCGTAGCCCACGAAGAAGACGGACGCGCCGGTGCCGTAGACGGCCTGGGAGGTGAGAGGGAGAGGGGTGGGTTAAGCGCGAAAATGGGGGGAACGCGCCGCGCTCCCTCCTCTTCTCCTACCTCTGAGAAGCCCAGCCGCTCGTTGAGTTGGAGCGCGGCGTACGCCAAGTTGGAGCGGTCCAGGTAGCAGAGGACCTGGGGTGGGCGGGGCGGTCGGCGCGGCGCGCGCCCCATCGCGCGATCCGGTCTGAGGCCCGCGCCGGGGTGCGGCGGCGGGCGGTCGCGGCCGCCCGCCAGGGCGGCGAGCGTTCAAGCACGGTGCGTCCGGGAGGCGGCCGAGGGTCATGGGCGGGCTGGCGGGTGCCGCGCCCCGCACCCGCCGCGCCGCGCGCCGCCCTCCTCCCGCCCCCAACCTCGCCCACCCTCCCACTCTGTCTCACCGTCATCGCAAAAAACAGGGGCAGCAGGGCTGCGTCCACCTTGCGCCGCAGCGCGCCTTCGTCGCGCGCGCGCCGCGGCGCGGCGGGCGGGGCAGCCGCTTTCGGCGCCGGCTGCAGCGCGCTGGGCGGACGGGGGGCGGACGCGGTCGCGCCCATTGTGGCGGGCGGCCGCTGGGGCGGGAGGGGGGAGTGGAGGGCGGCAGTTGCGGAAGAGAGCGCGGGTCGGGCCGGGGTCGAGCGCCGCCGCCACTCTGCCCGACGCCGCCCGCGCGCCGCGCGTGCCCCCGTGCGGTCGCCCGCCGTCGACAGAGCCACCGTCGCCCGTCCCACGCCCCCAATGCGCGCCGCCGCTGCCGCGCCCGCCGCGGGCCGCGCGGCCGCCCGCCGCCAGGCCGGCGTGCCGAGGAGCGCCGCGGGAGCGCGTCGTGCCCACAAGGCTTCTACCCCTCGCGCCGCCGCGGGCCCAACCCCCGACCCTGCCAACCCGCTCGCCGGCGTCGACCCCGCCGCCCTCGAAGCCGCCATGGCCGACCCCGCGGTCCAGGCCCAGATGGCCGAGATGCAAGCCGTAATGCGCAACGAGGCGGTGCAGGCCCGTTTCGCGGCCCTGAGGGCCGACCCGGACCTCGCCCCCATGTTTGCCGCGATCCAAGAGGGCGGCATGCCCGCCCTGATGCAGTTTATGAACGACCCCGAGTGGCTCGCCAAAGTGGGGGGCAAGATGGGGGACGTGAGCGAGCTGCTGGCTGCGCAGCAGGCAAGCGCGCCCACCCCTCCCCCTCCCGCCGCCACCCAAATCAACTCCCTGCTCGACGCCGCCAAGGCGGGCGACTTGGAGGCGGTGGAAGACTACATCGCCATCGGGCGCGACGTCAACGAAGCGGACCAGGGGGGGAGGACGCCCCTTCACTTCGCCGCCGGCGTCGGCGCGTGCGACGTCGCGCGCGAGCTCCTCGCCGCGGGCGCGTCTTTGACCGCCGTCGATTCCGAGGGCAATATGCCGCTACACTACGCCGCCGGGTACGGTCGCGGCGCCCTGGTGGAGATGCTAGTGGCCGCCGGCGCGCCGGGCGCCGCCGAAAACGCGCGCGGCCAGTCGCCCGTCGAGCTGGTGACGTCTGAACCGCGCAACCCACTGCACGGGAATGCCGATATTGTGCGCGTGCTGGAGAACGCGGCGATGGCGGGCGGGGGCGGGGACGAGTGAGGGAGAGACGAGAGAAGCGAGAGAGGTCGGTGTGACTGCATCCATTCCTCTTCCCGTCGTGCAACCCCAATCAATCAAACCATCACTCAATCATTCAACCCTCGACCAGCCCCCGCAGCGCGGCCAGCGCGCGCGCGCAGTCGGCGATGCACGCCGCGTGCGCGCCCGCGAGCGCGGGCGCGTCGGCGCCCGCGCCGGCGAGCGTGGCCGTCGCGGAGGACAGGCGGGTCAACAGGGCGGTCGTAGCGTCGTGGAGGACGGCAGAGGCGGGGCCGGGGAGGGAGACGGCGGCTCCCGTCGTTGCCGCGGGCCCCCAACCCCCAAACGCCGCCGCGTCCGCCTTCGGCGACCCGTCCGCGCTCGCCGCGACCGCGCGCGGCGCCGGCGCCGGCGCGGGCGACGCCGGGGCCGGTGTCGGGGCGCCCGAGCGGCCGGCACCCTCGTCCCCTCCCGCGCCCCCGGCAAACGCCCTGCACGCGCAGCAATAGTCGCCGCGCCCGCACCGCTTGTCCCGCATGAGGGGCATGCGGGCGCAGGCGGGGCAGGTGTCGGCCAGCATCGTCCAGCCGGCGAGGAGGAGGTCGCCCATCGCGGACGACGGGTCGCGCGTGGGCGGGGGGAGCGCGGTCGCGCCGTCCGCCCCCAGGCCGCGCGCCCGCATCGCGGGCGCGACGTCGGACGCCGCCGCCGCCGCCGACGCCGCGCACCGCGCGCACGCTGGCGCGCCGCCGCCCGGCGGCGCGAGCAGGGGCCCGCCGCAGTCGCCGCAGCCGGCGGTCGTCATGCGGTGGCCGGCCAGGAGCATGGCGGATATGTCGGAGAGGGACGCCATGGGGGGACGAGTGTGTCGACGGCGCGGCCGCGCCTGGCCGTCACTCTGCCGCGCGTCGCGTCGCCGCCCGCGCCGGCCGGCGCCCTCCCCGACTCTCGCACGCACGCCATGCTCGCGGGCTAGGCCCGGCGGACGGCCGCGCGAGCCCCGATGGAGCCGTGCCCGGGCGCCGCGTTCAAGGCGCCCGAAGTAAACAGGGGGCGGGAGGGCTGCGGCGGCCGTGCATGGCATTGGGATCGCGACGCCGCGGCGGCGGCGGGCGGCGCGCTGGCGGCTGGCGCGGCGGCCGGCGCCTCCCGACCCGCCGCGCCCCTTCCCCCTCTCCCTCCCCTCTCCACAGGGCCGGTACGACCTCGTGGCCGAGCGCGCCGCCCCCCCCGGACACCCCGGCCGCCCCACCCGCCTCACCGTCGTGCGCGCGGGCGCGGGCGCCGGGGGCGACCTCCTCCTCTTCAACGCGGGCAGCGACCTACACGTCTGCCGCGTGCGCGACGTGGGCAAGGTGTGTGAGGGAGGGGGATGGTGTGGGGTGTGGGGAGGGTGGTTGGATGCCCGCGCGACCACCGCCCCTTCTCCCTCTTTCAGCCCCCTCTCCGCACCATCACCTTCCCGTTTGGCCCTGGCGGCACCCTTCTCGCCCCCTCTTGCCACGCGTGGCGCGCCCTGGGCGCGGCTGACGCGGCCGCGGGCGTGCCGGACGTTTTGGTCGGCCTCGCCGACGGCGCGGCGGTCGCCCTCTCCCTCGCCGCCCAGCTGGGCCCGGCCGGCGGGGCCAGCACAGCCCCTGCGGCGGGCGAGCTACTCCCCGGCGGCGACTGCGGCGCCGCGCGCAGCGCCGCCTGGGCGCCCGACGGCGCAGCCGTCGTCGCGGCGGCGTCGGGCGAGGTCGCGGTGCACCGGCCGCCATGGCGGATGGTGGCGGGGTGCGCGGCGGTGGCGGCGCCGGCGTCGCCGGCGCTGGCAGGGACGTCCCCGACCTCGCCGCCCGCGCGCCCGCCGCCCCGCCCGCCCCCAACCCCCCTCCTCGCCGCCCCCGCCGGCGCGACCGCGGGCGCGCTGTCGCCGGACGGCACCCTGCTGGCCACCGCGGGCGCCGACGGCGTGCTGCGCGTGCATTCGACGCGCACCGGCGCCCTGATCTCCGGCTTCCAGGCCTACTACGGGTCCCTGGCCGCCGTCGCCTGGTCCCCGGATGGGCGCTGCGTGGCGGCGGGGGGCGAGGACGATTGCGCGGCCGTCTTCGGCCTCGCCGAGCGCTGTGCGCTCGGCTGGGCCGACGGCGCCGACTCCTGGGTCTCCGCCCTCGCCTTTGACCCGCACCCGCCCCCCGCGCCGGCCGGGGAACGCATGTACCGGCTGGCCGTCGCGTCCCAGGATTGTTGCGTCGCGCTGCACGACGTCGCGGCGCCCGACGCGGACGTCGCGGCGGGGCTCCCCCCGCTGTCGCCGCGGGCCGGAGGGGGTGGTGGGTGGGGGTCGCCCTTTGCGGGGGGAGGGCGCGACCAGGGCGAGGGCGACGGCTCGGCCGACAGCGACCGCGACGCCACGCCCACCCCGGCCCCCACCCCTCCCCTCCTCCCGCCCCAAATCGCGCCCGCCCCCGCGTTTGCCGACATGGCCCGCATCCCGCCCGTGGCCCGCGCGGTGGCGTCGGCCGACCCGCTGACGGACGTCGCGTTTTCCGCGGGCGCGCTCATCACCGCCGACGCCTGTGGCGGCGTGCGCGTGTGGGCGCGGCCGTTGCCCAGGCCCAGGAGTGAGGCGGTGGAGAGCGGCGAGCACCGCCCGCCCGGCTCGGCTGGCCCGCCGCGGTCGGCGCCGCTCGCAGCGCCCGCGCGGCCCGCGCCCGCGCGCCGCCTGGGGCCCGCCGCCTCGGGCGGCAACAGCCCGGACCTGATGTCGTTGTGAGGGAAGGCGGGCGGCGGTTGGGGGGGAGTGTCGTTGATTTGGGGTTAACTAAAACTCTCGACCCGAAAAACAAGTCTCAACCATCCCTGCCCCCTCGCTCCCTCCCTCCGCTAGTCCCGGCAGGCGGTTGGAGAACGTGAGCCCCGGCGGCGGCGGCGGCAGGGTGACGCGCTGGACGCCGCCGCCGAGGCCGGGGTCGGCGGCGCCCGCGCCCGCGCCGCCGCACCGCTCTGCGTCCTCAGGCGGCCGCGACGCCGCCGCGCCCGCGCTCGCGCGCGCGCAGCCAAATAGCCAGTCGTTCGCGCCGGCCGCGGCGCGGGGCAGCGCAAAGGCGGCCTGGACCGGGGGCGGCGACCGTGGCGCGCGCGCGGCGGCGGCGCCGGCTCCAGCGGCAGCGGGCGGCGGCGCGGACGGCGCGGCCGCGTCGGCGGCGGCCGGCTTGGGGCCCGGCGCGTCGCCCATGGCGGGGTGTGCGCCGGCGCGCGCGCCCGCGCGCTCGAGCCTCACCCCGTCGCCGCCGTTTGTTGGGCCAGCCAGTCGCACGCGGCACCCCCAGCGTCCTCCAACCACGCCCCGCTCTCCTCCACGCGCGCCAGGGCGTCGGTCGCGTACCGGGGCTCGGGCAGGCGGAGCTTCTTCGCGGCGGCGGCGACGCGCGCCGCCGCGCGCGGGCCCGCGAGGGAGCCGCCCAGGGTCACGAGAAGGTTTCCGAGCCTCCTCTCGCCGTCGCCACCCCCGCCTGCTTTGGCCGCGATGTCGGTCCGCCGCTCCAGGAGCCAGTCGAGGGCGGCGTCGAGCGCGGCGCCGCCGCGGGCGGCGGCCGCGGCCGCGACCGCGGACGCGTCCTGCGCGCGCACCGCGCCCGTGAGCGAGTAGTCTAGCGCGGCCCGCACCGAGCGAGGGCCGGTGGCGGCTTGGGCGTGGGCGAGGGCGGCGAGGGCGGAGGACGCGGCGGCGGGGTCGCCCGCTGCCGCTGCGGCCTCGTGCGCGCCCCGCACCGCGTCAAAGGCGTCCGCGCTGGCGCCCACGGCCGCCGAATACAGCACGGCCCGAATGTCGGGGTCGCCGGGCGGCAGGGAAGACGGAGAGCCCGGGGTCGCCGCCCCTCCCAACAGCAAGGCCACCGCGTCGGCGCCCACGCGCCCACGCGGGAGGAGGGGCTGGGGAGAGGACATCGCAGCGGCGAGCAGAGAGCGGAGCGCACGCCGCCCACCCCCACCCCCAACGCCCTTTCAGATCTCCTACTCGTCCTCCGCGGGCGTGTTCATGTCGCACGCGGACGACGCCAGCTCGTGGCCCCGCTTCGGCCAGCACGACCGCCGGTTCCAGTCCAAGGCGGTGGTCACCGAGGTGAACGGGGTGGCCGTGCGCGACTTAAACGACTTGATCGCCGTCGCCTGCGCGGTGCAGGCCACGGCGAGCGACGGCGCGGTCGCCGGCTCGGTCGTCGCGCGCGACGTGCAGGACGACGACGCGCCGGGCGGGTCGTCGCACGAGACCTGGTTTCAGCCTGGACTGGGCGGTAGACCTCGCGTGTTTGAGTGGGACGGCGCCCGGTTGGAATGGGGGGTGCGGCAGGCGGGCGCGTGCGCCGCGGCGGGCGGTTCAGAGAGATCGGGGCGGAGTCTGCTTGAGGCCGCCTGCCCTGTTGCTGTCGTGAGTGAAACATAAAAAAGGGATTCCTTGGCGCCGGGGCCCTAAGACGCACGGCGCGGAAAGCGGTGGTGGCCTGGTGCCAACAGGCGCGCTGAGCATGTGCCCACCACGGTAAAAAAAACACAAAACGAACCTGTCCCGACCTCCGACCACCCTCTCCACCTCGTCGGTGAGTTCGCAACCGGGTCGTGCGCCAAGCCGGCGGCGGCGTGGGGGGCACGGGGGTCCTCCGAAGCTTTAAGCTGCGGCATGCGCGCGCGCGCGCCGCGCCGGCGCGCGCGCCGTTTTCTCACGCCTCCGCGCGTACCCCTAATCGCCCCCCCCCCCTGGCCGAGTAACGCCACCAGTACCCACCGCTGGGCGGGTGCGGGCGCGGTTTAATTCTCAACCCTGGCCACGGGTTGTTGCGTTTGCCCCAGTGGCCGCCCCGCAACCTCAACCACGCGCATCCACCACGGCGCCACTTGCGTCGGTTGACGCCGCACGGCGGCGCGGGCGGGCGGCACCGGGCGGCAGGCAAACTCGCCATTGGCGGTTGGGCGCGCGTGCGCGGCCGGTCGCGCCGACCCCAGCGTCTCCTCTGGGGCGAAGGCCCGGGGGGGGGGGGGGGGGGAGGGGGGGCGCCCCCCGGGCCGGGGCCCCCTGCACCCAGCCGGGGTAAACGGCCGGCCCCCCGCACACCCCCCCCCCCCCCCCCGGCGGCCCCGCCCGCCGCCGCGGGCCGGGCCCCCCCCGCCCCCCCCCTCGACCCAGCGCGCGGCGCGCGCTGAACCCTGCCGCTGTCAACGGCCGTCCCCACTCAACCCGCCCCCCGACCCGTCCCCTCACCTGCACCCCTCCAACACTAGACACCCGGCCGACGAAAAAAACGAGCTCATGCCTCGCCTCCACTCGCTGGTCGTTGCCGCCTACGCGGCGGTCGCCGTCCTCGCTACCGCCGTGGCGTCCGCCCCGCTCGCCGGCGACGCGGCCGCCCTGGCCACGCTGTCCACCGCCAACATTGCGGGCGCGGTCACCGTAGTGGCCAACAGCTCGACGTTCGTCAAGCCGCCCGCTGGCCTGTGCGTGATGGCGCCGCGCTTCTACCCAACGCCAGGCTACAAGCCGGCCATCTCGCTGGCCGGCCGCGTCGCGGTGGTGACGGGTGCGTCCTCCGGGATTGGGGAAGGCGTGGCCAAGGCACTTGTGGCGGAGGGCGCGGCCGTGATCGGCACGTCGCGTACGCCGGCCGCCTACACAGGCCTGCCCTACCCGCTGCTGCAGCTCGACCAAGCGGACCCGGCCTCCGTGGATGCTTTCGTGACGGCGCTGCTGGCGGAAGCCGTCGTCGTGGCGCGCGGCGGCATTGACGTCCTGGTACTGAACGCGGGCCGCTTCGTGCTCGGGTCGCCGACGCCGGTGCCGCCAGACAACGCCGCCCAACTCCTGTCCGGCATCAAGCTGGGCATGGCAACCAACTACTACGGCCCTGTTCACCTCACCACCGCGCTGCTGCCGGCGGTGGAGGCGGCCGGGAGGGTGCACGGCTACGGCCGCATCGTGTTCAACAGCAGTCCCGAAGGTGCGCGCGGGGTCTTCCGTTTGGGGCCAGCGTCGGGACGCGGGCTTGGGGACTGGGGCGTGGGGACTGGTGGAGGTCGCCCGTGGCGAGGGCGGGGGGCGTCGGGCCGCTTGGCCCCACGCTCAATCCGGTGCCGAGCGGTCTCTCCCACAGGCTACCAAGTCGGAGGCGCCGAACCGTTGTCCGCCTATATGGGCGCCTACGTGTCGTCCAAACGCGCGCTGTTGACGTACGTCGAAACTCTGCGCGTGACTCTCGTGGCGGCGCGCTCGCCGGCGACCGTGCTGGCGGTCAGCCCAATGGCCACCAACACGCGCCTGGGCGAGGGGCTGCGCCCCGTCTACACACAGCCTGTGGACGCGGCCGGCAACGCGGTGAGCAGCGAGGCTTTCCAGCTGTACCTGGATTTGATGCGCACTCAGCTCGCGGCGGGCCTGGACCCCGCCTTCGTCGCGCGCGCGTTCGTGCAGGTGCTGACTGAGGCCAAGCCGCCACCCGCGATCGGGGCGGGCGCGTGGGACGCGGCGTCGCGCGTGCGCGGCGGGAACGACCTGTGGGGCGTGACGTCGACTGCCGAAAACGCGCGGTCGCCGTTCCCGTTCGTCGCGCCCAAGTTCGCGCCCGCTGCGCTCGTCGGCGCTGCCACGGTGGCGGACGGCGTGGCGGCGGACGTCAAGAACGCGGCGGCGGTCGCGGCGGCGAGCATCAAGGGGTGAGGAGCATGGGTGGGGTGGGGGCCGTGTTTTTCCCCTCCATCGCTTCAACGGTTGCCCGAGTTGCGGAGGGTCACGCATGGGTCGCCGCCAGAAGTGAGAGCCAACGCGGCCGCCGGCGGGGCCGCCGTCGCGCGCGACGGGGGCGCCCTCGCGGCAGGCCAGAGACGGGGCGCCGCGCGCCGTGTGCGGGGTTTGGCTCACGACGACGCCGGCGCCGCCGGGCGCCAAGTCTGCGCGCACGAGGGGCGCGCCGCGCTGGCGCGCCCACGAAGAAGCCCAGGCGCTCACGTTGGCGCCGAGCGAGGAGCTCAGCGCGTCGAACAAATTCTCCGGCGTCGCGTCGGCGTACGCGCGGGCGGTCAGGTAGGAGGAGAGGCCCGCGACGAACGGGTCGCGCGCGGGGTCGCCGCCGCGCGCGCCGACCTCGCGCCCTCCCGCCTCCCCCGTCCTCACCCCGTACGCGCGCAGCATGCGCAGCACGGCAGCACCACCCTCGTACGCGGTGGCGTCAAACTGGGACTCGATGCCCGCGTCGGTGTCGACGCCCGACCGGGTCGACAGCGCGCGCGCCGCGCCCGGCCTCGCCGCCGACCGCAGCCAGCGCGCGGTGACGTCCGGCCAAAAAGGGTCCCAGTACGAGGACGCGGACGCGGGGTCGGCGGCGGCCGCCCCCGCGTGCTCGAGCCAGCGCGCGCAGCCTTCAGAGAGCCAGAGGTCGCCCCACCACGCGGGCGTCACCAGGTCGCCGCACCACATGTGGGCCAGCTCGTGCGCGATGATGAGGGCGGTGCGGGCGGTGGCGGAGGCGGGTGGGGTGGGGGGGAGGAGGAGGGCCGACTCGCGGAACGTGACGAGGCCCCAATTCTGGGGGGGGCGGGGTGGGGGGCGGGGTTGGGGGGGGGGAACGGGGTGGGGTCGGGCGCCGGCCCCCACCTCGCCAGCCCCGCCCCCGCGCCCGCCCCTCTGCCCCACCTCCATCGCGCCCGCCGAGAAATCGGGCACCGCGACCAGGTCCAGTTTGGGCAGCGGGAACGCGA
>Ga0315278_10005101_pt1 | contig 11918 bp, 10 predicted proteins | sample YL17G06_0_MG_FD_203880 | JGI IMG/M metagenome (GOLD analysis project Ga0315278, IMG submission 203880) | Sediment microbial communities from Yellowstone Lake, YNP, Wyoming, USA - YL17G06_0 | ecosystem: Environmental > Aquatic > Freshwater > Lake > Sediment | place: USA: Wyoming | collected... | reverse complement strand
TTCATCGACACGAGGAGGTCCCCCAGCAGGGCGCCCGACTGGTGCTGTTCCTGGAGCGCCCGGTCCAGCTGGTCCTGGCTGATGGCACGCGTGGCGACGAGTAGCTGACCGATCATAACTAATGTCCTGCGCGCCCTAGCTCTGCGCGCGTTCCTTGATCTTCTCGACCTCAATCCGGTGTTTCTTGACGAGGTGCCACATACTGCGTTCGGTGATCCCCAGCATCCGGGCCGCCTGGGCCTGGACGCCCCCCGTCCGGGAGAGGGCCTCGATGACGAACGCCCGCTCGAGCTGGGTGATCTTCTCGTCGAGCGACATCGTCCCGGGGGCTTCCCACTGCTGGGACGCGACGCCGGCGACCAGCCCGACGCCGGCGGGCCGGATGGGCTGCGGCAGGCTGGACAGCGTCACGATTTCCCCGTCGGTCACCACCGCGGCGCGTTCGATGGCGTTCTTCAGCTCGCGGATGTTGCCCGGCCAGTCGTAGGCCATCAGCGCGGCCAGCGCGTCCGACGACAGGCGCTTGATGGTGCGGCCGAGGCGCTTGTTGGCCTCGCCGAGGAAGTGATCCACGAGGTTCGGGATTTCCTCGCGGCGCTCCCGGAGCGACGGCACCTGGATGGTGATGACGTTCAGCCGGAAGTACAGGTCGTCGCGGAACAGGCCCTCGCGCACGCTCTTCAGCAGGTCCTTGTTGGTCGACGCGATGATGCGGACATCCACGCGGACGGTGGTCGTGCCGCCGACGCGCTCCACTTCGCGGCTCTGCAGGACGCGGAGGATCTTCGCCTGCGTGGCCAGCGTCATGTCGCCGATTTCGTCGAGCAGCAGCGTGCCGCCGTCGGCGAGCTCGAACTTGCCCGGCTTGCGCTGCTGGGCGCCCGTGAAGGCGCCGCGCTCGTACCCGAACAGCTCCGACTCGAGCAGGGTCTCGGGAATCGCCGCGCAGTTCAGCCGCACGAACGGGCGGTGCTTGCGCGCCGAGTTCGCGTGGATGGACTCGGCCACCAGTTCCTTGCCGACGCCGCTCTCGCCCAGAATCAGGACGGTCGAGTCGGTCGGCGCCGAGCGGTCGATGAGGTGCATCACCTCGGTCATCGCGCGGCTGCCCGCGTGGGCCCAGTCGTGGCCCGGCACGCTCGACAGCTCCTCGCGCAGGCGCTCGATCTCGAAGTGCAGCTTGCGCTTCTCGAGGGCCCGGCGGATGACGATCTCCATCTCCTCGAGGCGGAACGGCTTGGTGAAGTAGTCGTACGCGCCGCGGCGGATCGCCTCGATGGCGTTGTCGCGGCTGCCGTGCGCCGTCATGATGATAATCGGCACGCGGGGATCGATCTTGAGGACCTCCTCCACCGCGTCCAGCCCGCTCATGCCGGGGAGGCGGATGTCCAGGAGGATCAGGTCGGCCCCGTCGGCTTTCAGAACCTGGAGCCCTTCCTCGGCGGTCTTCCGCAATGTGACGGCGTAGCCCTGGCGGCGCAACGCCTCGTTGAGGAAGAACTGCATCTGCTCGTCGTCGTCGATTACAAGGACATGGAACATAAGCTACAGTCAAGCCCATCAGGCCTCTGCCGTCAACGGGGCATCGGAAAGCGCCGCCGTTGCCGACAGATCCGCGGGCAGCTCCAGGATAAACGTCGTGCCGGCCAGCTCGTCGCTCTCGACGAAGATCCGGCCGTTGTGCGCCGAGACGATCTGGCGCGCGATCGCGAGGCCGAGCCCGGTGCCGGTGGGCTTGGTCGTGAAAAACGGGACGAACAGCTGCGTCATCGCGTCCGGCGGGATGTAGGACCCGGTGTTGTGCACCCGGATCGTCACGTGGTGCTCGGTCGGGACCACACTGAGCCGAACCGTGCCGCCGTCGGGCGTCGACTGCGCGGCGTTCAGCGTGATGTTCGACAGCGCCTGGATCAGCCGGTTACGGTTGCCCGGCAGCCAGAGGGGAGCCCCCTCGGGCCCGGGCTCGATCCCGATGTCCACCACGCGCTGGCCCAGGCCGAGCGTCGTGAAGTGCGTCACCTCGCGCACCAGGTCCATCGCATCAATCCGATCGCCGGTGGACGAGACGTCCGAGGTGAGCAGCAGCAGGTTTTCGACCAGCTCATTCAGCCGGTCGATCGATTCCATCATCGTCGACGCGTAGCGCCGGCGCGGGTCGGCGGCGGTGAAGTCGCGCCCCATGAGCTCGGCCAGCCCGCGCATCGACGCCAGCGGGTTGCGCAATTCGTGCGCGACGCCCGCCGTGAGCGTGCCCAGGGCGACCAACTGGTCGGCCTTCCGCAGGTGGTCGCGCAGGCGCCGGACCTCGGCGACGTCCTTGAACCCGATGGTCACGCTGATGACGTCCTCGCCCGGCATCCTGGATTCCCCGTCGGGCCCGAGATGATCGGCCCGCCGCAGGTAGGACACGGACACGCCCACGCGGACGCGGCGCCCGTCCTTGGTGCCGATGTACGCCTCGTCGATACCGATGGGCTGGCGGCGGAGGACCGCGGTCTCGAGAGCCGCCAATTCCGCCTTGCCCACGCCGGACGGCGCGAAGGCGTCGCTGAACCGCCGGCCGAGGAGATCGTCCTCGCGATACCCGAGGATCATTTCGGCCGCCGGGCTGGCGCCGATGATCGACCCTGACGGGTCGAGCGAGATGATGGCGCCGCTCATGCTCTGCAGCAGGTAGCGGTTCATCGACGTCAGCGCTTCGTTGAACGAGTTCGCGAGCCACTCGACCTCGGGCGCGGACTCCAGCAGGAGCGGCGCGCGCAGGTCCCCCGACGTCACGGCAGCGAGCCGATCAGCGAAGGCGCGCAGCGGCGTCGTGACACCGAACGCAATCCCGAAGGCGAGTATGCCGGCAATGACGGCGATGATGACGAGTTGCACATCCACCTGCCGGAGCAGGCGCTCGGTCGTCGAAGAGTTCACCCCGTGCGTCTCGTACGCGCGGCGGGTCATCCCCGTCGCGAAAAAGCCGGTCGCAAACACAAGCGCCCCCATGGTGAGCGGCAGCAGCACCAGCAGGCGCAACCGGGCCGGCGACGGGCGCGGCGCGGCGGCCCGGCGCGCGCGGCGCCCGGCCAGCCACCTCATCGGACCAGTCCCGCGGGCACGGCGCCGTGCACGGACACACGCCGGCGTTCGCCGGTCGCCAGGCTGAACACCACCGCGCCCTGCTCGATCTCCGCCACCTTGTAGACGCCGACCTGGTCGCCCACGCCGACGATTTTGCCGTCGACGACGGCGAGACGACGCGTGGAGGAGAAAAGAATCGAGCGGACCGACGGCGCCGGACCCGCATCGGGCGCGCCCCCCAACGCGGCTCTCACGATGTCGCGCGTCTCGTCGCCGAAAAGAAACGGATCGCGCGTGTACGAGGGCACCCGTGCCATGTCAACATCGACCGGCGCGCGGATCGACAGCGGGTCGATCTGTCCGCCCGCGCCGGCTGATGCCGCGATCAGGGGTGCCTGCGGCGCTGACCTCTCGCCAGTTCGCGGGGCCGGCCGCAGGTAGTTGAACAGGCTGAACAGGACCGCGGCGCCCAGGATGAACAGCGCGAGGCGGAGATGGCTCTTCTGGACCTTCATGGCTCGCTACCCCTCCGCACCGGTGAGCCGGGCCACACGAGGTACGATCGGACTGGCCATCGGCCCGGCCGGCGCCGTCGGTGCCTGTTCCTGGCCAACGGACGCGCCGCGCTGGTACACCCAGACGAGCAGCTCCAGTTTCATGAACGGGATGCCGCGTGTCAGCGTGGCTGATTTCACTTCGACCGTTGTGGGGAGATCTCGGACCTTCCACATGAGGTTCGCAATGCCTTCGAACGTCGACGAGAAGGAGACCTTGACCGGCGTGTACGTGACCGTGTACGGGAAGAGCGCCAGGCGCGGGTCCGGGGACAATCCGACCTGACTGACCATCACCTTCGGCGCGCCGCTTCGGCCGCTGACATCGCTTCCCATCTTGATGCGGTCGCTGGTCTCGATCACGAAGCCGCGCAGCTTGTCGGCCGGCACGCTCTCGATAACGGCCTTGGCGAGCAGCGCGGTCACCTCGGCGACTTTGTCGTCGGTGGCCATCTGCTTCTCGAACATCTCGAGGGACGACCGCAGGTCGACCGGCGGCGTCCCCGATGCCCGGGCCACGCTGTCTTGCGCCGTCTTCAGCCGCGCCTGGAGCGCCGCCGTCTCGGTGCGCGTCTGGAGGTACGCGTTCAGGGGCGCCTGGATGAACCAGAAGAAGGCGAAGGCGACAATCGCCACCACGACGATGAACGGCAGCAGCCGATCGATCGCGTCGCTCAGGCGTCCGGTGTTGGCTCTCACTTTCGCACCTCGTACTGGATCGTGAACTCGAGCACGGCACCGGCCCGTCGAGCGGGCGGCTCGGTCGGCTCCGCGGGCGGCTGCGCGGCCAGCGTCAGCCGTTCCACTCCTGACGTCAGCGCCCGCCGCTGGCGTTCGCGCTCGAGTTCGTCGTCGCGGTAGGCGTTGGCCGAGAAAGCCTGACGGGTCGGAATGCGGTAGACGCGGCCGTTCCTCGCCACTTCGATATATGCGGGCCCGGCGTAGCCGGACCGTCTGGTGGGTTCCATCAGCTGCGGAACGAGCAACTCGGGTGGCCGAGCTTCGACCACGACGCGCGGCTTCTCGGGCACCGGGTCCTGGTTCTTCACGCTGATCGCCGGTGAGGTCAACGGGTCTCCAAGCAGCGGCGACGCCTTCAGCGCCGTCAGAAAGCGGCCAAACGTGATCTGGGCCTGTGCGACGTTCGAGCCCTCGGCCTTGCCGGTCACCGAGAGGGTCCACGATCCGACAGCCGGCTCGAGTGTGAACTCGGTGAGCGCGATGTCGGGTGGCGTGGCGCGGCTGAAGACTTCGAGCACTTTGGCCAGCCGCGGGCCCTGTGACGCGAACGCTCGGAGCGCCGTCAGGCGGGCCGAGGCCAGATCGGCGTCCCGCCGGGCCTCGCCCAGGCGCTGCATCTCGGGCTCGAGCAGCGCGATCTGGCGCCGCAATCGAACCTGCTCTGTCGACGCGCCGTTGGCGAACCACGTCACCAGGCCCCAGGCGGCCACGGCAATGAGGACGCCGGCCACGGCCGCCACGCCGTGGCGCCGTTCGATTTTTGGAGTGAATGCCACGGCTTTAACCCCACGGGGGACGAGATTGATCCGGGTCGCGGTGTCGGCCGCCAGCGCCCACGCCGTGCGCAGGGCGGCAAGCCGCGACCGGAACTGGTCCGCGGATTCCGGAAGACGGGACAGGTCGAGTCCCTCGAGCGCATCGAGCGTCTCCACCTCGATGCTGAGCTCGTGCATCAGCGGTCCGGTGAGCGATCGCATGTCGGGCACATCGCCGCACACGAGCACGTGCGTGACGTCGGCCTTGTGGTGCTGCTTCAGATAGACGAACGACCGGCGCAGTTCCGACGCGAGGTTCGCCGCGAAACGGTTGGGGTCGATCCCGCCACCCGCCTGCTCGGCGCGCTCGGTCTCGTATCCCCAGGGCAACTCGCGGGCGAACAGGACGATGCTGCCTCGCAGGATGGTGAGCGCTGTCGCGCGGGCATTGACGGACAGGACCGCCGTGACCGCATCGGGAAACGAGGCCCACCGCTGCTGGACCAGGGATCCATGCGCCACGGCCGGGGTGACGGCCCGCTCGATGATGAACCCGGCGTCGACCAGCGGCTGCAGGCGCGACCGCATCTCCTCCGGCGGGACCGAGACGTACCCCACTTCGCGGCGCCCGCCCTCCCGCAACTCGCCGACCGAAATGCCGTCAGCGACCTGATCTGAGGCGCCGGCTCCGGCGGTGGCCCTGGCTTCCTGGCGCGCCATGGCCTCCAGGTCGCCCGTGGCGGCCGGCGGGAGCCGGTACGCCTCGTGCCGGCTCCTCAGGCCCCAGACGGCCACCCAGGCCCGGCGCTCGAGGCCCTTGATCTGGCGCAGTTCCGCCGCCAGGAGGCCAGAGCTGTTCGGGGAATACGGGATCTCGTGGAAGGATCGGACCTTGGCGTGGCCTCGGCCCTTTCGCCCGCCAAACAGCCCGCCACCCGCCTGGACCTCGACGATCCGGCAGACAGAGGGAAGGAGTTCAATACCAGTACGGTTCGCCATACGTCACTAGGCTTGTCGGCACGAACGGACCGGGACCATAGGATGGGCCCAAGCAAAATCCGTGCAGAGTTGCGCAGCATGGGCGGGCGGCCCCGGCCGCTTTGCACCTACTGGATGCGTATGGCTATATCGTCGCCACCGGCAGTGGCGCTCAGGATCGGCAGGGTGAAGGGTGTTTCGATCGTCCCGTTCGGGCCAGCCGACAGCACCCAGACGGCCAGTTTTCCCCGGCCTGAGAGCGTGGCGGCGCCGGGCGACGTGTCAATCAGCCCGATGTTGACCACGTAGCGGTTCCCCCAGGGATCCGCCCCGATGTCGTTCGAGAAATACGGCCCGTTCCACCCGAACTGGGAGATCGGAGTCTTCAGCGTATAGCCCGGGGCATTGTTGACCAGTTGCTCGGCCAAGCCTCCGACCGCACCGGTGGACCAGAGGGTCGGCACGTCTTCGAGCGGCAGGTTTCCGCGGCTGGCGAGCAACTGCACCTTGCTGGCCGGCAGTCCCGCCCCCCCCTGCTGCGCGATTTTCCAGAGCGGGAAGAAGCCCGTGTCACGATAGAACTGGAAAATAGCGCTCGCGACGGTCTGGCAGTCGTTTCGGGCCTTCGCCACACGTGAATCGTTGATGAAGTTCGCGATGGAGGGGGTGAGCACGAGAGCCAGGGTTACGATGACGGCCAGCACGACGGTGAGTTCGATGAGCGTGAAGCCCATCGCCCTCCTGTTCGCCGTGCCACGCTTGGTCATGTCAGCCCCCGAAGAGGGACCCCGGAAGGTAATAGAGAGTCAACACGCGAAACGCCTGCCAGACCTCAGCCCAATCCAGACTACGGCTGGTACTGCCGTCAAAGCAACGGTCGTGCCTGTAAGACCGGCAAACCGAACCCGGGCGAAGAATCATCGGAAGTGACTCATTTCAAGACACTTCCAGAAGGCGAACGCGAATCGTCCTGCTCGGTCACACGGGCCGTTCCTACATCCGGTGTAGCATCAGACCCGTCGCGACCAGGCCCTGCTCGCAAAAACCCGGCAGTTTTTTTCGTTCCAAAGAGCCACCAGATCTTTTGCGGTCAACAACATACCACGATCTGCAGATGCGCACGCCCTCGACACCTACAAAGACTGTCGCCCCTCCCATTCCCAATCTACACAGAAGGGGGGATCTTCAAGACGGTGCCGGCCCCGCAGGCCGGACACCGATGGAGCCGGACCACGTACCGTGGGCCGGCTCCATCGTTTCCAGACCGAAGATCCAGCTCCGTACGGCGCTGGTTACGTCATCACGGATCGCAAGGGGCGATGACGGTCGTCCAGTCGTCGCCTTTTCGATTCGTGCCACCGGGCGACGGGTGCAAGACCGGACCAAACGGTGTCGCAATGATGCCGTCTTTGCCGGCCGAGATGCAGAACACGTCGTAGCAGTGAGCTTTGAATGTGCCAGGATAGGTCCCGAAGGTCGTCGTCGCCCACTTGGTGTTCACCTGATAGGTGTGGCCCCACGGATCAGCCGCGCACGGCGGCGACAGGTAGGCCCCGCGCCAGCCCTGACCGAAGTACGGCCCGAACGGAACGGGCATCCCGTTGCCCGGCTCTGGGTAAATCTGAGCAGCGCCGGTGGTGTTGGTGATCAGTTGGTCCGAGCACGAAGACATCCGTGTGGCGCTAAGCGCTTCGCCCTGGTCGGTCCCGTACCAGTTCACCACGCCTGGGAACAATGGGTCCACGTCTAGCGCAGTCACGATCGGCGGAAGACCATCGCTGTAGATGATGTCCACCTTGTTAGTTGGATACGTCGCGGCCCCGCCCGGCATGGTGTACAGTCTCGGCCCGACATCCCTGTGCAGGCGGGCCACCGAAATGGCGATCGCCTCACAGTCTTCCTTCACTTTCACCCACTGGGCGTCATTGACGAAGTCGAAAATCGACGGCGCCAGGACGCTGGTCAGCAGCATCAGGACCAGTAGCATGATCGTCACTTCGATCAGCGACAGGCCTCGCTGCCCTCTACGGAGTTTCATTGGTGGCCTCCACACAAAAGGAACGGTTAACGCCTCCCGTGGGCGCAGCCGGGCATCTGACCATGCGCCGGTTGCGCGCTCCCTTGCACCACGGTGAGTGCCATTCCCTGGAGCAACGGCCGTGCCGCTGGCGTCATTTCGTGGAGATTCGCGAATTTACTCCGAAAAATGTGGATATCGTCGACGCGTGCCGTGGGCACGCGACGCGGACGCTACGGATCGCGAGGGGTCGATCGCGTCGCCTCACGCAGGATCGACCCGAGAATGCGGCCGATTCGAACAGGCCAAGACACGCCTAAGTCGTGGCGCCTCAACAGTTACGGACCGATGTGCCGCGCGGTCAATCGGCACCTACCAAAACGGTTGTCTCGTTGCGTGACACACCACCCGCACCGGGGGCTTGACCTGGCTCCACCGGCGCGACGAGGAATCTTGCCGATATCGATCGGCATCCGCGCGCGAAGACGCCAGGAAGAAGACGATGAAAGGGAGGAAGCAGAAGAGGAAGAAGGTGGAGGAGCGGAAGGGGGAGGGGAAGGGGGAGTGTGATGCGAAACTATCGGACGAGCGCGGCGCGGTCGTCGCCGCCCGGCAGCAGCCCGGGTCCTTCGTACGGCGTCTCCACCAGCCCGTTGAGGCCCGCCGAGAGCACGAGCACGTCGTTGCGCGTGCCGAGGTACCGCACGTTGATCGCGTAGCGATGGCCCCAGGGGTCGGTCGCCGGCACTGTGGGCAGATAGGCGCCGCGCCAGCCGCCGCTGTCGGCACTGGTGGGCGCCGGCCACGCATTGGCCAGGCTCCCCGCCGGGGTGTTCTCGACCAGATAGTGGTCGAGCCCATCGATCGTGCCGGCGCCATCCGGTGTCCGGAGCCAGCGGGTATCCCCCGATCCGTCGGTGTCGGGCGCGAGGCCCTCGGACACGAGCAGATCCACGCGCGGGCCGTGCCCCTGCCCCAGGCGGATCGTCGTCCGGCTGGAATCGACAAGGAGCTTGATGACGGCGTCGCGAAGCGATGCGCAATCGCGCTCGACCTGCAGTTCGCGGGCCTGCTGTACCAGCGACATCCCGGCCGGGGCCAGGATGCCGGTGATGGTCGTCATCACGCTGAGGACGATCACGATCTCGACCATCGAGAGCCCGGCCTGGCCGCAGAGCCTGGCGGCGCGCCGCACGCCGGTGAAGCGCACGTGTCCCGTCATTGGATGCGCACCGCGAGATCGTCGCCGAGCAGGTTCGCGTTGGCAAGCGGCTGCTGGAACGGGGTTTCGATCTGGCCGTTGGGGCCGGCCGAGATGGCGTAGACGGCGCAGTTCGCGCACCGGCCCGCGCGGGGCGGGAGCCCGCGGAGGAAGCCGGTGTTGATCAGATAGGCATGCCCCCACGGGTCGCCGGCGACCGGCTTGCCGACGTACGGGCCGTTCCATCCGGTGCCGGGCCCTGCCTGGCTTTCCGGGTAGCCGCGGCCGTTGATGCGCAGGTGCAGATCGCAGCGATCGGTGGCCGCGTTGGTGACCCACGCGCTGAGCGCCGCGCGGCCGGTGCCCACCGACGGATCGAGAAACAGGCCCTGCGCCAGCGTCTCGACGGGCACGACGTCGGCCACGTCCGGCAGCTCGCCGTCCGACACGAGCAGGTCGACGATTCTCAGGGAGCTCACTGTCTGGGGCTGGCGCAGCCGCGAGCCGTCGAATACGATCGGGCCGACGTCGCGCTGGAAGTTGGTGAGCGCCACGGCAAGCTGGGACAGGTCGTTGCGGGCTCGCACCATGCGGGCGGTAGCGATGGTGTCGCCGACGACGGGCACCAGGGCGCCCGCCAGCGCCATCAGCACGACGAGCATGACCGTCACCTCGATCAGCGACAGGCCGTCAGCCGAGCGGAGCCGACCCCGCAGGGTGGCCGCCGGTGCCTGTGATGCCGAGGTGGATGCTGGTGACGCCATGGTCGTGTCCGTCAGTCCGGGTCCGGGAACGGCCGGGGAGGGCTAGTCTATCCGATGCTCCCCGGCGGTGTGCCACCCTGGGTCAGGCAGCAGTCGGAAGACCCAGGCGCGGTCTGCGTGTGTCCAGGCGTCAGCGCGTGTCGCCGGAGATGATGAAGAGGAAGTCGTCGCCGCGGCGCGTCACGCCGTAGGTCGCATTACCGCCGAGCGCGGTTTCGTAGAGGCCGTTCGGGCCGGGCGAGATGCAGAAGCTGTCGTTCGACCAGCCGCCGCTTCGCTGACCCTCCCCGGTGCCCGGCGTCGCGTCCCTCGCCACGGACAGGAAGACCGAGTTGACCAGGTAGCGGTGACCCCACGGGTCCGGCCCGATCGGCGCCGAGAGATACGCGCCTCTCCAGCCGAGGCCGAACTGCGGGCCCACGGCGGTGTAGGTGCTGAGTTGCGCCGGCGATGGGTAGCCCGGGTCGTTCGTCGTGAACTGCCGCTCCATCGAGTCGCCACGGACGTCGTCGGTCGACCACTTCAGCGGCATCCCGATGTTGCCGGCGCTGTTGAACGCCGTCGTCGCGTCGTCGGCAAGTTCGGACGTCGTCACGTCAGGGCCGTCGCTGTACAGCAGGTCGACGCGGTTCCACTTCGTGCACTTGCCGGTGCCGTCGAGCTTGAGGCACGGACCGATGTCGCGCGTGAGGCGGACGACGCTGATCCCGATGGCCTCGCAGTCTTCCTTCACCTTCACCCACTGCGCGTCCTTGACGTAGTCCATGATCGACGGCGCGAGCACGCCGGTCAGGAGCATCAGGACGAGTAGCATGATCGTGACTTCGATCAGCGACAGCCCGCGTGCGTTCATCAACTTGGTTCTCATCGCGTATCTCCTGCCACCCTGGTGGCGTGCGTCGCCGGCCTGTTCGGCCCCTCAGCGATTGTTGGAAACTTCGGTTGGCTCAAGCGTCGGTGACGCTTCGCACTCTCTCTAGAGCAACGGGCATGCCGCCCGCGCCGACAGGTGCGTTCCATGCCGATTTCGCTGATTTTCCAAGTGTTTCCGGGGATTTCCCGCCGGTGATCGGGGCTGCACGGGTCTGCTCCGCCCCCTGGCGTCGAGGAGTGTCTCGATACGCACTACAAATGGCGAGGCGGCTGCAGACGCGGGCGGTGTCGTGCGTGTGCGCGTGTCGATCCGGACGGGTGCAGAGCACGGCGCAGCCGGTCCGTACATGCGAACAGGAGCGCGGGCGCGATCGCCCGTGCTCCTGCTGGCGTGCTGCCCTGGCCCGGGCAGCTGCCAGGGCCGACGCGTGTCGGCGTGAGGCTTACATCAGCGGGTGTCGCCGCCGATGACGTAGATGAAGTCGTCACCCCGCCGATCGACGCCGCGGTTGGAGTTGCCGCCGAAGGCCGTCTGGAAGAGGCCGTTCGGGCCGCTCGAGATGCAGAAGGTGTCCCGCGACCAGCCGCCGCTTTTTCCGCCTTCGCAGCCGCCGCAGTTCGAGTCGGTCGCCACGGACAGGAAGACCGAGTTGACCAGGTAGCGGTGGCCCCACGGGTCCGGGCCGATCGGCGGCGAGAGATACGCGCCTCTCCAGCCAAGGCCGAACTGCGGGCCCACAGCGGTGTAGGTGCCGAGGTCCGCCGGGGACGGGTAGTTGGGATCGTTGGTCGTGAACTGCCGCTCCATCGAGTCGCCACGGACGTCGTCGGTCGACCAGTTCAGCGGCATCCCGATGTTGCCGGCGCTGTTGAACGCCGTCGTCGCGTCGTCGGCAAGTTCGGACGTCGTCACGTCAGGGCCGTCGCTGTACAGCAGGTCGACGCGGTTCCACTTCGTGCACTTGC
>Ga0315278_10005100_pt1 | contig 11918 bp, 8 predicted proteins | sample YL17G06_0_MG_FD_203880 | JGI IMG/M metagenome (GOLD analysis project Ga0315278, IMG submission 203880) | Sediment microbial communities from Yellowstone Lake, YNP, Wyoming, USA - YL17G06_0 | ecosystem: Environmental > Aquatic > Freshwater > Lake > Sediment | place: USA: Wyoming | collected... | reverse complement strand
CCGGCACCCGCTCGCCGAGGAGGAGCGCCAGCAGCTGCGCGAAGACCACCGAGGTGTTGCGCAGCGTGAGCGCCGCCCCGGCGCCGGACAGGGACAGGCCGTCGAGGAAGAGCAGGAAGGAGGCCGTTGCGATGGCTCCGGCGGCAACACGACGGATCGCATCGCGCCAGCTCCCCGCCGGCGCGACCTCGCCGCCGAGGCGAGCCGCCGCCCAGACCAGCGGCAATGCCACGCCGAGCGCCACCGCGAAGACCGGCGCGGGGGAGGCGCCCGTCTGGAGCGCCCGGTCGTAGCAGAGGTGGTAGCCGGCGATGGTGGTCGCGCAGACCGCTGCGAGCGCAACCCCGGCACGGCTGGCGCGGTCGCGCCCCGCCAGGGCGACGGCCGCGACCCCGAGCCCGACCAGGATCGCACCGGCCGCCCCACGCGCCGTGAACGGCTCGTGCAGCCAGAGGGCCGCGGCCGGCCAGACCAGCAAGAGCGCGCCGCCCCGCGCGATGGCATAGACCGCCCCGTAGCTCGCCCGGGCCAGGGCGGCGGCGAGCGAGAGGAAGTAGAGCCCCTCGAAGAGCCCGGCCGCACCGGTCCAGAGAAACCCTTCCATCGTCGGGAATCCGCGGCCCGGGCGGATCCAAGCGGCGGCGGCCGCGAACACCAGCGCCCAGGAGAGCACGCCCAGGACCGCGCCCTGCGGACGGCGCTCCCGCTTCAGCATCGCGTTCCACGACGCGTGGAGAAAGGCGGAGGCGAGGAGCTCGAGCGGGCCCTGGATCACGACCCCTACTTCACCCCGAACACGACCTCCACCCGCGCGCCGTACTCCAGCTCGCCCTCGGCGACCGGAACCGGCGCCGAGTCGGCGGCCATCTGCCTGGCCATCATGGGCATCCCCGTGGGCCGGGGCGAGGTGCCCCCTTCGCTCACGGTGAAGAATTCGCCGAGCTCGACGCCGGCGGCGATGGCGATGGCCCTGGCCTTCTCCCGCGCCGCGCCGTAGGCCTGCGCCAGCGCCTCGAGCTGCTGCGGCTTCGGGTCGAGCTTCTCCATGCGCAGCGAGTGGAGCTGGTTCGAGCCGGCCGCGGTCACGGTGTCGAGGATCTTCCCGAGCTTGGCGAGCTCGCGCACCCTCACGTCGGCCGCCGTCGAGACCCGGTAGCCGGCGATGGGCTGCTGCTTTCCGTCCTTCCAGGGGCGGTCGATGGTCACGTCGTAGCGGACGGTGCGGACGTCCTTGGCGGCCACGCCGGCCCGGGCCACCGCATCGAGCACGGCCTTCATCTTCTCCGTCACCTCGGCGGTGGCGGCGCCCACGGTCTTGGCCGTGGCCTCGACACCCACTGTGAAGGACGCCGAGTCGGGCGCCACCGACACCTTGCCGTCGCCGGAGACGGCGATGCTCCGCGGCGGGCGGTGCGGCATGCCCGGCCCCGGTCCGGGCCCGGGCGGGTAGGCCGGGACGCGCAGGGCTGCGGCGTCCTGGGCCAGCGCACTTCCAGTGAAGAGAACCAGCGACAGCGCCGCGACGGCTGCGACTGCGCGCTTCGCCATGCTCAGGCCTTCGCCTTCGGCGCCGCCACCGGACCGCCGGGGACCAGGTTCACCGGGTTCATGGCCTTGGCCAGCTGCTCGTAGAGGGCGTACTTCTCCTTGGCGAGCCGCTGCGCCTCGTCCACCAGCCGCCTGTAGTTCTCCGGGTCGAGCTGCTCGACCATCCGGAAGCGGGTCTCGGTGGCCATGAACTCGGCCAGCGAGACCTTGGGGATGCCGCTGTCGAGCTTGAGCGGGCTCTCCCCCAGGGCCGCCTTGCGCGGGTCGCATCGGAAGAGCGGCCAGTAGCCGGAGTTCACCGCCAGTTCCTGGTGCACGATGGAGTCGGCCATGTCGTAGCCGTGGGCGATGCAGTGGCTGTAGGCCACGATCACCGACGTGCCGGGGAAGCTGTCGGCCTCCTTCATGGCGTTCACGCTCTGCGCGTCCTTGGCCGCCATGGCCACGCGGGCCACGTAGGCGTTGCCGTAGGTCATGGCCAGCATGGCCAGGTCCTTCTTGGGCACCGACTTGCCGCCCATGGCGAACTTGGCCGCCGCGCCCATGGGCGTGGCCTTGGACGCCTGGCCGCCGGTGTTCGAGTACACCTCGGTGTCGAGCACCAGGACGTTCACGTCCCTGCCCATGGCGATGACGTGGTCGAGGCCTCCGTAGCCGATGTCGTAGGCCCAGCCGTCGCCGCCGACGATCCAGATGCTCTTCTTCACCAGGTAGTTGGAGATCTGCTCGAGCCGCCGCGCCGCCGGCAGGTCCACCCCGGCCAGCTTGGAGCGCAGCACGTTCACCCGTCCGCGCTGGGCCTCGATCCCGACCTCCGCCGACATGTCGGCCTCCAGCAGTTCCTTCACGAGGTCGCCGCCGACCTTGCCGCCGACCTCCCTCAATAGATAACGCGACTGCTCGGCCAGCTTGTCCACTGCCAGGCGAATGCCCAGGCCGAACTCGGCGTTGTCCTCGAAGAGCGAGTTGGCCCAGGCCGGCCCGCGCCCGGCGTCGTTCATGGTGTAGGGCGTGGTCGGGAGGTTCGCGCCGTAGATCGAGCTGCAGCCGGTGGCGTTGGCGATGATGGCCCGGTCGCCGTAGAGCTGGGTGAGCAGCTTGATGTACGGCGTCTCGCCGCAGCCGGCGCAGGCGCCCGAGTACTCGAAGAGCGGCTCCAGGAACTGGGTCCCCTTCACGTCGAGCTTCACCTTGGTGCGATCGGCCTCGGGGAGCGCCAGGAAGAACTCGTAGTTGCGCTTCTCCTTCTCCCGCAGCGGCGCCATCGGCTCCATGTTGATGGACTTGTGCCCCTTCTGCGTCTTCGACTCGGCCGGGCAGAACTCCACGCAGACGCGGCAGCCGGTGCAGTCCTCGGGCGCCACCTGGATGGTGTACTTGGCCCCCTTCACGTCGGTCGACTTGAAGTCGAGGGACTTGAACGTGGAGGGCGCCGTCTTCAGATCGTCGGCCGGGTAGTACTTGGCCCGGATGGCGGCGTGCGGGCAGATGAGCGCGCACTTGTTGCACTGGATGCAGAGCGACTGGTCCCACACCGGGATCTCGAGCGCGATGGCGCGCTTCTCCCACTGGGTGGTGCCGCTGGGCCAGGTCCCGTCGATGGGGAAGGCCGAGACCGGAAGCAGGTCGCCCTTCCCGGCCATCATGATCGAGGTGACCTTCTTCACGAAGTCGGGCGCCTGGTCGGAGACGAGCGGGGGCCGGGGCTGGCTGGTCACCTTCTTGCCGTCGAGCTTCACCTCGTGGAGGTGGGCCAGCGTGGCGTCCACCGCCTCGAAGTTCTTCTTCACCACCTCGGCGCCCTTGCGGCCGTAGGTCTTCTCGATGGCCTTCTTGATGAGCTCGATGGCGCGGTCGCGCGGCAGCACGCCGGAGATGGCGAAGAAGCAGGTCTGCATGATGGTGTTGATGCGGCCACCCATGCCGCTGTCCTTCGCCACCCGGACCGCGTCGATCGTGAAGAAGCGCAGCTTCCGGTTCAGGATCTCGGCCTGCACCTCGGCCGGCAGCTCCTCCCAGACGTCCTCGGGGGCGTACGGCGAGTTGAGGAGGAAGACCGCGCCCGGCGCGGCGGCGTCGAGCATCTCGTACTTCTCGAGGAAGCTGGACTGGTGGCAGGCCACGAAGTTGGCGCTGGTGACCAGGTAGGAGCTGCGGATCTGCTCCGGTCCGAAGCGCAGGTGGGACACGGTCACGCTGCCCGACTTCTTCGAGTCGTAGACGAAGTAGCCCTGGGCGAAGTTGGGCGTGTCCTCGCCGATGATCTTGATCGAGTTCTTGTTGGCGCCGACGGTGCCATCGGCTCCCAGGCCCCAGAAGTGGCAGCGGACCACGCCCTTGCCCTCGGTCTGGTAGGAGGCGTCCCAGGGGAGCGACAGGTGGGTCACGTCGTCGTGGATGCCCACCGTGAAGTGGCGCTTGGGGCGGGCGTGGGCCATCTCGTCGTAGACCGACTTCACCATGGCCGGCGTGAACTCCTTCGAGGAGAGGCCGTAGCGGCCGCCGATCACGGTGATCTCGTGGTGGAAGCGATCGATGTGGGCCTGCTGCGCCTCGCGGAGGGCGGTGACCACGTCCTGGTAGAGCGGCTCGCCCAGGCTGCCCGGCTCCTTGGTGCGGTCGAGCACGGCGATGGAGGTGGTCGTGCGGGGCAGCGACTTCATGAATGCGCCGAGGGCGAAGGGGCGGTAGAGCCGGACCTTCACCAGGCCGACCTTCTCGCCCCGGGCGATCAGGTCCTCCACCGTCTCGTGCGCCACCTCGGCGCCCGAGCCCATCATGATGACGACCCGCTCGGCCTCGGGATGGCCCACGTAGTCGTAGAGGTGGTACTGGCGGCCGGCGACCTTGGCGAAGTCGTCCATGGCCGTCTGCACGTGCGCGGGCGCGTCCGTGTAGAAGGAGTTGCAGGCCTCGCGGGCCTGGAAGAAGGCGTCGGGGTTCTGGGCGGTGCCGCGGATCACAGGCGCGTCGGGCGTGAGCGCCCGGCCGCGGATGTGGGCGATCAGGTCGTCGGTGATCATCTTCCTCAGATCGTCGTCGTCGAGCAGCTCGATCTTGGCCACCTCGTGCGAGGTGCGGAAGCCGTCGAAGAAATGGACGAAGGGCACCCGGCTCTTGAGCGACGCGCGCTGCGAGATGAGCGCGAAGTCGTGGGCCTCCTGCACCGAGTTGGAGGCCAGCAGGCCGAACCCGGTCTGGCGGACCGCCATCACGTCGGAGTGATCGCCGAAGATGGAGAGCGCGTGGGTGGCCACCGCGCGCGCCGAGACGTGCATGACGAAGGGCGTCAGCTCGCCGGCGATCTTGTACATGTTCGGGATCATGAGCAGCAGCCCCTGCGACGCCGTGAAGGTCGTCGTGAGCGCTCCGCCCTGGAGGGCGCCGTGGACCGCGCCGGCGGCGCCGCCCTCCGACTGCATCTCCACCACGGTGGGGACGAGCCCCCAGATGTTCTTCTTGCCGAAGGCCGACCACTCGTCCGCCCACTCGCCCATGTTGGACGAAGGGGTGATGGGGTAGATGGCGATGACCTCGTTCGTGCGGTGGGCGACCGAGGCGACCGCCTCGTTGCCGTCCATCGTCACCATCATCCGCTGCTTGGACTTGGGCATGCGTCCTCCGGCGTTCGGGCCGCTCGTGGGTGGTTCGTGAGGGGGACGGATTCTACCCCGCCCCCGGGCCGATGTACCCATGGGAATGAGCGAACGGCATGCACCGGAGCGTCACCGGGCGTTGACGAAAGTCAAGAGCCAGGGCGGATCACGCAGGGATCGGCACGCGGGGCGCGTCGGCCCAGAGCCCTTCCAGATCGTAGAAGTCGCGCGAGGTGGGGGACATCACGTGGATCACCACGTCGCCGAAGTCGAGGAGCACCCAGCCGCCGCCGCTCTTGCCCTCGGCGCCGAGCCGCTGCGCGCCGAGCGCGGTGAGCCGATCGTCGACGAAGTCGGCCACGGCCGCCGCCTGCCGGTCGCTGTCGGCGGAGAGGACGACGAAGTAGTCGGCGACGCCGGAGAGGCCGCGCACGTCCATGATCACGGCATTCTCGGCCATCTTGTCGAATCCTGCGGCGACCGCGGCGAGCGCGCGGAGCTGCCCGTCGTCGGGCGGAAGCCGGGCCGCTGCGACCGGTGCCGAGACCGGGAGCTTGCGCGCCGGCGCGGGAGCCTTGCGAGGCGCCAGCTCGGACCTCGGGCGGAGCGCCGCCGCCTTCAGCCCCTTGCGCGGGCCCTTCGGGGCGGGGGCGACCTTGCGCCCCTCGGCCGGCCTGGCGGCCGTTCCCGAGTAGAAGTGCTTCCCGGCCGGCTTCCCCTTCCCGGCCGGCCTGGCCTTTCCCTTCGCGAATCTCGCCTTCGCACCCCTGCCCCTCGCCTTCGCCGACCTGGCCGGGTTCTTCGCTCCCATCACCTTCGCCATTCGTTCGGTTCCTCTCTAGCTTCGGATGTGCCCGCGCCCCTCGACCACGTACTTCTGCGTGGTGAGCTCCTCGAGCCCCATGGGGCCGAACGCGTGCAGCTTGGTGGTGCTGATGCCGATCTCGGCGCCGAGCCCCAGCTCGCCGCCGTCGTTGAAGCGGGTGGATGCGTTCACCATGACCGCGCTCGCCTCCACCTCGCGCTCGAAGCGGCGCGCGGCGGCCAGGTCGTTCGTCAGGATGGCCTCGGTGTGGAGGGAGCCGTACCGGGCGATGTGCTCGAGGGCGCCGTCGAGGTCGCCGACCACGCGCAGCGCCAGGATCTTGTCGAGGAACTCCTTGCCGTAGTCGTCCTCGCTGGCGGCGGTGCAGGGAACGCCGGCCCGGCCCAGGATGGCGAGAGAGGTCGGGTCGCAGCGCAGCTCGACCCCCTGGGCGGCGAGCGCCTTCCCGACCGCCGGCAGGAGGCGGTCGGCGGCGCCGCGGTGCACCAGCAGGCACTCGGTGGCGTTGCAGACCCCGGGGCGCTGGACCTTGCCATTCACTATCAGCGCAACGGCGTCGTCCACCCCGGCGCTCTCGTCGAGGAAGAGGTGGCAGACCCCCTGGTGGTGCTTGACCACCGGCACGCGGGAGCGTTCGACCACGGCGCGGATGAGCCCCGGCCCGCCGCGGGGAATGGCCAGGTCGATGAGGTCGTCGAGGGCGAGCAGCTCGAAGGTGGCCTCGCGGTCGGGCACCGGAACGACCTGGGCCGCCGCGGCCGGGAGGCCGGCCTCCTCGAGCCCCTCGGCGAAGGCGTTCCCCAGCGCCAGCGAGGAGGCCAGCGCGTCGGAGCCCGGGCGCAGGATGCAGGCGTTGCCGCTCTTCACGCACAGTGCGGCAGCCTCGACCGTGACGTCGGGACGGGCCTCGTAGACCATGAGCACCACGCCCAGCGGGATGCGCACCTTCTTCACGGAGAGGCCGTTCGGGCGCGTCCAGTTCCTGGTCACCTGCCCCACCGGGTCGGGCAGCGCCGCCACCTCGAGGAGCGTCGCGGAGATGGCTTCGAGCCGCCTCTCGTCGAGCTTCAGCCGGTCGAGGAAGGCGTCGGTGGCGCCGGCCGAGCGGGCCGCGTCCAGGTCGGCCCGGTTGGCCTCCAGGATCTCCTTGCGGCGAGACCGGATGGCGGCCGCGGCGGAGCGGAGCGCCCGGTTCTTCCCCTCGGTCGACGCCCGGGCGAGCGTCCGGGCCGCGCGCCTGGCGTCGGCGGCCAGCGACCGCATGCGGAGCGCCAGTCCGGGCGCGGCCGCGCTCATCTCGTCGCCTCCCGACCCGCGTCGGTGAGGACCATGTCGTTCCGGTGAACCACCTCGTCCAGGTATTTATAGCCCAGCACGCGCTCGATCTCGCTCGACTTGAGCCCGGCGATCCGGCGCACCTCGTCGGCGCCGTAGCCGGCCAGGCCGCGGGCGAAGGGGGGTTCGCCGGCGACGGCGATGTCGACCGGGTCCCCGACGCCGAATCCGCCCTCGACGCCCTTGATCCCCGACGGCAGCAGGCTCTTTCCCTGCTCGGCCAGCGCCTTGCGAGCCCCGGCGTCCACCAGGATGGTTCCCTTGCCCCGGGCGGCCAGCGTGAGCCACTCCCTTCGCCCGGCGCGCCGCTCGGCGGCGGGGCGGAAGAAGGTCCCCACCGGCTCGCCTGCCAGCAGCGCGGCGAGCGCGCCCTCGCGCCGGCCGGAGAGGAGCGCCGTGCCCACGCCCTGCGCGGCGAGCCGCTTGGCGGCGGCGATCTTGGTCGCCATCCCCCCCACGCTCATCTCGCTGCCGGCGCCGCCGGCCATCCGCTCCACCTCGGCGGTGACGCGGGGCACGTCGGGGAGGAGCCTGGCTCCGGGCGCGCGGGGATCCCGGTCGTAGAGCCCCTCCACGTCGGTGAGCATGGCCACCAGGTCGGCGCCCACGCAGGTGGCCACCAGCGCGGCCAGGCTGTCGTTGTCCCCGACCTTGATCTCCTCGACCGCCACCGTGTCGTTCTCGTTCACCACGGGTACGACCCCGTGCTCGAGCAGCTTCTCGAAGGTGTGGCGGGCGTTCAGGAACCGCCTGCGGTTGGCCAGGTCCTCCGCGGTGAGGAGCACCTGGGCCACCAGCCGCCCGTGGGCCCCGAGCGCGCGCCCCCACGCGGCCATGAGGTCGGGCTGTCCGACCGCGGCGGCGGCCTGCTTGGTGGCGATGTCCCAGGTCTTGCGCGGCGAGCGCACCAGCCCGAGCCGCTCGGCTCCGAGCGCGATGGCGCCCGACGAGACGAGCACCAGGCTTCGCGTCTGGGCCAGCTCGGCCAGCTCACGGGAGAGCCGCTCGCAGTTCTTCCGGTCGAAGCGGGCCGCGGCGTCGGTGAGGGTGCCGGTGCCCACCTTGACGACGAGGCGGCGCGTCTTTCCCAGGGATTGGCGGGGCACGGCGCCATCTTACGCGACGGAGGGGCGGCCGACCCGAAAGAAGGGTTGAATCTCCTGCCTGCAAGGTGGTCCGATCGGGTCGCGCGGCGGGGCGCGCGCGGGGGGCACCGCATGGACAGGCAGCACGCCTACCGGAAACAGCACATCGTCACCTCGGTCGTGGCGGTCATCGTCGACGACCATGAACGAGTCGTGCTCTCCCGGCGCAGCGTGCCGCCCTTCCTCGGGATGTGGGTCATGCCGGGCGGAAAGATCGGGCTCGGCGAGCCCATTCTTTCCGCGCTCCACCGGGAGGTGCGTGAGGAGGTGGGAATCGACGTCGTGATCGGCGGCCTGATCGACGTCTTCGAGCACGTCACCCCGGGTGCCGACAGCGATCACCACGTCATCCTCTACTACCGCTGCCGGCCGAGCCGGGGGGATCTCACGCCCAACCCCTCCGAGGTCGCCGAGGCCCGCTGGGTCCCCCGCAGCGAGCTCGGCCGCTACTCCATTCCGGACGGGACCCGCCACATCCTCGCCACGCTCTTTCCCGAGCTGGGCCGTTCGGACGGCACGGCGCCAGACCCCGAGAAGAGGTCCGGGCCGTGATCCAGATCCTCGAGGCCGAGGTGAACCTCGACTTCCCGCTCGGGCACCACCTTCATTGCCTGGTGGCCCAGATTCCCGTCCGGCTCCGCGCCACCCCGCGCGGCTTCGCCATCCGCTATCCCGAGGAGCAGTGGCGCACCCTGGCCTCGGTCCTCGACCTGGTCGGGACGGGCGAGCGGTTCGAGAAGCTCCAGTTCGTCCTGTTCCCGGAGGCCGCCGTCCCCGCCGGGCGGCTGGACGACCTGCTGTCGACCGTGGAGGAGCGGTTCCGGTCCAGCACCGTGACCATGTTCGGCATGGAGCACGTCCCGCTGCACGCCTACCTCCACACCCTGCGGCGCTTTCCCGACGACAACGCGCCCGCCATCGCCGCGGTCGAGCACGACCTGGCGGCCGGGGCGCTGCCCGACATCCCGGTGAACTGGTGCTGCGTCGTGGTGAAGGAGGCGAGCGGCCGGCTTCGAATATTCCTCGAGGCCAAGAGCCACCCATTCCGAGGCGAGGAATTCCTGGACAAGGCCGGCGATCTATACCGCGGCCGGCACTTCTGGTGGTTCCGGGCCCAGCCGGCCTTCTTCCACTTCATGGTGCTGGTCTGCCTCGACTACGTGTACCGGGACCTCTACGGCTCCAACGTCCGCCTCATCGTCGACCATGCCGACAAGGAGTTCTTCGCCGCGCGCCGGACGCTGGATGCGCTCTTCGTTCTGCAGTGCAACCCCAAGCCCGAGCACCGCGTGTACCGGGACGTGCTCGCCGGGTTCTACGGCGAGTACCTGGAGGACACGCCGGGCGTCCGGGAGACCATCACCGTCTTCGGCAACTGCTCCGAGGACAGCGAGCTGGGCGAGCCCGGCGCCGGGTCGTTCGGGGTGACCTCCGTGGTCCTGGGGCCACGGCACCGACTCGCCCGGGTGGCGACTCCGGAGTTCTCGACCGACGACTTCAACGGCGCGCCGGTTTGCCGTCTTCGCTTCGGGACCGCGACGCGGCTCTATTACTTCAACCTGCCGCTCCACCACGAGCTCGATCCGCGCACCACCCACCAGCCGCTCAAGGTGCACGCCGTGCTCCGACGGGAGGGGAGTGAGTGGATCCCCGTCATGGGCGCGCCCGTCGGGGCCGAGCTCTCGACGAGGCTCGGCGACTGGTGAGGAACATGCAAGAGATTCACGGCAACACGCTCGGGCTGAAGCAGAGCCAGCTGCACGCGCTCCGACGCACCTACCGCCGCCGCGTCGACGCCGGAGAGGTCGTCTCCCCGGAACTGGCCCGCCACCTCACCGAGATCTCCCGCGAGACGAACCGGCAGGTGGGCGTGCTGCTCGACCGCAAGGGCGACGTCTCCTGGGTGGTCGTCGGCGACGCCGGCAAGCTCACGCTCCCCGACATCGGGCGAGCCCGGGCCGGAACCCACCGCCTCCGCGGCCTGCGGCTCGTGCACACCCACCTGCGCGGCGAGCCGCTCTCCCGCGACGACCACACGGACCTCGCGCTCCTGCGGCTGGACTCGGTGACCGCGCTCGAGGTCAAGGACGACGGCCTTCCCGGCCAGGTGCACCTGGCCCACCTCCTGCCGGAAAATCCGGCGGGCGCGCTCTGGAAGGACGAGGTTTCGCCCTCGGTCCACGACCTCGACTACGACGCGGTCGCCGGACCGCTGGCGCTCGAGGAGGAGTTCGCCCGCGCATCGGCGCTGCGGCGCACCGGCGGGCGGGAGCGGGCCATCCTCGTCGGGATCGGCGGCAAGGGAAGGGGGCGCGCCGGGGCCGAGACCTCGCTGGCCGAGCTCCGGGAGCTGGCGCGGACCGCCGGCGTGGAGGTCATCGACGCGTCGGTGCAGATGCGCCGCGATCCCGACCCGCGCACCCTCATCGGCAAGGGCAAGCTGGAGGACATCCTGCTCCGGTCGATGCAGCTCATGGCCGACCTCATCATCTTCGACGCCGACCTGTCGCCGTCGCAGGCCATCCACATCGCCGAGGCCACAGCCCTCAAGATCCTCGACCGCACCCAGCTCATCCTCGACATCTTCGCGCAGCGGGCGCAGTCGGCCGACGGCAAGCTGCAGGTCGAGCTGGCGCAGCTCCAGTACCTCTATCCCCGGCTGGCGGGGCGCGACGACTCGCTCTCGCGCCTGGCCGGCGGCATCGGCGGCCGCGGCCCCGGCGAGACCAAGCTCGAGATCGACCGGCGGCGCGTGCGCGACCGGATCACCCAGCTGAAGCGGCGCATCGAGGAGCTGTCGTCCGACCGCCAGGTCCGGCGCAAGCGGCGCAACGCCCGCGGGCTGCCGGTCATCTCCATCGTCGGCTACACCAACGCCGGCAAGTCCACGCTGCTCAACTCGCTGACCGAGTCGGAGGTGCTGGTCGAGGACAAGCTCTTCGCCACCCTCGACCCCACCAGCCGCCGGCTGCGCTTTCCCCGCCAGCGCGAGGTGATCATCACCGACACGGTGGGGTTCATCCGCGACCTGCCCGAGGATCTGGTGGACGCCTTCCGGGCCACGCTCGAGGAGCTCGACGACGCCGACCTCCTGCTCCACGTCGCCGACGTCTCCGACCCGAACCTCGACGACCACGTGGCCGCGGTCGAGAAGATCCTGGGCAACCTGGGGCTCTCCGAGACCCCGCGGCTGCTCGTGCTGAACAAGATCGACCGGCTGCCCGCCGGCGAGGGCGAAGCGGCGGCCGTGGCCCGCGGCGGCGTCGCCATCTCGGCCTCCGCCCGCACCGGGCTGCCGGAGCTGCTCCACCGCTGCGACCGGATCCTCTGGAACGACGGACGGGTCACGCTGGCCGACGTGTCGCGCAGCGCCGACGAGAGCGATCCCGAACCGCCGCGCATCCTGCCCTCGGCGACCCGCCGGCTGCGCTAGCGATCTCCGCGGGGCGCGGCGTGGCGTCCCCGAGG
>Ga0315278_10005099_pt1 | contig 11919 bp, 6 predicted proteins | sample YL17G06_0_MG_FD_203880 | JGI IMG/M metagenome (GOLD analysis project Ga0315278, IMG submission 203880) | Sediment microbial communities from Yellowstone Lake, YNP, Wyoming, USA - YL17G06_0 | ecosystem: Environmental > Aquatic > Freshwater > Lake > Sediment | place: USA: Wyoming | collected... | reverse complement strand
TAGAAAAATTCCTGGATGTCGTGGCTGTGTCCCTGGACCAGGGCTTTCACCTTGTGCCGCTCCAGCATGAGGCGCAGGGCCTTGCTGTTGCGGATTACCATGCTGCCGTCCATGGCCTTTCGTTCAGTATCCGCGTTGATCTGGCCGATATTGCAGAACGCAGCCACGTGGGTGAACGCCACAACAGGTTTTCCGTGATTTTTCCCCAGATCGGATCCAAGCCAGTCCATTTGTTCCTCGTCAATTTCTATAATATGAGTTGGTCCCTTCTCAGGATCCACAATCCCCTTGATGCAATCCAGAACCACGAAGTGCCAACCCTTGTAATCGAAGCTGTAATAAGAGGAAGGCCATTCCAGGAGATCCATAATGCACTTTTTCCCCAGGTCAGGATCATCCGCAGGGACCTTGCGCCGTGGATGCCATCCCAGGACATCGTGGTTTCCCATGCAATGAAAATAAGGGATGCCAAGCTCGTTTGTGATATCCCTGTACAACTTGATTTCATCTATGAATTTTTCCTTGGGATTATAATTTCCGTCAAAGGGCATGTCTCCGCCCATCACTGCAAAGTGGGGTTTTGGGTTTTCCGCCTTGATAGACTCGATGCATTTCATGTAACCCTTGTCGCCGGAGCGCTTCCTCTCGATATGCTGATCCGTGATATGGACAAAGCTGAATCGGTTCGGGGAATGGCCCGGGTGGGATTCGTCGGTTTCCGATTCGAATCCGATCTTCGAACATGAGGACAGGAGCACAGCCCCCGCGCTCCATCCCGCAACGCCTTTAAGAAAATCCCTTCGGTTCATGGCCATGGATATTCTCCTCTCTCGTAAATGAATAAATGTTCCCTATGATTTTCAACGCGCAGAGTCAAATATTATCCGTTTTTCAAGGTTCGAATATGAAATTATACGTTGATTATATTAAGGGCATGGGGGTCGGACTCTGTAATAACTGTAAATTATTATTGAATAATATTGAAATAAATACAAATAAAAAAAATACATATTTACAGTTATTGCAGAGTCCGACCCCATAAGTCGACCCCATACGTCTTTGCTTCGGAATGAAAGGGGAAGTCATAATTCGTTCATGTTCTCTTCAAATTCTCTGAGGATTTCCCTGAGCTCGTTATTTTTCTTCTCCCACTGTGCCATGTCCTTTTCAAGCCGGGTCTTGAGCTCCTTTTTTTCAGTGAGGAGTTCGGAGCAGCGGATTCCATCAGTATAAACCTCCGGCTTTTGAAGGAGTTCCTCAATCTCAGCCAGGCGCGCTTCTATGTGGTGGATGGATGTTTCCCGTTTTTTGATTTCCTGCTCCAGGGGGCGGCGTTTTTTGCTGAGCTCATTGCGGCGCTGCGCCTCTAGGCGTTTTTCCTCCCTGGATTTTTTCCCCTGGCCGGATTTTTGTTCCGGTTGTTTTGGGGCGGCGAGAGAGCCGGAGAAAAGGATTTTGCCGTCGGAGATGAGGAAAGGCGCGCTGTCCACAAGCCCCTCCGCAATCTCACGTTCCTTGCTATGCATGTAATCCGTAAAATTTCCGGGATAATGCCGGATCAGGCCATTATGAATCTCCAGCACCTTGTTTGCAAGGCGGTCCATGAACACCCTGTCATGAGAAACAAATACGAGTGTTCCGGTGTATTGTAATAGCGCCCGCTCCAGCGTGGCGCGGGAGGCCACATCCAGGTGGTTGGTCGGCTCATCCATGAGAAGGAGGTTGGCTTTGGAATAAAGCATGCGCGCGAGCCTGAGCCGTGTCTTTTCCCCGCCGGAGAGCACGCTGACATGTTTGAACACATCATCCCCGGTGAAAAGAAATGCTCCGAGAAGATCGCGCGCCCTGGCGCTGACATCGAGCGGCGCACGCTCCAGGGCTGTATCCAGAACCGTTTTATCCGGATGAAGATCATCGTGCTGGTACTGGCTGAAATACTCGATCACGATCTGGGTTCCGACATGACGTTTCCCGTGTGTGAGCTTTTCCTTTCCTGCCACGAGTCGCATCAGTGTGGATTTGCCAGCGCCGTTAAGTCCCACGAGCGCCACTTTCTCTCCCCTGTAGATCGTCAGGTCAAAAGGTTTCAGAACCAGTTTATGGCCATAGGATTTTTCACATTTATCCAGGCTCACAACCTCCTTGTTTCCGCGATCCGGCTGGGGGAATCTGAAGTGAATGGTTTTATAACTCGGGGGAAGGGGGAGGGTCTCCATTTTATCGATCTGTTTGATGCGGCTTTGCACCTGGGCTGCCCGGCTTTTGTCCGCCCTGTTCTTGTCAATGAATCTCCGGATCTGGGCTATCTGCTGCTGCCGGTTTTCATACGCGCGGCGCATCTGCTCGTACCGCTCCTCGCGCTGGACAAGGTATGTGGAGTAATTACCCCTGTAAATGGACAAGGTTCCCAGATGAATCTCGAAGGTTCGGGATACGAGATTATCCATGAACGCGCGTTCGTGTGAGACCATCAGAACATCCGAAGGGGAGTTTTTGATCCAGTCCTCCAGCCACAGGATGGATTCCAGGTCAAGGTGGTTCGTAGGCTCATCCAGAAGGAGCACATCGGGATTTCTGAGGAGGATCTTCGCCAGGAGGATGCGCATCTGCCAGCCGCCGGAGAATTCGCGGCAGGGGCGATCCAGATCCTGTGCTGTAAATCCCAGCCCTGGGGAGACACGTCCCACCTCTGATTCCAGGCTGTATCCGCCGCGGCGGATCATCTCATGCTGGAGGAAATCGTATCTGTGGGAGATTTTTTCGAATTCTTTGGAATCCGGCGGGACTTCAGCCATGAGGTGTTCCATCTCCCGCAGCTCAGCCTCCGCAGACAGGAGATCGTGAAAAACGGATAAAAGTTCCTCCCTCAAAGTCCGGGCGCTCTCGATCGCCGCTTCCTGGGGCAGGTAGCCGATCGTGAGATTCTTTGGCCTGGTAATTTCTCCCGAGTCAGGGGAAAGAAGGCCTGCGAGACATTTTAAAATGGTGGATTTTCCTGAGCCGTTCTCTCCCACCAGGGCCACCTTGTCCCCGTCGGATAAACGGAACGACACCTTGTCCAGAACCGCCCGACCGCCCAGAATGCATGTGACTTCATTTATGGAGATCGTCATCTCTGTTCTTCAAGATCAATGAAAATGGATATGGCAAGATCGCCTGAAAAATTGTATCTAACCCTTATCTTTATTTTTGACAAGGCCTACCTTTTTTAATACACATGACTTCAAAATCGAATCATATAGGAAAGGATAGAAGAAAAATGCAATTGAAAATTTCATTCCCTTTTCGGGTTTCATTCCTTGTTTTTTTGATCCTGGCCCCCTGCTCTTTTGCCACGCTTGAATATGAACTCGTTTCCGGCTTTGAATTAAACTGGTACTTTGTCAACGAGGATCTTGCATGGACAACCGAAGCTCACTATGGCTATTTCCACGATTACAACAGCGACGGCCTCCCGGATTTTCTTCTTTATCAATCGAATAATACGAACAAGGACCGTATCTTTTGCATAGACACCTCGAATTCCACCACGGCCAGGAAATATCCAGACAACCGTACTGCCTGGAAAGAAATCGCATGGAGCGAAGGCACCTTCATTCCCCAAAGTATCAGTTTGATCAAACCCGAGAGCGAAAAACGCACTCCGGACATTATCCTGAGAGGGAAAGACAAAAAAACGGATTACACCAAGTTCATCCTTAAAAGACTGGATGAAACCAAAACCGACTTTGCCCAGCAACTCGAGTGGTCACATACGGTTCAAAAGGATTATCTCCCGGTTCTGATCTGGCTGAATCAAAGCTATAACCAGGATGATTACCCGGATTACCTCCTTTATAATACCCGATTGAATGCCCAGAACCAGTTCTTTATCGGTTGTTACGATGGTCTGACCGGAACACAAATCTGGGCAAAGAATATTGACAAGGCTGCGGACGATCCCGCGGTCACCGTAACATCGCCCTCCAATCTCTCGGTGTCTGTTATACAAACCAATTCTTCTCTCAATCAGAGCGGCGACTTTGACGGCAATGGCAAATCCGAAATCCTGCTCTTTTATACCTTTACCCTTTTTGATACAGGATTCACCTCCAAGGGAAAAGTTCTGATCTTGAAATCCGACGGGACCAAGTATTCATCTACTCCTGATTGGTGGGAGGTATATAACTATCCCATTATGATGCCTCTATCCGGGAGCGCCATCTGGGATTATAATAAAGACACCTATGTGGATTTACAACTCCAACGTTTTGTGGATATATCGGCTGCGGACATCCCGGTTTTAAAGGTGTTTGACCTTAAAAATGCCGCGGTTCTGTTTCAAACCACGAACAGCGATTTCGGGACCAAAACCTCAGACAAGGATTATTTCAATCCCATGCCCCTCAGGGGCATTTCCCAGACTTTCAAGGATCTGGATGGCGATTCGTGGTTCGACCTGGCTTTTAATCGGTTCATGGTCATTCCAGGCAACCCCATCCGCTATGGCGCGTTTCACGCCTATGATGGGGGGGAGGCAAATAAAGGACGGAAAATCTGGCTCCAGGAGGCTGCGGATTTTGATATGTGCATGTATCCGGTGAACGATTGGAACGGAGACGACATCCTGGATTTCGGCCTCTCCAAACAACCCCCGGCATTGGACTCCGGTCATTTTACATGGAATTTTTCCCTTCCCTATATCCAGACCGCCGGCCCTGTCATCAAAAAAACGTTCACTCATGACATGGCTTATGCAGGGGATTGGGATTCTGACACGGATACCTTCACTTGCGCTCCTCCGATGATGTTCATGGCCGGCGATGTGGACGGCGACACCCAGCAGGATACCTATGCCACCCTTTCCTTTTCCATTGATAATGGCGATGACGACGATATCGACACAGCCCAGGCATGCGTGTTTGTGTTTGACAACACCCCCGGCTCCGATCCGCCTGACATTACCGCGGAATTCACAGAGAAGGTTACGGGGGAGGACATTACAATCTTTTCCTTCGTTATGGCAGCCTATGATGCCGGCAGGGCGGAGTTCGTGGATCAAAACAAGGACGGAAGCCTGAATGACCTCTGCATTGCAAACTCCCGCGCCCTCTTTGCCCTCAGCTTCCTTTACAAGCCTTCCAACGCCATAACCGCAAATGATATCATCCACGTTCTTCTCGGCATTGAGGAGATCCCCGATGGCCGGTTTGATGATTACGACACCAATGACGACGGCAATGTGGATATGGCGGATGTCCTGTGGCTGATCCAGCATCCCTAGGGCGATTGGGATCACGACCCAATGTAAAATGATAAATATACAATTTAAAATGCAAATTTTTTTTAGGAGCTTTTAGATCAGCGGTTTGATCCTTTCAATCATCTCCACTTCCTTGATGGCCAACTGTTCGCCGGATCTCATGTCTTTCAGCTGCCATACGCCTTCCGCGAATTCCGCCTCACCTGCGATGAGAACCAGGGGAATCCCCTTCCGATCCGCATATTTGAACTGGACTTTCAGTTTTTTCTGTTCCATGTAAACCTCTGTCGGGATTCCCGCCTTGCGGAGCGCTGTCGCAGCCTTGAAATAATCCGTCAGCCGCTCCCGATCAAGAACCGCCACAAGCACTTTTGTTCCGGATGGCACGGTCGGTTTGATGACTCCATTTTCGAGAAGATAGGAAAAGAGCCTCGTAAGCCCGATGGAGATGCCCACGCCGGGCAGACGCCGCGTGGTGAAATGCGAAGCCAGGTTGTCATATCTCCCGCCTGAACACACGCTCCCCAGCTCTGGATAATCCTTGAGAAAGGTTTCATACACAGTGCCTGTATAATAATCCAGCCCCCGTGTAATGCTCAGGTCAATCTCAAAGGCGGAGTCCGGCACTCCCAAAGCCTCCAGGTTCCGGATCAGGAGCCCCAGTTCCGATCGCCCCTCGGAAAAAAGGGGATGATCAAGATCCCGGAGTGCGATTTGATCGAGGACCTGTTTTCCTGAACCTGAAATGCCTGCCAGGGATAGGAGATCCTCGACAATTCCTTTTTCAAGAGCCAGGTTCTCTAGCAATTGTTTCCGCACCGCATCTATCCCTGTTTTTGGGAGGGCGTCAAGCATGCGGAGCGCATCCGGAATTTTTTCTTCGCTTACGCCTTTAGCCTCAAGCAGGCCCTGGGGAATCTTCCGGTTGGACATCCGGATCACAAACTCGCCGATCTCCATGCGCTTGAAAATCTGATAGATGATGGCCGGTATCTCCGCATCATTGAGCGGATCCAGGATTTCGTGACCCACCACGTCAATATCGCACTGGTAGAATTCCCGGAATCTCCCTTTCTGGGGTCTTTCGCCGCGCCACACCTTTTGAATCTGGTACCTGCGAAAGGGAAACGAGATCTTGTCGAAATTCATCGCCACATAACGCGCCAGGGGAACGGTCAGATCGAAATGCAGGGCCATTTCGGTTTCACGTTCCTCAGACGGGGCATTGGGACGATAGAGTCCGTAAATCTGTTTATTGATTTCGCCTTTGGATTCGAGGATTTCGAGGAGTTCAGCAGCGGATGTTTCAATCGGAGAGAAACCGAACATCTCAAAACTTTCCCTGATAATCCCCAGGAGCCTCTGGAATTCCCTCTCTTCCTCAGGCAGCCATTCGGGAAACCCGCTCACGGCTCGAGGTTCTACGATCTTCCGCTCTTTTTCCGGCATGGTCGCTCCTCTGTTTTGCATTTCCCATTCGGTTGCGGCATCAGCCGCACCAGGATTTATGTTCTATCCTGTCTCCGTTGGCAAATCTCGATGAATTCCCGGATCAGGGATTTTTTGTTCCTGTGGCTGAGGCTTTTGTCATTCGCGATCACACACGCGGTACTCTTGAAAAGAATTTCCATGATCCCCAGGTTGTTTTCCATGAGCGTTCGACCTGTCTGGGAATTCTCAATGATCATGTCTGCATCTTCAGGCAGATAAGCCTCTGTTGAGCCGCTTGTGGGGATCACTTTATATCTTTGAAAATGATTCGAGTAGGCAAAATGATCAGCGATATTCACATATTCGCTGGCGATCCTGATGAATGGGAAGGGCATCTCTCCCCGGTCAAAAAGCCGCTTGAATTCCTCAACGGTCTTCACCTTCAGGTTATTGTGAACAACAGCGCAGACCTGGACTTGGCCGAAGCCGAGATTTATCAATTTTTTTACAGGAGATTTTGGGAACTGGTATTTATGATCAATTAACCAGTCCTCTCCTGTGATAGCGAGGTCGAAATGGCCGTTCGCCACCTGCACAGGCATATCTTGCGGCCTGATGACCTTGATTTCAAAATCCTTTAGGTTGGTTTGGGGTCTGCGCGAAACCGCAGGTCCATCATATCCCTCAATATCCACTCCGCATGCCTTAAAAAAGGCATACCCGTATTTTTGCTGATGTCCGTCCGCGACTGCGAGTCGTATTTTCTCTTTCATCTTGCCCCTTTTCACACCAGTTTATCCAGAAGAGACGTCAAATCCTTTTTCTCGAAAAGAGATTTATTTGCTATCAGGCATACCCTGGCAGGAAAAAGCCGCTCCAGGATGTAGAGATTGTTTCGTTCAATGATGGCTTGATCTCGGACGCTTGTGAGGATGAGTTCCGCTCCCTCGGGCGGATAGGCTTCCGCCGCTCCCCACAAGGGAAAGATCCTGAAATCAGGCAGACGTTTTTTCAGGGCGAATTCCTCCGCCAGGGAGGGGAACTCGGTTGCGATCCGGATGGGTCCGCGCCTTGCCAGATCCCATAGCAGACCTTCCTCTTCCTTTCCCGCGGCTTCTCCGGCTGCACAACAGATGCACATCTCTCCCTCGGGAATGTCCAGGGTGCGCAGAGTCAACAGGTTGCTCCGGGGGTATTGCCTGACATATTCCGCCACCCATTGAGTTCCGCACAACCCAAGCTCATAGTTGCCGATGCTGACCTGGATGGGAATATCCTTTTCCCTGAATTGCTTGGAAAAAAGGGTATGAACCTCACGGATCCTGGAGGTGTAGGCACGAGCATCCTTATGATATCCGGCGAACTCTATCCCTTTCTCGGAGAGAAATTCCCGGACAGCATCCTGCAGATCCCCTTTGGGCAGAGCGATTTTGATCAATCTGAACCTCCCCAGAAGCTGAGAAGTTCCTTCACTCCCTTGAGCGGCAGGGAAAAGGTTTTCTTTCTCCTGCCGGTTTTGGCTGTCATTTCATAACCCTTTTTTATTTTTTTGACCTCTGCGCTTAATTCCCCCGCATTCCGGCGTTCCTTGTGCGACAGGATTTCCACTGCCACACCCCGGTGGCGGAGCATGCAAGCGATTAGGAGCGTCTCCAGGACTTCGGTTTTTTTATCCAGGTTTGCAATGAGGGAGATGGCGGTGGTTTCCGGCGGCGCAGCCTCCTTCTTCTTCATGAGATCCATGAGAGGTTCCGCATACACGCTGAATCCGGAGCCGCAAATCCGCTCCTTCGTGAATTTTTCCAGGAGATGATCATATCTCCCTCCTCCGCCGATCTTAACATCATCCACATACACGTCAAACATCATTCCTGTGTAATATGTCAGATCCTTGTGAATGCCGGGAAAGATTTCGAATCCATATCCCAGGGCTTCAAGATGAAATGCGATTTGTTCCAGTTCTTCCACTGCGCGGGTGAATTCCCCGGATTTTTTACCGAGGGACTTGAGGTTGGTCAGGAACGCAGTGGAGGATCCGCGCAGATCCAGGAGACGGTTCAGCCCTTCGAGCTGGCACCGGTCTGCGCAGATTTTTTGCAGCTCGAGCATCCGGCCTTCCAGAAGAAAATCAAAGGCCTGCGCCTCCTCTGATGCAGACAGGTGAAGCGTCTTGAGATAGGCGCGCAGAATGCCTGCATGACTGAGCGTGATGCGGCCTGTTCCGATTTTGAGTTCTTTCAGGAAATCGAAAAGGAGGAGCAATATCTCCACATCCCGTACCAGAGGATTGGCGACGTTTCCCAGGAGTTCAACGCCCATCTGGCAATGCTGTCCGCCGGTTGTTTGCTCGTCCTCATAGCGGAATACATCCTCTATATAAAAGAGCCTGGCATGTTGTTTTTCTTTATAATATTCAGAAAAAAGGCGGCACACAGGAACCGTATTGTCGGGCCTGAGCACTACGCGCTCACCGCTCCACCCGTCCCAGTCGAGAAATGTATAAACCTTGTGCATCAGATCAGGGGAGAGCACACCCGCGCCGGTGAACCAGTGGAGTTTCTCAATAACCGGTGTCCGCACTTCGCCGTAGCCGTGGCGCAGACAGGTGCGGCGAAAAATCCCTTCTATCGTCCGGAAACAGTTCATGTCCTCCGGCAGCCAAGCACCATGGAATTTCATTTCCGCTCCAGCCTCCTCATTCATTGAATTGAACAATTACACTGGAACTGAAACACGTAAGACGTCAAGAATTTTTAAAGGGAATGAGACAGAAACCGGGAATGCCTCCTGTCTGCAATATTTTCCACTAACCGTTTTAGAAGTAATCTTTCTAGTTGCCAAAGTCAAAAGAGAGGTGGTATAAAATACCTTTAATAAATTAAGGAAATTTCTCTTTAAAAGATTTTTTTGTAGAATGTGGGAGACATAGGGCTCTTGTTTTCGAGAGATACATGATTATTCGCATGGGTAATGGGACATAATCTTATGATGAAAAAATCCCTCTTCCTCCTTCTTCCCCTGCTTTTCCTTTCCCTGTTCGCTTATTCGGATTTCCCCCTCAAGGTTGGCGTATATCAGAATGATCCCATAGCTTTCATGGATAATGAGGGCCATGCGAGGGGCATTTATATTGAGGTTTTGGAAGATATTGCATCCCGGGAGGGCTGGCAGCTGGAGTTTATACCTTTGTTATGGGAACAGAGCCTGGAAAAACTCGCAAAGGGAGAAGTGGACATTCTCCCCGGAATCGCCTTATCTGAAGAGCGAAGCGCTCTTTATGATTTCTCCCACGAAATCCTGCTTTCCAACTGGGGACAGGTCTATGCCAGAAAAAATTCCCACATTCAATCCATCCTCCATCTTTCCGGGAAGAAGGTGGCTGTGCTCAAAGGGGACATTTATTTTCATGAGTTCAAACGGCTTGTTGAAAGTTTTAAACTGTCCTGCCTGTTTATCGAAAATGACGATTATACAACTGTATTTGAGTTGGTGAATAAAGGTCTGGCCGATGCGGGTGTCGTTTCACGCCTTTATGGCCAGATCCATGGTCAGGACGATGAAGTGGAACAGACTCCGATCATTTTCTGCCCCGTGGAAATCCCTTTCGCCTTTACCAGGAATAAACATGCTGATCTCATTAAAAGGATGGATGTCGAGCTGGTAATATTAAAAAGAGATGCACGTTCCGTTTATTACCAATCCTTGAATGAATGGCTGCATGGTTTTAATCGGAAGGAATTTCCCCTCTGGTCGAAACGGGTTCTGCTTTTTATCTTTCTTGTTTTCATAATCCTGATAGGCATGAGCATTATTTTGAGACTCCAGGTCAAGGCGAAGACCAGGGAGCTGGAAGAAAAATATGGGGAATTACAGAAGGAGATGCAGGAGCGGCTACAGGCGGAGGAGACCCTGAGGATCCGGGATGAGCAATATCGACAGGCAATTGCCCAGGCCAATGCAGTGGCTTATCAGCGGGATTACAAGGAGGAGAAATTCACGTTTATCGGAGAGGGCATCAATCTTTTAACCGGCTATGAACCCTCGGAGCTCACCGCGGATGTCTGGAACAGCCTTATACGGGAAGGCATCATGCGCGGGGATGGGGCAGGGCTTTCCATGGAGGAGGCTGTCAAGAAAACCCGTGCCGGCCAGCTGAAGGAATGGCGGGTGGATATCAGGATTCTGACCAGGGATGGAGAGGAAAAATGGCTGGCAGACTCTTCCATCCAGATCCTGGATGAATCTGGAACGCCAACCGCCGCCCTTGGCATACTCCAGGATATCACGGAACGCAAGCGAGTGGAACAACAGCTGCTGCATGACGCCTTTTATGATGGATTGACAGGGCTTCCCAACCGCGCCCTGTTTTTCGATCGTCTCACACTTCTGATTGCTCATACAAGGCGCCGAAGCGATTATCTCTTTGCCGTCCTTTTTCTGGACCTGGATCGATTCAAGAACGTAAACGACAGCCTGGGACACATGGTGGGCGACCATCTCCTGATTGAAATTGCCCATAGACTTGAAAGATGCGTAAGACCCGGAGATACAGTGGCCCGTTTTGGAGGCGATGAGTTTACCATCATTCTTGATGATATCAATCAGCTGAGCGATGCCACATATCTTGCGGAACGCCTCCAGCGCGAGATATACACGCCTCTCACCCTGAACGGCCGGGACGTTTGCGTATCCGCCAGCATCGGCATTGCATTCAGCGACACAGGATATGATAATGCAGAGGATATGCTGAGGGATGCGGATACGGCCATGAATCGCGCCAAAGCCCGGGGCCGGGCCTGCCATGTGGTTTTTGACAATCCCATGCACGAAAGCGCTGTGCAGATGTTGACCCTGGAAAGCGATATCCGTCATGCCATTGAACACCGCGAATTTCAATATTTTTACCAGCCCATTGTTTCTCTTGAAAAAGGGGTGCTTGTTGGTTTTGAAGTTCTTTTGCGCTGGAGCCATCCGAAACGCGGATTGCTCCAGCCTGATCAATTCCTCCAGATATCTGAAGAGACGGGATTGATCATACCCATCTTCTGGGACACCCTGAAACAGACCTGTCGCCAGATGCATCTCTGGCAGGAGAAGTTTCCATCCCTCCAGCCCCTGTTCATCAGTCTTAACCTCTCCGGCAAACAATTCTCACAGAAAAATCTTGTGGAACAAATCAGGAATATTTTGAATGAGAACAAGATCGAAGGCCGAACCCTGACCCTTGAAATCACGGAAAGCGTGCT
>Ga0315278_10005098_pt1 | contig 11919 bp, 9 predicted proteins | sample YL17G06_0_MG_FD_203880 | JGI IMG/M metagenome (GOLD analysis project Ga0315278, IMG submission 203880) | Sediment microbial communities from Yellowstone Lake, YNP, Wyoming, USA - YL17G06_0 | ecosystem: Environmental > Aquatic > Freshwater > Lake > Sediment | place: USA: Wyoming | collected... | reverse complement strand
GGGGACAGGTTGAGCTGGAAAGAAGCAAATACGATTTTTCAAAACTCGACGCCTGTATAAGTATGCTGAGCAAAAGGAAAGTGGCCATTGGCGCAGGGCCATTGCTTTGTTTTGCCAAAGAATACCTGCCAAAGTGGCTGCTCGAAAGCCACGCCGATTTCGAGAAAATTCGCGAGTGTGCCTACGAGTTTGTTTCGGCGGCCGCTGCCAGATATGGCGGTATGGTCAGAACCTGGTGTGTCGTCAGCGGGCTTAACGCCTTTAATCATTTCGGATTCGGTTTCGAGCAGGTCCTGGAGATAACGCGTGCGGCCAACAGGGCGGTCAAGGCCGCCGCCGAGCGCTCGCTTAGAATAATAGAGGTCAGCAATCCCTGGGGCGAGTATTACGGGCAAACCACAGACACCATTCCCCCGCTGGTCTATATGGATATGGTGATTCAAAGCGGCATAAGTTTTGACGCCTTCGGACTAACGATGCGGTTCGGCAGGGACGAGTCAGGAATGCACGTCCGCGATATGATGCAGGTTTCGGCCATTCTGGATTCTTTCGCTCCCATATCAAGGCCGTTGTATATTACGCACGTTGAAGTTCCGGGGCGCGATGCCGCCGGCCCTTCTGCTGCCGAGGTTGCCGGCTTCTGGCACGGCCCCTGGGACAAGCTTAAACAGGCCGAATGGCTCGACCAGTTTTACAGGATAGCGCTCAGCAAGGCGTGCATTGACGGGGTTATGTATTCTAATTTCACCGATGTGGCGGACGGGGCTGTTCCCGACAGCGGACTTTTGACGGCGGGACTTGAACCCAAGGAGTCATATCTGACATTGAAGAGGTTCCGCGACCGCATCTTTGGCCGGTAACGGATTATCGGTATGAACAGGATTCAGTTGCTTGCGTTTGTTATTGCCTCTTGCATGGCTGTCGTTTTTTGCCTGTGCTTTACGATGGGCAGTGTCGTTGTGGACAGCAGGGCGGCGTCTATTGAACTGGAAAGCAGAATAAACCCGAATTATGCCCCTGCGGCGGGTTTAATGATGCTGCCGGGCGTCGGGCCTGCAAGGGCACAGGCGATAATAAGTTATCGTGAGCAATTTCGGCAGGATGGCCGGGGCGACTTGGCGTTTCGGGATTGTAATGACCTTGATAATGTCAAAGGCATCGGCCCGGCCACGGCACGGGGTATGTGCGAATATCTGAAGTTTAAATGACGGCAGGACACAACATGGAGCTGAAATAATACTATGGACGAATGGGTAATTGATAAACCGCTGGGTCAGTGTTGTGCCACCGGCAGGGTGATTGCGCCGGGGGAAGAATACTACGCGACCTTAGTTCAGACCGAACAGGGTTTTGCCAGACGCGATTTTTGCGCCGAGGCCTGGACTCAGCAAAAGCCGGAGGTTTTTTGCTACTGGAAGACCAAGCTACCGACGCCTGAACAGAAAAAGCATTTGTTCGTCGATGACGATATGTTGATGGCGTTCTTCGAGCGACTGGCGACGGAAACCGAGCAGGAAAAGGTTAATTTCCGTTTTGTCCTCACGCTTGTCATGATGCGCAGACGTCGGCTCAAATACGATTCGTCGCGGACGCAGGATGGTAAGGAAATCTGGCGATTGAGAATCACAGGCACACAGGACTTTGCCGAAGTGGTCAATCCCAATCTCGGCGAAGAACAGGTCGCCCAGCTTACCTCACAAATGGGTCAGATTTTGCAGGGAGAGTTGTAATTGTCAAATCGATTGGCATTGTTATTGTTGGTATTATTTTTCGCCGGTTGCGCTGCCCAGCCGATGCGTCATTGCCCGGGCAAAACGACCGCTGACGAAGCGATTGCGGTATTGAAATCACGCCGTGAAAAAGCAGCCCCAATTCGCGCGACGGGCCAGTGCCTTTTGCGGTATCACGTCGAAGGTAAAGTTCGCAAAGGAAATTTCCCTGTCAAACTCTGGGTGAACCCTCCTTATGAAATATACCTTCAGGGCGACGTCGCCTTCGACGCGACTGGCCTGGTATTCGGCTCAAACGTCGACGAATTCTGGTTCTGGCTCAGGCCCAAAGAAGTCAGTTCATATTGGTCGGGCAAATGGTCGCAGGCGGGAATCCGGAATGGCCTTGCCGTCAGCCCGGTGATAGTTCTTGAGGCGTTCGGGGCGGTTGATATACGTCAGGGCGACTGGACATTAAGCCGCGATGGCAGTTTCGACCTGCTCATTTTGTGTAACGACCGTGGCGTCATTATCCAGAAAATATATATTGAGCCGTGCGATTACGCGGTTACAAAGATAGAGCGGTTCGATGAATCAGGCGATATCTACCTCAAAGCGGAATTTGCCGGCTATGAAAAAACAGCCGAAGGTTTTTTAACCCCTTCGCGAATAAAAATAGTCGCCGTTTCCGAAGAAGGCAGTGAGGATTCAGTAGAAATTACGCTCGCATCCGTCAAAACGACGGAATTGAGCAGCCAGCAGCGGCAGCGGTTGTTTGTCAGACCTTTACCGCGAGGTTTTAATCATATTTACCAGGTAATCGATGGCGAAGCGGTCGAACAGAAACAGCAATAGGGCGTATATAAACGCAACGATAGTTTGAAAGGGGACATTTTTGTGGGTAAGCTGAATTTGAAGGCCAGATTACGTAAGGGATTGTTTCTGCTTGATGGCGCGATGGGGACGCAGTTGATTGGCCTGGGCATTGAGCCGGGCAAGTGCAGTGAATTGCTCAATTTCGAATCGCCGGGTCTCGTTATGCGGATTCATAAAAGCTATTTGGGCGCGGGCAGCGACGCAATCCTTACTAATACTTTCGGCGGCAACGGCTTCACCCTTGCCCGGCACGGCCTCGCAAGCCGCGTTGGTGATATTAACACAACCGGCGCTCAGCTTGCTCGAAAGGCCGCCGGACAAAAAAAATACGTCCTTGGCGATATAGGTCCAAGCGGCGATTTTCTCGAACCGCTTGGCAGCTTGAAGCCCGACCAGCTCAGGGGAATCTTCGCTGACCAGGTAAACGCGCTTCTGGCAGGGGGAGTTGATGGTTTTATCATAGAAACGATGGGCGCTGTCGATGAAGCGGTCGTTGCTGTCGAGGCGGTCAAATATTCGGGTACAAGCTTGCCTGTCCTTGCCTCAATGTCCTTCGATAAACGCGGAAACGATTTCAGAACTATGATGGGCGTCGATGTGAAAACCGCCGTTTCATCCCTTGTCGCCGCCGGCGCGGACGCGGTCGGCTTCAACTGCGGCACCACCACCCTCGGCGAATATGTTGAGCTTGCCAAAAGATACGTCGCTGCCGCTAAGGCCGTCAATCCGAAGGTACTGGTCTTCGCCGAACCAAACGCGGGTAAACCCGAACTGCTCGACGGCAAAGCCGTTTATAAGGTAACGCCCGATGAGTTTGCCGATGCCGCGCAGAAAATCTACGCCGCCGGCATAACCATAATCGGCGGCTGTTGCGGCACTTCACCCGCTCACATCGAAGCCGTCAACAAAAAACTGCGGAGTTGATTTTATTTCAGCATCTTGCTGATGTTGCTTATCGTGCGTGCTGTCGCGCCCTGGTTTTTTCTGATTATCTGCCGGCCGTTTTGGGCGATTCGTCGAGCATAATCGGCATCGGTCAGGCATTTGGTCATCGCATCGAATAACTCATCGGCGTCTTTTACTAAAATTGCGCCGTTGGCTTTCAGTAAATCATCGACGGCTTGCTTAAAATTAAACGCGTGGGGGCCAAAAATCGTGCATTTGCCTAATGCCGCCGCCTCCATCATATCCGACCCGCCCATCGGCACTAACGACCTGCCCACAAAAATCACCGCCGCGAGCGAATAAAACTTTCGCAGGTCGCCCATCGTGTCGCCGAGAATCACTGAATCGATTGATAATTGATTATTGATTATTGATAAATTTTCCGCGACGACCTTTTTTATTTCACTGTATCGAATAAGGCCGAATCGTTTTTCTTTTATCAAGTTTGCGACGTCGTTGAAGCGTTCGGGTTTGCGGGGAACAATCGCAAGTCGTAAATCCGCGAATTGTTTTTGCTCAATCAATCGGCGATAAACGTCCAGAATAATCTGCTCCTCGTTGTCGCCTGTCGCACCAGCCACCCACAGCCGGCCGTTTTTAAGACCCAGTTGCGCCACTAATACATCAGCACCATCAACCTTGTCCGCCACTTGCGCGGTATCGTATTTTACCGAACCCGTAACGATAACCCTTTCCGCTGGCATACCGAGCTGCCGGAATCTCTCTGCGTATTCTTCACTTTGCGCAAGTGCAAGCGTAAGATTGCCGAATATTTTCCTTGTTACCCCCTTTATCAGGTTATATCTTCTCAAACTTCGCTCGCTCAATCTGCCGTTGACTACGATTACGGGAATACCGGATTGCTTCGCGATTCGCACAAGATTTGGCCAAACCTCAAGCTCAATCAGCAGACACATCGCGGGATTGATATTCGCGAACGCCCGGCGCATCGTTAGTGAAAAATCCATCGGGAAGTAAAACACGCTCAGTCGGCTGCCGAATAGGGCGTTTGCGCGGGCAAACCCCGTATCGGTCGTGGTGCTGATTGCGATTTCATAATCGGGGAATTTGGCTTCGAGTTCGCGGATAAGTGTCGTTGTGGCGTTTACCTCGCCCACGCTTACCGCGTGAATCCAGATACATTTTTTGTCTGGTCGTTTACGGCTTATTTTGCCGAAGCGATTTGCCCACCCGGCGCGGTATCGCCCATACCTGAGCATTTTATAAATCGCCACGGGGCTTATTGCGATAAGCGCAATCAAAAATGCAATGTCAATAAGCACTGTCATAATATGGGGATACTGTAATCGGTCGGGTGCGGCTTGTCAAAGTCAGGAATTGTGAAAGTTTAGTTGTAGGGCGGGGTTTACCCCGCCGAATATTTTATTGGAGCCAGTTTTGCGCCAGAACCGCGAAATCGCGGAAGTTGATTATTCCGTCGGAAACCATATCGGCCTGCGAGTTCCAGTTTGAGGAAAGCGGATTTGCCAGCCACGCATTTGCTAAAGCGGCCAGGTCAAGGATATTAACTAAGCCGTCTCCTCCCGGCGGCGCAATATCACCGGCAATGCCGGCAGGCAGAAACGCAAACTTGAGATATGGCTGGTCCTGACCGTAAAGTCCTCCGCCGTGAATATAAAAATCAGTATCGATGAAAAGATTCGTTCCGAGAATGCCCTCGAGGACGCCTCCTTCGGGTGAATCGACGTTGAGAACGATTGCCGGGACGTGCGTAAAGCTCAGCCAGGCGGGTGTTGCGCTTATTTCGAGCGAGTCGATATAAAAGCCGTCAGCGATTGTGCTCTGGCCCGTCACGTCAACGATTTCAACGAAGAAGTTCGGCTCGTTTTTATAAAGCTCAAGCTCGCCCGCCTGCGATTCGCTTACGACCGTTATTTGCGCACCCGTGTCGAGCATAAATTTCTTCTGCTGCGACGTTCGAGTGCCGTGCGCCAGGTCGGTCCTCGTGGCGAAAAACAAGCTTTGCGGGACATCGAACAATGAGCCAAAAACCACCGATGGTGTCGTCGGCTCGCCGTCGCCTTCCGGGCAGGTTTCGCCCAGGTCTTCGAAGCAGGGCATAAACTGCACGGCGTATCCCGTTGATGGGCGAAGCTCGAGGAAGATTTTATTAGTATAGGCCGGGATTCTGCTATCGTTGTATTCATAAAGATGGATGTCAGGCGCAGTTATCGCGTTACCGTCAATGCTTCGGGTTACGGGTTGGCTGTTTTTAATGACGGTCGTGAAGAAAAAGGCCAGTGGCGAGCCGATGACGGTCGGCAGATTGGGCGACTCGATTATATCGCCGACAATGGTTGCCACGTTGCTTTGGCCCACCATATTTGAATCGTCCGCCGAAAGCGTGTCCGGGTCGATTGCCGAAAGCCCGTCGGTGAAAAACCCCAATGGCTGACTGACCAGCGCTAACGCCTCGCCGGTTGCTCCTAAAATCGTTACTGTAATGGAAGTTACAAGGTCGGCGTCGTAAATACCCATAATTTCGGCGTCGTAGGCGTTGATGATATGTGCGCTTGAGCCGGTGTCGAAGATGCCTATGGCGTAGTCGGTCTGCGGAGAGCCGGTAAGATAGTTGCCCGTAACCCAATACTCCGTATAAGCGTCCATATCATACAATTCACCGGAAGAAGCGTCTGTTGCTGCCACGACAACGTAAGGAACAAAGCCGTCAATGGGCGGCGAGTTTATCACGTTCGCAAACGCCATTGCTCCGGCGCTTCCGGCTGTCATAGCAGACGTTTGTCCCGCCTGTGGCACGATGGTTCTTTGTTCTAAATGAACCGGCTTGCGTTCGGTCCGATTTTCAAGCAGGGGAATGTTCTGGTCTGCCGGGTAATATATCGCCTTGATTTGCCGGTCCCTCGAAACCCGCCAGTTGACTTCTTTACGCTCCCACCCGGAACTCTCGGCAAAGACCACCCCCTGCGCAATTACGACTGTCAGTAATGCGACAAGCATGTGTGGCCAACTATATCCGTTTTTGTTTTTCATTACCCCAATATCCATTCTATACGAACATATTATATCATATCGCCGCCCCTGTTTTTCACAAAATTGCACCGATGGCCAAATTGTTGACTTTCAGACCATTTTGCCGTATTACAATAGCGTTATTCGGTCCCCGTAGCGCAATTGGATAGCGCGTTGGCCTCCGAAGCCAAAGGCTGTGAGTTCGAATCTCACCGGGGATAGTTTTCCACGCCAATCAACGTCCCGTCCCGCCCGAGGTCGGCAATGGTCTAACTGCGCCGAATGTCCGGAATACGACGCTAATTTTTTAGGAATTCCGTTTTTCCTTTTTGTGGCCCTTCGGCGGTTCGACTTAGTTCGACTTCGCTAACTACAAGTTGTTCACTCAGGCGCAAATTTTCGACATGAAAAAATAGAATTATGGGTACATCAATAACTGCTGTAAGGCCATCGCATATAAGCAGTTATGAATTTGCGTGCCCATATGCAGGGTGGTATTTTGAGCGTTTTTCGGTCATTTTTGGGCCTGTTTTTTGCGCTTTTTTAAGGCGTCATTTTTGCCGTAACCTCTTTACTTATAACGTCTTAAATTATGGACACAAACGGTCGTATAAAACGCTTGTATAAAACGTTTGTATCATACAGTTGTTCGCCGATATCGCGCAAGTGTTTTTTGCTCAATCTCGGAATTTTGAAAATTTTTTCTATTCCTTATCCCACAACGACTTAAGTACATTTCGAGGCATCCCAAAAATCGGAATTTTCGTCAAAAGCGCGCAAGTTCGCGCCATATATAGAGGGACCTCGTGGGGTTCCTTGGGCAAATTTAGCCCCTCAACTTGTCCGCCGCAGGCGGATTTATTGAGGGGTTACTAATGAAAACTTAAAAAAGGAGGAGAGAAAAATGGCAACTATCGAAATTAAAATCCCGGATTGGCTCGATAAAATCTGTGCTTGGCCTGTTATGGTGTATCGCAGGCACAAATACGGCTATACCTTTCGCAAAATTACCTTAGATGAAGGAAGGTTTGTGATTGTTGACCAGTCGGTATTTTACTGTCTCAATAGATTCCATTGGTGCGTTGATGGGAAAAATGGCCAGTTTTATGCCGTTAGAAACGTCGTAACTAATGATGAAAAGACAAGCACAGTGCGTATGCACAGGATAATTTGCAATGCTCCGCCGGACCGCTTGGTTGACCATAGAAACGGTAACGGCCTTGATAATCGATTGGATAACCTCCGCATAGCGACTCACTCACAAAACCAGTGGAACAAACGAAAAACCAAATCTAAAACATCTTCTCGGTTCATAGGTGTTTATTTTTATAAGCGGTTGAATCGTTGGGTCGCAAGAATATGCTTTAAGGGCAAAGATATATATTTGGGCTCGTTTCTTTCCGAAATCGATGCCGCAAAGGCGTATGATGCCGCTGCAAGGAAATACCACGGCGAATTCGCCAAATTGAATTTCTCCGGCGATTGTTCGGTTTCTGCGGACAATAATCCTCAAGCGACGATAGACAACCGGCAATTAGTGAATGTTGCCCGGCGCCTGATGTCCCATTATAATGCCGTCGAGGGTATGTTAATGAATCGAACTGTTAAAGCGGTTTGTTGTATCCTGTTCGCGATAATCGCATTCGCGGGCTGTATTGCGTGTAAAAATAGCTCGCTCTCACGGAGTATTGATATGTCAGCGGATAAACAGCTAACTTTGAAACAAGCACAGGCCCAGAATGTTTGGGAGTTCTTTAGACAGGTCAACCGCATTCCCCGCGGGTCAAAAAATGAAAAGCAGATTATGGATTGGCTCAAAGGGCTTGCGAAAAGCCGCAATCTCGCCTGTAGAAGCGATGATGTTGATAACGTGATTATCGAGTTGCCCGCGACAAAGGGCAGCGAAAAGTCACCGGCGATTGTCCTTCAAAGCCACGTCGATATGGTCTGCGAAAAGACGCCCGAATCGAAACACGACTTCACCAAAGACCCCATCGAATTGGTCGAACGCGATGGCTGGATTACAGCCAACGGCACGACCCTCGGCGCGGATAATGGCGTGGGAGTTGCGCTGGCGCTCGCTTTGATTGACGAAAAAATATCGCATCCGCGAATTGAATTGCTGTTTACTGTTGATGAGGAAACGGGCCTCACCGGGGCGAATGGTTTGAAGACGGGCTTCATTACGGGTAAATACCTTATCAATCTCGACGGTGAAGACAAATCCTTCATCGTCGGCTGTGCGGGCGGCGAGCAGACCGAAATACGCCTGCCGCTGGAGTTTTCACCCGTGCCCGATTCGCTTGCCTGCTTCGACCTGAAAATCTCAGGCCTTCACGGCGGCCACTCAGGAATCGATATCGACAAGCAATACGCAAACGCAATTCAACTGTTAGGAAGAACGCTGAAAGGTTTACAGGATTTTGATTTACGCGTTTGTGATATTGATGGCGGCACAGTCCATAACGCCATCCCGCGCGATTCAAAAGCGGTTATCTGTTTCGATGCGTCAAAACTTATCGCTGTCAAAAAAAAGCTGGCTGAAATTGAGTCGTCTTTCAAAAAAGAGTTTGCTAAAACCGAGCCAAATCTAAAAATAGAATTAAAGGAAACTGACCTTCGACCAGCAATAGCAATCCGCAATCCGCAATCCGAAATCATCAATATTCTGTCTGATTTACCTACGGGTGTTTATCGAATGTCGCCTCAGTTTGAGGGTATTGTAGAGGTGTCCAGCAACCTCGCCAAAGTAGAAATGCTCCGTGATAAGAAACAATTACGGATTTTAACTTCGCAGAGAAGTTTGGAGAAACAAACGCTCGATGAATTAACCGCGAAAATCACCGGCCTGGCGAAGTCAGCGGGGGCAAAAGTTGAAACTGTTGGCGGATACCCATCGTGGAAACCTGACGTTAATTCATCGCTGCTTAAACGCGCAAAAGAAATTTACAGAAAGCTCAATAATAAAGAGCCGGAAGTGAAGGTTGTTCACGCGGGCCTTGAGCCGGCTGTCATTGGCGAGAAATTGCCGGGCATTGAAATGATTTCCGTCGGCCCCACAATCAAAAACCCCCATTCCCCCCGGGAACGTGTCGATATCGCCTCCGTTGACGCCGTCTGGGAATTTTTGATTGAGTTAATACCGTCGCTTGGATAGCGATATCAATTTGCCGGGATAATATCATCGAAACACGCCGGGGCGTGTTTTTTCAGGGCGTCTAAAATCAGGTGGGCAGCTTTTTTTATCTCCCATTGTGCGCCTTTGTCTGTGCGGACGGTGAGGATATGCCGCCATTCGCGGAAATTGGCGGAGACAACGATTTCACTTGTGCAGGCGTTGGGCAGGACGAAGCGGGCGTCTTCTTTTTTGAGTCCTTTGTCCCGCCATTTGCGATACATATCCTGAATCGTTTTCATATCGTTGTGAAATTCGTCAGCCAGTTCGGCGGGCATACTTTCAGGCACGACGTAGGTAAAATCCTCTTCGTCGCAATATCGCTGGGACTGCTGTGAGACGGCCATAAGGCGATGGCGGACGAGCTGGTGGGTCATCGCGCGTGAGCAGTTTTTGATTCTGAAAGTTGCGTAGGCGTGTTCTAAGGGCGATTCGTGGCCCATTTTGATGAGGCGTTTGATAAAGCCGGCCTGCGAATTGTCGTCCATCTTGTCGAAACTCAGGTAGCACGTCCTGCCCGCCTGCTCGATTACCTTTTGCGGGTCGGGCGTTACTGCGATTAACTCAACTTCCAGTTGTCTTGACTGGTTTTCCATAAATTTTCAGATATGGTCAATTTCAATTTTACCAAGCGAGGCCAAGTCAATTTTGACGGGCCGTCTATCGACGTAGAAAAAAAGCAAGTTTCTAAAAATCGGTTTTCTGAAGCTGCCCCTGCTGCCAGCAAATAAGTTTCTCCGCCAAATTGTCCGACGCCTTTGCCCTGCTGCCCATTGTCCAGAATCCTTCGGTGTGCAGCCGGGTCCTGTGCTGTACCCCATCGCTGGTCTGGAATCGAAGGATAACATGCACATTTCCGCCATACGCCGACATACTGCCCGCGTCCGCAGATCGCCCCACCTCGATTAACTGGTTGCGGCCGATATTAAAGCCGGCAGTATCTCCTTTATAGACCAGTTCATTATCCCGCAGCCAAAGCATCCCAACATCCTCTTCGACCATTGTCAATTTCCCGAAGCTGCTCTTTTGCGGGTCTGAAATGCCGATACAAATACCCTTTTCAATATCCTCATCTGACACCCCGCAGGCTGCCAGCCGCCTTTTCACTATCGACTTTTCGAGGGGCTGCCAGATATTTACCCATATCGTCAGAAACTGGACCGGGACAAAAGTGCCTATCAGCGGGGCAATAAGTGAAATTGTCCACGACAGACCGATTGCCATTAAAATTGGCGTGACCACCATTGAGACAAAAGCTGCGGCTCCTATTCCGATTAAAACTATTACAACAATATTCATTACGTAGAGTTTCTTTTTAACCGAATTCCAAAATGGTTTGCGGAAATTGAAGGTAAAACATTGAGTCCCCAGAGTAACCGCGTATGCTAACACGCCGGCTCCGAGAGAAAAGAATCCAGCCAGAAACATCAAGACGATATGCCCGACTATACCGGGGCCTTCGGGCACCTCAGTCGATTTACTCATCTGGTCAGGCCCGCTGAGAGAACGAATAACCAGAGTTGTTCCTGCGAAACTGATAATCATAACCAGGCCAATCAAAAGAAATCCCGCAATCCTTTTACCTAAAGACAATTTCTTACCCGTCTCTTTTGCCATTGCTAATCCCTTTCAGAAGTTCCTGTTGCTTTTTCACAAGCAATCTTCCGGCCTTAAGTCCTGTCAATTTCAATTTTATCTAAGACAGCCAGCGCTATTTTTACGTTGCCGAAGGGTGCCGAGACGGCGAATCCCGCGACGCGGTCGCTAATCTTTTCAATCAATTCCCTCGCTATTTCAACGCCGATTGTCTTTCCCTGCTGCTGGGTCTTGGCGGCACTCATTCTTTCCAATAATTTAACCGGCACGACGACGCCGGGAACCTCGTTTGCCATAAATTCCGCGTTTTTAAAACTGGTGAATGGCCAAATGCCCGCAATGACGGGTATTTTGGATTGTTTAGTCGAATCTAAGAAGCGAAACAGGGTATCGGCGTCGAAGACCGGCTGGGTGATGGCGAATTCCGCGCCTGCCATTACTTTCTGGTGGTATTTATCGATTTCGCGTTTGATATCGGTTGCGACGGGGTTTGCGCCGACGCCGATTACTAATGAGGTAGGGGGGCTGAACTGGTTGCCGCCGAGGTCGATGCCGCGGTTGAGGTTTCTGATTACGCCCGTCAGCGTGATTGAATCCATATCGAACACGCCTGTCGCCTGCGGGTAG
>Ga0315278_10005094_pt1 | contig 11922 bp, 10 predicted proteins | sample YL17G06_0_MG_FD_203880 | JGI IMG/M metagenome (GOLD analysis project Ga0315278, IMG submission 203880) | Sediment microbial communities from Yellowstone Lake, YNP, Wyoming, USA - YL17G06_0 | ecosystem: Environmental > Aquatic > Freshwater > Lake > Sediment | place: USA: Wyoming | collected... | reverse complement strand
TTGTTGACCATCTTGTGGATGAGCATCCCAACTCGCGATTGCCACGGGTATTTCTCGATTATCCACCAGTGTGGATAACGCTCGGAAGAGTCCCAATCGATCAAAAACGCTGTCTGAAATGTCTGGAGCTCTGAAATGGAAGCGGCCTGGTTGCGGGTCACCGACGTCCTACGTGAGAAGATCGGCAGTCAGAATCTCGAGACCTGGTTTCGGCCGGCGCTCTTTCTCGGAGTGCATGATTCCCGAGCTCTTCTCCAGCTGCCGAACAAGTTCTTCGTCGAATGGATCGCGGACCACTACCAGCCAGCCCTACTCGAGAGCTTACAGGCGGTGCTCGGCACCGAGCTCCGTGGCGTGGCGCTGCGTGTAAATCCAAATCCGCAAGGCGAGCTCTTTCCAAAGTCCGATCGTCACAGCGATCCGACGAGCGATGAAACGCCGCGGCGCACGGCACGCCGCGGCGGCCTGGTGGCTCGCTACACCTTTGCCAACTTTGTCGTTGGCGCCAGCAACAAATTCGCACATGCCGCCGCCGAGGCGGTGGCCAACAAGCCGGGCGATCACTACAACCCGCTCTTCATTTACGGAGGAGTTGGCCTCGGCAAGACGCACCTCATCAACGCCATCGGGCACCAGGTGCTCGGGCGCGCCGACGGTGCGAAGGTCGGCTATGTCGCGGCCGAATCGTTCATGAACGAGCTCATCACGGCGATCCGTGAGAAGCGCATGGACGATTTCAAGAACCGCTTCCGCAAGCTCGACGTGCTCATCCTCGACGACGTCCAGTTCCTCGCCGGCCGAGAGCAAACCCAGGTCGAGTTCTTCCACACGTTCAACACGCTGCACGAGAGTCATCGTCAGATCGTTCTCTCCTCGGACAAATTCCCGAAGGACATCCCGCAGCTTGAAGAGCGGCTGCGCAACCGTTTCGAGTGGGGGCTGATCGCCGACATCCAGGCGCCAGACATCGAGACTCGTGTGGCGATTCTGTTGAAAAAGGCCGAGGCAGAGGCCTTACCGCTCGGGCACGATGTCGCTCTCTTCCTCGCCTCGAAGTTTGAGGCCAACATTCGCGAGCTCGAAGGCTCCCTCACGCGACTGGGCGCGTTGGCCTCCTTCCTGCATAAGCCGATCACCGTTGAGTTCGCGCGGGAGGTTCTCAAGGACCTCGTCAAGGACCGCAGCCTGCAAGTGACCGTCGAGAGCGTCCAGCAGGTAATCTCGGCTCAGTTCGCCGTGAAGCTCTCCGATCTCAAATCGCCGAAGCGCACCCGTAACCTTGCCTTTGCTCGTCAGGTTGGAATGTACCTATCGCGCAAAGTGGTGGGTGCGTCCCTGCCATCGATTGGTGAAAAATTCGGTAACCGTGACCATTCGACGGTAATTCACGCTATCCGGGTGATCGAGAAACGGCGCGATGAGGATTCGGGATTTTACTCGACACTCGAAGGCCTCAAACGTTTGATTGAAAGTCATGGCAAGGTGTGAGCCAGTTGTGAGTATCGCCGGGGACGGTTTGCGCAACACGGTAGCCAGATGCCCACGGCCTGAGCTTCACGGTTTCTTCTGCAAACCTCCGTCCACAGTCGCCGCTGGTGATTTTCTCTCGGAGGATGGACACTTGAGAGAGTTATTCAATTACTCACAGTGCCTTCTACTATGATTTTTCTTCTCTTCTTATTTTCAGAAAAATCTCTTATTAGAGAGTCCTGAATGGAATTCGAGATCCAGCGAACGGAGTTTCTCGAGGGCTTGAGGCTCACCCAGGGGGTCGTCGAGCGACGCAACACGCTACCGATTCTCTCGAACACGCTCATCGAGCCGGCCGAAGGCGGAATCTCGATTCTGGCAACCGATCTCGATACCGGCGTGCGGCGCTGCTGTACGGCGAGGGTGAAAGGATCGGGAGCCATCACCGTAAATGCACGTAAGCTCTTCGAGCTGGTGAAAGAGATGAAGGGTGACGTCATTCGCGTGCGTGGGCTCGAGAACCACCGCGTCGAAGTGCTGAGCGGAAAGACTCGTCTAAATCTCGTCGGACTCGATCCCAAAGAGTTTCCCAGCATTCCGGGACTGACCGGCAAGCCGAACAAGGGGGCAAGCGAGCTCAGGGCGAAGGCGGGTCTTTTGGGGTCCATGATCGAGAGCACGCTATTCGCAGTTTCGCTCGACGAGACACGCATCAACCTGAGCGGAGTGTATCTCGAGAATCAGCAGGGCGCGCTTCGCATGGTTGCAACTGATGGGCACCGCCTGGCGATGATCGATCGCCAGATCGAGGGGCGGGTGCCGGAAAAGGGCGTGATCCTGCCTCGTAAGGGACTGGTCGAAGCGAAGAAGCTGCTCGAGTCTGGCGATAGCGACGACGATCTCGTAACGCTGTGGATCGATGGTCCGATCGCCAAAGTCGTGCGCAACCGAGCTGAGCTCTTCATGCGGTTGATCGAGGGAGAATTTCCCGATTACCGGCAGGTGATTCCCAAGCAGAGCAAAGCGAAGATCAGTCTCGGACGCGAGGAGTTCCTGCGTGCGCTCGGCTGTATGTCGGTGCTGGCCACCGAGCGTGCCAAAGGTGTGCGCGTTACGCTGAAGCCTGGCGTCCTCGAGGTTCAGGTGAGCAACCCAGATGCCGGCGATGGCTTGGACGAGATCGAGGTCGCGTATTCTGGAGACGAGCTCTCGATCGGCTTCAATGGGCGCTATTTGATCGAGGCGCTCGTCGCCATGCACGATGGAGAGAAGGTCGAATTCATGGTCAGCGACGACGTGAGCCCGGGTGTGCTGAGGCTCGAGGGTGACGAAAGCCACTGCTACGTCGTGATGCCGATGCGGCTCTGATCCGCCTCCCTTCCCAACGTTCTTACCCAGTTTTCCCGTTCTGTGCGTTTCCCCCATATTCTGCCATGTTCCAAGTATATTAGAATGCTATTTTAAATCTATTACAAAGCTTTACTTTACGTGATTTTTCGCGTAAATTTAGCAGCACTGGGAAAGGGCTCTTTCTACCCTTCAACAAAACCATTTTTGAGGGAGTTTGGTGCACGATCCGACCATCCAAAGCGCAGAGTACGGGGCCGAATCAATTCGGGTGCTCGAAGGCCTCGAGGCGGTTCGCAAACGGCCCTCAATGTACATCGGGGACACTGCCGAGCGTGGTCTCCACCATCTCGTATTCGAAGTCGTCGATAACTCGGTGGACGAAGCCTTGGCTGGCTTCTGTGATCGTATCGTCGTCACGATCCACGTCGAAGGCAGTGTGACCGTCGAAGATAACGGTCGCGGCATTCCTACCGAGATTCATTCCACCGAAGGCGTCTCCGCGGCAGAAGTGGCGCTCACCAAGCTTCACGCCGGGGGTAAATTCGACAAAGGCGCGTACAAAGTCTCGGGTGGGCTTCATGGGGTCGGTGTCTCGGTGGTCAACGCGCTGTCGGAGTTTCTCGAGGTCGAGATCCGGCGCGAGCAGCGGGTTTTCTTCCAGCGTTACCGGCGCGGAGCGCCGGAGGCAGCGCTGCGGGAGATCGGCCAGACGGAGGTGCGAGGCACCAAAGTCACGTTCAAGCCCGATCCAGAGATCTTCGAGACCGTCGATTTCAGCTTCGAGGTTCTCTCGCAGCGGCTCCGTGAGCTCGCATTCTTGAACAAGGGGCTACGAATTTCGATCACTGACGAGCGTGAGGGGCGCAGCCACGAATTCTTCTTCGAGGGCGGAATCGTCTCTTTCGTCGAGCATCTGAACCGCACCAAGACCCCCATCCATCCCGACGTCATCTATCTCACCGGCGAGCGAGAAGACGTGGCGACCGAGATCGCCATGCAGTGGAACGAGGGCTACACCGAATCGGTTTTTTCGTTCGCCAACAACATCGGGACGATCGAAGGGGGAACGCACCTGATCGGGTTCAAGTCCGCGCTGACGCGCTCCCTGAACACCTTTGCCGTGACGCGCGGTCTCCTCAAGAAGGAGGCGGACAGTCTGCAGGGCGAGGACGTGCGCGAAGGTCTCACCGCGATCGTCAGCGTCAAGGTTCCGGAGCCGCAGTTCGAGGGGCAGACTAAGACCAAGCTCGGCAACAGCGAGGTGAAGGGCCTGGTGGAGGCACTGGTCAACGACAAGCTCGCGGCGTATCTGGATCGCCATCCTGCCGAAGCCAAGCGCATCATCCTGAAGGGGGTCGAAGCGGCTCGCGTTCGCGAGGCGACGCGAAAGGCGAAAGAGCTGGCACGGCGAAAAGGTGCGCTGGATTCAGGCAACCTCCCCGGCAAGCTCGCCGACTGTCAGGAGCGCGATCCGTCGAAGTCCGAGATCTTCATCGTCGAGGGGGACTCTGCAGGCGGTTCGGCGAAGCAAGGCCGCAACCGCAAGAATCAGGCGATCCTTCCGCTGCGCGGTAAGATCCTCAACGTCGAGAAGGCGCGCTTCGACAAAATACTGTCTTCGCAAGAGATCCGCCTCCTCATCATGGCGCTCGGGGTCGGGATCGGCAGCGAGGAGCGAGACCTCTCCAAGCTTCGCTATCATCGCATCATCATCATGACCGATGCGGACGTGGACGGGTCCCACATCCGTACGCTGCTGCTCACCTTCTTCTATCGGCAGTACAGAGAGATCATCGAGGGGGGCCATCTCTACCTGGCTCTGCCCCCGCTCTACCAGGTCAAGCGGCAGAAGCAGGAACGCTACCTGAAAGACGATGCGGCGCTCGAAGGCTTCCTGATCGAAACCGGCACGGAGCGCTGGCAACTTCGCTCGGCGGCCGCCGAGACGGCGTTCAGCGGCGAGCCACTGCGCGAGCTCGTCCGTCTGGTCAACCGCTTCGAGCGAATTCTTACGGCAGTCGAGCGCAAGCGAAAGAACCGGCACCTGGTCGAGGCGGTCGCCTGGACCGAGTCCTTCCAGCCCGAAACGCTGCGCTCGGAGACCGATCTCGACCGTGTGCTCGGCGAAGTCGACGAGCGCTTAAAGGTCACGGCACCGGATCTGCTGCCGATGATCTACGAGCTCGGCGGCGACCCGGAGCACGGCGGCTTTCGGGTGATCGCTACGTCGCGTGCCAACGGCAACGGCACGAAGACCATCATCGACGCCGCGCTCCTCCTCTCGCCGGAGTTGGAAGAGCTGCGCCGGCTGGCCCGAGAGCTCGGCAAGATTGGTGCTCCGCCCTTCCGTCTGCACTCCGGCGACACCGAGGAAGAGGAAGTGCAGACACTCGCCGACGCCGTTTCGAAGCTCATGGCCCACGCGCGCCAGGGGCTCGAGGTCAAGCGTTTCAAGGGCCTGGGCGAGATGAACCCGGAGCAGCTCTGGAAGACGACCATGGACCCCGACGTGCGCGTGCTCCCGCAAGTGAAAATCGAAGATGCGTACGAGGCGGACGAAATCTTCTCGACGCTCATGGGCGATGAGGTCGAGCCGCGGCGCCGTTTCATCGAGGCCAACGCCCTCGACGTTCGAAACCTCGACGTTTGATTCGCTGAGGTCCCCCCCTCTCAGGAACCGTCATGGAGGAAATCAAACAGCCCCGCTCGACGATCAACATCGAAGACGAGATGCGGCAGTCCTATCTGGACTACGCGATGTCCGTCATCATCGGGCGAGCGCTGCCGGACGCCCGCGACGGCCTGAAGCCCGTGCATCGCCGTGTGCTCTACGCGATGTACGACCTCTCGAACGATTGGAACCGTCCGTACAAGAAGTCCGCGCGCGTGGTCGGCGACGTCATCGGTAAGTATCATCCACACGGCGACACGGCGGTCTACGACACGATCGCGCGGATGGCGCAGGACTTCTCGCTGCGCTATCCGCTGATCGACGGCCAGGGCAATTTCGGTTCGATCGACGGTGATCCGCCGGCGGCCATGCGCTACACGGAAGTGCGCATGGCGCGGATCGCCAGCGAGCTTCTCGCCGACATCGAAAAAGACACGGTCGAGTTCCGGCCGAACTACGACGACACGTTGCGCGAGCCGCTGCCGCTGCCCGCGAAGATTCCCAACCTGTTGATCAACGGCTCGGCAGGGATCGCGGTCGGAATGGCGACGAACATTCCGCCGCACAATCTGGGAGAGATCGTCGATGCGGCGATGCTGCTGATCGAGCGCCCCGAAGTCAGCATCGACGAGCTGATCGCCAAGGTCCCGGGACCCGACTTCCCGACCGGCGGAATTCTCTGCGGTCGGAAGGCCATTCACGAGGCATACCACGAGGGTCGGGGGATCCTGACCGTTCGCGCGCGGGCGATGATCGAGACGGACGCGAAGAGCGAACGCGAGTCGATCATCGTCAACGAGATCCCGTTCCAGGTGAACAAGGCGAGGCTCATCGAGCGGATCGCCGAGCTCGTCAACGAGAAGACCATCGAGGGGATTTCCGATCTGCGCGACGAGTCCGATCGCGACGGTATGCGCATCGTGATCGAGCTGAAGCGCGACGCGATCGCGGACATCGTGCTCAACCAGCTCTACCGCCACACGCCGATGCAGGACTCGTTCGGCGTCAACATGCTGGCGATCGTCGAAGGCCGGCCGCGGGTCTTGAATCTGAAGAGCGCGCTCGAGGTGTTCCTCGAGCACCGTCGCGACGTCGTGCAACGGCGCACGGCCTTCGAGCTACGCGAGGCCGAGAAGCGGCTCCACGTCCTCGCTGGTTTCGCGATAGCCCTCGACCACCTCGATGCGGTGATCGCATTGATCCGCGGCGCCGCCAATCCGAGCGCGGCCAAGCAGGGTCTCATGACGCTGTTCGGTCTCTCCGAGATTCAGGCGCAGGAGATCCTCAATTTGCGGCTCCAGCGCCTGACGGCGCTCGAGCGCGACAAGATCCTCGCCGAGCTCGCCGAGACGGAAGCGCAGATCCGCCGCTACCGCGAGATCCTCGCCGACGAGCGCGAAGTCGACAAGATCATCGCCGAAGAGCTCGTCGAGGTCCGTACGCTCTACGCCGATCCCCGGCGCACCGAGATTCAAGAGGCTGCGAGCGCGTTCACGGCAGAGGACCTGATCGCCGAAGAGGACATGGTGGTCACGATCTCGCACGAGGGTTACGTCAAGCGGAACCCCGTGACCTCCTACCGGGCGCAGCGTCGAGGCGGCCGCGGCAAGATCGGCGCGACCACGCGCGATGAGGACTTCGTCGAGCATCTGTTCGTGGCCTCGACCCACAGCTACATCCTGTTCTTCACCTCGACGGGCCGAGTGTACTGGCTGAAAGTCCATGAGGTTCCGCTGATCGGCCGGGCCGCGCGCGGCAAGCCGCTGGTCAATCTTCTGAATCTCGGCCCCGAGGAGAAGATCTCCGCGATCCTGCCGATGCGCGAATTCCGTGAGGGTCGTTACCTCTGCTTCGCGACGCTGCGCGGCCTGATCAAGAAAACCGACGTGATGGCGTACTCGAATCCGCGCCCGTCGGGACTGATCGCCCTCGCCCTCGAAGAGGGGGATGAGGTGATCGACGTCCACGAGACCGACGGCCAGCGTGAGATCATTTTGTCGACCCGCCACGGTCAGGCGATCCGCTTCCCCGAGACCGGAGTGCGCGCCATGAAACGCGGTACGTACGGCGTGAAAGGCATCACCCTCGAAGACAGCGACGCCGTGGTGGCGATGGCGACCGTCGATCCGGCGGCGAGCCTGCTCGCGGTGTCGACGCTCGGGTCGGGGAAGCGCACCGAGATGGAGGAGTATCGCATCACCCACCGGGGCGGAAAGGGCATCATCACGATGCGCGTCACGGAAAAGACGGGCCCGGTGGTCGGCGTGCTGATCGTCACGGACGAAGACCAGATCATGCTCATCACCACCGGCGGCAAGCTGATCCGTCTGCGCGTTTCGGAGGTGCGCCGAAGCGGGCGCAACACGCAGGGCGTGCGCCTGATCGGCCTCGAGCCCGGTGAGCAGGTCGTGGCCATCGCTCGCTTGGCGGAGGGCGAGGAGGCCGAGCCCGGAGACCACGGCAACGGGGGCAACGGTGGCGGCGAAGAAACCGACGGCGATCCTGTTTGATTTCGACGGGGTCATCGTCGATTCCGAATCACTCCATCATCGCGCGTACGAAATCGCTTTAGCGCCCTACGGCGTAAGCGCGATCCCACTCGAGATCTACGCGGACCGCTTCAGCAATCGGGGCGTCGGTCTCGAGTACTGCGCGCAGCACGTGCCAGGACTCGACGTCCGGGAGCTGAAGCGGCGAAAGGATCGCCTGTTTCGAGAGATCCTCGAGACCGATGCCCGCTTACTCCCTGGTGTCACCGATGTCCTTGGCGATCTGGCCGACCAGTGGCCGCTCGCACTCGCCACCGGCTCGGAGCGGGAAGCGGTCACGCTCGTACTGCGGCGGTTCGCTCTTCTCGGCTTCTTTCGCGCGCTCGTCGCCCGCGAGGACTACGATCACGACAAGCCGGCGCCGGACGCGTTTCTCCGGGCCTGCGAGTCGCTCGGCGAGCCGCCCGCGAGCTGTCTCGCCGTGGAGGATTCCTACAAGGGGCTCTGCGCCGCTCGCGCGGCCGGCATCCCGTGCGTCGTGGTCCCGAACGATTACACGCGAAACGGGAATTTCGCGGGTGCGTCGGCGATCCTTTCGTCGCTCCACGAGCTCTCGCCCGAGCGCGCCGAAGAGATTCTTGGGGGGCCGGGTTGCGAGAGTTGAGGCGCGCGCTAGCGCCGAGCCGCACTACCCTCAAGGTCGTCACTTTCAACGGGTACCATGGCTACGCGCTCTGTCCGCACATCGAGGGGCGGGTGGCTTGCTGGAAGGGGCCCTGCGCCGAGAGGCCCGGGATCTCGTGCTGTTCCAGGAGATCTCGGCCTCGACACTCTACGGGTATCTGCCGCCGCGCCGCGTGGGCGGGCTTCGCGCGGCGGGCCCCGGGCATCACTTGGCCTGGCGCTCGCGACGCCGCTACGCCGGGCGTGCACTCGACGCGTTCCTTCGATTGGTTTCCCTTCAAGGCTAGCGAGACCCCGATTCCTTGCCGCCGAGCTCGTCGTAGAGCTCGATCGACGGAGGGCCGTCGAGAAGCCCATGGATGGCCTTGAAGAGCGCCTGAATGGCGCTCGTCTTGCCGTGCCGGTCGAACGCCTCGGCGTCGGCATACTTCTCGTAGAAGAGAAACGTACCGCGCTCCTTACGGCCGCGGTGGAGGAGATAGAGCAACGTGCCGGGCTCCTCGCGCGTGACGAAGTCGATCTGTTTACGAAAGGCGGCTTCTGCTTCCGCCTCGCGGCCTTGCTTCACCTTGATCTTGGCGACGACGACCATGGGATCTCCTTTTGCTCGAGTTAGAATAGGGTGGTGGGCGTGGGTGTCGGCGTATTGGTCCCAGACGAGGTGGGTCCCGGCGTCGGCGTGTCCGCGAGCTGACCGGGAAATTTGAGATCGTCGCCGCACGCCGTGACGAGCACGGTGACGGCGGCGGTCAGAACGATCGTTGACAGCGCGATTCGCAGGGAGCCGGAGATGGCCGACGATCGGTGGTGCGCCGACGGGAGTTCCATGTGGCCCCTCAAGCCAGCTCGTTGCTGCCTTGCCATCTCGGCAGCGGCCGAGCAGGGGCTGCTTCTGTTCTTTCGTCCCGACGGCCATGACGGTGCGCGAAGGAACTCGGGTGAGGTCGGTCGCATGTGCTCCTCGGCGTAGCGGCGTTAATAGTCACGCGCCACACGCGCCGCGTCCGAGAGCTGGATATCGATCAACCGTTGACCTCCTCCGCCGGAGCCTCGAGGTGAGGCGCGTGATTGCGTCGCGCGATGGTCCATGCGGCGCCGTCCCAGACGAGCTCACTGACCGCCGTGTTGTCGATGGCCGCCACCTCGCGGAGGCGAATCCACGGCAAGCCAAGGACGTGAAGCAGCGCGGTGCGGATCACGCCGCCATGGGTCACGACCGCCACCGTCTGGCCTCCGTGTCGGCGGCGCAGACGATCGAGCGCCGCGATGATGCGCAGCGAAAAGGCCGAAAACGTTTCGCCTCCTCCGCGAGGCAAATCCTCGCCGGCAGCGATACGCCCCCATTCTTCGGCGAAGCGCTCTTTGATCTCGTCGCGGCTGAGCCCCGTCCATTGCCCGACTTCGATCTCGCGCCAGGCCGGGTCCACGACGAGTTCGGCCGTCAACACCGCGGCGAGCTTCCGCGCGGTGTCGTGCGCTCGCCGCAGGTCGCTCGAGTAGATCACGCCAATCGACGAGCCCTGCGTCTTCAAGTGATCCGCCAGTCGTGCAGCTTGTGCCAGTCCTTCCGCACTCAGAGGCACGTCCGCGTGCCCCTGCCAGCGGCGGTCGCGATTCCACGAGGTCTCGCCGTGGCGGATGAGCAGCAGGCGCGTCATTCGGCGGAGGCCACTCTTAGGCGCCGTAGAGCGCCGAATCAAGCGAAGAGCAACCCGCGAACTCGTTGTGGCACGCTCGCTCCGCGAGTCGCCCATTGTTGAAACGGCCTAGGCCAGCTATGAGAGTTGGGACAAGCCATAGGGGCCTGTTGCACTCGAGAGGGAGAACTAGCCATTCCAAGAAAAGTATTCGTCGGCAATTTGAGCTTCAACACGACACAGGATCGTCTGAGCGAGGCGTTCGCGTCTGCGGGGCAAGTGGTGAGCGTGCACGTCGGAACGGACCGGGAGACCGGCCGATCGAGGGGCTTTGCATTCGTCGAGTTCTCGTCGGATGAAGCGGCTCAGAACGCCATCACGACGTTCAACGACTTCGAGCTCGATGGTCGGAAGCTTCGGGTCAACGCGGCGGAAGATCGGCCGCCCCGGCGCGCCGGGGGGCCAGGAGGGTTTTCCGGACCGCGCTCCTTCACCGAGTTTAGTGGCTCTCAAGAGGCGGGCGGATTCGGCGGCGGATTCGGCAAGCCCTTTCACAAGCCGAAAGGGAGCCGCCGAGGCTTGAGAGGGCGCAAGCGAAGCCTCAGCTGAGACTTCGTAGCGAAGCCGACATTTCGCGCCGGGCTAGGAGCCTGCGCCACGGATTGCTCCCGTTGGTCGCGAACCGGCTCCAGCCAGGCAGCCCTACCGGGCTAGCGCTGGGAGCTCGCGGGCTCAGTTCCGAGTCCGAGCCGGCGCAAGCACTCATCGGGAGAGTACGGCGACTCGAAGAACCCGAGGGTGAGTCCGCAGAGGTTGTAACGGTCTTGGCTTGCGACCTCCACTAACGTGCGCTTACGCTCGGATGTGAGGAGCGCCTGCTCGAGCGGCACGGCTTCGGGCGGCTGCGCGGCGAAGAACCGCCACGGAGCGATATCGAGCCGGGCGATCAAAGTCTCCAGCGGCACTTCTCCGGCGACCGCACCGCGCAGTCGGAGACCCTCGCGGTAGACGATCCAGACTTTGGCCATAATCGGACGAGTCGATCAGGGCGAAGGTGGTGGGAGGCTGCTTGCCGCCGCCTCGGCCTGCGGGGGAATTCTCGCCTTGGCGAGCCGACGTGTTTGCGCCTTCAAGTGCTTGACGTGGCGGCGCAGCTTCCTGAGATCGGTTTTCTGTTTCGTTTGAATCGCTTCGGCGATCTTGCCCCGCAGCTCGCGGATCTGTTTCTTGAGCGTGGATTTTTCCGCTCCGCCGCGACGGCGGGTGGAGAGATCGATCTTGTAAGCCGCGGCGAGCGCACGGACCAGCTCTTCCTTATTCATGCCGCGGACGCCGCTCATGTCCGGAATCTTCAGGGCTTCTTCACGAAGCTTCACCACAGTCATTCGTTCGAGCGTCTTTAGATCCATTCTCGATCCTACCTCAGGATGCGGACTAGAATTGAAATCCATCGAGCGGTCAAGTCTCGTGACCGATAGGCAAGAAGTGGCACTCGCCACGCCTGGTCGTGGGGAAGCTCGCAGCCGAGCCTTCGGGCGACGCGGAAAATCAGCCTTTGGAAGGATCGAACGCTCGCGCGACGGCGAAAATCAGCCCTTTCAGGATACCCTGTTGCGGAGAA
>Ga0315278_10005090_pt1 | contig 11926 bp, 13 predicted proteins | sample YL17G06_0_MG_FD_203880 | JGI IMG/M metagenome (GOLD analysis project Ga0315278, IMG submission 203880) | Sediment microbial communities from Yellowstone Lake, YNP, Wyoming, USA - YL17G06_0 | ecosystem: Environmental > Aquatic > Freshwater > Lake > Sediment | place: USA: Wyoming | collected... | reverse complement strand
GATGAGCACCCAGCCGGTGACGGCCACTGAGGATATGAAGCTGGAAGAGGTTGCAAATCTGTTCCAGGATCGCTACATCACGCGGGTGCCTGTCGTTCGGAACGGCAAACTCGTCGGTGTTCTGGCACGACGCGATCTATTGTTCGGCTATACCAAAGCGTCGCAGTATTGGTCGTAACAGGCTGTTGAACAAGTCCGCCAGCTTCGTTCTCGCATCGTTCAGACCATCAACGTACCGCAAGGGTACGCCTCGGGCCTTCACTCGCTGCGGCCCGCTGGACGGCCTTGTTGAACAGCCTGCGGGGTATTATTTGTTGTGTACCGCTGGATTGCGCTCACGTACGTTGATCAAGTCCACTACTATGCTCTGGTCACTCCGGAGGACATTGGTTGCCGTGGCCGTGATGATGGTTGTGGTCCTTCCCGTTTCTGTAAAAGCCGATTCCCCCAAGAAGCATCGAGGTCCCTGTGAGATCCATTATCCCAGTGATGCGACGTTGGAGTGGGACTGCCGTGTCATTCCGCCCGGCGAATCGTTGGAGACGATATTTGGTGAGTACTGGGTTGAGGGCGCACGATTCAATCGGATCGATCGGCGTCATGCGCGCCCTGGTCTCTCAATCAAAGTGCCGAGGCGGGTCGAGGATTTGGCGCAGTTTACTCCGTTACCGCTGGTCTATCCGCCAGGAGAGCTGGACGAGCAATTCATTCTGATCGATCTGACTGAGCAGTTTCTTGGAGCCTATGAATTTGGAGGCCTTCGCTTCGCGAGCCCCATCGCCTCCGGGAATGGCCTCAACGAAACGCCTACGGGGGAGTTCCGTCTGACCGCTGCCCATCTGCAACATCAGTCGGGTCTCTATACGATCGAAGGGACGGATCGGCTGTACCCGATGAACTACGCGCTCCGGTTCCATGTGAATAGGGAAGGCGTGTCCTATTGGATCCATGGACGGGACATGCCGGGCTATCCGGCCTCGCACGGGTGTATTGGCCTCTACGATGAGTCGATGCAGAGGGACCAGTACGGGGTGCCGAAAGAGCCGGAGCTAAGTGACGCGCAGAAGCTGTTTGTGTGGGTGCTAGACAACGAGCCAGACGATGTTCGTATGATCCCGCTTCCACACGGTCCTAAAGTTCACATCATCGGCCAGGCGCTGGGGCATCAGCCATAATTCAGACGACACCACGAAGACGCTCGTGCCATGCTCAATCCAGGGATTTACGGAAGCGGGCCACGCTGATGATGAGCATGACGAGGCTAAATACACCCATCGCGGCCATTTGCGGCCAGAGCACCTCCAGTCCCAGCCCCTTCAAAAAGACGCCTCGAAGCACATCTAAAAAATAACGCAATGGGTCCAGGTAGGTGAGCCACTGCATAAAGTCCGGCATGCTACTGATGGGATTGCCAAAGCCTGAAAAGATGATGGCCGGCATGTTGAAGAAGAAGCCCGACACCATCGCTTGCTGTTGAGTCATCGAAATAGTCGAGATAAAGAGACCGATGCCCAGCATGCAGAGGATAAAGAGAATTGCGCCGACCGCCAAGACCCCAATGCTTCCGCGGAAGGGCACGCCAAACCAGAGTGTGCCGACCAAGGATACAAGGGTTGCATCGAAGAGTCCGATAAGAAAAAATGGCACGGTCTTTCCCAGGATGAATTCCAGCCGGCCGATCGGCGTCACCATAATTTGTTCGAGCGTGCCAATCTCCCGTTCACGCACCACGGCAAAAGCGGTCAAACTGACCACCATGACCAAGATCAGATTGCCGATCACTCCCGGCACAAAAAACCATTGACTATCGAGGTCCGTATTGAACCAGGGGCGCCGATCCAGAACGATTGAGGGGAGTTGAGACTGGATCAGGGGGGACGTGGCGAGGAGGCGCTCCCTTTGGTAATCCTGTGAGAACCGACCGGCGATCTGATTGACGTATCCGACCGCGATCAGGGCGGTGTTGGAGTTGCTGCTGTCCACGATCAGTTGGAGATGGGCCGTCTGGCCTTTTCGGAGATCTTGGGCGAATCCGGCATTAATCTGGAGAGCGACTGTTACCGCTCCGCGATCGATCAAGTCGCCGATCTGTCGGTGGTCACTCAGGCGAGTCCGAACATCGAAGTAGGGGCTGGCAGTAAAGCGCGAGAGCAGGTCCCGGCTCACCTGGCTGTTGTCGAAATCCAGTACCGCGGTTGGGATGTGCCGGATCTCCAATGTCGCAGCGTATCCAAAGACGATCATCTGAATCACCGGCGGTCCAAATAATAAGAAGCGAGAGCGTTTGTCTCGGAAGACCTGGATGAATTCCTTGATCAGCATCCCTCGTATACGCCCCAGCATGGTGTGCCCTTAACTCAGTTTCTTATGGAAGGCACGGGTGGCCAGGACGGTGAGGAGGATCGCAAATATTGCCAACGCCAGTAGATCGTTCAAGAGCAACGGGATGGAAGTCCCTTTGAGAAAGACATCGCGGATGATGGTCATGAAATACCGTGCGGGGATGAGATGAGTAATCAGCTGGATGACTACTGGCATTTGGTCGATGGGATAAATGAATCCGGAGAGCAGAAATGCCGGTAAGAAAGTGGCGATGAGGGCGGTCTGACTGGCTGCGAGTTGGGATTTGGCAACGACAGAAACAACATAGCCCATCGACAGGACGACGATCAGAAAAAGGGTACAACTAAGGAAGAAGACGCTCCATTGTCCGTGAAACGGAACCTGGAACCACCAGATCGCCATGCCGGCGCAGAGGGCGGTGTCGAGCAACCCGATCACAAAATATGGCACGAGTTTGCCGACCATGAGTTCCAGTGGCGTGACGGGAGTGGAGATAAGTTGCTCCATGGTGCCCCGTTCCCATTCCCGTGCGATGGTCAACGACGTGAGAAAGGCGCCGATCACGGCCATGATGATGGCGACGACGCCCGGCACGATGGTGGCGGTGCTTTCGAGGTCTTCGTTAAACCAGGTTCGGGTGTCGACCGTCAGAGGAGGCTGAAGCCCGGCTTGTCCGTGGCGACGCAGCCAATCAATCTGAATCTCCCGGTTATAGTTCTGGACTACAGCTTCGCTGTAGCTGATGCTGACATTGGCCATATTGTTATCCGTCGCGTCGATCAGCGCTTGGACACTCACCGGGCCGCCTGTCTTCAACTGCTCGGAAAAATTCACCGGGATCACAATCGCGAGCCGGCAGGCGCCGGCGTCAAGAGCCTGAATCAGTGTCGGATAATTATCCACCGTCTTCACGACATTGAAATACTGCGAGGCTTGAAAATGCTTGAGGAATTCCTGGCTTTGCTGGCTGCCCTCGCGGTCGTACACGTAGACGGGGATGTGCTGGATATCGAATCGCACGCCGTAGCCGAAGGCCAGCATGAGCAGCAGCGGCATCGCCACGGTGATCAGCAAACTGGGCAGGTCCCGGCTGATCTGTATGACTTCTTTGCGCACGATGGCGGCGAGTCGATGCCAACGCATGTGTTCTAGGCCTTTCCGGCAGCCCCTTGCGCGGTCGTCAATGACACGAAGACGTCCTCCAGACTCGGGCGGATCGGTTCCATCTTCGTCACGGTGACGCCGTGTTGCGACAGAGCGTTGCGTAGCCGAGGAATGGCGTTTTTGGCGTCCTGCACGACCACGTGCAGGACGTTGCCGAACACGGCCGCATCGCGCACGTCGGGCGTCTGCTGGAGCAGGTCGAGGGCCAGGCCAAGCGGTTCGCATTCCACGAGCAGCAATGCGCCGGTCATGGCACGTTGTTTCAATTCCGTCGGTGATCCGGAGGCGATGATGCGGCCTTGAAAGATCATGACCAGGCGATTGCAATACTCCGCTTCATCCATGTAGTGCGTGGTAACGAGCACCGTCACGCCCTCCGCGGCCATCGTGTGAATCAATTCCCAGAATTGGCGCCGTGAGATGGGATCGACTCCGGACGTGGGCTCATCCAGAAATAAAATAGGCGGCCGGTGGAGCATTGCGCAGCCCAATGCAAGCCGTTGCTTCCATCCGCTAGGCAGCGTGCCGGTCAACGTCGATCCGCGGCCGCTCAATCCGGCCATGTCGAGGACCCAGGACTCGCGTTCCCTCAGTACCGACGTCGGCACGTCATACAGGCTGGCGAAGAATCGGATGTTTTCGATGACCCGAAGATCGTTGTAGAGCGAAAACTTTTGAGACATGTACCCGATCCGCTGGCGGACCCGCTCCGGCTCCCGCGCCACGTCGTAGCCGGCCACGAGGGCCTGACCAGCCGTGGGGCGGAGCAATCCGCATAACATGCGGATCGTCGTTGATTTGCCGGCTCCGTTCGGACCCAGGAATCCCACCACTTCTCCCCGCTGCGCCTCCAAGCTGATCCGATCGACCGCGACGAAGTCGCCGAAGCGTTTGACGAGGTCTCGGGCGATCACGGGCGCAGCATCGTGGTCGGTCATGTGGATTTCCCGTCAGTCCCTGACGTGGCGGCGACGAAGAGGTCTTCGATCGTGGGGGCGACCTCTTCAAGGCGGTCGAACGGAAGTTCTGCCGCCTGGAGCTTCGCCCGCAGTTCGGGGATCCGACGAGTGGCATCGTCTACCACCAAGTGCACGCCATCGCCGACGAGTAACGCGTTGAGCACGCCGTCGACGCCGTCGAGCGCGGCTCGGACGCGACGCGGTTCTGGAGCAACGACGGAAAGGACCGCGCCCCTGAGGTGTGTCTTCAGTTTGGCCGGTGTTTCACAGAACAGGATGCGCCCCTGATGCAGCAGCGCGACCCGATGGCAGCGTTCAGCCTCGTCGAGGTAGGCGGTGGACATCAGAATGGCGATCCCCTCGTCGAGCAGCGAATACAGAATGCGCCAGAAGTCGCGGCGCGAAACTGGGTCTACGCCGTTCGTGGGTTCATCGAGCAGGATCACGAGGGGGCGATGAATGAGCGCGCAGACCAGCCCGAGTTTTTGCTTCATCCCGCCGGAGAGTTTTCCCGCCAGTCTGGTTGTGAATTGATCCATCCCGGCTGCATCGAGCAATTGGCGGCTTCGCTGTTCACGGTCTGCGCGCGGGACGCCGAACACGTCGGCGTAGAAGCGGATGTTCTCCTCGACGGTTAGGTCTTCATAGAGACCGAACCGCTGGGGCATATAGCTGATGTGGGCCTTGGCCGATTCCGGTTCCCGCACGATGTCGAATCCTGAGACCATCGCCGAGCCAGAATCGGGTGTGAGCACGCCGGCCAACATGCGGACGGTGGTCGTCTTTCCGGCGCCGTCGGGTCCCACCAAGCCGAAGATCTCGCCGGGATACACCTCAAAGCTCAGACGGTCCACCGCCAGGACGCTGGGGAAACGCTTCGTAAGGTCCGATGTCGCAATGGCAGCAGGCATGATTCGTTACTGCGGCGGCGCGTCAATCACGGCCTCAGCCGGCATCCCCGGCTTGAGTTCATGGTTCGGATTGTCCAGGTCGATTTTGATGCGATAGACCAGCGTCACACGTTCCTTGTGGGTTTCCACGCTCTTGGGGGTGAACTCGGCCTGTGAGGAGATGAATGACACGCGGCCTTGGTAGGCCTTGTCGGGATAGGTGTCGGTGCGAACGGTAGTCGACTGGCCCCACCGGACGCGTCCTAGGTCCGTTTCGTTGAGGTAGCCGCGCACCCAGACATGGTCGATGTCGGCAATCGTCACCACCGGTGTCCCGGGGGCCACGACCTCGCCGAGTTCCGTTTGCCGGACAAACACGACGCCGGAGACGGGAGCGGAGAGGACGGTGTAGGCCAGTTTCACCCGGGACATCTGAAGCGCTTCACGGGCGAGTGCAAGATTCGCGCGTCTCACGGCAAGCTCTTCTTTGCGGGTGCCCTCCACGATTTGACCGTAGGTCTGCTTGATGCGCTCGTACGTCGCCTGCGCGCGTTTTAATTTAGAGGCGGCGCTGTCGAGATCTTCCCGGGAGACGCCTTGTTCGGCAAGGAGCGCCTGACGCCGACGGAACTCTGCTCGTTTCAACTCCAGGTCCGCTTGGGCGTCGATGAGCGTCTGTTTCGACGCCTGGATCTCCTGTACCCGGCTACCTGCCACGGCGAGTTCCAATTCCGCTTCGCGCGTGCCCACGATGGCCTCGTCCATGCTCACTTGTTGCCGATAGTCATCATTGTCCAGTCTCGCCAACAGGTCGCCTTGCTTGACGTATTGCCCCTCTTGAACAGGAAGTTCCACGATCCGGCCTTGCACTTTGAAGCCCACCACACTTTCGTGTGCCTCGATGTTGCCAGAAATCCGAAGCGTGGTGTCCGCGGCTTGGTTTGCCGCCGTGCGCACGTACTGGTACCCGCCTGCCATCACGGCGAGTGCTCCAAGTATGATCAGGACCATTCGTTTCATCGTCGTCATCCTATGCTAGCTGGATCACTGAGACCTGGCTTTCTCCGTCGTTAATCCCTCAAGAACCACCTTGATGATGGCGGAAAATCCGCTCTTCGGCGTGAGGCCCAGTTCTTCCATTTTGGGTGGGTTCATGATTGCCTGGACTGCGCCAAGCAGGATCTCGATCGCCAACTTGGGAGGAATGTCCTGGCGAATGAGTCCTGCTCTGCGCCCTTCGAGGAACACCTTGCCGAAATGGCGCTGAATCACGTCCCGCCGCCGGCTCTCCACCACTTTGAATAAATCTGGTGCTTCCCGCCGAATATCCCGCACAAACGGCGGCTGAATCTCTTCCATGTGCCCCTGGACACACTCAAGCAGGTGATGCAGCGCGCCCAGACAATCGGATGAGGTCGCAGACGTAATGCGACCGAGATCTGCGTCGACGCTGCGGAATTTCTCGAGAATCACGGCCTCCAGAAGAGCGGCCTTGCTTGGGAAACAGGCATATAGCGTTTTTTTGCTCATTCCGAGTTCTTCCGCCAGATCATCCATGGTGACGCTACGGAACCCATGGGCAAAAAAATGACGCCGAGCTTCGGCGACAATCCTTTGCTGAGCTGAGTTCTCGGCTGGTTTCTGTTTTTCCGGCACGGTACAGCGATGCATGGAAGAACCTGCAGCTATAGACGATGGAAACCATAATAGTACCATAGGTTTCCATCGTCAATAATCGGGACCTGATCCTAAAGCCGGTCGGGTCAACCTGTCATCCTTAAGCCGCCAAACTGGGGGCTGGTGACTGTTTCTGAAATATGTCATTCGGGGACACCGGGCGATGAACGGAAGCTGTTCGAGTAGGTGCTAGGCAACGAGCCGGACGACGACCGTGTGATCCCACTCCCCCATGGTCCAAGGGTTCACATCATCGGTCAGGCGCCAGGATCTGCGCAATTGACCGAGGAGACTAGGCTTAAACGATGCTTTTGCTGGAGAGCAAGGGACAGAAGACCGGTTATCCCTCAACGTGTCCAGGTTCCTAATGCCCACCGTATCCTCGTTCGCGAAAAAATCGAATGGGCGGACAAAATTGAAAGCAAATATGCAACAGGGCGTACAGGAATGTACGTATAGGTAGTCTCCACAGTACTAAGTTATTGATAGTACGACGATTGCAATGCTGGATCGAAAATTGCTCCCTCCTGGCGTAAGTTCATTTACACAATGAGGGAGGACATAACTATGGATTGCCCGAAGTGCAAAGGATTGTTGATGTTGGAACGCTTCTCAGATTTCTTCCTGGTTTTCTATGCCTGGAAATGTATCAATTGCGGAGCGGTTATTGATCGGACAATTTCCAATAATCGAAAAAATAGTCTTGCCGCTATAGCAGCCAAAAAAGTTGAAGCTGCCACTGTGTAACGCGCTAACATTCGGACAGCAGAGTTTTAGTATAGGCTGGTTCTAACCCCGAAGGTTTGTGGACCAGAACACCTGCATGGTTTGTGGGCAACGGCCGCTTGCGATGTAAAATCCAGGGCACAGCTCACGATCGAATCCTCGGCTCCGTCGCGTCCCTCTACCGCCACTTCCCCTATAATTTTGTGATGCATGCTGAAATCCTGACGGGTGGCGCGGCCAGCCGTCGCACCACCCGCGATGTGGGGCATCGAAACCAGCCTTATTTCTGCTTGGTCGTCTTCACCGCGCAAGGCGCCGGGCGGCTGAGGTCCGGTGGCAGCTTGGTCTGCTCGTCGAGGCAGGCACTGCCGATCTGGGCCTGCGTGAGTCCGACAGCTCCTGTCAGATTTGCCCCGCGCAAGTTTGCGTGTCGAAGATCCGCGGTATCCAGACGTGCACCGGTGAGATCGGCTCCGGATAACGTGGCGTCTTGGAGATTCGCCTCTTGGAGGTTGGCATGAGTGAGGTTCGTATGGGTGAAGTTCGAACCGTTCAGGTCCGCTGCGACGAGATTGGCCGATTCCATGGACGCCTCATTGAATTGTGCGTGAAGGAATTGGGCTTTCGGTGCGTAGATCTCGCTGAGGTCCGCCTTCGTAAAGATGGTGCCGGTTCCTCTGGCGCCGATCAGCACCGCTCGATAAAGTCGGGCATCTCGAAAATCCGCCTGGTCCAGGACGGCCTTATAGAAAATCGCCATCCGAAGTTTGCCCGACTCTACGTTTGCCTTGATCAACTGAGCTCCTTCCAGATTGGCCCCTTCCAGATCAGCCTGCTGCAAGCCGGCCGAACGTAAGTTCGCGTATCGCAGGTCCGCCCCGCGCATGATCGTCTCATGCAGGTTTGCCCCCACCAGGCTCGCGTCGTCGAGATAGGCGCTTTCTAAGTCTGCTTCCACCATCAGGGCTCCGTCGAGCCGTGCACCGTCGAGGAGTGCTCCTTGCAGATTGGCCTGATGAAGGTTTGCGTTGGTCAGGACGGTTCGGCGGAGGTCGGCCCCCATCAGGTCGGTCCCCGCCAAGATTGCCCGGTGGAGGTTGGCGCCGTAGAAGTAGGCGTCGATGAAGGAGGCGTTTGTCAGGTCAGCTGAGGCGAGGTCCGCTTCCTCGAAATGGGCCCGTTCGAAGGTGGATTCGTGCAGTTGTGCCCCGGTCAGGACGGCGTTGTAGAGCGCTGCTTCATCGCCTATCGCACGGAACAGATTGGCGTTCGACAATCGTGCATGCCGGAGATCGGCTCCCGCCAGGATGCTATCTTCCAAGACGGCTTTCGTGAGATCGGCTCCCGCGAGATTCGCTTGTGACAAATTACTTTGGTACAGATTCGCCTGGCGGAGGACTGCCCCCTCCAATCGTGCCCGTTCCAGATTGGCCCCGGCAAGCTTCGCGTATCGCAAGTCTGCCTGGCACAGGTCCGCGCGGTGGTATTCTGGTTTCTCACGGTGTTCGAGCCACTGCCCATGCGATTCCACGATCGCCTGCAGCTGCTTGGGCGGAACGGGTTTCTTCCTGTACGTGCTCTCACAGCGGGTGGGGTGACTGCTTGTCTGACTCGGCTCTGCTGCATGGGTGATGGCCGGTATACTGATGGCCAGCACCGCGATCAACATGCTGTGGACGGCACAGACTCCGGCATAGGTTCTGTTCATCGTGGCTCCTTGAGAAAGATTCTTTGGTCGTGTGAGGATGATTATTATTATACAGATTGGTCCACGGTGAGCGCGAGATCCTGAAGCGGTTGCGAGATCCGAACGTCATAGGGGTGATCGCCATCAAGACTTCGAAGCGAATCGGGCAACAGTGACAACTGTGTGGCGGCCCTTTGTCGCAATTCCGTCAATTTCTGAGCAGGAACGAGGCGGCGGCCTTCTGTCATCACGGGATGCAAGAGTGGATCTCCTGCTCCGGGGTTCTGCACCGTGGTCACGAGATCGTAATCACATCGTCCATCGCGTCGGTACTGTCGGTAGACCTGTTTGCGGCCAGGCCAGGTGGCTTTCCCTTCCGATCGTTTCCGGCAGGGTCGGCCCGCATATTCTTGAAGTTTATAGGCACAATCGAGCGACGGTGCGTCGGCCGACGTGGTCATGGCGGTGCCGACAGCAAAACTGTCGATCGGTGCTCCGCCGGCGATCAGCCGCTGCAGTTGGTATTCGTCCAGATTGCCGCTCGCCAGGATCTGGGCTTGTGGCAAGCCCCCCTCATCCAAGATGCGCCGGACCTTTCGCGCATGGTCTGCCAGGTCGCCGCTATCTAATCGCACGCCCTTCACCATGATGCCCTGTTGTTTCAAGCTCGGAGCCAGCGCCACCACTTTGTGTGCCGCCGCCTCCGTGTCGTAGGTATCGATCAAGAGGACTGTGTTCTTCGGCTGCGCCAGAGCGAAATGCTCGAAGGCGGTCGTCTCGTCTTTGTGGGCCTGCACAAAGGAATGGGCCATGGTGCCGTAGATCGGAATGTCATATTCCATACCGGCGAGCACCGTTGCGGTTCCGGCGAAGCCGGCGAGATAGCTGGCCCGCGCGGCGAACAGGCCGGCCTCCGCGCCGTGCGCCCGACGCAGTCCAAAATCGATGAGCGGTTTCCCGCCGGCAACTAGTACGGACCGTGCCGCTTTCGACGCAATCATGGTTTGGAAATTCAACAGATTCATGATGCGGGTTTCGACGAGTTGGGCCTGGGGAAGAGGCGCGACGATTCGGAGTATCGGCTCATTCGGAAAGAAGATCGTTCCTTCCGGCATCGCATGGACGTCGCCTGTGAACCGCAACCCTTCCAAGTAACGCAGCAGCGTCGAGTTAAACCGTCCGGTCGATTCGAGCCATGCAAGCTCTTCCGTCGTGACATGAAGCCCTGAGAGGAACTCCACGACCTGTTCGAGGCCGGTGGCCAGCAGGAAATTGCGATGGATCGGCAGCTTGCGGACGAACAATTCGAACACAGCCTCGTCTTCCATGCCCTGTTCGAGATAGGCCTGCACCATGGTGAGTTGATAGAGGTCGGTCAGGAGGACCGTGGAGCAGGGATTCATGCAGCGAGACCTTCTAGACGGGTCGGGATCGCTCCTAATCGAATCATGGCCTCTTCCGCCTTGCGTCCATCCTCCCAGGCCACATTGACGGCCCGGATGGCATCGGTCAGCAAACAGACGTGGTAGCCGAGCACCCGCGCGTCTTTGACCGTGTTGAGGACACAATAGTCCGTTGCGAGCCCGCCGATGAAGAGTCGACGGATGCCAACAGTCTGTAAGCGTTCGTGCAGGGGCGTATCTTGGAATGCCGAATAGGCTTCCTTGTCCGGCAGGGTCGCCTTATGAATGATAGTAGCCTGCTCCGGGATGGGGAACGAGGGGGGCGGCAGAGCGCCGGTCGACCCAGCCACACAATGGATTGGCCAGGGCCCTCCCTGCTCGCGAAAGGAACAATGGTTGGGGGGATGCCAATCTTGCGACAAAAAAATCGGCAGGCCGTGTGATTGAAAACGATCGATATACCCGCGCAGGATCGGAACGATCTCGTCGCCTCCTTTCACCCCCAAGGCTCCACCGGGGAGAAAGTCGTTCTGGACATCGGCGATCAGCAAGGCATCCCCGACATACAGCTCTTCTCGTATTGAACTCATGGTTTCGCGACGGTCATGTCAACAATACGATGCTTGGATAAGAGCACGGCTAACGCCCTTGCTGGGCCAACAGACGAATGTAGGCCACCACGTCCTGCATTTCCCCGTCCGTCAGCTGGCCTCGCCATGCATGCATGGGGCTGAAGACGACCCCATGTTCGATGGTCCGCAACAGTTCTTCGTCTGATTTCAGAAAGGACGGAAAGCGGTGGAAATTGGCCGGTGCCACCTTGAGGTGTTTCGCGTCCGGTCCATCCCCCCAGCCTCCAACACCGTGGCAGGCCTGGCAATTGCGCTGATACACAGCTTTGCCGCGTGTGATATCGGCGGGATAATCTTGCGCCTGGAGGAGAGGTGCGAACAGGAGTCCGATGAGTCCCATGCTCAGAGTGGCTATCATGTTTCGGGAGAAGATACGCATCACGCCTCCTAACCAGCAGAGGAAAACCCATGGGGGTATGTCCGATATTGGAAAGTTTCCTTGCTA
>Ga0315278_10005085_pt1 | contig 11929 bp, 6 predicted proteins | sample YL17G06_0_MG_FD_203880 | JGI IMG/M metagenome (GOLD analysis project Ga0315278, IMG submission 203880) | Sediment microbial communities from Yellowstone Lake, YNP, Wyoming, USA - YL17G06_0 | ecosystem: Environmental > Aquatic > Freshwater > Lake > Sediment | place: USA: Wyoming | collected... | reverse complement strand
CCGGACGCGGGCAAGAACAACTTCGCCGTCCTCGAGGCCGAGGGTGAGGACGCGCTGGCGAAGCTCATGGTCGGGCACATGGTCACGGTGATCCGCGCCGGGAGCGCGCAGACTGGTTCCTAGCGCTTGCGCAGCGCCTGTACCCAGTCGACGACGACCGAGACCGTGTTCGCGGGCGCCTTGCCGGTCGGCACCAGGAGCAGCGCGCGCGTCCTGTCGGGAGCGAAGTCGCCGCCCTGGACCGTTTCGGGAACGCGGATCAGCGGACGCATCGGGCCGAGCTTGAATTCCGGCCCCGGCACGACGTCCGCGACCATCGCGGTGAGCGGCTCGGAGGGGATGCCGAAGGAGAGCGACTTGCCGTCCGGCGACCAGCTCGCCTGGCCGCCGCCGCCGCTCGTCACCTGGTAGCGGATCCCGGGCGTGGGGTAGTGCTGCACGTAGAGCTCGATGCGTCCGGACTCGTCCGACGTGTACACGATCCAGTGCCCGTCCGGCGACACGATTCCAGCCTGCTCGTTCGCCGGTCCCGCGAGGAACGGGACCGGCTTGCCGTCCCCTTCGAGCGGCAGCGTGTAGAGGTCCCACTTCGTCGCCGGGGCCTGCCGGCTGAACACCAGGGCCTTGCCGTCGGGCGTCCATGAATCGAGCGACTTGAACATCGGGTCTCCCGCGAGGTACTCGCGCGCCGGTTCCGTGCCCGAAACCGCGCGCACGACGAAATGCTGCGGCCCGAGATCGCTGTTCTGGTAAGCGATGCGCGAGCCGTCGTGCGACCAGATCGGACCCTCGCTGTTGCCGGGCTCCTGCGAGAAGCGCGCCGCCACGCCGCGCTCGAGATCCCCGACCCAGATGACGGGCGGGTCCGTCCCCTCCGCCCGCACGTAGGCGGCATGCTTGCCGTCGGGCGCGATGTCGACTCCGCCGAGATACTGCGCCGGCTCGAGGGGTACGGGCGCGATCTCCTTGCCGTAGACGTCGAACCAGGCAAAGCGCGTGTTGACGATCTGGAACGTCGCGTATGCCAGCACGCGCGAGCGCGCTGTGCTGAAGCCCGGTGCGCCCGAGTAGTTCGAAGGGTTGACCGCGTCGCGCAGCGAGATCGGCTCGCCCGAGAGCTTGAGCGAGCCCGCGTCGAAGCGCTGCGCCGTCAGGGTCAGGCCGTTCAGGTACAGGATGTAGCCGGGGGCGGCGTACACCGCGCCGCTCGATGCGCCAAGCAGGCGCACCGGCTTGCCGCCGTCGATCGAGCCGACCCAGATACCGAACTTGCCGTCCCGCGGCGGCAGCGACGAGTACAGGAAGTGCTTGCCGTCCGGCAGGAAGAACGGAAAACGGTGCGCCGTCTCGCCGTGCGCGCTGTCGACCGCGGTGATCACGCGCGGCTCGCCGCCGTTCGCCGAGACCAGCGACAGCGGTCCGTCGGAAGTGGCCGCGAAGACAATCTGGTCCTTCGCGTTCCAGGTGCCGCCGCGCGCGCGCTTGACGTCGCACAGCTCCTCGGGGTCGCCGCCGGCCGCGAGCACACGCTTGAGCCGGCCCTTGGCGAAGAACGCGACGTACTTCCCGTCGGGTGACCAGAACGGCATCTCGATGTCCTCGGTGCCGGCGAGCATGCGGGGCGTGAACGAGTCGAGCGGCTGGATCCAGAGATGGACCTCGGTCGTGTCCGTGCCGATCATCGCGAGCGTCGAGCCGTCCGGCGAGAGCGCGTAGCGCGAGCCGTCCGGGATGAGCCGGCGCGTCGTTTCCTCGGGAATGCGGAAGCGCACCGTCGCGTGCTCTGCCGACTTGCCGCCGCCGACCATCGGCGAGATGAACTTGGTGGCGATCACCGCCACGAGCGCGCCCGCGATCGCGGCGAACAACTGGAGGCCGACGCCTGCGGACTTCTTCGCCGGCTTCGCACCGGCGACGCCGCCCGCGTCAACCCCGGCGGCGATCGACGCCGACAGCGCGGCGCTCGACGCGGTCCCGCGCGGCGACAGCGTGTCCTCGAGTTCGATGCGGGCGTCGCCCATGTCGCGCAGGCGGCGGCGCACGTCCTTCTCGAGGCAGCGCCTCAAGAGCTCGCGCACGCGCGGCGGCGTGGCGGCGGGCAGCGCATTCCAATCGGGGTCGCCGGTCAGGATGTCGGCGATCAGGTCCGAGACCGTCTCGCCCTGGAATGCGACCTTGCCCGTCAGGCACTCGAACAGCACGCAGCCGAACGACCAGATGTCGCTGCGCTTGTCGACCGCCTTGCCGCGCGCCTGCTCGGGCGACATGTACGCCGCGGTGCCGAGCACGACGCCGGCCTCGGTTCCCATGTAGCCGTAGGTCATCGTCGGGGACGCGGAGAGCGCCGGGTCGGAACCGAGCCCCACGCCTCCGCCGCCCTTCGCGAGGCCGAAGTCGAGCACCTTCACGGCGCCCGCCGGGGTGAGCATGATGTTGCCGGGCTTGAGGTCGCGATGCACGATCCCGCTCTCGTGCGCCGACTCGAGCGCGGCCGCGACGGCGGCGCAGACCTCGACCGCCTCGGGCACCGGGAGCGGGCCGTGCGCGAGGCGGTCGGCGAGCGTCTCGCCCTCGATGTACTCGAGCACCAAATACCGATGCTCGTCGACCAGCTCGAGCCCGAAGATGCCCGCGATGTTCGCGTGGCTCAGGGAGGCCAGCAGCTTGGCCTCGCGCTCGAAGCGCGCGAGGCGATCGGGGTCGCGGGCGAACTCCGCCGGCAGCGCCTTGATCGCGACGTCTCTGCCCAGGCGTGTGTCGCGCGCGCGGTAGACCTCGCCCATGCCGCCGGCGCCGAGGGGTTGGGCGATTTCGTACGGTCCGAGTCGGGTTCCGGCGGTGAGTGGCATCCGGGGAATCTACATGATTACCGGCGAAGGGGCACCCTGCGGGTGACGAGCCGCCGCGCGGCCGAGGTTCACGTCCGGCACGAAGTCCACGTCGTCACCCGGCTCGCCAATCGATGGACTTGCCAGCTCGCCCCAGTTCGCGTCGCCGTCGGCGTTCCACGTGCCGTCGAGGCACACGCAGTACTGGTCCGTCGGCAGGAGGACGTCGCCGCTGAAGGCCCGCAGCAGCGCGCGCCGGATCGGCCTGCACAGCGGGCACATGCGGCTCGGACCGGGGGTTGGCCCCTCAGGGCTTCCAGTAGAGGTAGCGGCTGAGACTCTCGACCTCGCCCGCGCGGCTGGCTCCGATCCTCGTGGGCACCACCTTCGGGCCTTTTGGGGTCGGCGACATGCCACCCGGCGGCGTGCCGGCTGCAGGCGAAGGCGACACTCGGCGCGCCGCGCGCGAGAGCAGGGCGCGAATCATCGCCGGCGTGAGTCGCTTCGGGTTCTCGCGCGCCAGTTCGTCGTCCGCCGATCCGCCGGGGGGCAGCCCGAGCAGCGCCGCGGCCTGATCCTCGCCCCCGGCGCCGGCGACGCCGCGCGCGAGCCATTCGGCGCTCGCCACGCTGTCCCCGCTCACGACCCCCAACATCCCGAGATTGAGCAGGATGCCTGCATCCCCGGGGTCCGCCGCGCGCGCGGCCTCGTAGCCGATTCGCGCCGAATCGAGATCGCCCATCGCGAACAGCGCGTTCGCGCGATTATTGCCCGCCGCGGCAGGCGCGATCCGCGCTTCGCCGGCCCCGTCGAGGAGGGTGAGCACATCCTCGAACTGCCCGGCCAGAAACGCGGCCTGCGCTGCGGCGTTGATTTCCTGCGCGCGCCCTTGCGGATTCTCGCCGAGGCTCACCCGCAGGCTGCGCACAAACTCGCCCTGGAGTTCGTCGAGCGCGACGCGATCGCTGCCGAGTCGCGCATTGAGCCGCGCAGGATCGACCGGCAGCGTCAACTCGCCGCCCGCGGGTCCGGCCGGCTCGTACTCGGCCTGCGCACGCGCCACGTCTACATAGAGGTTTCGCGTCGGATCGGACGCCTGGCTCGCGGTGATCTCGTCCGCCCCGCTCTGCCAGGCGAACGCGAACCCGCTGTCGAGCGCCGTGGCTTCGAGCGGGATCCACAGGCGGTCGCCGTCGACGACAGTCAAACGCTCGGGGATGCCGAGTCCTGCCCGCCGCGAGGGATTCACGCCGCTGTCGAACAGCAGGAAGATGTGGCCTGGAACGTCGACGAGCTGCGTTGCGATCCCGACGTTTCCGAGCAGGGCAGCCATCAGCACCGTCAGGTCGTCGCAGTCCCCCGCCCGCTTCTCGAGCGTCTGCCTCGGGTAGAAGATCGTGTCCACGTTCGTGAGCTTGCCCGCCGTCGAGGCATACGGCGTCGTCGGGTCCGGCACGTAGCGCACGCCCAGGACCGACACGGCGGCGCTCAGCGCCGCGGCGAGCGCGATGTTCTCGTTGCGCAGCAACCCGGTCGCCGCGGGCCTCGTCTCCGAGGCGACGCGGCGCGCGAGCGCTTCGATCGCGGGATCGCGCGTCGTGATGAACGCGACGGCCGGAGCGACCCGGTCGTCCCAGCGGATCGCGCCCGGTGCGTACACCCTGATCTTGCGGGTCACCTTCTCGACGCGATCGAGGCGCAGGCTCTGGTAGCGAACCTGGATCTCGAGCGGGAGCGATCGATCCTCGGTCAGTCGCATCGCGCGGTCCGAGAGCACCGCGGTGAATCGTCGGGGGTTCAGGACGCCCGGCCGCAGCGACACCTGCTGCGACGTCGGTCGGCTCATGATCTCGGGGACGAACAGGCTCACCGTGGCGTCGATGTCCTGGTCGCTCAGGTTCTTGAGGTCCATGGTCACCAGCGGGTGGTCCTCGTAGCGCTTGTAGAGCGAGGCGAACACGTCGTCGGTCTTGACGTCCTCGATCTTGACCAGGGACGGGTTGAAATTGAACGCCAGCGACAGCCCGATGTAGCTGGTCGCCGCCAACTCGGGCGGGGCGACATAGGCGTAGTCCGCGCGGAGGATCCCCCACTTGAGGCCCAGGCCCGCGGACCAAGTGGGAGCTTCCGAATGCTTGCGATCCCGGGCCATTCCCGCGCGCAGCGCGAGCAGCGGGTGCGGGTGACCCTCGATCCCCACGTGCAGCCAGTCGTCGACGTCGACGGCGACCGTCCCGTAGCGGCTCGGCGCGTAGGACGCGCCCGCGCGCACGCTTCGCGGATAGACCGTCGCGTCACCGCTGCCATCCGAGTAATGGAGATCGGTGTTGAACAGGTCCTGCGCGACGAGCGCGAGCCTGAGGCCCCGGACCGGGCTCGCGAGCGCACCCAGGTCCATGCCGAGGCCGCTCCCGTTCTTGACGGTCGACCCGTCGAGACTGATCGAGCGCGTCAGGTACTTGGCCGTCGCCCCGATCGACAGCAGGGAACGCCAGCGTGCGCCGTACGAGAGATCGAAGCGATTCTCCGCAAAGCCAAGCTCGGCGTCGTCGAAGCCGGAGTGATACCAGTCGAAGCCCGCCGCCTGCCGCGGAGCCAGGGGAAGCACGAACGCGATGTAATTGTCCTTGAGGTCGCTCTGAAAGAGATTCGCGTACGAGGCCGTGAGTTCCTGGTGCCCGACCCACGACAGCCCGGCCGGGTTCCAGAACATCGCCGCGGCATCATCGGCGATCGAGCTGTACGCGCCGCCCATGCCGAGCGCGCGCGGCCCGACGGGGACCTGCTCGCCGGTCGCGAAACTCGGTGCAGCGAGGATCGCCAGCAGAACGAGCGCGAGGGCGGGCCATGCAATCCGGGATGGCATTGGTTTCCTCGGTGCCGGGGGGCGACCGCTTGAGCGGCCATGCGCGGGTGGGCGCCTAGGGTAGCGGATCTCTTCCCGGGCGGTAAGGCGGATTTCCGGCCGGTGTTGTCGCGCCTGGGCCACGGGTCTATACTGGTCAGCCTTGCGCCCTCGATGGACGAAAGGAGCCCCGTTGTCCGCCCTGCCTGTCCACCCGCTCGCTCGACCGGCTCGCCTGTTCGCGATGCTTGCCGTGTTGGTGTCGCTGGGTTCGAGCACGACGGCATGGGCGCGCTGGCAGTGGTACGACCAGCACAACAACCTCTCGGGAAGAGCGATCTGGCAGGTCGTCGAGGACGCGGGCGGACGCGTCTGGCTCGCCGACCGTGGCGACAACCTGCTCAGGAACGACCTCGATGGCTGGCCGCTCACGGGGCGGCTGGGGGATCTGGCCGAGTACACGATCGCGGATGCCTACTCGATCTATCCCCTGCAGGCGCTGGCGACCGGAGCGGATAGTTCGACCTGGTTTGCGATCACGACGCATTCCGGGTTCTATCCGGAGGGCGAGACCGAGGCCCAGCGCTTTCCTGGCTCGCGGACTTTCCCCGCCGGGTCGGGGCCGCTGATTCCCGGGCTCGCGCTCGCCATTGCGCCCGTCCAGGGCGACGCGGCGTTCATTTCGACGAGCACCGGGCTTTATCGGACCTCAGACCCCGCGCCTTCCGGCCGCCTGACCACGCCCTTCACGCCCGCGCCGCCCGGCCGGTGGATCACGCCGATGACGCGCGACCGCGATGGCGTCCTCTGGGTCGGCGTATCGGAGGGTGGCCTGTGCGGCTTCGCCTCGAGTTGCCGGGGCGCCTGGCTCGGGGTAGCGCGACTCGAGGGCGATCACTGGCGTCTCTACACGACGACCGACGGACTCGCCCCCGAACCCGTCGTGGGCCTCTTGCAATCGCCCGATGGCGCCCTTTGGGCCATTCACCTCGGTCTCCACGTCAGCCGCTTCGATGGCACGGGCTGGACGGTCATGGAAGCGCCGTTCAAGAGCGTGGCCAATCAGATCACCGCGTGGGCGTCCGACCCCAGGGACGGCTTCTGGCTGGCCGCGACGGGGGCGCTCTCCCACTTCGGCTCCGGCGCCTGGCGCACGTTCGGTGCCGAGGAAGATGTGCCGGCCAATCCGATCACCGCGCTGTGCGTCGATCATTGCGGCCAGGTCTGGGTCGGGCTCGAGGACGGGCGCGTTGGGCGCTTCGCGGACGAGTTGCGCGGCGATCCGCGCGCTCCCGCGGGCATCCAGCGCCTGTTCGAGGATGCCGCCGGCACGCTCTGGGCCACGAACCCGGCCGACTCGCTGCGGGCCTTCGACGGACTGCGCTGGATCGCGCGCGGGCAGGGCCTGCCCGGGGGCCAGGGTCTCGTGTTTCAGACACGAGCCGGCGCGCTCTGGGCCTGTTCGAACGGCGTCTGGCGATTCGACGGCAGCGCGTGGGTCGACTGTTGCGCGGATACGGCGAGCCCGATCGGCGGGATCGATGAGATGTCCGAGGGTCCCGGCGGACTGCTCTGGTTCCTGGGCGGTGGCGACGTGTGGCGCTACGACGGCGCGGGCTGGAGGCACTTTCGCAGGGGAGCGGATTTCGACACCACGGCCGCGGATCCGTTTCCGCTGGCCGCGAGGCTCGCCCGCCGGCCCCAGGCGGTCCAGGCCACGTTCCCCGAACACCGCATCCTCGCCGATTCGTCCGGGCGGCTGTGGGTGACTGCGGCGTCGGGCTGTTCGATGTTCGAGAACGGCGTGTGGCGTGACTTTCGGGTGCGGGACAACCTCGGCTTCGGCGCGGTTCTCACGCTTCGCGAGTCCCCGCAGGGCGACGTGTGGGCGAGCCAGGAGGGGTACGGCAACCTCAGCCGCTTTCACGACGGCGCCTGGATCACCTACCCAACGCCGACGAACGGACTGCTCGGGCTGGGGCAGGACATCGTGTTCGACCGCGCGGGCGATCTCTGGGTGATCGGCTACGTGGACGATTCGGGCACGGAGCGGATGCTCGCCCGCTTCCGGGCCGATCACTGGGACACGTGGCGGGAAGCCGTCCTGCCCGAGGTGGGCGGCATCAGCTTCCTTGGACTCACGCCCGCGGGCGAGACTCGCATCGCGAGCTGGACCCGGACGTTTTCGCCGACTTACACAGAGACGTGGACGCTCCATTACACGTTCTGGGACGGAGAGAGGTTCGTCTCCGCGGCCACCCCGCCCGAGTCCACGTATCTCCGTGTGCTCTACACGCAACGCGCCGGCCGGCTCTGGTTGCAGGACGCGGCGCAGCGACTCCAGACGTTCGACCCGGACCGCACGCCGCCGCAGACGGTGCTCCTCGCCGCTCCCGCCGCGCTGACTCCCGAGCGCACGCCGAGCCTGACCGCGCTCGCGACACGCACCGAGCCAATCGGGATCGAGTACTCGTTCCGGCTCGATGGCAATCTCGACACCGGCTGGTCCCCGAGCGCGACCTGGCAGACGCCGTCGCTCACGGACGGCGATCACGTGCTCGACGCGCGGGCGCGCGACGCGCTCGAGAACGTCGACCCGATCCCCGCCCGGGTGCGCTTCACCGTCGACGGAACCGCGCCGGTCGTTGCGCTCACGGCGCCCTCGTTCGACGCGGTCGTGCGCGGCACGGCGCCGGTGCGTGGCTCCATCACCGAGGCGCACCTGGCGCGCTACGTGCTTCGGATCCGGAGCGCATCGGCTGATATCGCGACGTGGGACACGCTGGCCTCGGGGACTTCGCAACCGTCCTCGGACACGCTCGCCGTCCTGGCCACGGACGATCGGGCTGACGGCTCGTACGACCTGGCCCTCGACGCGGAGGACGCGCTCGGGCTGCACTCGAACGTGACCTCGCGCATTCGCATCGACAACGTCGCGCCGGACGCCTCGCGCATCTCCCCGGTCGAGATCGAGCGCGACAACGAGGGCGAGGTGTTCTCCGAGGACCTCTACGCCCGGGCCTACTTTCCGCCCGGGTCGTTCGCGTCGCGCACCCGGGTCGACCTCGCGGCGATCCGCGCCGATTCGGTCGCGCAGGCCGGGATCCCGAACTTCACGGCCGCGCGCGGCTACCGGCTCGCCTGGAGCGCGACCGCCCTGGAGCCGAACAAGGTGGCGATCCTCGAGCTCTCGACCGCGGGTCTGCCCGGCCCCGGCCGGTGGATCATCGAGCGGCGCGCGGCGGACGGCCAGGTCGATCGTCGCGGGGGGACGTTCGATCCGGCGCGCGCAGGGGTCAGCGTGCCCGTGACCATCGGCGGCGAGTACTACCTGGGCGTGGAGGACACGGTTTCGAGCGCCGGGGGCGGGGCGCTGTCGCTCGCGCTGTCCCCGCGGGTCTTCAACCTGCGTGCGCTCGCCGGCCTGTCCGCGACGGGAGGAGAGATGTCGATCGCGTTCGGGCTCGCTCAACCCGCCCGGGTGACGATGGCTGTGTACGACCGCGCCGGCCGCCTGGTCCGCCATCTGGTCGATCACGAGACCATGCCCGTGGGCGACCACGTCGTGCGCTGGAACGGTCGCGACGAGGATGGTCAGCTGGCGAGCGACGGGATTTACCTGATCAACGCAGAGATCGGCGAACGCCGACAGACCCTGCCATTCGCCGTCGTTCGCTGACGGCGCGCGCCTTGCGCGCCTCGTGTTAGAATCCGGCCGAACCCCCTACAGGAGGACGTGATGACCCCCGCTGCCGCTTCCGCCGGGCGCCTCGCGCCGGTGAGTCTCGAGACCCTTCCGCCCTACGCGCCTACGACCTACCTCGACTTCTCGCAGCCCGCCGAGCGCGCAGCGTTCGAGAAGGCTTTGGTCGAGGTGAAGGCGCAGTACGGTCGCACATATTCCTTGGTGATCGGTGGGGCGCGCGTGGACGGCGGCGAGAAGCCGTTCGACTCGACCAACCCCGCGCGCCCGTCCGAGGTGCTCGGCACGTTCGCGTCGGGCTCGCGCGCGCAGGCCGAGCAGGCGGTCGAAGCGGCTTACGCGGCGTTCGCGTCGTGGTCGCGCGTGCCGTCCGCCGAGCGCGCCGCGTACCTGGTCGAGGCCGCGCGCCGCATGCGCGAACGGCGGAACACGTTCTCCGCGTGGATGGTGCTCGAGGTCGGCAAGTCGTGGGCCGAGGCCGATGCCGACACGGGCGAGGCAATCGACTTCCTGGAGTTCTACGCGCGCGAGATGCTGCGCCACGACCAGCCGGTGCCGCTCACGCAGCTCCCGGGCGAGCGCGACACACAGGTCTACCTGCCGCTCGGGGTGGGCGCGGTGATCCCGCCGTGGAACTTTCCGCTGGCGATCTGCGTCGGCATGGCGAGCGCCGCGATCGTGACCGGTAACACGGTGGTCTTGAAGCCGGCGTCGGATTCGCCGGCGATCGCGTGGCAGTTCTTCGCCCTGATGGAAGAGGTCGGCCTGCCCGCGGGCGTGCTCAACTTCCTGTCCGGCGGCGGCTCGACGGTCGGGGATGCGATCGTGCGGCACCCGAAGACGCGCTTTGTCTCGTTCACGGGATCGAAGCCGGTCGGCATCGGGATCAACAAGCTCGCGGCCGAGGTCCAGCCCGGGCAGATCTGGCTCAAGCGCGTGGTCGCCGAGATGGGCGGCAAGGACGCGATCATCGTCGACGACGAGGCCGATGTCGACGCGGCGGTCGAGGGCGTGGCGGTGTCGGCGTTCGGGTTCAGCGGGCAGAAGTGCTCGGCGTGCTCGCGCGCGATCGTGACGCGCCCGGTCTATGACGAGTTTGTCGCGAAGCTGAAGGAGCGGGTCGCTCGCATGACTGTCGGCGAGCCCGACCAGTACGGGATCTACATGGGCCCGGTCTCAAGCGAACGGGCGTTCAAGGGGATCCTGGCGTACATCGCCAAGGGCCAGCACGAGGGCCGCGTCCTGAACGGCGGCGGCACGCTCGTCGGCAAGGACGGCTACTTCATCGAGCCCACCGTGATCGTCGACGTGAAGCCCGACGCCACGATCGCGCAGGAGGAGATCTTTGGCCCGGTGCTGGCGGTGATCCCGGTCGCGGACTTTGACGAGGCCCTGGCGGTCGCGAACGGCACCGAGTACGGGCTGACGGGGGCGGTCTACTCGCGCAATCCCGCGAAGATCGAGCGTGCCAAGCGCGAATTCTTCGTCGGCAACCTGTACATCAACCGCAAGTGCACCGGCGCGATCGTGGGCGCCCATCCGTTCGGCGGGTTCAACATGAGCGGGACGGACTCGAAGGCGGGCGGGCGGGATTACCTGCTGCTCTTCCTGCAGGCGAAGTCGATCGCCGAGAAGATCGGCTGAGCGGGCCCACCGGAGGCCCGAGAAGATCACCGACGATACGATCGAGATCCAGATGGGGTCCCTGGTTGGGGACTCCATTGTTTTGGACAAGCCACCACTTAACTATTTGTCAATCCACTAGTTAGGTCTTTGAGCAACTGGCCCCAGGGCCAGTTGGGACCCTCATCGTCTACACAAACTTCCTACCAACCTAAAATTGTTTGCTAGGTAGTTGTTGACTCCGTATCAACGAAGGCAGAAGTTTCTTGGCGCCTGTGGTGGCCGGGATCCACAGTTCCCCGCTGCCCATGATTGCTGTTTCGAGCCGGATCTCCCGCACCTCCCAACCGCGAGGCAGCCGGCCCCACCGAAGCGACGTGCTCTGCCCGAAGCACCGTGCGCCTGCTTCCGAACAACCGATCCCGCCCACGCGCAGGATGTGCGTGCGGTCGTTTGTGACGCGCGCGAGTGTGGCGTTTCGCCGGCTCCCGCGGGCCACTCCAACATTCCCACGGAGGACAGTCCGTCATGATGAAGCGACCCCGATCCTTCATCTCGACACTATTCATCTTCTTCTGCCTGGCGACCGTAACGCTCGGGCTGACGACGTACGTGCGCCGTGCCGAGGCTGGCGCGATGCCGCGGTTGATGGATCCGAGGGCTGGGGAGCCCGATGAGCCATCTTCTCCGATGCAGCTGCCAGCAGAGGGCATCACTCCTCTCGAAGCTCGTAGGACCTATAAGCCGCAGAACCAAGATCGTGCCCGGTACACAGAATGCCAACAGTTTGGTCTCTGGAGTCCCTTCCTGTCCTGGTGGAGAGTTATCCCGTTCACGGACGGAAGGAGGTGACGGCGATGGCCGACGAGACCAATGCCAACGCGCGCACTTCGCACGCCCCAGGAGACATTGAGGCCACTTGCGCGACGC
>Ga0315278_10005084_pt1 | contig 11931 bp, 9 predicted proteins | sample YL17G06_0_MG_FD_203880 | JGI IMG/M metagenome (GOLD analysis project Ga0315278, IMG submission 203880) | Sediment microbial communities from Yellowstone Lake, YNP, Wyoming, USA - YL17G06_0 | ecosystem: Environmental > Aquatic > Freshwater > Lake > Sediment | place: USA: Wyoming | collected... | reverse complement strand
AAAATTGAGATCGGCGACGATGAGCTCGTCGACGAAGTCGAAGGTGACCGCGGTGCGGGCGGCGTAGCGCCCCATACCTCCAGCGCCGAGTGCGATGACTTTCATCGTTTTTCCCGTTCCGGCACGATCAGTCGCCGCCGAGAGATAGCGGCTAGAAGGGGTGGAAAGCTACCTCACCTTCGATCTCCGACGCACACGACGGCCACCGTCGTGTGCGAAGCGCGGGCGGAGCCCTCGAGAGGCTCGACTGCGCTTCGGTCTTGAAATGAGGCGCCGAGCGGCGCTTGGTCTACACGCGGGCCCGGTGATGGAGAAGCCCAAGGCATATGACATCGCGGTGATCGGCGGCGGGCCCGCGGGAGTGATTGCCTGCCGCGGGCTCGCCGCACTCGGCCATCGCGTCGTCGTCTTCGTTCACCCGCGCCGTCATTCCGCGATCGAGGGGGTCTCCGAGCGAACGGCGAACGCCCTCCGTCTGGCGAGCTGCGAGGAGGCCCTCGGGATGCTCGGGCCGGCCCTTCCCCGCGTCTCGAGCTGGAACGCCGCGACGGTCGAGAGTGGCGTGGAGCACCTGGTCGAGCGCAGGCGCCTCGACGAGGCTCTCCGCCGAGACGCCGAGCGAGCCGGGGTTCACGTCGTCGAAGCGCGCTGCGACGGCTGGGAGGAGAGCGAGCGCGGCTGCCGCCTCGCCGCCCGACGAACGACGGGTAAGGCCCTCGTGACCGAGGCGGGCTTCGTGGTCGAGGCCCGCGGGCGCGCCGCGCCGCTCGACCGGGCGAGCGCCGTGCGCGGGCCCGCGAGCACCGCGCTCGCCCGTTCGTGGACGGCGCCCGGTTCCAACCGCGGCAGCGCCCTCGCTTCCTTCGAGCGCGGCTGGTGCTGGCTCGCCGCGCCGGAGGCGGGGCCGGCCAACGTCCAGATCGTCGTCTCGACCGAATCCGCCGAGATCCTCTCGCGCCGCCGCCTCGAGGGTTCCTACGAGTCGCTGCTTCGCGAGGTCCCCGAGGCGCAGCCGTGGCTCGAGGGAGCGAGACCTTGCTCCGCGGTCCGCGCTCGCGACGCCACACCGATCCTTGGTGGCCGCCTGGTCTCGCCGCGGTCGCTACGCGTCGGTGACGCGGCATTCGCAGTGGATCCGCTCTCGGGCCAGGGGATCTTCGAGGCGGTCGCGACGGGGCTCGCCGCCGTGCCCGTCGTGAACACGCTCCTGCGGCGACCTCAGGATCGCTCCCTTGCCGAGGACTTCTACCGGCGGCGGATCGAGGAGACTTTTCTGCGCCTGGCACGCGCCGGCCGCGACTCGTACCGGGCAGAGCGGAGGTGGGGCGACTCGCCCTTCTGGGGCGAGCGCCGCGCTTGGCCAGACGACGAGCCCGGGCGGGCGGCCGCCGGACCGGCCTCGGTCCAGACCGTCGCGGTCTCCGAGGATGGCTACGTCGTCTCGCGAAGAGCCGTCGTCACGCCCGATCACCCTCGCGGCGTGTGGCGGCTCGACGACGTCGAGCTCGTCCCGCTTATCGAGTTCGCCGAAGCGCGCCGCGGCGAAGCGGAGCAGGACGTCGCCGCCGCCTACGCGGCGCGCTTTGGCCCGCCGCGCCCGTCGGTCGAGCGCGCGCTCTCGTGGCTCCGCCACCGGGGTCTCATCTGAGCGTCTCTCCACTCGCCGGGGCGCCGCCGCGCCGTTCGGGGCCCCGATGGCGGGCGGCGGTCTCGAGGAATCGCGCGACCGCCGCGGCGTCGGCCTCCGGCCGCTCCGCGAGAAAGGCCGCGGCCCTCCCGGTCAGCTGAGCGACGGCCGCGCTGGCCCCGCGGACGCGCCCATCGCTCGTCTGCGGGCAGGCGCCGAAGTCGGCTTGCGCGCTTCCGAGAAAAGACACGTCCCCCGGAGCGCAGCGCGCGTCTCCCGAGACGCGGATCACGCCCGGATACGCGGCCGGAAACACGGCGGGGCCGCGGGCGGGGGCCGCCGCCAGAAGAATTGCACCTGCGGCCTGCGCCGCCGCGCACGCCGCGCGCAGCACATCGCGGTCGCTCCGCACCCCGAAGCTCATGTTGACGAGCCGCGCCCCCTGCTCGACCGCCCAGCCGAGGGCGGCGGCGACGACGGCGGGCGGCGCCTCCATCCTGCGATGGAAGACCTGGGCGCTCGCGATCCTCGCCGTCGGAGCCGCGGCATGGATCGTACGGGCGACCGAGGATCCGTGGCCGATCGCGTCGGCGCTCGCCGGGCGGCGCTCGATTCGTTCGCCGTCGCCGAGCACGAAGGCGCTTTGGACCGCGACGCAATCGCCGAGCTCGCTTGCCACGCCGCTGTCGAGCAGGCCGACGAGGACCTCGCCGCTCACGCGCGCCCTCCGGCCTCGCCGGTCGGTCGCGGCACGAGCTTCCCGTCGACCAGCTCGAGCAGCCGGTCGGCTCCGGCGAGCGCCTCTGCGTGATGGCTGATGACGATCCGGGTCACGGGGAAGAGCCTGTCGATGGCGGCGACGATGCGCGCCTGCGCCGGAGAATCGACCGCGGAGGTGGCTTCGTCGAGCACCAGCACGAGCGGGCGCTGGAGGAGCGCCCGGGCGATCGCCAGCCGCTGGCGCTGCCCTCCCGAGAGCGCGGCGCCGCGCGGGCCGATCTCGGTGTCGTAACCGCGCGGCAGGCCGGCCACGAAGCCGCCGAGCTCGGCGAGCGCCGCCGCCGAGCGCACCTCCTCGTCGGTCGCCTCCGGTGCGGCGTAGCGGATGTTGTCGGCGATCGTCCCCGAGAGCACGGGCGCATCCTGCGCCACCACGGCGACCCGCCGGCGGAGCTCGCCGAGATCGAGATCGCGGAGGTCGACGCCGTCGAGCAGGATCCGCCCGCTCGCCGGGTCGTAGTGGCGGTGAAGAAGGTCGATCAGCGTCGTCTTGCCGGCGCCCGAAGCGCCGACTACGGCCATCTTCGATCCCGCGGGAACGACGCCGTCGATCGTGTCGAGCAGGCGCTCCGTTCTCCCCTGGTGCGAGAACGTCACGCCTTCGAAGCGAATCTCGCCGCGAGCGTCCGCGGGAAGCGGCCGCGGGTGAGCGGGCGGCTCGACCGCGGCCGGCTCGTCGAGGAGCTCGCGCACGCGCTCGGCGCTGACGCGCGCGCGGCGGGCCGCCACGTAGACCCCGAGGAGCGTCTGCACGGGCGCCGTGGCCCGGGTGAGATAGGCGGAGAAGGCGATGAGGCCGCCGAGCGAGAGCCGGCCGCGAGCGACGAGAACGGCGCCCGCCACGAACACCGCCGCCGTCGAAGCCGTCACCATGAGGCCGGGCACCGCGCCGGTCGCGAACTGCGTCATCTGAAGACCGAGGAGGTCGTCGAGAAAGCTCCGGTTGAGCGACGAGAGCCGGATCGCCTCGCGCTCCTCGGCTGCCACCGACTGAACGAGCTTCATGGCTCCCAGCGTCTCGACGAGAAAGACGGTGATCGCCGAGGCGCGGCGGCGCACGGCGCGCGTGCGCTCCTCGATCGAGCGGCGCATGCCGCGCAGGAACAGCACCTCCGCCGGCAGAAGCGCGAGCGCGAGCAGCGAGAGCGCCGGGCTCAGCACGACCAGGAAGCCGAGCGCCCCGGCGAGCATGATCATGGCGTTCGCCGAAGAGAGTAGCGGATCGATGGCAAAGCGCTGGATCTCGGCCACGTCGCCGTCGAGCCGCGCGAGCAGCTCCCCCGGCGCCGTACGGGCATAGAAGGCCGGCGACAGTCGCTCGAGGTGGCGATAGACCGATTCGCGCAGCGCAAACAGCACGCGGGCCGAGAGCGACACGTATTGCCACTGGTTGGCGGCCCCGAGCGCCGTCGCCAGGACCGCGGCGGCGACGATCAGCGCGGCAACGCGCGCGACCACGTCCACGCGCGCGTGCAGCAGGCCATCGTCGATCAGGAGCTTCGTCAGGTAGGGCTGCACGAGCGCCAGCGCGGAGCTCGCGAGCGCGATGGCGAGCACGAGCACGAGCCGCCGGGCGTGCGGGCGGACGTAGCCGAAGAGCCAGCGGAGGTCATCGCCGCGGGGGCCCGCTTGCGGCTCTCGAGACCCCCCGCGGCTCAATTGCCCGCTCCGAGGAGCCTCAGCGCCGGATCAGCCGCAGCGAGGCCGTCGCCTGATCCCCGCCCCCCGGCAGCGGGATGATGCCGAGCCGCTTCAGCGAATCGGTGGAATACACACCGATGTCGTCCATGGCGCCTCCGAGGTAGACCTCCCGCCCGTCGCTCGAGATGTTGATCGCGTAGTAGGTGTGGTCGACGTCGATGCGCTTCACGACCTTGTGGGCCCGCCGGTCGAGCTTGGTGAGGGTCGCGTAGACGAGGAAGACCTCATCCCGTCGGACTGGGTTTACGACTCCCGAGAAGATCACCTTGGTGGTGTTCTCGAAATCGTCCATCGCGAACTCGCCGCTCGCGAGATCGAGACTGAGGAGGCCGGTGCGTGCCGCGCCGGGGTCCGTCGGCGGAACGTCGCTGCGCATCACGCTGTAGGGTGTAACCAAGATCCCGGACGCCTCCCACTGCGGCCACATGTCGATCACGTCGGGCTCGCCGTATCCCGGGCGCCCCCAGTGCCGCACCTCGTGGCGACCGAGCACCTTTCCGGTCGCCGGGTCGAGGATGAGCAGGTCCCAGCCGAGCGCGTAGAGCTTCGAGCCGTCGCGCGAGAACGCGAGAAGCGAGGTCCGCCGGGGGCCGGGCAAGACGCGCGCCGGCTTTGCCGCCATTCCGTCCGCGGTGCGGTAGACGGCGATGCGGGTGTCCTTCACGTGGTACTCGTCGGGCGCGAGCTCCACGGGCGATTGGAAGACGTAGAGCTCCTTGCCGTCGGGGCTGATCTCCGCGACGATCGCCTTGACGCGCTCCGCCGAGACGCGCTCCGACGCCGGCGTCGAGAAGTCGGCGCGGAACACCTCCTGTCCGCTGTCGAGGTCGATGCCGACGATGCTCTCCCAGCGGTTGACGACGACGTAGGCGATCTTCCCGTCGGGCGAGGGAACGATGAACCCCGGGCCAGGCGCGCCGTCGCGGAGCGTGTAGGTGCGCTCGACCTTACGCGCCGCGACGTCGACGAGCACGAGCTTGTCGGGCTTGACGCCCGCAAGCAGAAAGTCTTTGGCGGCCGCCGGCGCGGAAGACGCCGCCAGCGCGATCACACAGAGGAAAATACCGAGCCGCTGTGAGCATGCGCGAATCATCGCTTGGGGAAGACCTCCGCGAGACGCCGCCAGTCGTTCTGCGCCGACTCGGCGCCCTTGTTCCAGTCCGGGAAGCTGTTGAGCGTGTCGGGCACCTGCGCGGGCCACCAGCAGGGGTCGGAGCACCCGTAGAGGTCGGCCTCCATCGGCTGGCAGAGGCTCGCCACACCGCCGAAGGGGTCGACCTCCCAGCCGGGATCGAAGGTGGCGGCGCAGCCGGCCGGCACGGTCTGCATCAGGTGCACCTCGTCGAGCTTTCCCTGCTCGGCGAGGCCCACCAAGTGCCGGGCCTTCGCGTTCAGCGGCTTCAGGTGCCTCATCGGTCTCTCCTCCTCGGCTCGACGTGACGCTCGAAGAAGCGCGGGTTCGCGGCCGTGATCCGGGCGTAGACGCCGACGCCGAAGTCCACCCAGTCGCGCAGGATGTCGCAGTAGTGAGCGACCGGGTGAAGCGGGTCGCCGTAGCGCGCGTACGACTCGTGGTAGCAGCCGCCGGAGCAGAGGTTGCGGATGCGGCAGGTCTCGCACGGTCGTCCGCTTCGGTCCTGGGCGCCGTCGAGAAACGCCCCGAGCCGTTCATGGTCGACGCCGTGCTCGACGTCCCCGAAGCGAGGCAGGCTCGAGCCCGTGAAGCGATGGCACAGGTTGAGCCCGCCCTCGCGGTCTACGGCGAGCATACCGACGCCCGCGCCGCACGGAAGCGACTTCGCGCGTCCTTCGTAAAGATCGGTCATGAGCTGATGCATGTTCCCGAAGCCGATGTTCTCGTCGCGGATCGCCGCGCGCTCGTATTCCTCGCCGAGCCGCTTCATGCCGTCGAAGACGGCGACGAGATCCTCGTCGGAAAGGCGGAACGAGGTGGAGGCGCCCGAGGTGACCGGCGCAAAGCCGACCTCGAAGAAGCCGATCTCCTCCCGCAGGTGGCGATGGATGAGCACGACGTCGGTGACGCCCCGCGTGAGCGTCACCCGCGCGCCGACCGGGCGGGAGCGGTAGCGGGAGAGAAGCTTGCGTACTTTCCGCGCGACGACGTCGTAGGTTCCGGCCCCGCCCACCGTCAGGCGGTTGCGGTCGTGGAGCGCCTTCGGTCCATCCATGCTCACCGTGAGGCCGAAGCGGTGCTCGTCGAAGTACTCGACGAGCTCGTCCGAGAGCAGGGTGGCGTTCGTCGTCAGGCTGAAGTCAACGGCCTTGCCCGCTTCGGCCGCCCGCTTCTTGGCGTAGGCGACGACGTCGCGGATGAGCGGCATGGCGGTGAGCGGCTCGCCGCCGAAGAACACCACGTTGACGCTCGGGCGCTCCGCCGCCTCGCGCAGCAGCAGCTCGAAGGCCCCGATCGCGGTGTCGAGGCTCATGCGCTGGCCCTCGGCGGGCGCGGCGAGATCCTCCTTGTAGCAGTACGTGCAGCTCAGGTTGCAGCCGGTGTTGACGTTCAGCACGATCGTGCTGAGCGGGGTGGCGCGCACGTGCATGGGCGCGCGCTCGGGCCAGCCCGGCGCGCCGCCGCCGACGACGATCCCGAGACCGCGGAGCTCGTCGAGCGCCTCGGCGATCTCGTCGGGGGTGGCGCGGCCATCGAAGCGGCGCCTCAGCTCGTCCTCGGTGACGGCGCGCTTTCCCCGGAAGAGATCGAGCAGCTCCGCGGTCACGGCGTCGAGCTCGAAGAGGCTCGTCGTCGGCACGTGGAAGAGCAGACGTCCGCCGTCCACGTCGATCTCGCGTACGTCCGATTCTCGCAGCTCGAGCGTCATCTCGCGGCAATCTCTCTCATTCACTCAGCGCAGCGTCGCTGCAACCGAAACGCACGACGGCGACGATGCCTGGTATCTCATACCTTCATTAAAAAACGAGAATTCCTACCGTAGTCGCAGCTCAGCGCAGCGGCGGATCGACCCAGCGCTGCAGCGTGACGATCAGATGGGCGATCCCTTCGACGGTTCGCCCGCCATCGGCGACCGTGGCTCGGACCGTGAGGTCGCCCGCGTTGTTGGTGTGATAGTGGCGCTGGGGGTTGGGCCCAGCCTCCGCCGGCATGAAGAGGCCGCCCGGCTCCATGATGCCCGCGTACTTCGCGTCCTTCAGCTGCGCGGCTGTTTTGTCGAAGTCGACGACGGACCAGCGCGCCTTCATCGCCCCGAGGCGCACGTCGTCTTCGGTGCCGGGCTTGCCGTCGGGCCCGTCGAGGTACCCGACCGCATCGAACTGAGCCGGGACCGGCGCCTTCGCGCCACCCCCGCCGCCCACGCGCGCGATCGCGTAGGGGGGCTCCACGCGCACGGAGCCGATCTTCTCGTAAACCGCGAAGAGGCCGCGAGCCTGGGCCTTCCCGACCGTCACCTCGCGCTGGCCGGCCGCAGCGCCGCGGGTGGCGCGAGCGAGCACGCGCACCGTGTCGGCGGTCGCTTCGCGGCCCTCGATGTCAACGCCGTCGCCGAGGCTCACGTCGCCGGCGAGGCCGACTCCATGGATCGAAACCTCGGTCCGCTCTCCGCTCCGCAGGAAGGAGGGCTCGACCGCGAGGATTCGCGGCTCGCCGCCGTCGCGCACGGCGCGCAGCTCCGCGCCGAGCGAGTCGCTGTCGACGAGGAACGAGCGACCCGAAAGCTCCTTGCCGTCTTCGGAAAGCGCCAGCACCTGCGACACCTTCTCATTTCCGAGCTCGAGGCTCCCCCGCCACTCGTAGCCCGTGTAGACGATGGCGCTCCCCTTACCCGAGGCCTTGGTGCCATCGGCGTAGCGGATCTCGAGCGAGACCGCGTACTCGTCGGCCGCCGAGCGGGTGACCGACATGCGCCCCTCGTAGTCTCCCTTGCCGGGACGATGGCCGACGACCCGCCACGAGCCCGAAAAATCCGCCTTCTCGTGCCGTTGCCACTGCGTCCACGCGGGCGTCGACAGCGGGTAGAGAGCGGCGAGGCGATCGGGCACGCGCGTGCTGGCGATCTCCCACCAGTTACGGTCGCGCCCGCGGGACTGGTACTCGAGGGTCGGCCACTGGCCGAGGTGAAAATGCGCGAGCTTCAGCCACTCCGCCGCCTCGCGCCGCTCCAAGGCGAACCGCGCGTAGCTGTGGCAGCGGCCGCAGACGACGGCGAGCTCCTCGTCGGGCGGCGCCTCGACCACGTCCGGACGGCGCTCCAGAGCATAGCGAAAGCCGCGTGTCTCTTCGGGAGCGAGCCCCTGCGTGTCGGCAAGGTACTTCACCAGCGCCCGACGTTCCTCGTCGGTGACCTGCAGGTTGTGGATATGCTGCATGCGCTGGATGTTCATCAACCAGCCTTCGGGGGTCTTCCGCTCCTCGTTGATGCGGCTCAGGCGGACGCCGTCGAGAAGGCGGTGGCAGGCGCCGCAGCGTGTCCGCAGAAGCTCCGGCGCATCTGCCGCACGCAGCGTGGGCACGCCGCCGAGCAGCACCGCTACGACGCATGACGCGAGGAGCCTCATCATCAGGTCGGCTCTCTAACCCGACACGCTGGCCGGCCGCAAGGACAATCGCACTGATTCCGTACCCCCCTCGGTCTTCGCCACGACTGCTTCGGGAAGATGGAGAGCGCGGTCGGTCGTGAGCGGCCCGTACTCGGGTCGATCACGACCGACCGCAACCGCGCGCAGCGCGGAAGGCAATACACCACGAGATGGTCTATTGCTGTCCGCGCTTGCGCGCGGTGGCTGGATCTTCCGGTCGACCCGAGCACGGCTCGACCGGAAGATCCAGCGCTTCAGGAATTTCCAGCGCGTGTGGCCAAGACTGGGGCATTACCTGATTCCGTACCCCCTTCGGTCTTCGCCACGACCGCTTCGGGAAGATAGAGCAGGCCGCAGCGATCGTGCGCAAACCGAAGGCCCTATCCCCCTTACGGCAGCGGCGCGTCCGCCGCGAAGCGCGTCAGCACGTTGGCGGTGATCCGCGACACGTCGTTGTCGTGCCCCGCGTGCGCGAGGCTGCCGCACCACGCGATCGAGCCGACGCTGAACACCGCTCCGTCGCGCGGCGTCTTGAAGTAGACGATGTCGGCTCGCACCTGCGGATCCTGCGTGCCGCCGAGCCCGGGATAGTTGAACATGATCTCCTCGACGACGTGCGGGTAGTCGTCGCTGTGGCCCTCCGAGCTCGCCACCAAGAACGCGCCCGGCGGCGTGCCCAGCGCGAGCTCGTAGCGATCGATCTCGTAGCCGGCGGCGCCGCCGCCGACCAGGCCAAAGTCGCCGATGCGCTCGGGGCGCTCGACGCCGTCGAGGATCCACGCGGCTCGCGGATCGAGACCGTCGGGCATGCGGACGTAGTGCGAGGAGCGATCGAAGCCCTCGGCGGTGAAGCCGACGCCGAAGATCTTCTGCGGCGGGCGGGCGCGGTTGCGCCAGATGCCGCCGCGCTCGCCGGTGGTCGCGTGGTAATACTCCCCCGGGCTCGCCTGCCACGCGCGCGATCCGCTCTCGGCCTTGCGGACCTCGATCACCCACGGCTTCTCCGGGTGGAACGACGTGATCCAGTAGAAGCCGTTGGCGCCGAGGTACATCGTGCGGCCGCCGCCGGCGAGATAGCTCTCGAAGGCGTCGAGCATGCGGGTCGAGGTGTACTCCGGATGCGTGCCGGTCAGCACCACGCGGTAGCGGCGGAGCAAGTCGGCGCCTTCGCGCTCGAGGTCGTGGTCGGTGGCGACGTCATACGTGATGCTCTTGGCGTTCAGCCATTCGACGAGGTGGAGGTCGGCGGGGAATTGCCAGACCGTGCCGGTGCCGTGGCGCGCCTTCGGCCGCATCGTCAGGATCGGACGGCGCCAGGTCGAGAAGCAGACGCCGCTGCCGTCGGTGTGATGATCGTACGTCGACAGCCCGAGCTCGGGGTGCGCCACCAGATGGAAGTCGTTCGCGTCGAGGACGGGGGTGTGACCGACGATCGCCTGCCCGACCGGCACTTCGGCGACGATGTGGTCGTTGGCGTACGCGAGATAGCTGGCCGTCGGCACGAGGAAGAGGATCTTGGCCGTCGCCCGGCCCCGCGGCGGTAGCACGAAGAACGGCACGTGGTCCTCCGACTCTCCGAGGCGAACTCGCAGCGCGTAGACGTCGCTCTTCATGCCGGCGGGGACGACGAGCTCGAGGTCCGGAAGCCACCCGCAGTCCTCGATGTCGTCATCGTGGAAGTGGATCGCGCCGTACTCCCCCGGCGCGTGAACGAAGCTCTCCTCGCGCCCGCGCCAGTTGAAGCCCGTGGCTGCGCGCATCGGCAGGTTCACGCACGATCCGCCGAGCCCGCTCCCCGAAACGTCCGCCACGCGATCGGTGGCGATGCCGTTCGCTCCGATACCGGCGGCGAAGTCCCAGCGCGCGAGCAGGCCCTCTGCCGCGGGCTCGCCGCCCGCGCCGAGCGCGAGCACCTCCTCGCGGCCGAGCGCGCGGCCGTAGATCTTCGGGCGATCGAGCTTGCCGTTGAAATGTCCGCCGACGATCGGCCGCGACGCGTCGCCGCTCTCGACCCAGCCCGCCATCACCAGCGGCACACCGGCGTCGGCGGGAACGGCGTCGGCGCGGGCTTCGACGAACGCGTCGCCGTCGATCGGGCAGACGGGACCGAGCAGGCTGTTCACCGAGTTGACGACCGGGGTCTGCGCGACCCAGGCGCGACCGGCCGCCGGATCGAAGCCGGCCGCGATCGAGTACCAGACCGAGGGGAGCAGCGGCTTCCCGGAAGCGACGACCGCCACCTGCCCCCTGCCGTCGCCGAGCAGCAGCGCGGGCCCTTCGGCGTCGAGCACGAGCGCGTATCCGGCCTTGCGGGGCCCCGACCAACGGGTGATCAGCCCTTGGCGCCCCTTCGCCGGCGTCGTCGGATAGACGTAGGCGTGCAGGGCGAAGGCGCCGCCGGGGTGAAGCCGCCCGCGGTCGTCGACCACCACGTGCGAGCCCGGGTGGATCGGCTGGAAGCGGCCGGGGTACTCGCCGGAGAGCGAGGTCTCGACCGGCATCTCCTTGAAGCCGGGGCCGGCCGGATTGGTATCACCGTTCACCAGACGAACGACGTCGGCGCGATACGAACCCGGCTCCGATGCGCTGACGAAGAAGCGGATCGTCTCGCCGGGCGCGACACTCGGGCGATCGCTGTATCCGTGAATGTTGGTCTTCTGCACGAGCCCCCCCTTCAGGATGCGACGAGATTGCGAACGCGCTCGAGGAACACGCCGTGCAATGCCTCTTCCTCGGTTGCGAAGACCGGCTCGTCGCGCACCTTCGGCGGCTCGCCGCGCACGCCCGAGAGCATGCCGATCCGATATTCACGCCACGGCTCGACCGCCACCACCGCGAGCTTTTCCACCTGCGGCGCGCGCCGGAAGTAGTTGAGCAGGCGGCGAAGCGCTTCGCTCTGCGGGCCGCGTGCCCCATGCGGGTTCGCGCGATGCTCGGCGATCACGTCGTCGGTCACGAGCGGCTTCAGCTGTGCGCGCTGCTCTCGGTCGAAGCGCTCGTAATAGTGGAGGGCCTTGTCGCGGACGCTCATACGGCCTCCTTGGCGTGCCTCTCGCCCGTCGAATCACTCGGACGGCGAAGCGCCTCTAGCCGGTTTCCGAAGGGCGTACAAGAACTCGCATCCTCGACGCGGACTCAGCGCGGCCCGGCGAAGGCCGGATTCGCCTTCTTCCAGGCCTCGAGCGGCTGTTCGCTCCGCCAGCGTCGCGCGTACTCGCCGAGCGGCTCGAAGACCACGCCGTCGTGGCGCTCGAAGTGATCGATCA
>Ga0315278_10005082_pt1 | contig 11935 bp, 9 predicted proteins | sample YL17G06_0_MG_FD_203880 | JGI IMG/M metagenome (GOLD analysis project Ga0315278, IMG submission 203880) | Sediment microbial communities from Yellowstone Lake, YNP, Wyoming, USA - YL17G06_0 | ecosystem: Environmental > Aquatic > Freshwater > Lake > Sediment | place: USA: Wyoming | collected... | reverse complement strand
CGCAGCAGCTCGGCAAGCTTGCGGGCATCCCGCCGGTCCGTCTTGATGCGATCCCCTGGCTTGATCGGAATCAGCGCCGGCGCCACCACCACGCAGCTCACCCCGAGCGCCTCGAGCTGTCGCATCAGCCCGTACCCCAGCGGCCCCGCCTCGTACGCGCACACCACCTCGCCCGCGCTCCGACTTCGCAGGCGTCGGACCCATCGCGCCACCGTCTCCGGCGCATTCGCCAAGCGATCCTCCACCGGGGCTTGTGTGCCCGGCAGCAACGCCGCCACTACGATCGTCTCCTGATGCGCATCGAGTCCCACGTGCGTGATACCGTCGCTCATGACCGGCTCCTTCGTCTGCGGCTCTACCGCCTCCGGGCGGCAACCCGCGGCTATAGGCCCTCACGGGCCCGTCCTCATTCCATTTGAGCACGAGCGTGGCGAATGGAGCCGGTCACTCCATATGGTCTACAAGACCCTCACGGCCGCCCACGAGGCGCTCGCTGGCGAACGGTTCGATGAGGCGCTCGCGCTGATGAAGCGGATGTCCGAGCGCAAGAGCTTGAACGACCACGAGAAGGCGCTGATGTGGCAGACGTTCGCCTACATCCAGTCCGCGAAGGAGCAGTATGCCGCTGCCATCGAGAGCTTCGAGGGAGAAGTGCCTGGCACTCGATGCGCTGCCCGATGCCGCTGCTCTCGCCACCGAGTTCAACCTGGGACAGCTCATGATGAGCGAGCGCCGCTACGAGGACGCCGTCCGGGTCCTGGAGGGGTGGATCGGGAAGGTCGAGAACCCGTCTGCGAACGCCTACTACTTGATCGCCATGGGGTACGTCCAGTTGAAGAATTCGCAGTCGGCGCTGCCCTATGCGATCAAGGCCGTCGAGGTCTCGAAGGAGCCCAGCGAGCCAGAGCTCCGGCTCCTGCTCGCACTTCGCTTCGAGCTGAAGCAATACGAGGAAGTCGCGAAGGTGCTCGAGGATGTCATCTCGCACTTTCCCAAGAAGATCTACTTCCTGCAGCTCTCGGCGGCCTACGCGGAGCTGGGGTTGGACAAGCGCTCGCTCTCCACCCTCGAGCTCGCCCATCTCCAGGGGCTGCTCGACCGCGAGAGCGAGCTCTTGAATCTCGCGCAGGCCTATCTGTACCACGAGCTGCCGTACCAGGCCGCGCGGGTGCTCGCGAAAGGGTTCGAGGACGGAATCATCACCGACAAAACAGAGAACTGGAAGCTGCTCGGTGACAGCTGGCTCTACGCGCGCGAATACAAGAAGGCGCTGGTGCCGCTGCAGCGGGCGGCGGCGCTGTCCGGCGACGGCAATCTCTTCGTGCGAGTCGCCCAGGTGCATCTAGAGAGCGACGAGCCGAGAGCTGCGCTCGAGGCGCTCAGGAAGGCGCTGAACAAGGGAGGTCTCGACAACCCGGGCAACGCCTACCTGTTGCTCGGAATCACACTGGCCGGAAGTCGGGACTTCGGTGCGGCGCGAGACGCCTTCGCCAAGGCCTCAGGCTACGAAAAGAGTCGCGAGGCGGCGCAGAAGTGGATGCAGCACGTCGAGCATCAGGAAACAGTCCAGTAGCGTTCGCGCGAGGGGCCGCCGGCAGCGTTGCTCGATCTCGCAGACCTCCAGGCCTCGTCCCGATTGCCCTCGCCCGGCGAGCCGCTACGCCGCCGCCTTGTTGGCCGGATGCTTGGCCGCGTTGACGGCCTCGCTCGCGAACTCGCCACCGCCGAGCTTGATCCAGACCGTGCAGGAATAGTCGGGGAGGTGCGGCTCGAAGATCATGGGCGCGATCGAGTCGGGGCCGAACACCCGCTCACACGCGCCCTTGCAGGCCTGCACGCACGATTGGTCCTGCGTGTGGCCGTCGCAGGGAGCCGTGTGCATCCAGCAGCGCGGAATGAACATCTTGAGCTCGCCGGCGGGCTGCATCTCCATCTCGACCGGACCCACCATGAAGCTCGCGGGGTTCAGGTGGCTCATCAGCCACCGGCCGACGGGCCCGTTGATGGTCCTCTTCATCGCCTTTGCGGTCCTGCGGGCTATCCAGCCCGGCTCCTGGCCGGGCGCGTGGGGACCGAGGCCAGCGGCTCCGCTCCGGGTGCTCGCTTCGAGGGTGGGGAGGAAGGCGCCGAGCCAGCCGCGGATCGTACGCGCCATGATGTCGATCACTAGCTCCTGGTACTCGGCCCCCGGGAAGTGCTTGCGCAGCTCACCGAAGACCCACTCGAGCTCGCGGATGTAGGCACCGTACATTTTCCGCCACTTCTCGCGCGGAGAATCGAAGAGCCGCACCGGCTCGCGCAGGGCGAGGACCGCCGCGTAGTCCGCATCGGCCTTCGCTGGATCCTGGCAGACCAGGCGCAGGATCGGCATGTAGGTCTTGGGGATCACGTCGCTGACCCGGCCGACCAGAATCCTGGCCATCAGGAAATCGATCCAGGCCTGCAGGCTCCACTGCTGCGAGCCAGCGCCGAACTCCTCGGCGACGAGTGCCCTTCGGACTTCCTGCGTAGTGAGAGCAGCGGTCGTCATGGTCGCTTCCTCCCCTGGCATCGAGGCTGGCGTCGGGGCCGGGATCGAGTGGATTCGAGCGGCGTCGACATCATATCACCTCCCAGGAGGATTCAGCGGCCGACGTTGCGCGGTGGCGCGGCGAGCAGTTCCCGCGCGTGTCTCGTTCGTGTGCACCTGTATCGGATCTTCCTCGCTAGCGGAGCACCTCGTTCTTTGCAAGCTCGACGACCCGCTCTCGCGGGTAACCGAGGATCGTCTCGAGCACGAAGGCATTGTCCCGGCCGAGCGACAGGGCCCGCTCCGGATCGCGCGCCGGCGTCCGCGACAGATGCAGACGCGAGCTCTCGATCATGGTGCTGGGGTAGAGATCGCTGCCGATCGCAATGAAGTGTCGGCGGTGCTGGAGCTGGGGGTCCGCGAAGAGCCCCGGCGTGTCGAGGGCCGGATGCGCCGGGATGCCCGCGGCCTGGAGCACTTCCGCCGCAGCACCGGCCTCGCGCACACGGACCCAGTCCGCTAGCGCGGCGCTGGTTTCCTCGTGTGCTTCTGGAAGATCGCCGAGGTCGGGGCGACCGATCGCGAGGCAGAGCTCACGCCGCTGGCCCTCGTCGCGAGCGGCGATGGCGAGCCAGCGGTCCTCGCCGTCTGCCCGGAAGATTCCGTGGACGAGATGATCGGCATCCGTGTTCCCGGTCGGCTCCGGGATCCGGCCGTTCACGGTCCAATCGAGGAAGGCCGGTGCCAGGAAATGGAGCGCTGCTTCCGTCTGGGAGAGGTCGATGTACTGCCCCTCGCCCGTGCGCGCGCGGTGCTCGAGCGCCGCCAAGATCGCGACGGCGTTGTAGCGCGACGCGATCGCGTCGGTGTAGGCGCCGAAGGGTCCGGCGGGCGGGCGGCCGGGCCAGCTCGCGAGCGACTGGAAGCCCGCGAGGCTCGCCGCCAGCCGGCCGAAGCCCGCGAAGCCCCGCCAGGGCCCGGTCTGGCCCATGATGCAGCTCGAGAGCATGATGAGAGCCGGATTCACGGCTCGAAGATCGTCCCAGCCGAGCTTCCAGGCGTCCATCACGCCCGGCGCGAACGACTCGGTGACCACGTCCGCCCAGCGCACCAGGTCGAGGGCGACGGCGCGCCCCGCCTGGGAGTCGAGATCGAGCGTGATGCCGAGCTTGTTGGCGTTGGCGGACTGGAATCCGGCGGCACCCTCGGGGTGGGGATGGGCGAACTGCCACGGTGGGCTCAAGCGGAGCGCGTCGAGGCGCTTCGCGGACTCCACGCGCACGACGGTCGCGCCGTAGTCCGCAAGCATCCGAGTGGCGGCCGGTCCGGCGATCACCCAGAAGAGATCGAGGATCTTCACGCCGGCGAGGGGAAGCTCGCCAGGGTGTTCGTCGCCGGCAGGCGCGGGTCGGCGCGTTGGCTCGTTGCGGAGCGCGGCGCCGTGCTCGTCCAGCCGCGGTGCGGGAAGCCGGTAGCGGAGTGGGGCCGCCGAGCACTTCGCGAAAGGACCGGGATGGCGATCACCCGGCGCGCCCTCGCGCCCCACGGCGACGGGAAACCCGCGCGATGCGAGCTGCTCGCTCTCGATGATCTGCGAGAGCTCGAGGACCGGCGCCAGCAGCAGTTTGCGCTCGACGGCCGCCCGCATCAGCTCCTCGCACGACTTCGTCGCGAAGAAGGCGTCGAGTGTCCGCTTCACCGGATCGTAGGCGTCGGCGGGCAGCCGACCGGAGCCCAGGCGCACGCCGTAGCTGCCCCAGTCCTCCTCCAGCCACGAAGCGTTGCAGAACCCCTCCTCCGCCAGCCAGGCGAGTAGCCGCTTCATGAAGTGCCCGGTGGAAGGAATCAGCATCGGGCCGAGCGTCACCCAGCCGTCTCTCGTGCGGTGGCGCGTGGGAAGCAGGACGCCGCCGGCCTGGATCCCCTCCGCCAACCGCTGCGCGGGCGCCATGCCGACCGCCGCGTCGAGCGTCCGATACATGTTTCCGAGCGTCACAGACTGCTGTATGGACACATCGACGTGCTGCCCACGCCCGGTGCGGCGGCGTTCGAAGTGCGCGATGAGCGCGCCGATGGCCGCATCCGCTCCCGCGTGGGCGTGTGCCTGCGGGACGCAGATGCGGGTGGGCGGACCATCCGATTCGCCGGTGAGATAGGCGAAACCGCCCGCCGCCACCTGGGTGAGGTCGCTGCCCCGCCAGTCGGCCTTCGGGCCCGTCTGCCCGAAGGGGGTGATCGACACGTAGATCAGGCCAGGCTGGATCGCCCGCAGGTCGGGGTAGCCGAGGCCCCATCTTGCCATGTGGCCCGGGCGATTGGATTCGATCAGGAAGTCGGCGCCCGCGACGAGGCGACGCAGATGTGCGAGATCAGCGTCGTCGTCGAGGTCGAGCGCGAGACTCCGCTTGTTGCGGGCGTAGGCCGCGAAGAAGAGCGAGCGCTCGGGTCCGGGATTGCTGTTGCGCCAGGGTCCTACGTGGCGCGCCGAGGATCCCTCCGGCGGCTCGACCTGGATCACGTCGGCGCCCAGGTCGGCGAGGATCTGTCCGCACAGGATGCCGTCCTGGTCGGTGAGATCGAGCACGCGATAGGGAGAGAGCACGGACGATCTCCGAGCGGGTGGGATCAGGTGCTTCCCAGGACCGTTCTCTTGAAATGGTCCCGGAGTGGCTCGACGCCGCCGGCCCGCGCGCGGTCGATCTTTTCCATCTCTTCGGGCACGTACCAGTGCACGCGATCGCCGTGATAGGCCTCGAAGACGCAGCGAGCGACGTCCTCGGGCTGCATCAGGCGCATCGCGCCATCGGGCGTCGCGGCCTGCCGCATTGCGAGGCCCGGCCGGCCGCCGCTGGTGTAGTCGAGCGTGGCGTCGAGGATGGGCGTGTCGATCAGGGCCGGCGACACGTCCGCCGCCCGCCCTCCGAAGCGGGCGAACTCGACGGCCAGCGCCTCGGTGAGGCCGCGGATCGCGAACTTGGAGGCCGCGTACATGGCCGTGCGTGGCATCCCGTAGAGCGCTGCGGAAGAGGAGGTGCTGAAGCAGAGACAATTGGGGGTTCGTTTCAGCAGGGGAATCGCTGCGTAGACGCCGTTCACGACCCCGACGAAGTTCACCTCGAGGACGCGCCGTGCGACCTCGTAGGGGACGTCTTCGAACCAGCCACTGGCCCCGATCCCAGCGTTGTTGAAGAGGAGGTCCAGTCGCCCGCCCGTCGCTGCGGAGAACGCGGCCATCGCGCGATCGAAGTCGGCCTTGTCGGCCACGTCGAGGCGCCGCACGAGGCAGTGCTCCGAGCCGAGTTCCTGCTCGAGCGCCGCCAGCCCCGCCTCGTCCAGGTCGAAAGCGCCGACGAACCAGCGGCGCGCGCAGAAGAGACGGGCCGTCGCGCGTCCGATTCCGCTGGCCGCGCCCGTGATGAAGATGCACCTGCGATCGCCTGCGCGGACCCCGCTGCTCACGGCTGACTCCTCCTGGATCGATCGGACGCTACCACGCGCAGAGCCGTGTCCGGATCGCAGCCGGTCCCGACAAAGATCAGACCGAAATCGACACAGGAGTGCGATTCCCCGTTTTCACAACTCGGGTATCGTACGCGGGCGCGCCGCAACGACCTACCCGAGGGCCACCGATGTCCGATCCGCCGAGCGACTACGAGACGGTTTCGATCTACCCGGTCGATCCCGACGTGCTCGAAAAGCTTCTTGCTACACAGATCGAGTGCATCTTCAACTGGTCGACCCGGGACGGTTGGCCGATGGGTGTCGTCATGTCGTGCCTGTGGCGCGATGGTCGGATGTGGCTCACGTCCGGTGCTCAGAGGCACCGGATCTCGGCCGTCCGCCGCGACCCGCGCTGCTCGGTGGTGGTGACCAGCACCGGGACCGTCCTCGGGCCTGGGAAGACCGTGACCATCAAGGGGCGCTGCATCGTTCACGAGGATCGCGAAACCAAAGACTGGTTCTACCCCGCCTTCGCGGCCCACCTGAACCCGGATCCCACCGGGGCGGAAGACTTCCGCCGACGGCTCGATTCGCCGCTGCGCGTGATCCTCGAGGTGGTGCCCGAGAAATACATCAGCTACGACGGCATCAAGATGCTCCAGCACAGCCAGGGATCGCTCGACGAGAGCCGACTCGGCGAACCCAAGAGTTCCGATACCGAGCGCCTCCCGCGTGAACTCGCCCGCCGCGGTCTCGGCTCGGGCACCGCCGGATCCGGCGAGGTGCCGGGCTAGCGACTGGCATCGACGATTCCGACCAGCTCGGGGAGCGTTCGGATCACGTGGTCAGGCTCGGCGTCGAAGCTCTCGTCGTCGAGGTGACTCACGCCGCCTTCCTCGGCGATCAGGACCGCGGGGATCCCGACGGCGCGGGCGCCTTGGATGTCGTGGATGCGGGAGTCGCCGACGAAGAGGGCCTCACCCGGTTCGCACCCGGCGCGTGCGAGCGCCTGTCGGAAGATGCGTGCATCGGGCTTGCAGGAGCGGGCGGCCTCGGAGCTGATCCAGTCGTCGAGATGCGCTCGCAGGCCCAGGTTGTCGAGCATCGGCTCGAGGAAGTCGTCGTCGATGTTGGAGACGAGCACCAGGCGAAGGCCGCGCTCGCGGAGCGCGCCGAGAGTCTCGAGACAGTCCTCGCGCAGGACCATCTCGCGGATCATCACCGCGCGTTGGGCCTCGTAGAACCACGTGTCGAAGTCCTCGGAGACGTCGCGGCCGAGCGCTTCGCGAAGGCGGGCGGCCGTGTCGACGAAGAGATCGCGGTGCAGGTAGTAGGGACGCGACAGGTAGCGCTCGTTGATGAAGCGCGAGGCTTCGACGAAGGCGAGACCGATGCTCGCGACTCCTCCGTCGATCCGGAGCCGGACGGCCGCCTCTGCCAGCACCGGCATGCAGGCCACGGGGATCTGCCGGTTGCTGAAGAGGGTTCCGCCCAGATCGAAGAAGACCGCGCGCAGTACATCCATCGAATGGTTGCAGCGTAGCTCGCCTCTTCCGCTCCGCCCGATCCAAAGCTGGGTCAGCGTGCAAATGCAACAGATCCGCTCCGATCGGACATGGCGGGCGGTGATCCAAGTCCCTACTGCATATGCTCGGAATCGCTTCCGGAGACGGTGCTTCGCGGCTTCGATCGCCGCGGGAGGATGGGATCGACGGTGGTTGCGCCGGCGGGTCGCAAGGCGAGAACCCACCCGGCTCATTGGTTTCGGGTCTGGTCTCGCCATCGAGGAGGGAGAGTGAGATGCCGAGTCCCGAAGAGATCCGTGGGGTCGTGCGGCGCTACGCGAAGCTGATGTGCAACAGCGACGTGAGTGCGATCGCCGACCTCTACGCCGACGATTGTCGTGTCGAAGATCCCGTGGGCGGCGCCCTGGTCCAGGGGAAGGAGGCCATTCGCAGCTTCTACGCTGCCACCTCCCCGCACCTGCAGGTCGAGATCTCCGGGCCGATCTGCGTGGCGGGAAGCCAGTGCGCCGTGCCCCTGCTGGCGGAGCTCACCATGAACGACCAGAAGCGCTACGTCGACGTGATCGACGAGTTCGCCTTCGACGACGCGGGCCGGATCACCAGCATGCGCGCCTTCTGGAACCCGGCGGAGCTGCGTCCGAAGCGCTGAAGTCGGGGTCCTCGCGGGCAGATTCAGCCGGAGAGCGGGGCGGGTCTCACGTTCACCGGGATCGCGCTCTGGCGGGCGATGCCCGAGATCGGATCATAGTCGCTGGCGTCGTCGACCAGCCGCCCGGTGGTGGTTCCCACCTCGCGGACGTCGCTCTTGCGACTCGGCAGGTCACCCCACGAATGCGCAATCGAGATCACGCCGCTCGGGATGTCTTCGGCCGCCTCGGCGACGGCCAGGATGCGCCCGTGGCCGGACTCGATCTCGATCAGTTCACCGCTGGCGACACCCAGGGCTGCGAGGTCCGCGGGGCACAGGTAGGCGGGATTCGTCGTGCACTTCTCGCGGATTGTGGGCAGCTCGCGACCCATAGAGTTGAAGACCTCGCGCATGCGCCGGCAGACGAGGCGGTGCGTGAATCGCTCGCCCGGGCGGTAGCCGGCGCCCTCGACCGGCGGCTCGGCGGCCAGGGCGGCGAGCTCGCCTGCGACCTCGTCCGGGAGCAGGCGCAGCCGCGCCTTCGCCTGCGGGTTGCCCGGCTGCACCCGCACCGGCTCTCCGGCGAAGATGCCACCGCTCGGGTGCCGCTTGATCTCCTCCAACGGGACGCGGGCCAGCGTCGAGATGTTGGCGATCAAGTCGTCGCTGGTGGGCCGGGTCTTCATGTCGACCGGGCCGCCGGGAAGATGGACGGAGCTGCCGAGGCGGGCAGCGAGGCCCCAGAGGAACGCCCAGTCGGGAAGGGTCTCGCCCGGCGGCTCCACCAGCGCCGGGGTGTACATGGCGTAGGGCTGCGGATACCAGGTGTCCATTAAGAGCGTCGTGTCCGGACGCTCGAGACACAGGGCCGGGGCGATGACGTAGTCGGCGAGCCGGGCAGTCGCCGACAGGAAGGGATCGACGACGACCAGCAGCTCGAGCGACGACAGGGCGCGCTCCGCCTTGATCTGGTTGGGGAAGGAGAGCGCAGGGTTGCCTCCGATCACGATCAGGGCCCTCACCTGGCCGTCTCCCGGCGTGAGGATCTCGTCCGCGAGCGCGGCGGTGGGGAGCTCCCCGGCCACCGGGCCCAAGCCGCGGATGCGGCTGCGCGGCTCCATGCGGAAGCCCGGGAAGGGGTCCATCGCTTCTTCTACGAAGGGGCGCCCACCCGTCAGCACGCCCGGATTGGCGATGACGTCGCCCGCGCGGTTGTAGCGACCGCAAAGGGTGTTGAGGTCAAGGATCAGCAGCTCGCTCAGGTTCGGGTGCGGCGCCATGCTGGTTCCCGTCCCGGAGCTCGCGAGGCCGCGAGGCCCGCGGGCGAACCGGCGCGCCGCCTGCTCGACCAGCGACCAGGCGAGACCGGTGCGCCGCTCCACCACGTCCGGCGTGAAGCCTCGCAGCCCCTCTTGGAGCGGAGCGATCCCATTGACGAAGCGCGCGCAGAAGTCCGCGTCGTAGAGCTCCTCTTCGAGGATGATCCGCAGCATTCCCGCCAGCAGGGTCGCATCCTCGCCGGGTCGCACCGGGAGGTGCAGGCTCGCCATTCGCGCGGTCTCGGTTCGGCGCGGATCGACCACGATCAGGTCGAGGCCACGCGCGAGTGCATCGCGCAGCCGTCTCGTGGGATTGAAGGAGGGGAAGCCGGCCGTGCCCCCGTACATGGAGACGATGGCGTTGCAGCCGAAGAGCATCCACACGTCCGAGCTGTCGAAACTCTGCAGGCCGCCCAGGAGGGAGCCGTGGAGCTGGGGCGCCACGATCTTGTTGGGCTGGTCGATGGTGAGGCTGGTGTAGAACGACGGGGAACCGATGCCCGCGATCCAGGCTCGCGCGAACCGCAGGGTGACGGAGCTCTGGTACACGGCAGTACCGGCGTAGAGCGCGACGGCACGCGGGCCGTCCCGATCGATGATCTGGCGCAGCGAGGCGGCAATCTCGTCCATCGCGGCCTCGGCGGAGATCGGCGAGAGGAAACCGTCTGCCCCGCGCACGAGCGACTCCCGCAACCGTTCCGGATGGTCGAGCTGTTCGGGCAGGCTCCTACCCTTGATGCAGCTGAATCCCCGGGTGATGGGGTTGTCGCGATCGCCCCTCACCTTCACCACCCGGCCGTCGACCACCTCGACTTCGATGCCACACATGGCGTGGCAGAAACGGCAGAAGCTTTTGAGTGTCGCCACGGCGCAGCGACCTCCCGAGCCTGAAGACGAGCGCGACCGTAGCGCTCGGGTGGCGTAGGCGCGGCGGTGGCGCGGACGGTCGAGTTTTCCCTCTCTCTCTAGAAACTCCCCGCTGGGTCGATCGTTTCGTCGATGCGGGTGCGCAGCGCCCATGACAATTCAATCGCGATCGGCCATCGGCCGATGGATGTCCAGGATCGCCAAGTCAGGAGCGCGCGGTGGACGAGATCACGATCATCCAGTTCCCGGTCGGCGCCTCTTATCTGCTCGCCGTTGGCGTGGTCGGTTGCCGGCTGTTGATGCTGGCACGGCGCACCGGCCAGCTTCCCGAGCGCCTGCTCGGCCTGTCCCTGCTGCTCGGCGGTATCCTCGGCGGCCCGCTGGAGGCGGCGGCTCTGGCCGGCAAGGGGGAGTTCGACCCCGCGGTCGCGGGCGGCCTGCTCGTCGCCGGCAAGCTTTCCGCGATGGCGGCGCTGGCCCTCCAGTGCACCTTCGTCTGGCGCGTGTTCCGGCCCTCCGAATCGTGGGCACCGTGGCTCTTTGCCCTGATCGTCGCCTTTCCGATCGCCGCCTTCGGGGAATCGCTTGCCGGCGGCATGGCCTCGTCCGGGGAGGTCCCGTTCTTCTGGTTCTGGGTCGAGCAGATCGGCCGCGTCTGCGCGTCTTGCTGGCTCGTCGCCGAGGGAGCGCGATACCACGGCATGATGAGGCGCCGGCTCGCGCTCGGACTCGCGGATCCGCTGGTGACGAACCGCTTCCTGCTCTGGACGCTGGCGGGCATCGCCTCGATCGTGTTCATGCTCACCGCGGTGCCTCCCATGTTCCTCGATCCGCACCAGCACGAGCTGCTGCTGGTCATCGATCTCGTCGTCTTCAGCGTGGCGGGCGTGGCCGTCTCCGTGCTGTATCTGCTCGCGTTCCTACCCCCCAGGGCGTACCGCCGCTTGCTCGTGGGAGCGGAGATGATCGAACCCACCTGACGGGCGGCGCGGCGGGGCTCACAGGGCTGCCGGGAATTGATTTCCCGGGGCAGCGGAGACGCCGTCTGGAGTGATCAGCCAGTAGACTCGCGAAAGCCGCTTCGCGACCAGCAGTCGGCTGATGTTGTGCGCGAGCACCTTGAGCAGCACCTCTGCGACGACAGTGCCCTCGCGGCGAGAGCTGGCGCGGCGGTAGGCCATCACGGACTCGATGTTCGAGAAGACCGGCTCGATCGTCGCGATCCGACGGTGGTAGCGATCCAGTCCGCCCGGGGCGTCCAGGCGCGCCTGCATCGCCGCGCGGAGCCGATCGAGCTCGAGATTCCCCGTGAGCGAGCGGGTCTTCCCTTCGGTGCACTGGGGCCGGAGCGGGCAGTCGCCACAGCCGGCGCCGGTCCAGATCGTACGCCCGTCGGTGTGGGAAGTCGGACCCTTCATGAGGCGGCCCGCGGGACACGTGGCCGAGCCGTCGTCCGCGATCACGAAGCGGTCGCGCCGGAACAAGCCGGAGCGCTTCTCCGGCTCCCTCGCGCCGTCGATCAGCAAGTCGATGCGATCGCGTACGCGCTTGGCGAAGGCGAGATCGGCCTGCGCGCAATAGCCCGCATCGGCGGCGATCTGGAGCCCCTCGACGTCCTCGACACCGGCCCGTGACAGCGCCTTCT
>Ga0315278_10005079_pt1 | contig 11937 bp, 10 predicted proteins | sample YL17G06_0_MG_FD_203880 | JGI IMG/M metagenome (GOLD analysis project Ga0315278, IMG submission 203880) | Sediment microbial communities from Yellowstone Lake, YNP, Wyoming, USA - YL17G06_0 | ecosystem: Environmental > Aquatic > Freshwater > Lake > Sediment | place: USA: Wyoming | collected... | reverse complement strand
TCGTCCAATAACATAATCGAGCAGATCTTGGAGTTCATCATTTGCGCGGTCATCGTCACCAGGAGTTGCAGCACGTCTTTGCTCAACCGATTGGACGCCAGCGTTTCTGAGACCTGCGACAGCGTTTTCACCTGTAAGGCTTTGCGTTGCATTTGATCGTAGAGCCGCGCGTTCTCGATCGCTCCACCGACTTGATTGGCGATAGTCGAGAGTAACGCAATCTCATCCGGCTGATAGCGCTTTGGGCGCTTATGTTGGACATTGATCACGCCGACCACTTCTTTTTTAGCCATGATCGGTACGGAGACAAAGGCTTGATGGCGGTCTTCTGGAAGATTATGAAAAAACTTGAAACGTGGATCGTCGTTCGCATTACTCTGAATCACGACGCGCGTTCGTTCCTGCGCGACCCACCCGGTGATGCCCTCTCCCAAACCGATCGTAATGCGGCCGATCAATTTCGGATGAGGGTTCTTGGAGGCTCGAAGGATGAGTTCGTCTTGGCTATCCGACAATAGGTAGAGGAGGCAGGCATCCGCCTTGGTGACTTCGACGACCACGTCGACGATATGTTTGAGAATGGCTTCGAGATCCAGTTGGTTGCTGATCGACTGAGAGATCCGATGGAGTACATCGACTTCGCGTGTTTTTTCCCGCAAAGCCTGTTGAAGGTGAGCCACGGATGGCGTGCGTTCGGTCGTCATAGAGATTTACCTTCGTGCACGGGCCTTTCGACGGACAGGATGCGTACCTGGCTGACGGCCACTCGACGGCCGGCTCCCACGGCCGTGCTTGCTCTGAAACCACGCTGCACAGACCGGCTGTTCGATTGGCCGAATGACCACCTCCCCAATCCGCACTGGCCATACCCCGATGACCCGCCCCCCGACCACCTTCTTGTCATGTTGCATGGCGCCCCAGAGGGACGTAAAGGATGTCTGTGAGACCCGTTCGGACAACCCGGCGCGCTGCACCAGACTGCTGATCCGTTCGACAACTTCTCGCCCGCACAGGCCCATGTGACAAGCCAAATCCGCTTCTTGCACCAATCCGATCCCAACCGCTTCACCATGGATCAACCCACGATAGCCTGCGAGTGACTCCAGGGCATGTCCGATCGTGTGGCCGTAATTGAGAATGCGCCGGCGGTCCGACTCCCGCTCGTCCGCGGCAACCACCTGCGCTTTGATCTCGCAGGATCGTGTAATCGCGTGGATAACCGGCTCTTCCTCGAGTTTCAACAGCGCAGGAATCTCCTGCTCCAGAAAGGCGAAGAACTCCTCGTCGGCGATAATGCCGTATTTGATCACTTCAGCTAAACCAGCAATCCATTCGCGGCGTGGCAGGGTGCGCAGCGTGAGGGGATCGATCAATACCGCGCGCGGCTGGTAAAACGCCCCGATGAGATTCTTTCCCAGCCGATGGTCCACGCCGGTCTTGCCCCCGACACTGGAATCTACTTGAGCCACCAGCGTGGTCGGCACTTGTACGAACGGGATTCCTCGTTGATAGATCGCGGCAGCAAAGCCAGTGACATCACCGATGACTCCGCCACCGAGGGCCAGCAGCAGGGACTGACGTTCGAACTTGTGCCTGGCTAACGCATCGAGGATCTTGGCGATTGTACCGAGCGTCTTTGTTCGCTCTCCCGGCGGCAAGATGATCGGAGTCGGGTCGTATCCCGCCTTGCAAAGCGAGCGGAGGGTCCCTTGAAGATAACGGCTTGCCACATGCCGGTCTGTCACAACCCCGATCTTCGGGGAAGTCGTAAGGGCGCTGAGCCTGTCACCCACTGTCGCAAGTAACCCCGGATGAAGGACAATGTCGTAGCTCCGCTCCCCTAAGGTCACCGGCACAATCTGTTCTGCCACACCGGCCATGCTCAACGACGGTCTCTCCTGACCCACCATACCAGTCACCCATCCGATTCTTCTTGGATAGGAAGGCCTGGATTCACGACACACTTCGCCTGCGGTGACGATGAATTGCAAGGGCTAATATCTGGGGGATGGTACCACAACGGTTCGGAAACTAGAAGGTTTTCAGATACGCTTCCAAGCCAAAAGTTCGCGTTTCACGGCCTTAACCCGCATTATTCATGAACACTTCTGCTGCAATCGCCGATCCGCTGCTACGACGGGCCTTCGCCCGGCGGGCTCGCCCCTCGGGAGGAGCAACGGGACAGGCACCGCCGCGGCTCGACTGAGCTCGCCGAAGTCAGACGGCGGAGCCAGTCCCCTGGCCTCCGCGCGCCGGTCTTGGCCCCCCTCCCTCACCATCCCCCATATTTATGGGGGATGGATGGGAGGGGGGCCGACGAACCGTCATGAATAATGTGGGTTTAGCGTATCCCCTTTAGGCGTATTGAGCATCACATTGGCCGTTTCACATGGTCCGCATCGCTTCCCAGGCCATGATGTCAGTTCGATTACCAGGCGTGTGCACGCGCATACGACCGATCGCCCGTCGCATTTTCTTGCGACGAGCAGGGTCAGCATTGATCATGCCAGAAATATGCAGAGGACTGGAGCGTACACCTTAGAGGGTCGAGATCAGACAGTGACCAGGAGGCCGTGCCACAGTTGAACTCCCGTATCAGTGACGGGATTGAACGCTCGCTACAAACTCTTCAAGATAGTGGGCGTCAAGAAGATGAGCAGCTCTTGTTTCGCTACAGACTCGCTCTTCGACTTGAAGAGCCATCCCAGAACAGGCACGCGAGAGAGATAGGGGATACCAAGCACGCTGTTGTTCTGCGTATCGATAAAGACCCCGCCGATCACCATGGTCTCGCCATCGCGGATATTGACCTGGGTCGTGGCTTCGCGGCGGTCGATACTTGGACCAGCCGGATTGCTTCGTGCACCGACGGCGTTTCTGGTTGCGCGAACCTTCAGCATGATCTGCTTACCGGTTTCCTTCGGATCACGCGAGGTAATCTGAGGAGTCACATTCAGCTCCAAGTTCGCATCCACAAAGGTCGTCTGAGTCCCCTGGAGGGAGGTCGTCTGGAACGGGATGGATTCCCCCTGTGAGATCTTGGCCTCTCGCTTGTCCAAGGTCGTGACCTTCGGCGCAGCAATGACTTTACTCAAACCGAGCAACTCGCCTGCCGACAGCCGCACATCCAACAACGCTCCATCTGTTCTCCCAATTGTGAACCCGACGCCAGGAGTTGCCACCAAACCACCGACTGTGGCGGGAAGATTTACCAGAAAATCAGATACTTGATGCGAAAATGGTCCGACAACACCCGACTTGAAGTTCGCCACCCCAGACGACCCGACATTGTTCGTATTCTGCACGCCCCACTGAACACCCAGCGAACGGGAATAGGTCGTATCAGCCTGCACGATCCTCGCTTCGATTTGGACTTGAGGTACTTCGAGATCGAGCCCATCAACCAGCTGTTTCATCACCTCAATCTTGCTTTCCGTATCCCGGACGATTAAGGCATTGGTCCCCTGACTCATTTGCATCAACCCTCTCGGGCTCAAATACTGCCGAAGAGTCGTCATGAGTTCTGTCGCTTGCAGGTTTCTAATATAGAACACCCGATCGACCAGTTCTTCCGCTTTCGTCTTGGCATCCTTCGCCTGCGCCTCTTCATTCTGCTGTTTAGCAATGTTCGCCAGCGAATCGATCCAGAGGATATTGCTCTGCCTGATCTTGCCTAACCCATTCATCTTCAAAATCATATCGAGCGCCTGATCCCAGGGCACACTCACGAGCTTCATCGTGACCTTGCTCTTGACCCCTTCACCGACGACCATGTTAAACCCACTCACTTCGGCAATGAGGCGCAGCACATTACTGATGTCGGCCTGCTGGAAATCGAGCGAAATGCGCCGGCCGATATACCGCGTTTCTCCAAGAACCAAATCCTCCTTTGGCGTGGTTTTCTCACCATCATCTGCCTCGGAGGTCATCTGGACAGGTCGCACATGAAATTTCGTTGAAGCCCGCCGAACCGAGGCCATGGTCCGCTGAGCCACCCGAGAGGTGGCATCCGCCTGGACCTGCGGCACTACAGGATTCTCCGACTCGATGGTTTCGACCGCCTCGCCACGGTAAGGGTCTGCGCCCGCGACTGTATCCGTACCGGCGCCTTCTCGAAGAATCACAATAAGATTCGACCCTTGCGGTTCAACCGAGTAGGCAGCCTTACCGGCAAGATCCAATACTACTCGTACTTTATCGGCATGATAACCCAGACGCACTTGCTTCAAAATCTGGTGATTCACCGATATGACTGGCTCACGTATGGCGGAAACCACGCCAGGAATGTCGATGACGAGACGCCGCTCATCAAGACGTGTCACCTCGTGAGCCAACCTGCCATCTCCCGCGAGGACAACACGGATGTCGTCCGTGCCGCGCTGAACATCGATGCGGGTCAGGGTCTGCGCCAGATCTCCCTCGATGCTCGCGGGCATGCCTGAATCGACAGCAGGCAAGTCGGTTGACGCCCCCATCGATGGCATGGCCATCGGGACACTCAGCGCTCCCACCACCGAGAGCACGCGAACAAATGCGGTCGTTGTCATGGTCAGCTTAGGTGTCATTCTGCGCCCTCTTTCGGGTGAAGGAGCTTGACATACTCCCGCTCCTGTTTGCTCCCATACACATCTGTAAACCTTTCTTGCACCACAATACCTTTCTCCGTCACGGCACTCACCACGCCATTATTGGGACCGATACGCGTTCCTCGACGCACCGTATACCCATTCCCATCTGGCGTCTGGATCATAGCCGAAGAGCCGTAGGCTCCCCATATCACAGCGATCAGGTTCATCTCAGTGAGCCCAACGCGCTGGAGTGGAGGTAACGTGGGGTCAATCGGCCCGAGTCCCAACTGTTGCAACACTGGCGCGAACGGATCGCGCCGCCCAGAAGGGTCATAGGCATGTGCGCTCACTGGCTCCACTGTTGAATTGAGTGCAACTGGTTGAGCGTTCTCATCGCCAGCTGCCGCGGCTACGGTTTGAGACGGTGCGGACCTCGGCACATCATTGAGAGAGGGCACTTTCAAAGAATCCTGCCGCATTGGGCTAATTTGTCGGACATGAGAACTCATACCTGTCTCAGCAAAGACCAGTCCACCTGCGACAAGCAGACCGGCACATCCAATGAGAGTCATTCTTGTTGTCTTCATGGTCAACCGCCAGTTTTCACAGATGGCATTCATCGCTCATGGCCTCGCACACATCCAAGACTCTGTGCCCTATTTCTTCTGAGGAGTCTCCGGAGCCACCGCGGCCAGCTTGGTTTCCTGTGGTGCCGCATAGGCGACAAGGTCAAACACAGTCTGTGTGACAACCCGTCCCTTTTCAAACTTAGGGGCGCCCATCTTGAGGCCAGACACGGTCACAATCCGAGGCATCGCGTTGATTCGATCAAAAAACAAGGCTGCCGTATGGTAGCCACCGGAAACCTCTACGTTCACCGGCATGCGCACAAAGAGTTTCGATGGATCCTCACTCTTAGGACTCGGTTTCCACAGCTTAATGTCGAGTCCCAGACGAACCCCCAAGTCTGACACCTGTTTGAGCAACATCACCGCCTCCTCTTCAGGCGGCAATCGTTCTTTCTTTTTCGCGAGCTCAATCTGTAGTTGCTTACTGGCAGCCATGAGTTCATCAAGATGCTTGACTTTAATGGTCAACGTTTCAATCTCGCTATCGAGCGTGCCGATCACTCCTTGGAGCCCGGCAATCTCCGTCGACTTTGGTTCGGCCACAAAATAATAGAAGCCCACGATCATCCCCGCAAGAACCATCAGAAGAAGCCCCGCCTTCTGAATCAATGGGATTGACCGCAATACGTCAAGATTCATAGCAGGCATCTTCATCATTCTTAACCTTTGAGACGGAAACCAAGTTTAAACTGATAGATATTGATTTGGTTCTCCACCGCGGCTCGACTTTCCTGAAGATTGATATTCGTGAAATAGTCGGTGCGGCGCAGGTTATTCACGAATTCCACCACATCGTTGTTGGTCGCCGCACGGCCCTCAAGATCGATCTCTTGCCCGGTGACCGCGACTCTCACCAGCCACAACTTCAGCGGTTCCAGACTCTGACTGACATGGTCGAGCACCTTGACGGGGCCAGCACGTGACTTTTCCAACTCGTCAATAATGCGATTTTTGTCTTCCAGCACCTTCTTCTGGCTTTCAAAGTCAGAAACCTGCTTCACTTGTTCCTTCAACTGCGCGACCTGCTTCTCCTTGTCGAGTTTTTCAGTCTGCCGCACGTTTATCTCTTCATCGAGTGACGCCGAGTACCACCAACATCCCGCCAGGACGATAAGCAACAACCCCACGAACAACAGCGCCTGTGCTCTGACATCATACTGAGGCTTCGCCTTATGTCCCTTGGGCCCTGATAATAAATTAATGCGAATCATCGATCCCCTACCGATCTAAGGGCCAATCCAACCCCCACGGCAGCCAGCGGAGCCATTTCGGCTAACGCATTCTGATCAAAGTCGCTCCCGGAAGTATCGATTTCACCGAACGGATTAGCCACCTCGACAACAGCCTGCATTCGGTCTCTCAGTTGCGGGACCAGGCCCTTGACCTGAGCGCCCCCCCCGCACAAGAGAACATGCTGAACGTCCGCATCCGGCATAGTGGACTTGAAATAATCGATGGTCCGCGCAATTTCCGACGCCACCTCGGCATTGATACTGTCGATAACCGTGGTCACCGAGGCCTGCTTGCTCCCTGCCGACTGCTCGCTTTTTTTCGTTTCCTCTGCCTCGTCGTAGGACATGCCCATTTCTCGCTGAATGGCTTCCGTATAGCGATTCCCTCCGATGGGAATGTCACGCGTGAACAGCGAGGTGCCGCCTCGGACAATATTGATATTCATGACACTGGCGCCAATATTGACGAGCGCCGTGGTATCCTCCTGCGAGGCGGGATAGTTGATCGCATGCATGTTTTCAATCGCAAAGGCATCTACATCCATGACGAGCGGAAGCAACCCCGCCCCCTTGACGAGTTCGGTCAACTCATTGATCTTGTCTTTCTTGGCCGCTACGAGAATGATCGACATCTCTCCTTGGGTATCGCCCGCGGCCTCGGAAGAGGGCAACACACTGAAGTCGATGTTCACCTCATTAATGTCGAAGGGGATGTACTGCTCCGCGGCAAGCCTCACCTGCCCCTCCAACTCCTCAACAGGCATCGGCGGCAGGCTGATCTTTTTAATGATGACGGCATGGCCAGAAATCGACACGGCGACTTGCCTCACCTTGACGTTCGTTTCCTCAAACAATTCCTTAATCGCTGAGACCACCCGCCCCTCATCCATCACCGTTCCATCGACGATGACTTCCGGCTCGAGTGCTTTGAATCCAAACTTCTGGAGAATGTACCGTCCTCGGCTTTCCTTCAACTGGACGAGCTTGAGACCGCTCGACCCGATATCCAGCCCCACGAGCTGTCGCTTCGGGGCGAACATCGAGAACAGATCAGTTTCGGTGAGACTTTTGAGTGAGCTCAACATTGGTGCCTCTGACTGTACATGACTATCCGCGCAGGACAAATCTTTATGTGAATCTTGCGCAGACGGTCCATCATGACCATACCCCCGCAGGTTTCAACGTCCTGAAGAAATAATGTGTATCGAGACCGTTCTGGCTATACACCCGCGTCCTGCCTTCCATTCCACATTTCCCTATATATGAGGAGCCGTTTAGAGCTGAATGACGTCCGGTACACGTCTGAACGATGCGTCTGTACGGTGGATTGGCTTCATGCACATGCTAAGTATAGTTCATATGCTCTACCTGTCAAGCAAATCGCTTTTCGTGCAAATCGCTTTCGTGCACACACCTAAGCATAGAGACGCGAGCGATGGTGGTAGGAGGAAGCGCGTACCGGCTCTGTGGGTTATTGCTTATTGAGATCGCGATGGGCGACGGTCACGTGATATCCAAGTACTGAAAAACTTTCTTGGAGTCGGCCGGCAATGGCCACAGACCGATGACGTCCGCCGGTGCAGCCCAGCCCAACATTCACATAACTGCGGCGGTCGCGCTCGAAGAGAGGAATGAGGAATGTAAAGAGGCCTTCCAGCTGCCCAATGAACGCGACGGCGTCCGGATCGGTCAGCACATAGTTCCGCACCCGCGGATCTTCCCCGGTCAATGGTTTGAGGTCGGGAACGAAGAACGGATTCCGCAAGAATCGGACATCGAACAGGAGGTCAATGTCGTACGGCACGCCGAACTTGAAGCCGAATGTCACCAGCGAGATGGTCAACCGGCGAGGTGTGCCCTCCTGTCTGAACTGCCGGGCCAACAACTCGCGCAACTCATGCACCGTCAAATCGGATGTATCAATAATACGGTCGGCGTGGCGCCGCAGATCGGCGAGACGCTCCTTTTCTACCCGCACTCCTTCCAATACCGGGAGATGCGGCAGGAGCGGGTGGGGCCTCCGAGACTCCGAGAATCGGCGAACCAGCACCTCTTCACGAGCTTCAAAGAATAACAACTCAACCGAATGACCAAGCGCCTTCACCCGCTCAAGAATTCCCTCGAGATCGGAAAAGAACACGCGCTCCCTGACATCGATGCCGAGCGCGACATGCTTAATCTCGCCCCCCTGCTGATGACACAACTCGACAAAGGTCGGCAGAAGAGCCGGCGGCAAATTATCGATGCAGAAATACCCGACATCTTCGAAGCACTTGAGCGCATGTGATTTCCCTGAGCCAGAAAGACCGCTGATCACGACCAACTTGAGTGCCGCCACGCCGGCCTACCCCTTACGGATCAATCAGGACCACTCGATCACGATCGACACGCTGTAGAATCTGTAATTTTCCCGAGGGCAGGGAGGTGAACACCACCAGCGAACCAGGCAGAGGATCTAGCCGGCGCTTCGCGTCCTCCAGAGTCAGAACAGCCCGGGTTGGACGAATGACTTCAATCTCTTCCTCTTCCTTACGAACAGCCGGGCGCAGAATCTTGCTCACCGATCTCTTGGCTGGTTCTTTATGATCAGCCTGGCGTTCCTTGTGTTTTCGAATCTGGACGCCCAAGCGGTCCACGAGCTGGTCGATCGTCGCGTACATTTCCCGCGTCGAAGCTTTTGCCTGGATCCGCCGCCCTTGCATCGTACAGACGACCTCCGCATTATGCTGAAGCTTGCTCACACCCAGGATCACTTCCATATGGCTCAGCTTTACTTCATACCGCGCGAGCCGCTCAAGCCGATCTTCGATATGTTGTCTGAGCGCCGGCGTCACGACGAGATGTCGTCCTGTAATTTTCATAGACCTGCATCCTTTCAAGCTGAATAACCTCGGCCGCACCTCTGTTACTCGACCAGGCTCGTTGGCTCTGAGCACACATGACATCTGGGGAAAAATCGGATAAGTAGCGAGCACGCGCGCAGATGAACGGGGAAGGCCTAAAAGAACCGCTTGCGCTGAGTGGCGGAGGGAATATGTTCTTCCGCCCGATACTTGGCCACCGTCCGTCGCGCGATCACAACCTGCTGTGTGAGCAGCCGCGCCGCGATCTCTTCATCTTTGAGGGGGTGGCTCGCATCTTCCTCCGCCACCATTTTCCGAATCATCTCTCTCACCGTCACGGACGACATCATGTCGGAGGGCTGATCCGCTCGCTGCAGGCCGGCATTGAAGAAGAATTTCAGCTCCAGCATCCCCTGCGGGCAATACATATACTTGTTCGCCGTCACACGACTGATGGTCGACTCGTGCATTCCAATATCCTCAGCCACCTGCTTGAGCACCAACGGCTTAAGATGCTGCACGCCCTTTTCAAAGAACTGCTCCTGAAACTTCACGATACTCGACACCACCTTGACGATAGTCTTATTCCGCTGTTCGATACTGCGAATGATCCATTGCGCCGCCCGCAGCTTCTCATCCAGATAGGCCTTCGTCTCCTCCGACCCACTCTCACCCGCCCCCATCAATTGCTTATAGTACGGGCTGATCCGCATGCGGGGCAGCCCATCGTCGTTCAGTACTACCACCCATTCCCCTTCATTCTTGACGACAAACACGTCAGGGACAATGACATAGTTCTGGGTGTTCGTAAACGGTCGTCCCGGCTTCGGCTCAAGTACTTCGATGACCTTGGTCGCCTGAAAGACCTCTTCTACCGTGACATCTAAGGCTTTCGCGATCCGTGCATACTGTTTCTTCTCCAAGTCTTTGAGATGGTGCTCAACGATGGCTTCAACAATCGATCCCTTCAAGGCGCCAGGCCGAGCCCCTAACGATCCCATGGGACTCTTCCCCAAATGTCCGATTTGTAAGAGCAGGCATTCCGCAAGATCTCGGGCCGCCACTCCAGTCGGATCAAAACTCTGAACATCTTTTAGCACTGACTCTGCTTCCACCTCGGTGAAATCGGTCCCGCTGACCATCTCTGCGAGAGACATGCGCAGGTACCCATCATCGTCAAGGTTACCGATGATCAACCGCCCGATCTCCTTTTCACGATCCGATAAACCGGAAAACGACAGCTGCCAGAGGAGATGGTCTTCCAAGGATGTGGCTTTCGCCATGGTTTGTTCATAGGATGGAAACTCGTCCTGCGAGGACGACTGAGACTCGGATCCGCCTATCCGACGATCGCTCCCAAAGTACTCTTCCCAACCAGCCACTGAGGCCTCATCCGGCGTATCGCGTTCTTCAGGGGTCGACTGCTCCGCATTCGATGGCTCACTGTTCGCTGATGCCGCCGCATCTTCCGCCTTTTCCTCTGCGCTTCCGGCCTCACTGTCCTCCGCCTCAGTCGGGAGCTCATCCAAGAGCGGGTTTTCCATCAAATGTTGAGTGAGGCTCTGCTGGAGCTCGAGCCGAGACAATTGCAACAGCTTGATCGCCTGCTGCAATTGCGGGGTCATGATGAGCTTTTGACTCAGCCGAAGATCGAGCCTGAGCTTCATACGCACACACCCTTACGCGTCATAGCTTGAACCGTTCCCCCAGGTAGACAGCCCTGGCCTTCTCGCTCTTGACGATGAATTCGGGAGACCCGGCCTCAAGAATTAATCCTTCGTTGATGATGTAGGCCCGATCCGTGATGGACAGCGTCTCCTGAACATTGTGATCGGTGATCAAAATGCCGATCCCCTTTTCTTTCAATCGGGTAATAATGTGTTGGATATCAGCCACGGCAATCGGGTCGATCCCTGCAAAGGGTTCGTCCAGCAACATGAATGACGGGCTCGTCGCGAGCGCCCTGGTAATTTCTAACCGCCGGCGTTCGCCGCCTGACAATGCATACGCCATGCTCGTTCGGATATGGCTGAGATCCAGTTCTTTGAGCAGGGCATCGACCCGTTCGCGACGCTCTGCCCGAGAGTAGTCCAGCATCTCAAGAATTGCCAGAATATTGTCTTCAACCGACAAGCGTCGAAACACAGACGATTCTTGAGGAAGATACCCAATTCCTTTCCGCGCACGTTTGTACATCGGCAGATCTGTGATCACCTCTTCACCGAGTGAAATCGCCCCTTCATCCGGCTGACCCAACCCAACGATCATATCAAAAATGGTGGTCTTCCCAGCCCCATTAGGGCCCAGTAACCCCACGACTTCACCGGCGCGGACGTCAATCGAGACGCCTTTCACGACCTTGCGCTTGCGAAAACTTTTCACCAGTCCTGTCGCGCGTAAACCCATATCTGTTGTTCTGTTCACCAGGGAGCCGGTTGGTGCCGCATGCCCCTGAGCCAGCTCGATCACTTGGTGCCCCCCTCATCCGGCTCGATCCGTACATGCGAGCCTCCCTCCACCACACTCCGATCCTCCGCTAAAAACATCGTGATTTGTTTGCCGCTGACTCGTGTTCCCTTATCCCAGGCCACCGGGTCACCCGTCAGAACGATCTTATCCCCATCGCGGTAGTAGATGGCTTTCTCACAGGTCGCACTCCCTGAGT
>Ga0315278_10005078_pt1 | contig 11938 bp, 6 predicted proteins | sample YL17G06_0_MG_FD_203880 | JGI IMG/M metagenome (GOLD analysis project Ga0315278, IMG submission 203880) | Sediment microbial communities from Yellowstone Lake, YNP, Wyoming, USA - YL17G06_0 | ecosystem: Environmental > Aquatic > Freshwater > Lake > Sediment | place: USA: Wyoming | collected... | reverse complement strand
TCCGGTCGCTTCCCGAAGCCGAGATGGTCAGTGTGTACCGGGAGAAGTCCGGCCAGGAAGCGTTTGACGCACTGCCGGCGGCTCGGGTGGACTTCAACGAGAGCCCGATCCTACCGTCCTCACAGCTCGCGGTGCTTCGCAGACTGCGCGCTGGTCTCCAGAGCTTCGGTCTGGTCTTCCCCCGTCTGGACACCGCGATGCTCTACTACGGCTACAGAGCGGGTGACACCCTTGAGGAACCTCAGCTGCGGCTCACGGGCGGTTGGTTTGACGTTCTCCAGCAGATTGTGAGCGCCGTCCAGCTTGTGCAGCTGCCATCAACCATTATGCAGCAGGCGGTACGCATCGCTGAAGGCCATCCGCGGGTTCAGGAATGGCTAAGGCGTAGGCGAGGCGGCGACTGGCTCGAGAGGATCCATCGCATGGATGTGGAGGACTTGCTCAGGGTTCTGCCTGCTGCATTCGCGCAGGACGTTGAAGAAGCAGCGGCGGCCACCGGCACGTCGGCGGGCGCTGCTCTCTTCTTCGATTCGTACGAAACCCTCTTGGAAAGGCCCGCCTCGGCGGTGCTCCGGACGACTGGAGCTGAACCCGAGTGGCTCGTCGATTCCATTCTGGAGCATTTGCGCAACGTGTTGGTCGTCATCGCGACCTCCACGGAACCATCGTGGGCAAAGGCGGCAGGCACTCTCAAGTGCGGCTTCCCGGTCGTACGCCTGGAGCTTGGCAGATTGTCCAACTCTCAGTCGGAGGCCTACCTGTACGCTCGAGGCGTGGGCGACCCGCGGCACCGACGGATGATCGCGTCGCTGACGCGAGGGCACCCTCAGACTCTGGCGATTGCCGCGGATGTAGCCCTTGGGTCGGCCGACGCGTCATCCGCGTATCCCAAGAGAGGCGACCTGGACAGGACGGATGTGACGGAGGCCATTGTGGGTCAACTCGTACGCCGTATGACTGACACAGACAGTACGCTTCTATGCTCTCTGGGACTTGTAGACTGGGTCGACGAGGGGATCTTCTATGCTCTGTCTGAGGCGCTGCGAGTCCCCGCATCAAGAGCGCTGTGGAGCCAATTCAAAGGCCTGTCCCTCCTCTCACGCACGGGGGGTGCTGCGGATCGCTACATCATGCATCGCTCACTTCGGGAAGTGTTGACTCGATACCTTGAAAACCGCGATGCCGACGCATGTCGCGGCGGGATAATCGAACACATACGTTGCCGTCTCAGCAACGCGAGTTTTCAGGACTCTCTGGTCCTCGAAGCGGAGCTCGTTCGCCAGACGCATCTCCTGAAGGGTCCGCAGGCGAGCCATGACGAACTGGTCGCCTTCTGCGACGAGCTCAGGGATACAGGTCGCGGTCATGAGGCCGACGCAATGCTCTCTTGGCTGGCAAGCTGGTCTGCAGCGGGGCCATTGATAAACGCTTCTCTTCTATGCGAGCGCAGTTTGGTTCTCTACACAGACTCACGGTACACCGCAGCAGCTGCGACCGCCACAGAGGCAGCTGCATTGGTAGCCGCTCCAATCACACATTCCGCCGGGAACGAAGTCCAGCGGTTCGCCCTGGCCGCGAGGGCTCACAAACGGCTTGCAGAGGCCCTGCACTACCTCGGTGAGCCGGGGAAAGCTGCGGAGGCTGCCCGCGAAGCAGCGGCAGTCTGTGCCGACGGGATTCTCGCGCTGGGGCCAAACGCTGACCTGCTGCGAGAACAAGCTCTCGCCTGCGCGGACAGAGCGGAGAGCCTCGTGGCGCTGGGGCGCATGCGCGAAGCAGCGGACTGCTGTCGGGAGGCACTGCAGTCTACGAGAGGGGTTCTCCCCCTAACCCGAGAAGACGAGGCCGACCTCTTCGACACTCAGGCGATGATTCTGACCCAGGAAGCGGAAGCTCAGGTCGAGCTCATGGGGGACCTGGGTGCGGCCTCGGCGACATGCCGTGAGGCAATAGGCGTCGCTGAAACTGCAGTACGTCTTTCTGGCGGGAAGCACAAGGTCTTCCAGCACCATCGTGTCGACGCCCTATTGACCGCATGCGAGGCAAAATCAGCTCTCAGGGACTGGGAGGGCGTAGAGAGGCTGACCAGGTTGGCTCGTTCGGTGTGCCGGGATGTGCTGGAGACAATTGAAGAGAGAGATGCAGACTGGCACCGCAGCCTGGGCATAGCTTTTCGCTATGAGTCCATGGCGGGGGAACGGCTGGGTGACACCGCGTCTGCTCTAGCCAACGCCCAGAAAGCGGTCGTCCAATGCGAGGAGGCTGTCCGATTGTCTCAGGGAAGAGAGGCGATCTCCTGGAGGGAACTGGGCCTCTCCCTGTCCTCCACAGCGCGGCTCCTCTCCGAGGTCGGCCACGTGGGGGGCACCGAGTTGCAGGATCGCGGGATCGCTTGCCTGGAGACTTCGCTCCGACTCACCCGGTGGAAGGATCACTGCGCATGGGATGCGTACGGAGAGGCGCTTGTCTCCAGAGCCCTCTCCGCAACGGGTGCGCCGGACGCAGCCACAGCCTTGGCCGATCTTCGGCGTGCGTTTCTTTCCTTTTGCGAGTCGCTCCAGCTCACGCGCGGCATGTCGCGTGGCGCCATCGAGGGAGCTGGCAAGCTCCTGGAGACCTGTTCTAGGTCAGCGCGAGCATGTCAGGACCGAGCAGCTCTGCTCGGGCTGCTAGCCGTCGAGCTAAGGACCGTCAGAGTGCTGAGGCAAGCCTACGCTTGGCGAAGGTGACTCAACAGCACCTTGGGCCGGGAGAAGCAGTGACTATCGCCCCGACGCACGAGAAGGACCGCGGTGAGGCGCGCTGCCCGGTTGCACGGACGCCTCCGCGAATCCCTGGCCATGGTTCTCGAGGGAGCAGAATGTGGCCTTCTCCTGCCTCGACTGTGGCACGTCTTGACCGCCGACCTCGGCGACGCGCAAAGCGGCCCCGAGGATGACGCGACGACGGAGTCGTGTCCTATCGGGCGCCGAAGAGGCGAAGAGCCGTCTCGGAGCGAGAGCGCCAACGGTCGAAGATTGCCACCAGGAAGGATTGACCTCGATGTTGATGTCGTGTAAGCTAGCTCCCTACGCAAGAAGAGCCTGGCAGTCAGGCGCAATGGGGATCGAGGGCTCCTACGTCGGGATCCCGGGCGGGCTCTGAGAGCAGGGCACTTGGGAGATGGGAGGACCAGCATGAGTCAGTTTCTGGACCAACTGTCGGCATGGTGGAGGTTCGGTTCCGTCGCATTCCTTGCGGCTCTTGCGTACCTACTCATGCGGTTCATCGTCCCCTGCATCACGCGGCGGACGCGGCTTGAGATCGATGACATCATACTGGGTATCCTCACTATTCCGGTCCCGGTGATCGGATTCCTGGCTGCAAACCTCGAATGGACACTGCCACGCGCTGGGCTCGTAGCGCCGTGGCCAGATGCTGTCCATAAGACAGTCTGGATCCTCATCACGCTCGTAAGCTCCTACTCCGTGTGGCGCGTCCTATCCCAGGCGGTCACCCGTGCCGCAGAGAGACACGCAAAGGTGACCGCCAGCAATCTGGACGACGTGTTGGTGCCACTGCTTTGCCGAAGAATCCTGCCTCTCGTCCTCATGGTTGCTGCAGCAGTGGCTATCCTCGCCCAACTCGGAATCCACCTAAGCAGCGTGCTTACTGTTCTCGGAGGGCTCAGCTTCCTCCTGATCTTCCTCTTTCAGGAGCCGCTATCTAACCTATTCGGTGGGGTCTACCTTGTCATCGATGTGCCATTTAGGTACGGGGACCTGATCATTCTCGAAGATGACAAGACCTATCAAGTCCAGGAGATCGGGGCACGCGTGACGAAACTGTACAGCACGGATCGCCACACAGTAGCCTACGTTCCCAATAGCAAGCTTGCGGGACAGCGACTCATCAACCTCACAAGGCCGAACGTGGAACTGCGGATGCAGATGCAGATCGGCGTGGCCTACGAGACAAAGGACCTAGACAAGGTTGAGAAGCTGCTCGTCAGGGCGGCGAACGCGCACCCGCATGTGCTGGGAGACCCGCGGCAGAAGCACGATGCCATGCAGGAGAAGCTAACGAAGCTCGTCTCCGCAGAGCAGAAGCTGGCCGACCAATCTGGCCGCGACGCGGCAGTGCGATTTCGCGTCGAGATGGACCGCCTCGCCGTGGAGAATGACGTAAGGGAGACAGGCGAGGATCTCCTCCGGCGGACGAAGGTCCTGGAACGGTTCGTCGCGGGAGCCGAAGCCAATGGGCTCAGCCGCACAGAGAGGGCTGCCGTGGCTGCCGAGTTGGGGAGGATTCGGCCGAGAGTTGCAGAACTGCAAAGGAAGCTCACCATCTGGGTGCACCTGGTGGGATACCTCGATTCTTCTTACAGAGTGGCTGGACCCGTAGAACCTCCCATTGTCTCGGAGCTGGTCAAGCGGTTGCCCAGCGTCGACGAGCTCGAGAGATGGCGACAGCAGCGCGCACACCCTGAAGCGATAGAGGGGGACCTACTCCAACGCAGGCTTCTCTCCGTGCTTGGCGCCCTTCCGAATGTCGACCGCGAGTTCTATCTGGGAGGCAGCGAGGTGTGGAGCCAGTTCTCCCGCTGGACTCCGGGAGGAGACGGAGAGACCCAAGAGCGCGCCCTGGCGAAGTGGCTTGCCGAACAGCCATCTTGGAGCACTTTCGAAGACTACTACGATCTCTACGCGACCTGGCACAAGACCGTGAGGGATCTCCTCGCAAGGTTCGACGGTTGTGAAGCGCGGGCAGCAAGAGCTCATGGGGCGGGCGAATTCACTCTCGATGCCAGGGTTCACGAGATTGCCGAGCTCCTGAGGCAGAACTTCCTGCTAAGGACGGCAGGATGGCAAACCCCGGATGCGGACTTCGTGGGATTCGGAGCTTCGAGTCTGGATTTTCGCCTGGAGTTCTTCATCGACGACCTGATCAGGAGTCATTTCGGGCGCGTGGATGACGTCTTCGCGGAACTGGGGCTTGACATCGTGGGAGCCTTTGCAGAGGCAGGCATCGAAATCCCCTACCCGCAAGTTGACGTCGGAATGAGGGGAGACTGGCTCACACGAGGTCTGCGGGCACTCAGAGAGCGTGATGAATAGGGAGAAGACGGACGGGGGGATCAGAACCGCCGGGCGAGCACTCACTGCACGGTGACGGCCCGGAAGCCTCCCGAGGCCGAACGCGATTGAGCGGAGGTGACTTCCACGACGATGACCGACTGGCTGATGCGGCCGCGCTACCTTCTGGGATTCCTCGTGTTCGTCGTCTCGGCGACGTGGCTTGTACTTGTCGTGCCGCACTACACACGACCGGAAGACCTCAGCACGCTTGACCTCCTTTCCTGCAGAGTCGCCGGCATTGGCTGCGCCACGGCGGAAGAGAGGTATGGTTCGCTCCTTGCGAATGAGAATCGGCTCAAGGAAGAGTTGGTTGCACTTGAGAAAGATGGGGGAGGCGACGCTGTCCTGCAGAGACTGGAGGAGTTGCGCAGTGCCGAGTTGACCGTCCAGCAAACCGAGAGGGGAGCCCCGTGGGCTGCCGTACCGCTCATCGCATCTGCTGTTGTCGCACAACTGGCTTTGGCCGTGCTCGCGGCTTCGCTCGCCTGGGGGCTGCTGCGAAGGCTGCTTGCACGTTGGTGCTCAGAGAAGATCAGATCCTCCAGGGAGTCAATTGGAGATACTCTAGAGCACCTTCAGACGTGGCCCCGGGATCTCTTGCTCAGGATCCTGGCCGACCCGGAGGCCGCTGGGCTTGGGGGGCGCCTCGGGGTGAACCTTAAGACGCTGCAAAGCGAGTTGGAGGACCTCACATCCCAGAGACTGAGAGAGCGCGACCGGCGGGGGCAGACCGTTGATTGGACGAACATCTCCAAGCTTCTCTACACCACCGCACTTGTCTTGCGGCAGAAGCAACGAGCGGCGGGCGTCCTGGAGCCGGGCGAGGCGCTGCAGCTAGAGCAGGCCATGACGCATGTGCACGACCAGTATCGCAGGGTCAGGCGGGTCATCCGCTGGGATACGTTCCAGTGCATCGCGTCGGCCGTGCTGCCTTTGACCTTGGTCTTCGTCGCATTCTGGGCTGTTGGCCAGGCACTCGCGGCAAGCCCCGGGGCTTGGGGAACTGCGGGGGATGTCCTAGCACATGGATGGCTTCACGTATTGGGGTTTCTGTTGCTCGGGCTGGGAGGCGCGAGGGCCTTCTACCGTGGGGCGAGGCCTTGCCTGCTCTGGCTGACGGAGAAGACAACCACCCAGTTGGACGACGTGGTGGCCATGGCAGTGGTGGCTCCGTTGGCTGCCGCGGGGCTTGCTCTATGCGTGCACTTCGCGGTCGGATTCCTTCCTCCGTATTTCCTCTACGGGTTGTCCAGAGGCCTCGGGGTCATCACAGAGGGTGGACTCCCGCTCTTGCTCACGGCAATCCTCGGAACGTGGCTCCTCGTCGTGATCTTCAACAGGGTCATCCTGTTCGCAATGGACCGCTGGGCAGAGAACACGGAGCAGCAGTACGATGACATGTTCGTCAGGCTGCTCCGCATTTTCGGCACGTTCTTCATTCTCGCGATCGTGGGTGCCCTGCTCCTGATCAGGTTCCAAGCCCAGATCAGGGAGGTCGCCGGCATAGACAGCGTGCTATTGCCCTATGCCATTGTAGTCAGTGTGGCTACCGCCTTTCTCGGCTACTCCGCGCGGGAAGGCGTCGAGAACTTCTTCGGGGCGCTGATGCTGCAGATAGACAAACCGTTCGAAAGAGGAGACAGGCTGATGCTGGATTCCGGCGAGGTCTGCGACGTGCGCTCAATTGGCATGCGAAGCACCAAGCTGTACGACGTGATGGCAAGCACGGAGATCTCCGTTCCCAATCGGGTGATGGTCAGCCAGAAGATTACGAATGTCTCGCGTCCCGACCTGCAACTGCGCATCTCGGTCCGACTCCGGCTCCCAGTCGGGGGGGTTGATCTTAGGAGAGTCGAAGCAGCGTTGCTGGATGCAGCTTACTTCGATCCTGAGGTTGACCAGAGTCGCGTTGGCGCGAGGGAAGTGTCCGAAGACCAACGGAAGGAAACGGGCCGTGAAGGACTCCTGACACTAGTAGAGCGCCTTGGAGATGCCTACCCCCACGTCAAGGAGCTGAAGGCAGAGCGCGTTCTGGGACGCGGAAACCTTGCCTTCGTTGCGGTCTTCCCTGCGCTGCCCGACCGACTACGGGGGATACTGGAACTGCGGAGGGAGTACGGGCGCCTCCTGCAGGAGGGCCTGCCAATCGTAGCAGGCACACCTGGACCGCTCCAGGTCAACGAAACGAACTGGCCTGGTGTGAAGCGACTCCTTGAGTACTTCTCTGCCAAGTGCGCTGCGCCAGGGCAGACTCCAGACAAGGACGGTTGCGAGGCCATAGTCCATGACTCCCTGCGGGGCACAGGACTTGAAGGAGAAGCGGCGCAGCTCGTGGGCATAATGGAGTGCCTACCGGGCACAGCAACGGGGCCTTCGACTCCAGAGGAATCCTCGCCTGGATCCTCGGCTGGCGGCAGCTTTTCGCGGTCGCTTCACCTTGCTCGCGGCTGGCTCGCAGACAACAGGCACCAGCGCTACGCGAAGCTCCTGCAGATCTCGGACGCCTTCGCTGAGATTGGGGAGTACCTCTACACTATTCGAGACGCACACACCCAGGCACGGGAGATCATGGACAGGCTGGTGGGCGAGCTGAACAAGGAACCCACCGTGCACTCCGAATTCGTGACAGGGAACGACGGCGCTCTCTGTGCGGAGATCACTCTGTGGGCGTTTGCCACGCACCTCGAGCGGCGCCACGAGATCCACCACAAGCTGGACAAGGACCTCCAGGATTTCCTGTGGCTGGAAGCCCTGCTCTAGCCGCAGACCCGGCCGGCTGCGGAAGCGGACTCCCCACCGGCCCGCTGGTGTTAATGATGTCGTGGCATCTCATCAGCTGTCTGTGATATTGGCACAGTTGGAGACTAGTGTTCACGATTGGAGAGTTCGGCTTTCTCTCGAGGAAGAGCAAGTGGGGAAGCTCGTAGCCGAGCTAGTGGTTGCCCAGGGAGATCACATTCAGAGTGAGGGGGCACGATCGCCATCGTCGATATCCCACGGCAGTCCGAGTCGACGACCGATTCTCGAACCATGTCCCCAGAAACGCTACGGAGAACGTTCTCCCCTCGCGGCGGATCGGGGTGACGTAGCCGGGGAGATCGCGGCCTCGCTTGAGGTCTTCTTCGATGAGGCGTCGACCCTTTACGAACGCACGCAGGACGAGGCGGCCTTCCAGTTCCTGACCTTCATTCAGGCGTTGGGCGAGTCGATCCACGACTGGTTCTACAAGAAGGAGCGGACGAATACCTTGATGGATCGGCTCTCGGAGCTGAACCGTTTCTTCTTCGCCCTGGATCCCCTGGCACAGTCGGGCACGATCCAGCGCCTCAAGCAAGAGCAGCAGACGCTCCGGCGCACGATCATCCGCATCCACACCATTCGCGAGACGACGTTCGTCTCCGCCGGGTATCTGATCGCGGAGTGGACCACGGCCGTGGTGGCCCTTGCCCTCGTGCTATCTAAGGTTGGGCCGTTCTTTGAGTCGATGTTCATCGTGGGGGTGATCATCTTCCTGTTGAGCTACTTGATCCTCCTGATCCGGGACCTCGAGAATCCCTTTGCGTACTACGACGAGCACTCCTCGGCGGACGTCTCGCTCAAGCCTCTGGAGAACTCGATCGCCCGCATCAAAACCCGCAGGGAAAGCGCGTCCGCCCACAATGAGAAAGTGGCCTGAGGGAGACACCTTTCGGTGGGCCGCGAGGAGGACGCGTTGATGAGGAATCCTCAGAGGACCGTGGCGCGCGTGTGGCTCGGTGTGGCGGTCGTGGCAGCGTTTCTCACCGCGCTTCCGTTCCTGATCGGGATGGACGGGATGTCCGGTGGGTTTGCCCTTTCGCTCGTGAGCTTCTTCTTCGCCATCAGCGGGGTGATCGTCGCCATCATCTTCGGCTCGCGGGCAAAGGCGCTCGACGGAATCGTGTCGGGGAAGGACCTCCTCGCCCGCTGGAGCGTGGATCCACAGACGCGGAAGAGCGCGATCGAGCTTGAGTTCTCCGAGGAGAAGAAGGCCAAGGCCGGCCTCTTCCTCGTCGTCCTCGTGATCACCGTCGTGATCGGCCTCGGGTTCGTCCTCGTGGACCGCGAGGCGGGCCCGATCGTATTCCTCGTGCTTCTGTGCGTTCTCGTCCTCGTGGGTCTCGTCGCCTGGAGCACCCCAAGACTGAGGCGCCACCGAAGCCTGCGCGCGACCGGAGAGATCCTGATCGCCAAGGATGGAGCTTACGTGAACGGGATGTTCCACACCTGGAGGCTCCTGGGGGCTAAGCTCGAGCAGGCGCTGTACACGGAGGGGACACCCCCGGTCCTTGCGATCACCTACTCCGCGCCCGTACGCTACGGCCGACAGAGCTACACCTTCACCGTCCCGGTCCCTGTGGGAGAGGAAGAAGCGGCGCGCCGGGTCGCCGACCAGCTGAACGAGACGACGCGGTAGTCAAGGCGGGTTCTAGGTGCCGGGGTCGTGGCGTTCCGTCTGTCGCGTGAATCCATCCAGATTGAACGGACCGGCCGATCAGGCGTAGACGAGACGGCCTTCGACCTGTGCTCGCAGGTTCTGGTGATTGCGGAAGTACTCCTCCAGCACGTCGCGCACCGAGGTGGTGACAAGCGTCGGGGGTTCCAGGCCCACGAGTGCCTCAGGGGTGACGGAGAGGAACGCGGCGGCATTCCGCACGTGGTAGCCCGGCAGGGCAAGCGTGTACGTGCGCGTGTCCTCGACGGGCGCGCCGCACACGGCCAGAGACTCCAGTGTCTTCTTTGTCTCGTTGAACACGGCTCTGACGCCAGCGTTCGTCTGGTAGCACTCGCCTTCGCCGGTGCGGTTCTCGGGGCGCATGATGTGGCCGAACATCGCTCGCAGCTCTTGGCCTGTGACGGTGAACCGCGACAGGGTCTCGTCGAACGGGAAGCAGGACACAAAGTCGCCCAGCGTGACCAGAGGCCCGAGCGCCTTCTTGCGGATCGACCCGCTCCCCACCAAGACGACGTCGGCCGAGGCCCGCGCGGCAAGGGCGTCGGCCACGAGGTTTCCCAGAGCGGTCTCCTGTGTGCGGGTCGGGTGGGTCAGTTCCAGAGCGAGCCGGCACAGGATCGTCTGGTACTTGCGGTCCACGACCTCCTTGAACGAGTCGATGTAGCGGGCGAGGCCCAGGTCGGGCTGTGCGATCTCCTCCGTGATCGGCACGAGCGTCCAGGTGAAGTCGACGATGGAGTTCGAATCATCGTCCACGACGAGGTCGAATCGGCCAATCTGGTCGGTGCCCACGCCGGCCTGAGCGATGAGGATCCCATTCACCTCGGCAGGCTTCTCCAGGATCGTGTGCGAGTGACCGCCGAGGATCAGATCGACGCCCCACTCCGGCCGCAGAAGCGCGGCGAGCTCGAGGTCGGACTCAAAGCCGATGTGCGTCAACAGGACCGTCAGGTCGATGTCCTCGTCCTTGTAGGCGTTGGTGATCCGGCCGACCTCCGCGCTGGCTTCCTCAAGCGAGATGAAACCGGCGATCTGCTCGTCCTTTCCCAGATCGGCCATGATCTTCTCTGTGATGATGCCGATGAACAGGATGTCAAAGCCGGCCAGGCGCAGGATGTGATAGGGCTTCATGAGCCGCTTGTGATAGGGCTTGAGATACAGGTTGGCATTCACGATCGGGAAGTTGGCCACCTTCTCCAGGAAGAGCAAATGCGGGAGCCCGTAGTCGAACTCGTGGTTCCCCAGGGACACGACGTCGGGGGAGAGGTAGTTCATGATCTCCATCGTGGAGATGCCGCGATACTCCGAGTCGATGATCGAGCCCTGGACCATGTCGCCGGAGATCGTGTAGATGACGTTCTCCGTCTCCCGGCGCACGCGGTTGATGTAGCCGGAGAGGAGAGAGAGGCCCCCGATCAGCTTCCCCTCAGCCCCTCCCACTTCCGCCAGGAAGTCCCCGTGCATGTCGTTTGAGTGGAGAATGGTGAAGCGCTTCGTGTTCGTGAGCCGCCTCCTTCCTAGGTCGTGGCCGCGTCCCATCTTCTCTTTATACCCCATCGGGCGCTGCGTCTGCTCGCTCGAACTCGACGAACACGAAGCGATGGGGGACCGGTGCCAGGCGGGAGGCACTTCAAGGGAGCCGGCAGCGGCTCTAGCGGCCGGTGAAGCGGACGACCACGATGTCGCCGTCCTGGATCTCGTAGGTCCGACCTTCCACGCGCTGTTTCCCGGCCTTGGCGACAGCCGCTTCGCTCTGGTGAGCGACGAGGTCGTCGTAGCGGATGACCTCCATACGGATGAACCCCTTCTCCATGTCGGAGTGAATCTTGCCGGCGGCAATAGGTGCGGTCTCGCCCTGACGGCAGGTCCAGACGTGGACCTCCTTCTCGCCGGCGGTGAAGAACGAGGTCAGGCGCAGGAGGCGGTAGGCCGCGCGGATGAGGCGCTCGACCGAGGACTCGTGAAGACCTAGCTCCGCGAGGAACGCGGGGCGATCCTCGGGCAATAGCTCGGCCACCTCGGCCTCATCGCGGCCGGCCATGACGACAAGCGGCGCGTTCTCCGCCTCGGCCAGGGCGCGCAGTTCCTTGGCCGCGGTGCCTTGCGCCTGGGCCATGGAGTCGACGTTCGCCACGAACAGAACGGGCTTCTGCGAGAGGAGGTTGCATTCCCGCAGGCTCTCCTCCTCCTCGCGCGTCAGGTCCTGTCGCCGCACTGGGACGGCGGCCTCCAGGGCCGTACGCACCTTGGTGCAGGCGGCCACTTCGGCCTGGGCGATCTTGTCGCCGATCTGGGCGCGCCGCGCGAGCCGGTCGATCTTGTTCGTCAGGGTCTGGATGTCGGCGAC
>Ga0315278_10005077_pt1 | contig 11939 bp, 5 predicted proteins | sample YL17G06_0_MG_FD_203880 | JGI IMG/M metagenome (GOLD analysis project Ga0315278, IMG submission 203880) | Sediment microbial communities from Yellowstone Lake, YNP, Wyoming, USA - YL17G06_0 | ecosystem: Environmental > Aquatic > Freshwater > Lake > Sediment | place: USA: Wyoming | collected... | reverse complement strand
TTGATATTTCTTTTCCATGACCTGGTCGTACTTTTGGACATAATACTCGCCGTTCCACAGAAGGCCGTTGAACTTCGTTTTGCCTTTCTCGAAGATGTCCCGGTACTGCTTGGCGGCTTCCGCGTCGCCAACGGCGTCGGCCATCTTCGATCCCGCCAGGAGCGCGCCCAGATAGAACGTCCCGATCATGCTGTTCGGCCCGTAAAACTCGATGTCATAGGTATTGTGCTGCTCGCCCTCGATCAGGCCGTCCTTGTCGGCGTCCCAGGAGAGCCACGTGTATTCCAGGGCTTTTTTGGCCTTCGGCCATATCTTCTTCAGGAATTCCATGTCGCCCGATAACTGCCAATCGCGGTAGAGATTGATGATTTTCCCCAACGTTCCGTCCGCGGCCGGCCGGAACTTCCAGAGCACGCCGCTGCCGAGCGGAAGGGCCGTGCGGAAGACCATTTCGCCGTTGTCCTTGGTGTTGTTCAGAAAATCCACCTCCCGCATGAACCGCTCGAGGCTCGGGAAGAGGAAGGCCATCGACTGCTCGTAGTTCCAGACGTGGCCACAGTTGAGCGGGCAGCAGCCGCTCTTGTCGTTGCAGCCCTCGAAGGCAAAAAATTTCCCGCCGGCCAGCCAGAAACAGGTCATGGTCCGGGTGATGGAGGCCTGGCTGGAGACGGCGTCGAGGACATACGGCGGAAGGGTCGAAGAGAAAAAGGTCTCGTGGAACAGCCGGGTGTCCTTTTCGAGCCGGGGGAGGTTCTGATAAAGATATTCCGCCGATTGCCAGGCGTCGGCGAAACGCTCCGCGTAATGGTTCCGGAACATCTGCCCCCGCTGCTCCCGGACGATGTCGAAGTAGTCCGTGAAGTTCGGGAAGTTCCAGGACAGGAAAAACGGGAGCGTGACCTCCCCGAACGGCTCGATGGTCGCTTCGAGGCCCAGCGTCCCGATGTCGGTCCGCCGGTCGGGCGAAGGGTCTTTGTCTTCGAGGTTCTTCAACCGGCCGTCGGCGGCGAAATCGTCCCAGAAAATCTGGAGGTCGTCCCACCAATCGCCGCGGACCCAGTGGGAGAGATACGTGATGTTCTTCCACGGCGTGGCCAGGGCCATCGTCCCGAACGCGGCCGCTTCCGGTTTTACCTTCCGCGAGGACATGAACAGGCCGGAAAGGGCCTGACCCTTGCGGATCTCGTTCAGATTCTGGCCGAATTTCTCGTGGCCGACGCCCTCGATGCCGCCTTCGCCCTCGAATCCGATCGGATTCAGGATCGAGCCGGCCACGGTGATCTTGGCCGGCAGGCGGCTCAGGTTTTTGACCCGGAACCGGATGACGCAGGCCGGGATCCCGGATTCCTCGGGGTTGAGCGGGATGAAGGGGTTGAAAGCCTCCATCGTGACATGGAGCGGAAGGTCGCGGTCCTCCATGTCGATCCAGGCAAACGGATATTCGCCGTGAAAGCGCGCTTTTTCCATACGAGGCAACCCGGGCACGTCGCCCTTGCGATACCCGTCCGCGCCGGTGAACGGCGGGGTCAGGGCGCCTTCGAGCACCCGGACCAGGGGCTTCCGGCCTTCCTGCTCGAAATGGAGGGCGAAAAACGTGAACGGAAGGTTGACGCCTTTGCCCGGCCGGTTGAAGATCTCCCAGTCGCGGAGATTTCCCCGCCCGCCGAGAGAGACGGTGCCCGTGCCGATGCCGCCGAGCGGGAAGGCGATTTCCTTGAGGGCCTGGCCTTCAAAGACGCGCGGCCGGCCGAGCCGGTAAAGCTCTTGCGACGTATAGACGAGCTTCGAAGAATCCTTGCTCGCCGCCTGCGCGGGTTTCATTCCCATGGAAACGACGACAAGCGCCGCGGATAAAACCGACGCGAACGCGCGATGATTCAAAAACGATTTTAGTGCGGACATAAGCATTCCCTCCCCTGTTCCAAGATCATTATGAATGACTTTTTACTATACGAGACGCGCTTAAAAGTCAAACGGAAGCGATCGGGGAATGGTCAAATCGAGCAAGAACCGGAAGAGCATTTAAAGGACACCGTTGCGCGTCACCTTAATTATTTTCCCTTGAGCAATTCGGCGATCTTTTCCTCCATGTCGTTGTAATGCGTGCCCGGCCAGAAGACGCGGCCGCAGGCCGGGCAGAGGGCAAAGATCTCCGCCCGCTCATGAACGAAAGGCGTCACGAGGTTGGCCGCCTGGGATTTTGAGAGCGGCTTGAGCCCGGCGTTGCATTCAACGCAGCGGGAATACGGCCGCGCTTCCGGATACAAATCGAACCGGCCAAAAACCTGTCTGACCTGGTCCTCCCAAACCTCGCTTTCAATGAGGAGGGCCGTCAGGCCCTTGGCTCTCGCGAGCAAGGCATGATCCCGGGAAAGGAGGGTCCGGCTTTCGCGGCGGGCGAGCGCCAGGAGGTCATCGTCTTCGGCCTTGGGGAAATAAAGAACGTCGAAGCCGAGGATCTTGAGCCATTTGGCCAGCTTCCCCAGCATGCAATCGACGAGGAAGGTCATCTGAACCCGCCGGGAATATCATACCGGGAATGAATGGAAAAGGGGAAATCCGCCGAGCCCGTTTTTTTTGCCCCTTATAAAAAAAATGGTGGACGTTGGGGGAGTCGAACCCCCGGCCTCAGCATTGCGAACGCTGCGCTCTCCCAACTGAGCTAAACGCCCACGCGAAGTCCCGAAAAGGCCATCGGCCCTTGGGGACCCTCAATTTAACATTTTTCGGATTTATTTTCCACCACCCGGTCAGGTTCCGCCATGAAACGCGGCTTGCGGAGTTTTGTTTTCTTATGGGAGACGCCCTCCGGGCTCCGGCGCAACGGCATTCAGGCGCTGGACGCGGTGACCAGCCCTCCCTTGCCCGGAACGATGGAAAAAGCGGAAATCAAAATACCGCGGAATCAAGCCGGGGGAAAACGGACAATGAAACGGGTTCCCTCGCCGACCCGGCTGAAGACGTCTATGGCGGCCCCGTGGATATCCGCCACCTGTTTGGCGATCGACAAGCCCAGGCCGACCCCTCCGGTGTCTTTGGAGCGGGACGCGTCGACGACCGAGAAGCGGCCGAAAATGCCGGGAATGGCCCCCTCGGGTATTCCGATGCCCGTATCGGCGACGGTCAGTCGCCCGGCGCCTTCTTTTCGGTCCACCGTGATGTCCACGCGCCCGCCGGCCGGCGTATAGCGGACCGCGTTATCGACAAGATTGGCGACCAGGCGTTCAAGGATGTCCTGATGGCCTCTAACCGGAACGCTCTCGACGATGTTGATTCCCAGAATGACGCCTTTCCGCCGGGCAGCCGGCGCCCAACGCTCGACCACGGCCTGGGCGACATCTTCGAGCGGGACATCGGCTTCGAAGGCGCTCCCTTCGAAGCTCTCCAGCCGGGATAAAAAGAGAAGATCGCCGATGATTTTTTCAAGGCGGCCGGTCTCCTCGAGGATGCTCTGGAGGGTCTCCCGGTATTCTTCCGGAGAGCGCTCTTTCCTCTGGAGAACCTCGATCTCTCCGCGGATGATGGTCAGAGGCGTGCGGAGTTCATGAGAGACATCGCCCGAAAACTGGCGGATTTTCTCCACTGAAGCTTCCAGGCGGGCGATCATGTTGTTGAACGTATCCACGAGCTCGCCGATCTCATCCTTTTGGCGGCGGCGGGGAAGCCTCAGCGACAGATCGTCGGCCGTGATCTTTCGGGCCGCGCGGACGACGCCTTGGACGGGACCGAGGGCTTTGCTGATCATGACGCTTCCGCCGGCGAAAGCAAGACCCAGAATCAACCCGCCCGCGGCCAGCACGAGAAGGCCCAATCCCCGAAGATCGCTTTGCCATTCCTCCATCGGGACTCCAAATTGAAGAAATTCGTTCTGTGAAACCGGCAGAAGGACGACCCGGATGGGCCCTTGGCTCAAGCGCCGATCCTCGATGGTCAGGAACATCGGCGGATCGCTCTCGACGCGGATGGCTCGCCGATAGGTCTCCCGATCGAGCTGGAAAGAGTCCTCCGGGACATTGGCCGAACGAACATCCGCCGCCGGAAGCTCGGCTTTCGAAGACGCTCGCTCGGATAGCCGCACCAGCCGGACGAACGGCCGCTTGGAGCCTTCCTGGGTTAGGGCGATGGCCTGTTCCCAGCTCAGCCCGCGGGTCCGCTCCCAGCGGGCGTCCAAATCCTGGGCCCGGTCTTTCAAATCCCGGTCGAATTCCGCCAGCCGCTTTTCCTTTAGGACTTGAAAGAGAAACACGCCGGACGCGGCCACGATCAGGCCCAGAATGATCAGGTACCAGACTGTCAGCTTGAACCGGAGGGAGCTAATTTTCATCGGGCTCTCCGACCGTGAAGCCGTGCCCGCGCACGGTTCGGATCAGTTTCCGCGGAGCCCCTTTATCGATCTTGTCCCGAAGACGATTGATGAAGACATTGACGACATTGCCCGTGCCTTCGTAGTTCATATCCCAGACGTGCTCGAGGATCATCGTCGCCGAAACCACGCGGTCTTTATTCCGGATCAGGTACTCGAGGAGGGCGTATTCGCGGCCGGTCAAGGTGATCCGCTTTCCGGCCCGGGTCACGATCCTCCGGACCGGGTCCATCTCCAAATCGGCCGCCGTCAAGCGTCCGACCCGGTATTCCTGGCTTCGACGAAACAACGCCCGGATCCGGGCTAAAAGCTCCTCGAACGAAAACGGCTTCGTCAGGTAATCGTCGGCCCCTTCGCTCAATCCGTTGACCTTGTCCCGCAGGGAATCGCGGGCCGTGAGCATGAGGACCGGCATCCACAATCCCCGGTCGCGGAATTCGCGGCAGACGGAAAACCCGTCCCGGCCGGGCAACATGATGTCCAGGATGACGAGGTCATAGGGATGGAGGCCGACAAGGTCGATCGCCTCCGGCCCGGAGGCGCAGGAATCCACCGCATAGTGCTCTTCCCTAAGGCCTTTCTCCAGAAAGGCGCGCACCTTCCGGTCATCCTCGACGATGAGAAGCCTCATGACGTTCATTATAATCCAATCGGGCCGGTCAAGGAACGCGCGCCGGGAGTCGTGGCGCCCTTACCAGTAGCCGTAGCCTCCGTAGCCGCCGCCGAAACCGCCATGGAAGGAACCGAAGCGCGGATTCACCACGTTGCTGTAAATCGAGCCGAAGGTATAGCTCAGCCCGACGGAAAAGCTGTAGTTGTAATCCGTCGCCAGTTCCCTTTGCCGGAGAAGAAGTTCCTCCAGCGACAGCTCACCCTTCGGCAAGCCCAATTGATCCCGGACGCGTTCGTATCGGGCGTCCAAGGTCAACGACAGCCCTTTGAAGAGTCGAAGGCTGACTTCCCCGGAAAGCTCCAGCCGGTTCATTTTCAGGTCATGAAAATAGTGTGAGCCTTGAATGGAAGCCTGCGCCGTTCCCCAGGGTTCCTTCACCTCCAGGGTAGCTTCCAACGATTGGCCGAAAAGGCTTTCCTTCGTTTTATCGTAAATCGTCTCCTGCCGATAACGGACCTGAGTCAGATTCAAGCGGTAAAGGATTCGAAGCTGGCGACGGGTCGATTCCGAATAGGGGAAAACGTCGTACTCCAAGGCCGGAGAAGGATTCACGCTGAGGCCGATATTCCGATAGGTCGAAGAATCGATGGTCAGGAAAACGCCCGCCGACCAGTGTTCACCCAGGCTTTTGACATAAAGGCCGTCGAATGTCGCGCTGTCCGATTGGCTGCAGATCGCCGAATCCTCATAGATGAACCGGCTTTCCGAATAATCGCCCGACAAGCCGAGACGGAGCTTGGAGGCTGGCGTCACCCGATTGGCCGAGACATTTCCCCGGAAAAACGTTTGTTTCTGGGATATCTCGCCCCACTGACTGCCGTTCAGGCTGAAGCTGAAAACCCAAAAATCCCAGCGGTCTTTGACCGAAGTCGGGTTCACTCGATCCTGGAACAACACGCCGAGACGCGCCTGAATGGGCGTCCGGGCAGCGTAGCCGATCAGCCCCATCTTTAAAACTTGAGTGAGCCCGACCCGGATCTCGTCGGCGGTCTGGGTTTTGTTGGAAGCGAACGTAAGGGTGTTTTTCACCTCCGCCCATCCGTTCTGCCCGATGAAAGTGAGCGTGTATTCCTGGCCGCCGCTCCCGGTATCCTGGGTCGTGATCAAAATATGGACATCGGCTTCCTTCCGATCCCGGACGTAATTCACGAAGGTGATCTCGGTCTTGATGTAATCGATATCGCAGAGCATGCAGTCGATATATACCTTGGGCGCTTTTTCCTTCAGTTGATCAAGGTCAGCGGCTTGGGAGGGAGCTTTCTCCTGGGCCGCGAGGCGCGGCGCGAGGGCCGCCGCGAAAAGGACTCCGCACATGAAAAGGATCGAAAATCGTCGTCTCATATCCAACTCCTTTAGTTCACTAAAGATGCCGCTGGGGCGAACCCCAACTCTCCGCCACTTTTTCGAGAGCGTCCCATCATAAGCGAGCGGACATAAATCGGGAGTTAAGGAAACATTAATAAAAATTAATCTTGAACGGCGGCGCATGATATTGCGTTTGGCTCGCCCCTATGCCATAGTATTTGCAGACGGGAAGATTAGGGGAGACGGTTATTTTTGATCGCCCGCCGCGATTGAAAGAGAGAGCTCCTATGAATATTCACGCATCGAAATTTCCTTTGACGACCCTGCTCATCGCCGTTTTGCTATTCACGTGCGCCGGCTCCGCGTCGGCCCGGGAGCCTCTTGAAAACAAAGCCTCCTATTAGGTCAACGCCGGCTTGGGCTTCAGTTCGTTAGGTTTTTTGGCCGGAAGCGCCAGCGTTTCATACCAAACCGGCGCCGGCGTTTTTACCCTGCGCGGCGCCACCAATAGCGAGACGCTCTTCGGCGGCGATGAAGTCTGGGATACGGCCCTGCTTTACGGTTTCAGTCTCAAGCCGTCGTTGTTTCATGTCTCGGCGGGCATCGGCATCGCCGTCGTCGGCGGCTGGCGCTGTGAAACGTGCGGCTTGCACCTGTTCGGGGATACCGGCAACGACGAGAAAACGAAGATCGGCCCCCGGATCGGGTTGCCGCTCGAATTGCAGGTTTTTTTCAGGCCGTTGAGCTTTTTGGGGATAGGCCTTTACGGCTTTGCCGACATCAATGCGGCGCGATCATTCGCCGGCGTGACGTTTTGCCTGCAGATCGGCAAGCTGCGCTGATAACAACGCCGAGTCCGCTCTGTCTCCGCTGAGGCGGACGGGACGCCGGACGATAATCGCCGCTTGTTATTTCGCCTCGGATTCGACAGCATGGCGATCCTTGTCGATCCGTTCGACGGCCAGCTCGATCGTCTTCAACAAGTCGAGAGGCTTGAGCGGCTTGGAGACATAGTCGTCCATGCCGGCCATCAGGCATTTTTCCCGGTCGCCCTTCATGGCGTGGGCGGTCATGGCCACGATGGGCAGATGGGTGCCCGTATCCCTCTCCCGGCGCCGGATCTCGGCCGTGGCCTGAAAACCGTCCATGACCGGCATCTGGACGTCCATCAGGACGACGTCGAACCGATCCTGGGCTAGGGCGTTGAGAGCTTCCTGGCCGTTCTCCGCGACCGATACCTTGTGCCCGCGGTTCTCGAGGATACGAACGGCCAGCTTCTGGTTGACGACGTTGTCTTCGGCGAGAAGGACCGCGTAGCGGGCCCGGGACTGGATCAAGGAATGCCGCGTGATCAGGGCGGATTCTCCTTTTTTTTCGGGCGCCGCGCCAAGGGCGAGCATGATGGCGTCGAGTAAAAGCGATTGTTTGACCGGCTTGGTCAAGTATGCCGACAATCCCAGTTTCCGGCAGCGGGCCGAGTCTCCGCGGAATCCGGCGGAACTCAGTATCATGATCATGAGATTTCCGTACTCCGGCCGCTTCTTGATTTCGGCGGCCAGATCGAAACCGTCCATGCCGGGCATGTTCACGTCGGTGATGATGAATCGGAACGGGCCACCCGAGTCATGGGCTTGCTTCAGGCAAGCCAGGGCGGCCTCCGCGCTGTCGGCCACCGTCGGCTTCAAACCCCAGTGAGACAGCATGTCCCTTAGGATATGCCGGTTCGTGGCGTTATCGTCCACGACGAGGACTGGAATATCCATGAGGTCTTCATACCGGATCCGAACCGGCTCGATCTCGATTTGCGTCTGCAGCCCGAATGTCACGAGAAAATGGAAGGTGCTCCCTTTGTCCAATTCGCTTTCGACCCAAATGCGCCCGCCCATGAGTCCGACGAGCTGGGAACTGATCGCCAAGCCGAGTCCCGTCCCTCCGAACATCCGCGTCGTCGAGCTGTCCGCCTGAGTGAACGGATCGAAGATCATTTGGATCTTGTCCGGGGCGATGCCGATACCCGTGTCGCGCACCCGGCAGTGCAGACGGACGGACGCTTCCGTTTGTTCTTCCGTCTCGATCGTGAAGACGACTTCACCTTTCTGGGTGAATTTGATGGAGTTGCTCAAGAGGTTGGTCAGGATCTGGCGCAGCCGGCCAGGGTCGCCCAGGACGCGGTCAGGAACATCGGGAGGGATGTTGTAGGCCAGCTCCAGCCCTTTCTTTTCCGCCAGGAGGGCGACGCTCGAAATCAAGGCGTGGACCGTGTCGCGGAGGCGGAAGGGGATGGTTTCGATCTCGACTTTCTTGGCTTCGATCTTGGAGAAGTCCAGGATGTCGTTGATGATGTTCATCAGCGATTCAGCCGAGACCTTGACCGCATCGAGGTACTCCCGCTGGTCATGAGTCAGGTTGGTTTCGAGGGCCAGCTCGGTCATCCCGAAAATGCCGTTCATCGGCGTCCGGATCTCGTGGCTCATGTTCGCCAGAAATTCGCTCTTCGCCCGGTTGGCTTCGTTCGCCGCTGCCTCGGCTTTCTTCAGCTCGGTGATATCGGTGTAGACGAAGATGGCTCCGGCGAATTCCTCGCCGACATGGATCGGCGAGCTGGAGATGAAGACGTTGATCGGCGTGCCGTCCTTGCGGTGGCGGACGGCTTCCACGGATTCGAGGCGCTGGCCGGAAAGGGCCTCTTTCGAGCGTCGACGGGCCTCTTTCTTGAACTCGCGCTTGATGACAATGTCGTCGATGTCTTTGCCCAGGACCTCGTCCTTCGTCCAGCCGAAAATCTTTTCGGCGCCGGGGCTCCACTCCAGGATTTTGGCGCCGGCGTCGATGCCGACAATGGCGTTGGAGGAATTGAACAGGACGCTTTCCAGATACTTCTGGCGGCGCTCGAGCTCGGCCTCCGTACGCTTGAGTTCTGTGATATCGGTGTAGACGGCGATCGATCCGACGACTTCGCCGCCGATGACCAGGGGCGAGCCGGCCAGAATGACGTCGATCGCCGTGCCATCCTTGCGGTGGCGGATGCCCTTGACCGCATTGACCATTTCGCCGGCGAGGGCGGTCCTCTGCCGGCGCACAGCTTCCTCCTTGAATTCCGGACGGATGACGATGTCGTCGATGTTTCGTCCGAGGACTTCCTCCCGGCGCCAGTCGAAGATCTTTTCGGCGCCCGGGCTCCATTCGGTGACGAGCGAGTTCGTGTCCGTCGTGACGACGGCGTTGGACGAATTGAAAAGGACGCCTTCCAGGTACTTCTGGCGCCGCTCGATCTCCGTTTCGGCTTTTTTTCGGACGGCGATCTGCTCCTGAAGTTCCGAAGTCCGCTCTTGGATTTTTTTCTCAAGAAGGGTGGTCCGGACGCGGGCGTTTCGGACGCGCACGCTGACGATGCTATAGGTACCGAGGGCGGCCACCAGGAACGCCAGGCCAAGAAACCACCACGTCTTCCAGAAGGGCGGGACGATCCGGAGGCGGACCGTGGCGCCCTGTTCGTTCCAGACGCCGTCGTTGTTGGCCGCCCTGACCCGGAAGGTGTATCGGCCGGGCGCCAGGTTCGTGTAGCTGACGAACCGCCGGCCTTTGGCATTGATCCAGTCTTTTTCCAAACCCTCGAGCCTGTAGGCGAATTGATTTTTCTCGGGGGCGGCGAAATGGAGCGCGGCGAACTCAAAGGATATCAGACGATCCTGGTAGCTCAAAACGAGGTCGGTCGTCTCTGTGATCGCTTTTTCCAGGACGGTCCGGCCGAATATTTTCTGTTGGGGATGGACGGATTCGTTGAAAATCTGGAGATCGGTGATGACCACGTCCGGCGGATAGGGATTGTCCTTGATCCTCGCCGGGATGAAGCCGTTGAAGCCTTTCGGCCCGCCGAAGAACATTTCTCCGGCGCGCGTTTTCAAGAAGGCGCCCCCGTTGAACTCGTTGCTCTGCAGTCCGTCCGAAACGTCGAACACCTTGGCTGTCCTGGCGTTCGGATCAAAACGGGCCAGGCCCCGGTTTGAGGAGACCCAGAGGTTTTCCTCGTCGTCGATGAGAATGCCGTAGGCCGAATTGTTGGGCAAGCCGTCCTTATCCGTGAAGCAGACGAACGTCTCGGTCAGGGGGTTGAATTGGTTTAGGCCATTCAATGTTCCGATCCAAAGATTTCCGTGAGAGTCCTCGGTGATGGACATGATGAAATCGTCGCACAGGCTGTTGGCCTCGGTCCGGCTGTGCTGGTAGCGGACGAACGTTCCGTGCTCGCGGTCGAACATGTTCAGCCCCCCGCCGAACGTCCCAACCCAGAGCGTTCCGGACCGGTCCTCATAGACGACCCGGGCGATGTTGTGGCTGAGGCTGTCGGGCCGGGCGGGATCATTCTCGTAATGGACGAACGTTCGGGTCCCCGGGACGAGTTTATTCAAGCCCCCGCCTTCCGTCCCCGCCCAGACCGTGCCGAAACGGTCGACGCACAAGCCGCGGACGAAGTCGTGGCTGAGGCTGGCCGGATTGTCGGGGTTGTGTCGATAGTGGGTGAATTGTCTTGTTTTCGGATCGTATTTGTCCAATCCTCCGCCAAGGGTCGCGATCCACAGCTTCCCGGCGTCGTCCAAGCGAAGAGTGTAGGTCGCGTTGCTGCTCAGCCCGGCGGGATTTCCGGGATCGTGTTGAACATGGGCATGGGTGTTCGCTTTCCGGTCCCAATAGTCCAGTCCCCGGTCTTCCGTGGCGATCCAGAGGTTTCCCGAGGCGTCCTCCAAGAACCCGCGGATCGCGTTGGAGACGAAACCCCGGAGATCGTTGCCCACCCGCTGGTAAAGCCGGAACTTGCTCTGATAGGGATCGAACTTGTCGATGCCCATGCCTCGGTTTCCAATCCAGAGAACGCCGGCCTTGTCTTCGAGAAAAGAGACGACGTAGTCGAAGCTCAGGCTGTTCGGATCGGCCGGATTGTTGCGGATGACGGTGAAATCTTTCGTTCTGGGATCGAAGACATTGAGACCGGCGTACGTCCCGACGTACAGGTTTCCCGACCGGTCCTGAAAAATGGCATAGACGTTGTTGTGGCTGAGGCTTCTTGGCCGGCCGAAGGCGTTGAGGTAACGGGTGAATTTCCCGGTTTTCCGGTCAAGGGCGTTCAGTCCGCTCCCCTCCGTCCCCACCCAGATAGTGCCGTCGCGGTCCTCGAAGACTGCGCGCGTCTGGTTGCTGCTCAGGCTCCTCGGATTTCGGGGGTCGTGGCTGTAGCGCGTGACCTTGCCCGTCTTCGGCTCGAAAGAGTGCAGTCCGCCGTTGGTCGCCAGCCAGAGGACGCCGGCCGAATCTTCGACGATGGAATAAACCTCGCTTTGGGCCGTGGTGTCCCGGACCGCGGGCTTGCGGCCGTAGCGGGTAAATTTTCCCGTTTTTCGGTCGAAGGCGTTCAGCCCGCCGTCGGTCCCGATCCAAAGCGTCCCGTCGCGGCTTTCGCGTACGGCCCGGATGGTATTGTGGCATAGGCTATCGGGGTTGTTGGGATCGGAAAAAAAGCGGGTGAATCTGTCCAGTTCGCTGTCGTAGCGGTTCAAGCCGTTCTTGGTCCCGACCCAGATGGCCCCCTGGGAATCCTGAAAA